>JADMIO011251628.1_pt1 | contig 65816 bp, 56 predicted proteins | sample 8958161 | NCBI WGS metagenome assembly JADMIO01 (sample SAMN16585339, study PRJNA669376) | soil metagenome | isolation source: Crop rotation soil | place: USA: Cullars Rotation, Alabama | collected 2011
GCCGCGACTTCAAGTCACGTGAATTCCAAGCTTCGGATCCCACTGTGCTGGAAAGCCGTGAACAGCGCGCTGCAGCGGGCCCGCGCCGGGCTACGGGAGCACCTGCCGGCCGAGCGGCAGGACTGGACGGGTGGGCAAGAGGACGCCGCGACGCACGACCTCGTACGCCGGTTCACCGAGGCCAGCGTGGCCACGGACATCGACGCGCTGGCGACGATGCTCCGCGACGACGTCCGCTGCTCGATGCCGCCGACGCCGGGGCTCCAGGTCGGCCGCGACAGCGTGGTCAACGACTGGATCGCGGACGGATACGGCGAGATGACCGGCCTGCGCGCCGTCCCCACCTCGGCGAACCGTCAGCCCGCCATCGCCTTCTACCACTGGCGGGAGCAAGAGGGCGCGTACGTTCCGCTGACCCTCGACGTACTCCGCGTCACCGGCGGGCAGATCGCCGAGATCGTCACGTTCCACGACGACCAGTTCCCTCGTTTCGGTCTGCCCGAACGGCTGCCGGAGTGAAGCGCGGCCTTGCTGTCACCGGCGCTTTGGCCACGGTGGCCGCGATGGGTGCTACCACCCTCGTCGCCACCATCGCCAACGCGGCGGGCGTGGAGTTCGAGATCCCTGAGGGCGGCGTGACGATCCCGTTGCCCGGGTTCGCCACCATGACGGGGATCTGGTCGGTGGTCGGTGTGGTCATCGCGGCCGCGACACGTCGCTGGAGCGCGCGGCCCGTCCAGCGTTTCGTGCAGACGACAGTGGTACTGACGGCGGTCTCGCTGGTTGCCCCGCTCATCTCAGGAGCGAGGGCCGCCACCACGGCGACGCTGATCGCGCTGCACCTGGTCGCAGCATCGGTGATGGTCCCGACGCTGACGCGGGCCCTTGGTCAGCCCACGACCGCGAACCAGTCGAGCACGACGTCCACGACGGCAGCGGGGGCGTCATCGGTGATGAAGTGAGCCGCGTCGTCGACGTAGGCGAACTCGATGTGGGAGGCGTACTTCGCCGGGTTGCGACAACAGCGAGCAACGAGCGCCTCAGGGAAGCCGTGGTCCTGGCGGCCAAAGGCGACGACGGTCGGCACCGCCAGCCGCTGCTTCCGGTACACACCTCGACTCATGCGCATCGCCTCGGGCAGCACCATGCCGCGATACAGCGCACGCACGGCCCGGTCGATCTCTGGTCGCTGCATCGGGGCAAGGTGAGTGGCCACGACCTGCTCAGCCATGGGGCGTACGACGGCCGGCGGCTCGAAGATCCCGTCCAGCGCAGTGCCGCGCCGATGCCAGATGAGGGGAGGCAGGTGCCGCATGGCCGGCAGCAGCTTGGGGCTGAAGGTCATGAAGCCGGGTGGCACCGAGAGCTGCACCGCGGCATGCACCCGCCCGGAGTGTTGGTAGGTCATCTGCATGGCGGTGATGGCGCCCATGTCGTGTGAGACGAGGCGGAACCTGTCGATGCCGAGGGCCTCGAGTACGGCGAGCAGGTCCTGCAGCCGGGTCTCGCGCTCGATACGGGGGTCGTCTGCTGCGGTCCAGCCGGCGCCGCGTAGGTCCGGGCAGATCACCCGGTAACCAGCATCGGCGATGAGTGGTGCGATCTCGTGCCACTGCCACCAGTGCTGGGGAAACCCGTGCAGCATGACGACAGGTTCGCCCTCGCCGATCGTGGCGACATGCGTGCGCAGGCCAGGAGTCTCGACGATGTCGTGCTCGAAGCCAGCTACTTCCGGCAGCGCGGGTGACCTGCGCGTGTCCATCGGGACCCCTTCGAGGAACGGACTACTATGAACATAGTAGATCCGTTGTGAACGAGGTGTCCATGCCTGCCGCTACCAGGGAGCGTGCGCTCGAGGCCGCCGTCGAGCTGCTCGGCACGCAAGGCGTCCGCGCCATGACCCACGCCCGCGTCGATGCCGAAGCCGCTCTGCCGCCAGGCTCGACGTCCAACTGGTTCCGCACGCGACGGGCCCTCATCTCGGGCGTCGTCGACTGGATATCGGAGCGTGAGGCCGACGACTTCGACCCGACCGCGTCGCTGGCGACCAGCGGACCCGAAGCCCTTGTCGATGGCATGTGCGCCATGGCCGAGCATCGGACCGGAGTGCTCGCCGTGCGATCCCGGGCCCGCTACGCGTTGTTCCTCGAGCTTGCAGAGGACCCCGAGCTGGGCCGGCAGCTGCGCGAGACACATCGTCGGTTCCAGGGCTGGACCGAGCAGCTGGTCATCGCCGCCGGCATCGCCGAACCCGAGCCGACGAGCCGCGCCCTGATGGCCCTGATGGATGGCCTGATGCTGCACAAGCTCACGCTCGACGAACACCTGGACCTGCGCGCCGCGATCCGACGCGCCGTCCGTGCTCTTGCAGGATGACGCGTCAGGAGTCGGTGGAGAACGCCGCGTCAAACGCAGAGTCAGGAGCGTCGAAGGCCAGGTCCCGCACAAAGGCAAGTGCTTCAGGCGCACCGCGCAGCCGGTCCATGCCAGCGTCCTCCCACTCGACCGAGATGGGGCCGTCGTAGCCGATGGTGTTGAGCATCCGGAAGCACTGTTCCCAGGGCACGTCGCCGTGGCCGGTCGAGACGAAGTCCCAGCCGCGGCGAGGGTCCGCCCAGGCGAGGTGGGAGCCGAGGCGGCCGTTGCGGCCGTTGCCGACGGCGAGCTTCGTGTCCTTGCAGTCCACGTGGTAGATCCGGTCCTTGAAGTCCCAGAGGAACGAGACCGGGTCGAGGTCCTGCCACACGAAGTGTGAGGGGTCCCAGTTGAGCCCGAACGCCGGCCGATGGCCGATCGCCTCCATCGCGCGGACCGTCGTCCAGTAGTCGTAGGCGATCTCGGACGGGTGCACCTCGTGGGCGAACCGGACACCCTCGGAGTCGAAGACGTCGAGGATCGGGTTCCACCGGTTGGCGAAGTCCTCGTATCCGGCGTCGACCATGGCCTGGGTCGCGGGCGGGAACATCGCGACGTACTTCCAGATCGACGAACCCGTGAACCCGACGACGGTGTCGACACCGAGCTTGCGCGCGGCGCGTGCGGTCATCTTCATCTCCTCGGCCGCGCGCTGACGCACACCTTCGGCGTCACCGTCGCCCCAGATGCGGCTGGGCAGGATGTCCTGGTGACGCTCGTCGATCGGGTCGTCACAGACGGCCTGGCCCTTGAGGTGGTTGGAGATCGCCCAGACCTTCAGGCCGTGCTTGTCCAACAGGGCCAGCTTGTCCTTCACGTACGAGTCGTCCTCGACCGCCGCCCACGGGTCGAAATGGTCACCCCAGCAGGCGATCTCGAGGCCGTCGTAGCCCCACTCGGACGCGAGCCGGCACATCTCCTCGAACGGCAGGTCGGCCCACTGGCCGGTGAACAGCGTGATCGGACGGGTCATCTCGGGCCTCTCGACTCAGGCATTGACGGGGATGGCGGTGGACTGCCAGGAGCCTTCGGCGGCACTGCGCTCCACAGCCGCCAGCACACTCTGCACCTGCAGGCCGTCGGCGAACGACGGCAGGGGCTGCTCGCCCTTGCTGATCGCGGTCACCAGGTCGACGACCTGATGCGTGAAGCCGTGCTCGTAGCCGAGCCCGTGCCCTGGTGGCCACCACGCGCCGACGTAGGGGTGCGTCGGCTCGGTCACCAAGATGCGCGTGAAGCCGCCTGTCTCCACAGGCCCCTGGCCACTCGCCTGGCCACTGGCTTGGGCATCGTGGAAGTGGAGGACGTTCATGTCCTCGAAGTCGAAGGCCAGGCTGCCCCGGGAGCCGTTGATCTCGATGCGGATGGCGTTCTTGCGGCCGGTCGCGAAGCGGGTCGCCTCGAACACCCCGACGGCCCCGCCGGCGAACCGGGCCAGGAACATCGCGGCGTCGTCCACCGTGACCCGACCCGTGGCGGCACCCTCGGTCGCCGTACCTCCGAGCAGACCAAGGTCGGTCGCGAGCGGCCGTTCGTGGACGAAGGTCTGCAGCAGGCCCGTCACGGAGTCGATGCGATCGCTGGTGATGTGCTGGGTGAGGTCGACGATGTGGGCGCCGATGTCGCCGAGTGCACCCGAGCCGGCCTTGTCCTTCTCGAGCCGCCACGACATCGGCGCCAGCGGGTCGGCGATCCAGTCCTGGAGGTACTGCGCCCGGACGTGGCGGATCTCGCCGATGCGGCCCTGCTCGACCAGCTGCTTGGCCAGCGCGATTGCCGGCACCCGCCGGTAGGTGAAGCCCACCATGGCCAGCACGCCGTTGGCAGCCGCGCGGTCGGCAGCAGAAGCCATGGCCTGCGCCTCGGCGACGGTGTTGGCCAGCGGCTTCTCGCACAGCACGTGCTTCCCGGCGTCCAACGCGGCGATGGCGATCTCGGCGTGGGTGTCGCCGGGTGTGCAGACGTCGACCAGGTCGATGTCGTCACGCGCGAGCAAGCGGGTCCAGTCGGTCTCCGTGGACTCCCAGCCGAGCCGCGCGGCGGCTTCGTTCACGCGAGCTTCGTCGCGTCCGCACAGCACCCTCATCCGTGGAGTCAGCGGAAGGTCGAAGAACCGTGGTGCAGACCGCCAGGCCTGCGAGTGCGCCGCACCCATGAAGGCGTGCCCGACGAGGCCGACCCCCAGCTCGGGAGCTGCGGTGGTGTCCCCACTCGTGTGCATGGGAGCGTCCTTCGTTTCGTTTGTGGCCCAGTTGTGGGTCGAGTTGGTGGGTCCAGTGGATGGGTAGACCGGCCGGGCCCCCGGATGCAGAGGACCCGGCCGGTCTGCTTGATCAGGACTTGAAGCAGAGGTCTTCGTACTCGTCGACGTTGTCGGCGGTGACGACCGGTGCGTTCAGCACGATCCGCTTCGGGACCTCGACCTGCACCAGGTCGGAGATGCCCTTATCCTGCGCGATCAGCCGGGCCAGCTTGATGCCGTCAGCGGCCTGGGTCGGCGGGTAGATGACCGTGGCGGCCATGTCGCCGTCGCGGATCCAGCCCATCGCGTTGCACGAGCCCGCGCCGCCGATGAAGGTCATCTCGTGGCGGTCGGCGTTGTCGAACGCCGCCTTCACGCCGACACCCTGGTCGTCGTCGTGGTTCCACAGGATGTCGATCTTCGGAGCCGCCTGGAGCAGGTTGGAGGCGACCTCTTCACCCGACTCCACCGTGAACTCGGCCGCCGCGCGGTTGTCGACCTCTTGGCCGCACGACTCGAGCGCGTCGGCGAAGCCCTTCGAGCGGTCCTGGGTCAGTGGCAGCGAGTCGATGCCGGCGATCTCAGCGATGACCGGGTCGTCCAGCCCTTCCTCCTCGATCACCTGGCAGGCGTAGGTGCCGGCGGAGACGCCCATGCCGTAGTTGTCACCGAGGATGGTGGCGCGCGCCGCGAACGGCGAGGAGAACTCACGGTCCACGTTGATCACGGGGATGCCCGCTTCCATCGCCTCGATCGCGATGTCGGTCAGCGCCGCGCCGTCGGTCGGCAGCAGCACGATCGCGTCGACCTTGTCGTTGATGAAGGTCTCGATCTGGCTGATCTGCTGGTTGGGGTCGTTGGTGCCCTCAGCAGTCTTGAGCTCGATGTCGTCGTATCGGCCGGCTGCCTCCTCCGCCGAGGAGTTGATGGCCGCGAGCCAGCCGTGGTCGGCGGCCGGGCCGGAGAAGCCGATCGTGACGGTCTCGCCCGGGTCGTCGTTGGCCGAGACGGCCTGCGGCTCGTTGTTGCTGCCGGAGTCGCTTTCGGAGGCGTTGCTGGTGCACCCGGTGAGGACCACCAGGGCAGCAGCGGCGACACCGATGGCCAACCGGAACGGGCGCTTCGTGGGACTGGACATGGCTGTGCTCCTCAGTGGTGGAACCGGGGTTCCGGTTTCGGTGGTGAATCCGAGACGTGGGTGAGCGTGGTCAGGTGCTGCCGTTGTTGCTGCGCGTCGCGAGCCGCTGCTGGAGCAGAACGGCGGCGACGATGATCAGTCCCTTGGCGACGGACTGGGTCGAGCTCTTCAGGTCGTTCTGGATGAAGACGTTGGACAGCGTGCTGAAGATGAGCACGCCCAGGACGGTGCCGACGATCGTGCCGCGACCACCGGAGAGCAGGGTTCCGCCGATGACCACCGCAGCGATCGCGTCCAGCTCGTACAGCTGGCCGTGCGTGGAGATGCCGGTCGTCGTACGGGCCACGAGCATCACGGCGGCGATGCCGCAGCACAGTCCCGCGATCGCGTAGAGCATCAGGGTGTGCCGGCGTACGTCGATGCCGGCGAGGCGGGCCGCCTCCGGGTTGCCGCCAACGGCGAAGGTACGTCGGCCGAACGTCGTGCGGTTGAGCACGACCCAGCCGATGGCAGCCACGATGGCGAAGATGATCACGAGGACCGGGATGCCGATGACGTCGGCGCGGAAGAACTCGGTGAACCCGTCGACCTCGATGATCTGGGTCTTGCGGTTGGAGATGTTCTCGGCCAGCCCGCGGGCGCCGGCGAACATCGCCAACGTCGCAATGAACGGGACCACGCGCCCGTAGGCGATCAGGACGCCGTTGACCACGCCGCACGCCGTGCCGACCGCGACCGAGGTGAGGACGATGACGATCCAGTGGGTGTCCTCGGCCATCGTCTGGGTGGCCACGGTCGTGCACCAGACGGAGGCGAGGGCGACCATCGAGCCGACCGAGAGGTCGATGCCGCCGCCGGTGATCACGAAGGTCATGCCGATCGAGACGACGCCGATCGTGGCGGCCAGGCGCAGGATGGTCAGGGCGTTGGCGGTGCTGGCGAACTGCTCCCCGCTGGTGATCGCGCCGACGGCGCAGAGGATGAGGAGCGCGAGCACCAGGCCGACGAGGCGGCCGAACGACGTGCTCAGCAGACGCTTGATCGGGTTGCCGTCGCGGGTCTCACCGGTCCCCGCCAGAGGGGCCTGTGCCTCCTCGACGCCAGTGGCGACTGTTTCGGGGGTCACGCGGCACTTCCTTCCATGACCAGGTCGAGGACCCGGTGTTCGTCGATCTCGTTCGCCGGGCCCTCGTGGACGACCACGCCTTCCCGTAGCACCAGCACCCGGTCGGCGAGACCGAGCACCTCCTCGAGCTCGCTCGAGACCACGACGACGGCGATGCCGCTGTCGGCCAGTGAGCGCACCAGGTTGTAGATCTCGCTACGGGCGCCGACATCGACGCCGCGGGTGGGCTCGTCGAGCAGCAGCACGCGACATCCCCGCAGGAGCCACCGCGCAAGCACGACCTTCTGCTGGTTGCCGCCAGAGAGGTTGCGGACCGGCCGGTCGACTCCCGTGGGACGCACGTCGAGGGACTGCGTGAGCTCGCGTGCCTTGTCGCGCTCGGCGCCGTTGTCGAGGAAGCCACCTCGGGAGAACTGGCCCAGCGACGACACGGTGATGTTGCGGTAGACCGCCTGGTCCAGCAGGAGGCCCTGGCTCTTGCGCTCCTCGGGTGCGAGGCCGATGCCCGCGCGTACGGCGGCCCGGACCGATCCGTTGCGAAGCTTGGTGCCGTCGACCGTGACGGTCCCGGACGACGCCGAGCGGGCGCCGTACACCGTCTCGAGGATCTCGGAGCGGCCGGAGCCCACCAGGCCCGCCAGCCCGACGATCTCGCCCGCACGCACGCTGAACGAGACGTTCGCGAACTTCTCGGACAGGGTCAGCCCGTCGACATCGAGCACGGTGGCGCGCTCGGTCTCGGCGCCCACCTCGGGACGGTCCGGGAAGACGTACTCGATCTCGCGGCCGGTCATCAGGCGGATCAGCTCGCTCGTCGGTGTGGTGCGGGCGGGCAGGTCGGTGGCGACCGTGCGTCCGTCCTTGAGCACCGTCACGCGGTCGCCGACCTGGCGGATCTCTTCGAGACGGTGGGAGATGTAGACCACGGCCACGCCCTCGCTGGTGAGGTCGCGGATGACGCGGAACAGCGTCTGCACCTCCTGCTGGTCGAGCGCTGCCGAAGGCTCGTCCATCACGATCAGCTTGGTGTCGTGGGACAGCGCTCGTGCCATGGAGACGATCTGCTGACCCGAGGCGGGCAGGGTGCCGACCTCGCGTTCGGGCTGGATCTCGGAGTGTCCGAGGCGGGCGAGCAGGTCACGAGTGGCTCGCTGGGTGTCGCGGCGGCGAAGCAGACCGGCTCGCGACTTCTCGTGTCCGAGGAAGACGTTCTCGGCCACGGTCAGCCCGCCGACCAGATCGAGCTCCTGGTAGATCGTGGAGATGCCCAGGCCGATGGCGGCGTGCGGGTTGGCCAGCGTGACGTCCTCGCCGGACCAGGCGATCGTGCCCTCGTCGGGACGGTGGGCACCGGCGAGCACCTTGATCAGGGTCGACTTGCCGGCGCCGTTCTGCCCGAGCAGGCAGTGCACCTCACCGGCGCGGACGTCGAGGTCGACGCCGTCGAGGGCCCGCACACCGGGGAACGTCTTGACGATCCCGCGCATGTGCAGCAGGGACTCGGCGGCAGGTGCCACGCCCGCTCCTTGACTCGCATCCGTGGGAAGTGACGGCTGTCACTTCCGCTTGAACGCAGAATCTAGAGCGGAAAACGAAAGTTGGCAATGGTCTTTCGCAAGTTTCTGTCGAAAGATGTCAAGCCACGGCGTAAACAGCATCGCTGATCAGCCGTGCGGCGCCGATGACGCCCGAGTCGGCGCCGAGCTCGCTGAGCACCACGGGCAGGTTGCCGGTCGCCAGCGGCAGGGACTGGCGGTAGATCGCACTGCGGATGTCGGCCAGCAGTGCGTGCCCGAGGTTGGCGACCCCGCCACCGATCACGATCAGGCCGGGGTTGAAGAACGAGACCAGGCTGGCCAGCACGGCGCCGACGCGGCGCCCGCCGTCGCGCGTCAGCTGGAGGGCGGCAGCGTCGCCGCGACCGAGTGCGCGACCGACACTCTCGGCCGTGATGACGCCGTCTTCAGCGAGGATCTCGGCGAGCACGGCGGATCGGCCTGAGTGGGCCGCGGTCATGGCGTCTCGTGCGAGCGCCGCACCCCCGAAGTACGCCTCGAGGCATCCCTGGTTGCCGCACGCGCACACCGGTCCGTTGCTGTCGAGACGGATGTGGCCGATGTCGCCGGCGCAACCGTCAGCCCCGCGGTAGAGGTGACCGCCGACCACGATGCCGCAGCCGATGCCGGTGCCGATCTTGACGAACAGGAAGTCGGACGCCGACCGCGCGACTCCCTGGTGCTGCTCACCCAGGGCCATCACGTTGACGTCGTTGTCGAGCAGGACGGGCGTGCCGAGCTCGCGGGACAGGGCGTCGCGCACCGGGTAGCCGTCCCAGCCGGGCATGATCGGCGGGGAGACCGGGACTCCGCCCTGGAAGTCGACCGGGCCGGGTACGCCGATGCCCACGCCGGCCGGCCTCTCGACACCCTCGGTGGCCAGCAGCTTGCGGACCATCTCGATCGCGTCGGCCAGCACCGGCTCCGGGCCCCAGCGGATGTCGATCGGCTTGCTGTTGCGGGCGAGGACCTGGAGGCGTCCGTCGGTCATCGCGACCCGCATGGACGTCGCGCCGAGCTCGATGCCCACGAACCGCAGCCCGGGGTCGAGGTCGACGAGCGTCGAACGCCGACCACCGCGCGAGGCGGCCGGGCCGCCGTCGATGGCCAGCCCGAGCTCGACCAGTCGCCCGGCTTCGGCGGCGACCGTCGTACGGGAGACGCCCAGCCGACCCGCGAGATCGATGCGCGACAGCGGACCCTCGTCTCGGACGTAGGTCAGGATCTTGGACTGCGTCGGCGTCTCGGCCCGGCCGGACAGGAAGTGCGCCATGGCCGCATGCTCCCACGCAACCGCGCTGCCGGGCAGGTGCTCGTTCACAGGTGCCTTTCGGATGAACGGTCGTCGCTTTCGCGGGAGACTGTGCAGAGAATCGCACGAATCTTTCGAAAGGTCTTCCCTCCCATGGCGAGCGTGGATTAGCGTCCCAGCCCTCGGGTCCAGGTCCGGGTGGGGGCGTTCCCCCGCATGGAGCGCCCCCACCCTTCGCTCCGCCTGGACCCAGCTCTCTGCGGCCATCTGCGGTAGAACTTCTGTGACCACGCGCACAGACTTTTGAAATCTTTCGCCGAAAGATCTTCACATCTCGGCGAAACCGGACTAGCGTCCAGCCACAGTTTCGACCGTGATGCGGGCACGGACAATCCGGTCGAGGTGCGTCTCGAGAGGCGCACGTGGAGGTATCCATCATGCGCAGGACCAGTCCCAACCTGAGCCGTCGTCACTTGCTCGGCATGGCCGGAGGCGGCATCGCCGCTCTCGCGGTCTCGCCGCTGGCCAGTGCGCCGGCCTTCGCCGCCAACGGGCGGCTGATCGCCGCCGGCAAGGTCGGCACCATCACCTTCACCCAGCGTGACGTGCCAAGTCGACTCGGCATCTCGACGGGACAAGCCACCAAGGGCTACCTGGGTGGCGCGAACTTCCCCCACGACCCGACCGACCTCGGGCCCATCGTGGACCTGCCCGGTGGCTGGAAGGAGCTCTTCGAGTACTTCTCGAAGGTCGGCATCCGTCAGGTCGAGTTCGCCGGCTATGGCCAGAACGCCAGCAATCCCGGCGGCAACGCGGCCTACCCGAACGACCACAACGCGGCCGGCCGGGCTGCCTACCTGGACCACGCCCGGATGTTGCGAGGTTTCCTCGACGACAACGGACTGGAAGCCATCGGCAACCACGGCTTCATCCCGGCCACCTGGAACGGGCCCAACAGCGCCGGTGGCACGATGTCGGCCAACGACTACACCCGGCTGCAGACCGAGCTGGAGTTCGCCTCGATCCTCGGCATGCCGTTCATGGGCACCGGCAACGACCCGACCCAGGCAGGCAACCGCAACATCGAGCCGTGGACCGTGGCCGGCGAGAAGTGGGAAGCGCTCAACACGATCAGCGCCCAGTGGGGCATCAAGATGTACACCCACAACCACGATGCGGCGTACCACTTCCTGCAGGACGGCCCGATGGTCACCGTGACCCAGGACCGTGTCACCGGCGACCCGATCGCCCCGACCTTGGTGCGTGCAGAGTCGGGCAAGCGCCTGATGCAGCACTACCTCGACATCACCGACCCCGAGCTGGTCGTCGTGGAGATCGACCTCTACTGGGCGCACGTCGCTCAGCACAGGCACCGCTGGCGTTACGACGAGAACGGCACGCGGGTCCAAGACATCTTCGACCCCCTCGCCACGGTCGCGAAGCAGACCCAGCGTTTCCCGCTCTACCACGCCAAGGACGGCGACCGGACGGCCGAACCGCTGGGCGTCGGCAACGGCTACAACATGGTCCCGTTCGGCGACCCGACCAGCGACATCGACTACAAGTTCTTCTTCCAGAAGCAGGGCGCCAAGGGGTACCACAACCCCAACTACGAGCAGGACAACGCACCCGGCGGAAACGTCGGCGACCACGGCCGATCCCTGAGGTTCACCGCCATCAGTGCGGCGAACATGAACGCGCTGCGCGGCTGATCGAACCCAGCCGCCGGCCATGATGCCGGCCCGGGCCTGACCGACTGGGAGTTGTCGGGCCCGGGCCGACTCACGCGCTGGCCTCGGGCTGCGGTGATACACACCTTGTGGACCAGGGGCAACCGATGCCTCAGCCCATCCGTAGGGAAGGCATGGAACCCGACACCGACCTGCGCAGCGAGCTCGCGCCGCTCTTCCGCGACGAGCCTCCCGCTCCGACGGTCCAGCACTTCGTCGCGAGCGGACGCCGCCGGCTGCGTCAGCGACGCATCGGTCAGACCCTGGGCGTCACGGTCGCTGTGGTGGCCCTCGCGACCGGGTACGCCGTCGCGACGGCCGGCTCCAACGGCGAGCGTTCGCTGGTCACCGACTCCTCGTCCCCCGACGGCCCCCAGCCGCCCGAGCCGACCGCGACGACGACGTACGACTCGATCGACGACGAGGCTGACGAGGACCGCGTCCGTGGCTTCAGCGTCGACGAGACGACGGGCGAGGTGACCGCGGTCGCGGGCGGCAAGGTGATCACGTCGCTCACCCTCGACGAGATCACCGGCCACTCCGGCGCGGTAGCTGTCGACGTCGTGCTCGACGGCGACGAGACGTGGTGGTACGTCGACTGGAGCAAGAACGGCAACGGCTCGACCAACACGCCGGCGCAGCCGGAACAGCCGTTCAGCGAGTGGGCACAGCGGATGCACCAGGCCCAGCAGGGCGGCGAAGGCAACCCACCGTCACCTGTCGACCTCGTGGAGATCGACCAGTACGGCCACTACACGCTCGGCGACGGCGTCGAGGTGCTCGACGTGATCGAGAACCCCTTCCACCTCGCCGCGCCGTACTCCTCGGTGGCGATCGACGTGCGCAAGGGCGACAAGCGCCAGATCGGCGTCTTCCTTCCCGACACCGCGACGTTCGGCGACCCGGCCACGGACACCCTCCAGGACGTGCTCGACCAAGCGCGGTCGCAAGGCCCGTCGTACTCAGCGTCAGGACCGATGCCACCGCTGTGGGACTTCGGGCCCGACCGCATGCCGGTGCTGCAGCCCGGTGTGGAGGTCGTCGACAAGGTTGCCAACCCGCTCGGCGTCGAGCGTCCGCGCCGGTCGATCGCGTGGGTGCTGCGTTTCGACGGCAAGACCTGGTGGGCCCTGTGGGAGATGGGACCGAGCACCTACAGCGGTGCCCAGACGATCCGGGTCGCAGGCGACGGCTATGCGACGTTCCAGGACTGGCTGGCCGACCAGAAGGTCCAGGCGGAGTGGTGAGCGACCGCGACGCGGGGTTCTCGGAGTTCGTGGCATCGCGCCAAGGACACCTGCGCCGCGTTGCCTACCTGCTGTGCGGCGACTGGCACCAGGCCGACGACCTCCTCCAGACCGCGCTCGCCAAGGCGTACGTCGCGTGGCCGCGCATCGAGCGCGACGGACGGGAGGAGGCGTACGTCCGCCAGATCATGGTGCGGGCCAACATCGACGAGCATCGCCGCCCGTGGCGACGGCGCGAGCAGTCCGGCCTGGAGGGGCACGACGCCGAGATCGCCAAAGGCCCGGGGTACGAGGAACGGGCGGCCCTGCTCGATGCCCTCGCTGACCTCGGTCCGATGGTGCGACGCGCGGTGGTGCTCCGCTACTGGGTCGGACTCTCGGTCACCGAGACCGCGGCCGAGCTCGGCGTCGCCGAGGGCACGGTCAAGGGTTACTGCGCCCGCGGCCTCGAGCGACTACGCGAGAAGCTCGCGGCGGGTCACGCCTCGTAGCGCCGGCGCCGTCCAGCAGCTCCTGCACGACATCGTTGCGTGACCGTGCTGTTCGCGGCCGGACGCGCTGCTTAACGTCGAGCGAGTGGGTTGGACCAGGCGGGGGACCGTCGTCGCGGTGGCACTCACGGTCGCGCTCACGGGCTGTCGCGCCTTGCACACGGCGCCGCCGTCCGACGGCGCACCCTCCCTCACGGGCATCGGCGACGGCTACTTCGAGCTCGACGGAAGCGCCGGCATCGACGTCGAGAGATACCGGATCCGCAACGCCTACGACTTCGACTCCGGTGTGCTGTCGGGAGACACCACCCTCACGATCACGGCGACGCAGCAACTGCCTGCCTTCTCGCTCGACTTCCTGCTGCCTGTCTCCGGCGTCGAGCTGAGCACTGGCGACGCGACGTTCGTGGTGGAACAGGGGCACGAGCTCGTGATCACGCCCGAGCGACCGATCGGCGCCGGTGAGCGGTTCCGGGTGACGGTCGGCTACAGCGGCACGCCTGTCGACCACACCTATCTCGGCCAGTCGAACTGGCATGCCGACGGGCACGAGGTGGTCACCGTCGACGAGCCACACATGGCTCCTTGGTGGTTCCCGGCCAACGACCACCCGGCCGACAAGGCCCTGATGGATATCAGCATCACGGTGCCGCAGGGCAACACCGTGGTGAGCAACGGCCGCCTGGTGTCTCGACGTACGAATGACGACGGGGTGACGTTCCGCTGGCGGGCGGACGAACCGATGGCGACGTACCTTGCGTTCTTCGCCGCGGGAGGCTTCGACACGACGAGTGGCGTCGCCGACGGCGTCCCGTGGTTCAACGCCGTCTCCCGGCAGGGCAGTGCCGACGAGAGGCGCATCTCGCGACAGATGCTCGCCAAGACTCCGGAGCTTGTCGGCTGGCTGTCCTCGCGCCTCGGTGACTACCCCTTCGAGCAGACCGGCGGCGTGGTCACCTCGCTCGATGTCGGGTTCTCGCTCGAGACCCAGACGCGGCCGGTGTACGGCAGCCACCTCACCCAGGACTCGACCTACCTGATGGTGCACGAGCTGGCGCACCAGTGGTTCGGCGACTCCGTCTCGGTGCGCAGGTGGCGCGACATCTGGCTCAACGAAGGGTTCGCGACGTTCATGTCGTGGGCGTACGTCGAGGAGCATGGCGGCCCGAGCGCCCGACGCCAGCTGGACTCGTGGTTGGAGGACAACCCGGCGAGCAGCGACCTGTGGGACATCAGCATCGCGGCGCCACCGCCGCTCGACCTGTTCCACTTCGCCGTCTACCAACGCGGAGCGATGGCCCTGCAGACCTTGCGGCAACGGATCGGTGACGACGACTTCTGGGCGATCCTGCGACGGTGGGTGGCCGATCGTCGGTACGGCCACGGGACGACCGAGCAGTTCGCTGACCTCGCCGAGCGGGTGTCCGGCGAAGACCTCGACGACTTCTTCAAGACGTGGGTCGAGCGCGCCGTGAGGCCGTGAGGCGCGCGCGTCAGCCCAGCGTCGAGGTGCGAGCGACCAGCTCCGGCATCAGCACCACCTGCTGGTGGTGGTGGTCGGGGTTGCCGGCCTCGTCGAGGACCAGCTCTGCCGCACGTCGGCCGAGCTCGTGACGGGGCTGGCGGACCGACGTGAGTGGCACCGCTGCCGCGCCCGCGAAGTAGATGTCGTCGTAGCCCACGATCGCGAGGTCGTCGGGCACGCTCAGCCCCGACCCGACCAGCTGCTGGAGGAGGCCGAGGGCGAGCAGGTCGTTGGCACAGAAGGCTGCAGTGGGTCGTTTGGCGCGCGGGAGGCCGAGGATGCGTTCTCCGGCCATCCGGCCCTCGCGGACGGTAGTCGCCCCCGTGGCGATCACCGTGATCGGCGGCGCCCCCGCGCTGTCGAGCTCGTCGCGCGCACCCACCAGCCGGTCACGGACCTGGCCGATCGACTCGGGACCGCCGACGAAGGCAATGCGCTCGTGGCCGCGGTCGACGAGGTGCTCGACAGCCAGGCGCCCACCGAGGACGTCGTCGACGGCGACCGAGCACAGGGCGATGTCGCGCGGTGTGCGGTCGACGACCACCACGGGCGTGCCTCGTCGGGCGACGTCGGCCAGGTGTGGCGCCTCGGGGTCGATCGGGGTGACCAGGATGCCCTGGACCCGCTGCTCGACCAGGTGGGCCAGGTAGCCGGCCTCGCGGTCGGCCCGGTTGCCGCTGTTGCACATGTAGAGCGAGAACTGCCCGATCTCGGCCGTCTCCTCGATGCCGGCAGCGACATCGGTGAAGAAGGGGTTGGCCGCGTCGAGCATCACGTAGGCCAGCGTGCGGCTGCGTCCGGACCGCAGGTGGCGGGCCGCCTCGTTGCGCACGAAACCCAGCTCGGCCATCGACTGCTCTACCTTGCGACGGGTCGCCGGGCTGACACGGTCGGGCTGGTTGAGCACGTTGGACACGGTGCCCAGCGACACTCCCGCATGAGCCGCGACGTCCTTGACGCCGGCCATCTGCCACCCCCGCTCTCGGCTCTGTCGGGGCGGATGCTGTAACGCTTCAGCGCGCCCGACGTTCGGTCAATCTAGTGCAGAACCTTGACGGATGTGAACGCCGTCACTTACGGTCTCCTCATCCGAATTGAAACCTTTCAATTCCATTCAAGCAAGCGACACGACGATCGAGGGCCCGATGAGCGACGCAGACACCACCGCGGTGCTGGAGCTCCGCGACGTCTCCAAGTCGTTCGGGCCTGTCGTCGCGCTGAGGTCCGGAAGCATCCGCGTCGAGGCCGGCTCCATCCACGCACTGGTGGGTGAGAACGGTGCCGGCAAGTCCACCTTGGTCAAGGTCGTGGCCGGCGTCTACCGGCGCGACGCGGGCGACTTCCTCCTCGGTGGCGAGTCCGTGGACTTCGGCACGACCGCGGAGTCCAAGGACGCCGGCATCGCCGTGATCTACCAGGAGCCGACGCTCTTCCCGGACCTCTCGGTCACGGAGAACATCTTCATGGGGCGCATGCCCGTGGGGGGCAACCGTCGGATCGACAAGTCAGCGATGCACCGCGAGGCGACGGCCCTCTTCCAGCGACTCGGCGTGCACATCGACCCCCGCCGCCCGGCCCTCGGCCTCTCGATCGCCGACCAGCAGATCATCGAGATCGCCAAGGCCATCTCGCTCGATGCCCGGCTACTGATCATGGACGAGCCGACCGCGGCGCTGTCCGGCAACGAGGTCGCCCGGCTCTTCGCCGTCGCCCGCAGCCTGCGCGACGAGGACCGCGCCCTCGTGTTCATCTCCCACCGCTTCGACGAGGTCTTCGCCCTCTGCGACCGGGTCACCGTGATGCGGGACGGCTCCTACATCTCCACCGACGACATCGCCGGTACCACGGAGTCGCAGATCGTGGCCAAGATGGTCGGCCGCGAGGTCGGCGACCTGTTCCCGAAGACCCCCGCCGAGATCGGCGACGTCGTCCTCGACGTCCGCGACCTCGAGACCGCGGGCGAGTTCCACGGCGTCACCTTCCAGGTCCGGGCCGGCGAGATCGTGGGGCTCGCCGGCCTCGTCGGAGCCGGCCGCAGCGAGATCGCCCGCGCGGTCTTCGGCGTCGACGCGTACGACGCCGGCACGGTCACCCTGGCGGGGACGCCCGTCCCCGCCCACGACCCGCGCGCGGCCATCCGCGCCGGCATCGCCTTCGTGCCCGAGGACCGCCGCCAACAGGGCCTGGTGATCCAGGGCTCGGTGGGCAAGAACATCGCCTCGGTCATCCGCGGCCGCATCAGCAAGGCGGGTTTCGTCACCTCCGGCTCGGAGTACGCCGCCTCCCGCCCCTGGGCCGAGCGCCTCGAGGTGAAGACGAACGCGCTGGACATGAAGGCCGCGACGATGAGCGGCGGCAACCAGCAGAAGGTCGTCATCGCCAAGTGGCTGGCCACCGACCCCAAGCTGCTCATCATCGACGAGCCCACGCGCGGCATCGACGTCGGCACCAAGGCCGAGGTGCACCGCCTGCTCTCCGAGCTGGCCGGCCAGGGCCTGGCGATCTTGATGATCTCCAGCGAGCTCCCCGAGGTGCTCGGCATGGCCGACCGCGTGCTCGTCGTGCGCGAGGGCCAGATCACCGCCGACATCTCCCGCGCCGACGCCACCCCCGAGAACGTGATGGCCGCCGCCACCCGATCCTCCGAGAAGGCAACATGAGTACCGACCTCCTCGTCGAGCCCAGCCGCCAGTCCGCCGGCCAGCGCGCGCTCTCCACCTTCCTCCGCTCCCGCGAGCTGTCCATCGCGATCGTCCTCGTCGTCATCGTGGTCGCCGCGACCGCGAAACGGCACACCTTCGTCTTCAGCCACGACGGCTGGCGCGACACCCTGCTCACTCCGTCGATCCTGCTGCTGCTCGCGGTCGGCCAGATGGTCGTCATCGTCACCCGCAACGTGGACCTGTCCGTCGGGTCGGTGCTCGGCATCACGGCCTACGCCACCGGCAAGATCTTCATCGCCAACCCGGGCATCCCCGTCGTGCTGGTCTTCGTGGCCGGGCTGCTCATCGGGGCGGTGCTCGGAGCGCTGAACGGCTTCCTCGTGGCGTTCTTCCGAGTGCCGGCCCTCGTCGTCACCCTGGGCACGATGTACGCCTTCCGGGGCTACCTCACCCATGAGGCGGGCAGCAAGCGGATCGTGGCCGGCGACATCCCGGCCGACTTCGAGAAGCTCGGCACCCAGCAGATCCTGACGATCCCGGTGCTCACGCTGATCGGCCTGGCGGTGCTCGCCCTGGTCGGCTACTACCTGCACACCGCACGCGGCGGTCGTGAGCTCTACGCAATCGGCTCAGACCCCGAGGCCGCCCACCTCTACGGGCTGAACGTCGGGAAGCGGGTCTTCGGCGCCTTCGTGCTGAGCGGTGCGCTGGCCGGTCTGGCGGGCGTGTTCTCCGTGGCCCGCTACGCCACCGCCTTCGCCGGCACCGGCCGCGACCTCGAGCTCCAGGCGGTCGCCGCCGTGGTGATCGGCGGCGTCGCGATCTTCGGCGGCAGCGGCACCGTGTGGGGGGCGGCGATCGGCGCGTTCCTGCTCGTCACCATCAACCGGGCGCTGCCCATCCTCGGCATCAGCGACTTCTGGCAGGGCGCCGTGGTCGGTGGCCTGATCATCGGCGCGATCGTCCTCGACCGCGTGCTCGCCCTGCGCAGGACCCACCAGCTCATCGAAGCGAGGGATGAGTGATGGCGACGTCCACAGCCGAGCCCACGACCACCCGGCGCGGCTACCCGTCGTACTCGCGCAACATCGTGCAGCGCGTGCTGCTCAACCGCGAGGCCGCCGTCATCGCGGCGCTGGTGATCGTCTACGTCTATTCGCTGGTCAGCGTGGAGTTCTTCGACGGCCCGCTGACGACGTACAACATCTACAAGGAGTACGCGCCCATCCTGCTGATGGCGCTGCCGATGACGCTGATCATCATCACCGGCGAGATCGACCTGTCGGTGGCCAGCACGCTCGGCGTCAGCGCCGCGTGCTGCGGCGTGCTCGTCAAGGAACACGACGTCTCGATGTCGACGGCGGTGATCCTCACGCTGGTGCTGGGACTCGTGCTGGGCGCAGGCAACGGGTACCTCGTCGCGTACGTCGGCCTGCCGTCGCTGGCGGTCACCATCGGCACGCTTGCGCTCTACCGCGGCCTCGCCGAGGGCCTCATCCAGACCGACCGCATCGCGGGCTTCCCGCCCGCGTGGCAGGACTGGCCCACCGAGCGGATCGGCGACACGAACTTCCCGATGATCGTGATCCCCGTCGCCGTCCTGGCGGTGGTGTTCGCGGTGCTGCTGCACTTCACGTCCTTCGGCCGCGGGGTCTACGAGATCGGGCTCAGCCCCGAAGCAGCGCACTTCTCGGGCGTCAACGTGGCCCGGACGAAGTTCCTCCTGTTCGTGCTCAGCGGACTGATCGCGTCGCTCGCCGGCCTCTACGTGATGTTGCGTGCGGACTCGGCGGCGACGGACACCGGGATCGGCTTCGAGCTCAAGGTGATCGCCTCGGTACTTCTCGGTGGCGTCTCCATCTTCGGCGGCCGGGGTGCACTGCACGGCGTGATCGCCGGCGTGCTCCTCATCGCCGTCCTCAACTCCGCGCTCCTGCTCAGCAACCAGGGCTCGGAAATCATCCAGATCATCATCGGCCTCCTTCTCGTGGCCTCGGTGATCTCGTCCAGCTTCTTGTCGCGGGTCCGGGAGCTTCTCCCGCGCAGGACGGCCAGCACCCATCAAGAATCACGAAAGGCAACACCATGAAGATCAGGTCCAAGCGATACGCCGCAGGTGCAGTGCTGGCCCTCGTCGCCAGCCTCGGCCTCGCGGGCTGCGGGTCCGACGACTCCTCCACCGCCGACGAGGGCGGCGGCGGAGGCGGAGGCGGCGACGCCACCACGGTCACCTTCCTGCCCAAGGCTCTCGGCAACCCCTACTTCGACACCAGCGACGCCGGTGGCAAGAAGGCCGTCGACGAGTTCGGCGGCACGTACGCCGAGGTCGGTCCCGACACCATCGGTCCGGACACCCAGGTCTCGTTCATCGACACGGCCGCCCAGCAGGGCGTGAACGCGCTCGTCGTGTCGGGCAACGACCCGCAGGCCCTGTGCGACTCGCTCAACGCGGCCCGCGACGCCGGTACCAAGGTCGTCACCTTCGACTCCGACGTCGACCCGAGCTGCCGGGACCTGTTCATCAACCAGGCCACCGCTGAGGGCATCGCCCAGGTGCAGGTCGACATGATCGCCGAGCAGATCGGCGACGCCGGCGAGGTCGCGATCCTCTCGGCCGCGGCCAACGCCACCAACCAGAACGCCTGGATCGCCACGATGGAGGAGCTCTTCGCCTCCGACCACCCCGACATCAAGCTCGTCGACACGGTGTACGGCGACGACGACGACCAGACGTCCTTCGACAAGACCGCGGCGCTGCTCTCGGACCACCCGGACCTCAAGGGCATCATCTCGCCCACCACCGTCGGCATCGCCGCAGCGGCGCGCTACCTGTCGACCTCAGAGTTCAAGGGCAAGGTCGCGCTGACCGGCCTGGGCACGCCCAACCAGATGCGTGACTACGTGGAGGACGACACCGTCACGGAGTTCGCCCTGTGGAACCCAGGTGACCTCGGCTACCTCGCCGCCTACGCCGCCAAGGCTCTCGTCGACGGCGACATCACCGGCGAAGAGGGCGACACCTTCACGGCCGGCGAGCTCGGCGACTTCGAGGTCGGCGCCGACGCCACCGTGCTGCTCGGCGAGCCGTACCGGTTCAACAAGGAGAACATCGGCGACTTCGACTTCTAGGAGTCACCGTCCCTTGCTGACGTAGTGGTTCCGAGGCTCGCAAGCTCGCACCTCAACCACCGAGTGTGATCGGTGGTTGAGGTGCGAGGAGCGCTAGCGACGAGCCTCGAAACCACCCTGCCGAAAGGACCGTCATGCCCCGCTACTGCTTCCAGCTCCAGGTGAAGCCGGAGCGGATCGCGGAGTACCGCGAACGGCACGCGGCGGTCTGGCCCGAGATGCTGCGCGCGCTGGCCGAGACCGGCTGGCACAACTACTCGCTCTTCCTGCGACCCGACGGCCTGCTCATCGGCTACGTCGAGTCGCCGGACCTGGCCGCCGCGCAGGCGGCGATGGACACCACTGACGTCAACGCCCGCTGGCAGGCCGAGATGGGCCAGTTCTTCGAGGCCCTGGAGGTCCCGCCGGACCAGGGCTTCGTCCTGCTCGAAGAGGTCTTCCACCTGGAGGACCAGCTCGCTGAACTAGACCCCGAGGACAACCAGTCATGACCGCTTTCGCCGACATCACCGGCCGGCTCGCGAAGCTGGCCATCGAGGTCCCCTCCTGGGCCTACGGCAACTCCGGCACCCGCTTCAAGGTGTTCGGCTCGCCCGGCACCCCGCGTACCGTCGAGGAGAAGATCGCCGACGCGGCCGCCGTACACCGCTTCACCGGCCTGGCCCCGACCGTCGCCCTGCACATCCCGTGGGACCTCGTCGACGACTACGCCGCCTTGCGCCGCTTCGCCGACGACCAGGGAGTCGCGCTCGGCACCATCAACTCCAACACGTTCCAGGACGACGACTACAAGCTCGGCTCGCTGACCAACGCCGACCCGGCCGTCCGCAAGAAGGCGGTCCAGCACAACCTCGAGTGCATCGAGGTCATGCACGCGACCGGTTCGCGCGACCTCAAGATCTGGCTCGCCGACGGCACCAACTATCCCGGCCAGGCCGACATCCGCACCCGCCAGGACTGGCTGGCCGAGGGCCTCGCCGAGATCTACGCGCAGCTGTCGGAAGACCAGCGGCTGGTGCTCGAGTACAAGTTCTTCGAGCCGGCGTTCTACCACACCGACGTCCCCGACTGGGGCACGTCCTTCGTGCACTGCCTGGCCCTTGGCGAGCGGGCCGTGGTCTGCCTCGACACCGGCCACCACGCCCCCGGCACCAACATCGAGTTCATCGTCGCTCAGCTCGCCCGACTCGGGAAGCTCGGCTCCTTCGACTTCAACAGTCGCTTCTACGCCGACGACGACCTGATCGTCGGCGCGGCCGATCCCTTCCAGCTGTTCCGGATCATGGTCGAGGTGATCAGGGGCGGCGCGTACGACGGCGACGTGCCGGCCGCCCTGATGCTCGACCAGTGCCACAACATCGAGAAGAAGATCCCCGGCCAGATCCGCTCGGTGCTCAACGTCCAGGAGATGGTGGCCCGCGCCCTGCTGCTGGACGTGGACGCGCTGGCGCAGGCGCAGCAGGCTGGCGACGTGCTGGCCGCCAACCAGATCTACATGGACGCGTTCTACACCGACGTACGCCGCGACCTCGCCGGCTTCCGTGAGGAGCGCGGACTGCCGGCCGACCCGATGGCGGCCTACCTCGCCTCGGGCTACCAGGAGCAGATCGAGACCGGCCGCGTGGGCGGCTCGCAAGCAGGGTGGAACTCATGACCAACCCCACCGTTGCGGCGCTCGTCGAGCGGTCCAACCGCCTGGGCCGCGACCCCAAGAACACCAACTACGCCGGCGGCAACACCTCCGCCAAGGGCACCGAGGTCGACCCGGTGACCGGCGAGGATGTGGAGCTGGTCTGGGTCAAGGGCTCGGGCGGCGACCTCGGCACGCTGACCGAGTCGGGCCTGGCTGTGCTGCGACTCGACCGCATGCGCGCTCTCACGAAGGTCTATCCGGGCATCGAGCGCGAAGACGAGATGGTCGCGGCGTTCGACTACTGCCTGCACGGCAAGGGCGGCGCCGCACCCTCGATCGACACCGCGATGCATGGGCTCGTGGACGCCGCGCACGTCGACCACCTGCATCCCGACTCCGGCATCGCGATCGCGACGGCCGCAGACGGCGAGGCACTGACCAAGGAGATCTTCGGCGACCAGGTCGTGTGGGTGCCCTGGCGGCGACCCGGCTTCCAGCTCGGCCTCGACATCGCCGCCATCAAGGAAGCCAACCCCCAGGCCGTCGGCTGCATCCTGGGCGGCCATGGCATCACCGCCTGGGGCGAGACCTCCGAGGAGTCGGAGCAGAACAGTCTCTGGATCATCGACACCGCCGCGGCGTACATCGCCGAGCACACCAAGCCCGAGCCCTTCGGACCCGCGCTGGAGGGGTACGGCGCCCTGCCCGAGGCCGAGCGTCGCGCCAAGGCCGCCGCCATCGCCCCCACCATCCGCGGGCTGGCCTCCACGGACAAGCCGATGGTCGGCCACTTCACCGACTCCGCCGAAGTACTGGACTTCTTGGCCTCCGCCGAGCACCCGCGGCTGGCCGCCCTCGGCACGTCGTGCCCCGACCACTTCCTGCGCACCAAGGTCAAGCCGATGCTGCTCGACCTCCCCGCGTCGGCGTCGGTCGAGGACACCATCGCGCGGCTGAAGGAGCTGCACCCGGCGTACCGCGAGGAGTACCAGGCGTACTACGACCGCAACGCGGCGCCTGAGTCGCCGGCCATCCGTGGCGCCGACCCGCTGATCGTGCTGGTGCCCGGCGTCGGGATGTTCTCGTTCGGCAAGGACAAGCAGACCGCCCGCGTGGCCGGCGAGTTCTACGTCAACGCCATCAACGTGATGCGCGGCGCCGAGGGCCTCTCGACCTACGCCCCCATCGACGAGGCCGAGAAGTTCCGCATCGAGTACTGGGCGCTCGAGGAGGCCAAACTCCAGCGGATGCCGAAGCCCAAGCCGTTGGCCACCCGCATCGCGCTGGTCACCGGCGCCGCCTCGGGCATCGGCAAGGCCATCGCGACCAAGCTCGCCGCCGAGGGTGCCTGCGTCGTCATCGCCGACCTCTCGCTGGAGAAGGCGCAGGAGGCCGCGGCCGAGATCGGTGGCAGTGACGTGGCTGTCGGTGTGCAGGTCGACGTGTCCGACGAGGCGGCCGTCCAGGCCATGGTCGACGCGACCGTGCTCGCCTTCGGTGGTCTCGACCTGGTCGTCAACAACGCCGGGCTGTCGCTCTCCAAGACGCTGCTGGAGACGACCGTCGCCGACTGGGACCTCCAGCACGACGTGATGGCCAAGGGCTCGTTCCTGGTCTCGCGCGCAGCGGCGAAGGTGCTCATCGAGCAGGAGCTCGGCGGCGACATCGTCTACATCTCCTCGAAGAACTCCGTCTTCGCCGGGCCCAACAACATCGCCTACTCGGCGGTGAAGGCCGACCAGGCCCACCAGGTGCGGTTGCTGGCCGCCGAGCTCGGCGAGCACGGCATCAAGGTCAACGGCGTCAACCCCGACGGCGTGGTCGCCGGCTCCGGCATCTTCGCCGGCGGCTGGGGTGCGCAGCGCGCCGCTGTCTACGGCGTCGAGGAGTCCGAGCTCGGCAAGTTCTACGCCCAGCGCACCCTGCTCAAGCAGGAGGTGCTGCCGGAGCACTGCGCCCAGGCCGTCTTCGTCCTCTGCTCGCCCGAGCTGTCCCGCACGACCGGGCTGCACATCCCCGTCGACTCCGGCGTCGCGGCAGCGTTCTTGCGATGAGGTTCGCCGCCGTCGACCTCGGCGCCTCCAGCGGCCGGGTGATGGTCGGCGAGGTCGCCCCTGACTCCTTACGGCTGGAAGCAGCCGCGCGGTTTCCCAACGAGCCCGTACGCCGCGACGTGTCACAGGGCGGGGGGTTGCACTGGGACATCGAGGCCCTGGTCGACCACGCCATCGCCGGTCTCGCGACGGCGTCCGCCGGCGGGCCGCTGACCAGCATCGGCATCGACAGCTGGGGCGTCGACTACGGACGAGTGGCCGACGGTCGTCTGCTGGCCCAGCCCTACCACTACCGCGACGAACGACGTGGCGCGAACGGACCGGCGGTGGCGGGCGAGCTGGTCGGCGCCGAGGAGCTCTACCGTCGCAACGGCCTGCAGTACCTCCCCTTCAACACGCTCTACCAGCTGGCCGCCGACGAGGGGCTGGCCGAGGCGGCCTCGATCCTGCTGATCCCCGATCTCGTCGCCTGCCTGCTCACGGGCGAGCAGGTCGCCGAACGCACCAACGCCTCCACCACCGGACTCCTCGACGTGACCACGCGCGAGTGGGACCGCGAGCTGATGGTGCGTCTCGGGCTCGACGTCGGGCTGTTTCCCGACCTGGTCGATCCGGGACACGAGATCGGCGTGCTCCTCCCTTCGATCTCCGATCGCGTCGGCGGCCGCATCCCCGTCGTCGCGGTCGGTTCACACGACACGGCCTCCGCAGTGGTCGGCGTACCCATGCAGAGTGACGACGCGGCGTACGTCTCGCTCGGCACCTGGGCGCTCGCCGGCCTCGAGCTCGACCAGCCGGTGCTCACCGAGGACGCGCGCGAGGCGGGCTTCACCAACGAAGGTGGCGTCGACGGCACCACGAGGTTCCTGTCCAACGTGATGGGCACCTGGCTGCTCAGCGAGACCCTGCGCACGTGGGGTGAGACCGACCTGGCCGGCATGCTCCGGGCCGCCGAAGCCTACGACGAGCCGGTGCCGATCGTCGACGTGCAGGACGAGATGTTCCTCCCGCCGGGCGACATGCAGGCCCGCATCGGCTACTGGTGCTCCGAGCACGGTGTCGAGCCCCCACGGGGCCGGGTGATGGCTGTGCGGTGCATCGTGCTGAGCATCGCGGCGGCGATCGCCGCCGCGCTGGAGAAGGCGGCCACGCTCGCCGGACGCACGATCGACGTGGTGCACGTCGTCGGCGGCGGTGCCCAGAACACCTTTCTCTGTCAGGCGATCGCCGACTCGTCCCACCTGCCCGTGCTCGCCGGGCCGGTCGAGGCGACAGCCATCGGCAACGTGCTCGTGCAGGCACGCACGGCCGGTGTGATCGGACCTGAACTGTCCGACCTCCGGAGCCTGGTCAGGCGCACCCACGACCTCGCGCGCTACGAACCCCGCGGCTGAGGGAGGATCGACCCGTGCGAGTGGCACTGATGGTCACGTGCATCAACGACGCGCTCTTTCCCGGTGTGGGGCAAGCGTGCGTGACCTTGCTGCGCCGGCTGGGTGTCGACGTCGACTTCCCCGAAGCCCAGACCTGCTGCGGCCAGCCGATGGTCAACACCGGCTACCTCGACGAGGCCGTCGCGCCGTTGCGGTCGTTCGTGAAGGCGTTCGACGGGTACGACGCGATCGTCACGCCCAGCGGGTCCTGCGCCGGCTCGGCGCGGCACCAGCACGCGATCGTGGCTCGCCGCTCGGGCGACCCCGCGCTCGTGTCGGCGGTCGAGCGGACCGCGCCGCGCACCTACGAGCTGACCGAGTTCGTGGTCGACGTGCTGGGGCTGACCGATGTCGGTGCGTCCTTCCCGCACCGCGTGACGTACCACCCGACGTGCCACTCGTTGCGGATGCTCGGCGTCGCTGACCGGCCCACGACGCTGCTGCGCGCCGTACGCGGTCTCGACCTGGTCGAGCTGCCGCGCGCCGAGGAGTGCTGCGGGTTCGGCGGGACCTTCGCGGTGAAGAACTCCGACACCTCGGTGGCGATGGCGTCTGACAAGGCGCGCCACGTCCGTGAGACCGGAGCCGAGGTGCTCGTCGCCGGCGACAGCTCGTGCCTGATGAACATCGGCGGCGTGCTGTCGCGCCAGCAGGCCGGCGTCCGCGTCATGCACCTGGCGGAGGTACTCGCATCGGTGGAGGGATCGTGACGAGCACTTTCGTGGGGATGCCGAAGTTTCCGACAGCCAAGTTCCCGGTTGCCGCACGTGAAGCACTCCAGGACACCCAGCTGCGCAGCAACCTCGCACACGCCACCGCGACGATCCGCGACAAGCGGGCGCGCGTGGTGGCCGAGGTCGAGAACTGGGAGGAGCTGCGGCTGGCCGGCGCGGCGATCAAGGACGCGGCCCTCGCGCAGCTCGACATACACCTGGTCAGGTTGGAGGAGCGGCTCACCGCCGCCGGTGCGACGGTGCGCTGGGCGCGCGACGCCGAGGAGGCTTGCGCGATCGTCGCCGAGGTCGCGCAGGCGCACGGCATCGACGAGGTCGTGAAGGTCAAGTCCATGGCCACCCAGGAGATCGGCCTCAACGAAGCCCTGCAGGCACAGGGGATCGCGGCGTGGGAGACCGACCTGGCCGAGCTCATCGTGCAGCTCGGCGACGACCTGCCCAGCCACATCCTGGTGCCGGCGATCCACCGCAACCGGGCGGAGATCCGCGAGATCTTCATGCGCCGCATGGACGGTGTCGGCAACCTGACCGATGATCCCTCGGTCTTGGCGGGTGCCGCGCGCGAGCACCTGCGACAGAAGTTCCTCACTGCCCGGATGGCCGTCTCCGGCGCCAACTTCGCCGTCGCGGAGACTGGCACGCTCGTCGTCGTCGAGTCCGAGGGCAACGGGCGGATGTGCCTGACCCTGCCCGAGGTGCTGGTCTCGGTCGTGGGCATCGAGAAGGTCGTGCCCACGTGGGAGGACCTCGACGTCTTCCTGCGGCTGCTGCCGAGGTCGTCGACCGGCGAGCGGATGAACCCCTATACGTCGACCTGGACCGGCGTCACCCCTGGCGACGGCCCGCAGGAGGTCGTCGTCGTGCTGCTCGACAACGGCCGCACTCGCGCCCTCGCCGACGAGGTCGGCCGCCAGGCCCTGCGGTGCATCCGCTGCTCCGCGTGCCTGAACGTGTGCCCGGTCTACGAGCGCGTCGGTGGGCATGCCTACGGGTCTGTCTACCCCGGCCCGATCGGCGCGATCCTCAACCCGCTGCTGCGCGGTGTCGGGGACGACCCGCAGGTCGACTCGCTGCCCTACGCATCCACTCTCTGCGGAGCCTGCTTCGAAGCCTGCCCGGTCCGCATCGACATCCCTTCGGTGCTGGTCGACCTGCGCTCGCAGGTCGTCGACGCGCATCGCGGGCGCCCGTCGCTGCAGACCGTCGCGATGAAGGGCGCGGCTGCGACGTTCACGTCAGGACGGCGCCTGGGGCTGGCCGAACGGCTCTCCCGGCTCGGGACGCGCCTCGCCTCGCGCGTCGGCGCCTCAGCGTGGACCAGTGCCCGCGACCTGCCACGTGCGCCGCGGGAGTCCTTCCGTGCGTGGTGGCGGCGCACGGACGGCGGCCGGTCATGACCTCGGCTCGTGACGAGGTCCTGGCTCGCGTACGGGATGCCATCGGTGTGGTCTCGACAAGCTCGACCACCGGGGTTCGCTCGACCACCGGGGTTCGCTCGACCACCCTGCCTCGCCCGGCGGGTACAGCACCCGACGACGTGGTCGCCCTGTTCGCCGAACGCGTCGCCGACTACCAGGCCACCGTCGTGCGCTGCACGCCGAGCACTCTGCTCGAGACGCTGACGGCTGCGTTGCCTCCCGGACGCGTCGTCGTACCTCCCGGCCTCTCGGTCGACGTCCCCGACGCGCACGTCGACGACGGCCTCTCGCCCGCCGAGCTCGACGCCTGCGCCGCCGTCGTCACCGACGCCACCGTCGGCATCGCCGAGACCGGCACCATCGTCCTCGACCACGGCCCCGGCCAAGGGCGCCGGGCGATCACGCTCGTGCCCGACGTCCACATCTGCATCGTCCGCGCCGACCAGGTGGTGGCCGACGTACCCGACGCCATGCCCCGCCTCGACCCCACGAGGCCGCTGACCTGGATCAGCGGCCCCAGCGCCACCAGCGACATCGAGCTGAGTCGGGTCGAGGGCGTCCACGGCCCGCGCACGCTCAAGGTCCTGCTGGTTGCGCACTGATCCTGGGGCCGCTGGTCCTTGCCCGGGGAGGTGGACCTCCCCGGACAAGGTGGGGTCGGACTATTCAGTCACCGTGATGGTGTTGGTGCCGACGTAGTAGGTGAAGGACGGTCCGTAGTCGTCAACGAGAGACAGGTCGAAGACCCACTTCCCGACCTCTGCGTTGCCGGCAAGCACCAGGTTGCTGGGGTCGCCCAAGTCCAGCGGGGCGAGCCAAGGCGGCAGGCCCCCCTGCGCGTCGGGCGGGACGTCGGCGGGCGCGACGCAGGGCCAGTCGTAGGGCAGCACGCCCAGGCGGCCCTTCCACGTCAGACTGACCGCGTCGCCCTTCTTGTAGGTGACGTTGACAGGCTTGGGATCTGCCACTGGGGGGAAGAGCGACTCGAAGACGATCTGTTCCACCGAACAGACGCCTGCGAAGATGTCGCACGTCGAATCGATCCTCTGCTTCACCCACGCCACCATGTGCCACTTCGACATGGGGAATTCCTTCACCATTGCTCGGTGCCAACCGACGGCCGAGACGAAGGAGGTGACGTTGATCGCGCAGTTCCAGATGGCGAACGAGTAGCCCCGGTCATGGCCGTTGAAGTACCTCAGCAGCGAGATGACGATGCGGCCCAGCCCCAGAAGCGAGTAGAAGTTCGGGGCCGTGCTGTTCTTCTCGAAAGAGTTGACGAAGTATCCCCACTTCATGGCCACGCCGACGTCGGCACTGTTGGCGAGGAAGCTCATGATCCACATCCAGGTTGGTCCCCAGTCGGATGGGACGCCCTCAACGCTCAGCTTGTTGCCCCATACGTACGGGAAATCCCCGGCTGCGTAGGCGATCCAGTGCAGGACCGCCCAGATGCGCAGCTCCGTCGCGCCCATCGGAACGAAGTTGAGGCCGAGGTCCTTCATCAAGGTCTCGTTGTTCACCTTCCAGTCGAACGCCGCATCCGCCGTCATCTGCTGGACGCAGAAGTACTGGAAGACGGCGTGCACCGGCCACATGCGTGGATAGACCTCACCTCCCAGACCGTGAGTCACGGGATCTGCGGTCGGCTTCAGGTCGGAGAGTTTGGGCTTTCCCGCGGCGAAGGGCTTCTCGCCCAACAGCACCTTGTAGCCCAGCGTGCCCGGAACGCACCACATGAACATGGCAAGGCCACCGATACTCAACGCCTGCATGTTCGAAGGGTCGACTCCGGCCTGCTCCTGGATCCACGTCCACAGGCTCGCAAGCAGTGGGATGTCAACGACCTGGCTGTACCACTTGAGGATCACATCGAGGAACTCGATGCCGAAGTCCAAGGCGATGTCGAAGGCCGCGACCGCGAGGTCGACGCTCGACTCGGCCAGTTCAGCGGCCGCATTCACCAGCGCCGTCACCAAGACCTGGGACCACGTGTTGGGGTTGCTCGGGTCGAAGACCTTGAGCAGATCGCTGCTGAGGTTGGTGAAGGTGGTTTGGAAGGCCTCCCACTGCTTGAGGTCGGCGAGCTTGTCGATGAGGGTGGCGATCGGGTTGCCGGTGTCATCGAACGGGGAGTCGCGCACAAATCTCTCGATGATCTCCTGGAACCACGTGAAGTGTGGCCACAGGTCTGGCATCGAGGGAAAATGAAGGCCGAAGCCGGACGTTGTGGTGCTGGGGTCGATGGACGGGCGATCGAAGCGGCCGGTGTACTGGTTGCCGAACACCTCGCCTGCGGCGACCAGTGCCTGCTGGATCGCCCCGTCGGCTGAACGTGACCATGTGGTCCCGATATCCTTCGCCGCTGTCAGGGTCGTCTTGACCTCAGTGACGAGATCCTCCAGAACACCCTCGAAGCAACCCTTCGTGTACCAGATGTCCGCCAGGTCGAGAAGCCAGGTCAGGTAGTCGACAACCGCGCTGATTGCGCCACCCACTGCGTTGAGAATGAGCTCGACGCAGTACGCCGCCGAGATGTCGTCGCGCCAGAACCCCGTGATCGCCTTCTTCAAACCGCCCCCGAGGTTGACGACAGCGGTGTACGTCCGGTCCGCGATGTTGACGGTGACCTCGGCCACCGTGACCACGGCCTGGCGCACGCCTTCAACGACATCACCCAGCCACTCCTCCAGCCCCGTGCCCAGGTAGGTGGCTCCGATGCGATCGTGATGATCTTTCAGCTGGTCCGCATTGGTGAACACCTCCACCGACGGACGGGATCGGTCGTGCGTCTGCAGAGTGAACCCCAGAATGTCCTGGCCCTCCGCTGCCTTCGAGGTCATCTGGTCAGGCAGCGGCGTGCCCGCGCTGACGGCGAATGCCGCCTGTACCCACCCGAAGACTTCGTCGCTGGTGGGCAGCCACAAGTCCTCACTCGACGGCTCATCGCGTTGCACGAAGGGAAACAGGTAGTTTCCGGCCGGCAGTGTCGCGTCCTTGATGGTGTCGGCCGAGAAGGCAGTGCTCTTCGTGGGCAGGGTCCCGGCGCCAGCCAAGTACTTGTGGATCTCGGCCGCCGGCTGGAGGGTCAACGCCTGCGCAACTCCCGAAACACAGAGGTGCAGGTCCGGAGTCACCAACCCATCGGCTGCAACCTTCAAGACGAGCGACCCCGCCATGTCGGTGGTCAAGGTGACTGGTCGGTCAGGGCGCAGACGGTAGAAGGTCCCTCGGACCTCGAGATCGACCGGAGCGTCCGCAGTCACCGTGACAGCGCACATCGGCACCCGACAACCACCGGCGTCCAGGACCGTGATCTGTGACTTGTACCTGGGCACCAGGGTGGGCGTCATCTTGTCCCCCGAAGTCAGGGCGACACGCACCACCTCGCTTTCCCAGAAGCTGGTGCCGAGCTGCTGACTCATCAGCTCCAGGGCTTCCTCCGGTGGTCCGCTGAGATGCGCCACGCACTGGTTCGGCGTGTCGTCCGGATGGAAGTCAATGCCATAGGTCCCCACCGACCCGGCCAGCGGCCGCATGGCTGCTACAACGTCGCCGGTTGAGCCCAGTGCCACATCCCAGACCGGTGGGAACGTGGGGCTCGAATCGGGCGAGAAGCCCGCCCAAGAGATCTGATGCAGCACGTTGAGCTGCGCACCCTGGTCGACGGCATACAGGTGCAACAACCCGTTGCGGTCCTGCCAGAGGCTGTATTTGCTGTATGCCGTGGGCAGGGAAAGCGTTTGCGTCGCACCAGCTCCGGTGTCCGTCCCGTCCCGGTACAGCGAGAATGTACGCATCGTGTGATCGGCCCCCAGCCCGATCGCGCCGAATCCCGTTGGGCCCATGAACCCGCCGATGCCCGACTCCCAGCCTTCGTCCACGGCTTCGTAAGTGCTCTCGCCTTGGATGTAGTAGCTGCCCTGCCACAGCTGACCGTCGTCGTTGATCGCGTAGCTACGTAGCCACGCCAGACTCACGTCGTCATACCCGATGGCAAACACTCGGTCCACGGACCTCGCCGAGAGCGGGTAGGTGGTGCGCCGTTCCCAGGGCTGGCCCTGGTTGTCCCGGGCGCCGAACAATGAGATCGCCACGAGTTCGCCGGTGATCGGGACAGCCACCAGCGCGAACACCACGGGAGTCGCGGCCGAGTCACCGAGATACTGGATGAACACCTTCTGAACGCCGTCCAGCTCGTCGGCGGTGGTTCGGCCCCAGGTCGGCACACCCGAGCTGTCGTTGTATCCGGCCAGCTCCCAGATCTCCAGATGTCCTCCCGGATCCGTTCCCATTCCCTCGGTCGTGCAGAACGCGTAGAGACAGCCGTTCGGATGGAGGACTGGATGGACGCCAGTGACTCCGTCGGTCACGAGCGTCACGTTCCAACCCAATCCCGGCGTGCCCTGTTCGCCGACATCCGTTCCGCGCGACGCGTGATACAGCTGCTGGTCGGTCGTGACGTAGAGGACCTCCTCGAGACCGTTGAAGGGGTTCCGCATCGGTGCGGTCTGAGCCAGCACACCGGGCAAAGGGCTAGCGAAGACCGTGTCCTGCGCTAGGCAACTCACGGCACGGATCTCTGCTGGGTGCGTGTTGAGCGCGATCGCTGCATTCAGGATGGGGTCTGGTTCGTCAGTAGACGTTCCGAGCCGCGGCGTTCCTGGAAGCAAAGTCATCCGATGTCTCCTCGTGACTGGGTGGGCAAGTTCCCGAAACCGACGGGAATCCCATCAGCGCTGCCGGTGGTCCTCAAGGCATTGGGCAACCAGCGAAAGTCCGGTCCGCAGTCCCGAGCACAAGCGTTGCTTGGCTTGGTGCCGGCCGCCCCGCCCGTCACGATCCGAGCAACCCGGGATGGACGGCCTTTGACCCCTACGAACCCTGGGGCTCGATGAGCAGTGCCCCCTTTTCTGGCGGGCTCGACGTGTTGACCGGGTCGACGATCACCGGTGTGCTTTTGCACGCCCTCCGGCTCCGTTGGATTCAGTGTGCCGACGTCGAGCCATCACCCGGACGTTTGAAGGACCCCTGCCATGAAGCGTTGCGTGCTACCCGCTGCTCTCCTACTGACCGCTGCGGTGGTGGCCGTCGTACCAGCTGGCCCCGCTGGTGCCGTGCCCGATCCGGTGGGCCGGCAGAGCCTGCTGGTCGAACCCGGCACCGGCCACGACATGACCAACCCAGCTACGGCCGCTGACTCACGGACCGCACCGGAGATCTTCACCTACGGCGCCTCGGGTGGTCCCACGTTCCGCTACACCTGCGGACCCACCGCCGGTCTCGACACCCGCAACCTGATCCGGTGGTCTTCCACGACCGCCACGGACGGGACGGGTTGGTCGGCCGAGAACATCCTGCTCGCCCCGACAGCAGGGAGCCTTGACGCCGGCGGGGTGTGCGACCCGAGCCTGGCCAGGATCGGCAACTGGTACTACCTCGCCTACACCGGCACCTCGACCACCGGCCAACGACAGGTCTTCGTGGCCCGTTCCTCGCTGCCCTACTACCCGTTCGACAAGTGGAACGGCACCGGCTGGGGCGGCAACAGTCCCGCCCCCATCGGGCAGCTCCCACCCGCGGCCGGTGGCCAAGCAGGCGGACCGTCGCTGATCGTCAAGAACAACACCGCCTACCTCTACTCCAACGTCCGCCTCGGCACCGGCACGTACCAGACCCGGCTGAACACCGCGAACCTCGGCGCCAGCTCCACCTACGACACCTGGCCGCAACGCCTCCAGCTCCAGCCCGGCGCCGCGATCGAGCATCCAGGGCTGTACTCCGGCACCGACTGCGTCGGGAACCACTGGTGGGCCGACACCGACATCGCGTACGACGACACCACCGGCCGGTTCCTCGCCCTCACCTCCGACCAGGCCACCTTCCGGTACTTCGCCCTGCAGGCCTACGAGTCCACCGACGGAAGCAGCTTCACCAAGACCACCATCACCCGCGGCGACCAGCAGCACGGCGCCCGCACTCCAGCCCTGCTGACCGACCAGACCGGCCACATCCCGGCTGGCGGCTCCACAGCCATCGCCTACACCCGATCCGACGGCTGCACCGGCACGCTGCGCTACACCCCCACCAGCCAACGCCTGCTCGCCACCGGCGCCATCAACGAACCCCTCACCGACGGCTCCTCCCACTGGCAGTTCACCGGCCGCTGGTACGACGACGGTGCGGGACTTATCTCGCCCTCCCCCCTGGCGGGGGTCTCCCAGGCCAACCTCACCGGCTCAGCCGCCGGCACCTCAACGCAGATTCATGTTGACGTGACCTCCACGGCCAGCCAGAGAGGATGGGTCGGCGTCAGGTTCGGCATGGTCCACCCCGGCGACTCCACCAACCAGTCCGGCTACACCGTCTACCTCGAACGCCTCAGCAGCGACACCAACCTCCAGCTGTGCATCGACAAAGCCGGGTTCGGCACCCTCAGTTGCCGTGGCATCAGCGGCTTGACGTGGACAGAGCAGCGGCATGGCCTCAACGTCTTCTTCTCCAACGGTCAGATCCTCGCCTACGTCGACGGCGCCTCCAACCAACGTGTCAGCTCAAACGACAACTGGGACCCTTACCTGGGCGGTTATGTCGGATTGGCGACTTATGCCGCCCCTGCTGCGTTCTCGAACTTCCTCGTCGCCGACAACTTCCAACCAACCCTTTACGGGCCGAGGTGGGTGCCGGGAGACCTGGCAGGCGATTGGGAGGGTTTCGGGAGTATTCAGTTCGACCTTGCCCTCGCAGGCGAGCTCTACGTGTGCGAGCAAGATCGGTCGCCTGCAGTCTTCGGAGACGGCACTTATGTGGCGTACTTCGATGTGGATCCCCAACCGGGATCCGACCCCCAGGGCTGGGGAGGCATCGTCGTCTCGGGCGGCAGCTCTTGGACTGTCGCCGGATATGTCGTGTTCATGCGCGTCAACGGCAACCTCGGCATCATCAGGAACGGTAGCGGGCAGGTCGTCGCAGACGTGCCCACTGGCGCTGACCCGAGCCATCGAACAGTCAAGCTCCGGGTCCTCCGGGTCGGCGGGAACTTCCAGGTCTATGTCAACGACGTCACCGAGCCCTACATCAACTGGACCGAGACCAACTTCTCGTTTGGGCCAGGTCGGTTCGGAATAGCCAACGCCGGCGTCTCCGCGACGTTCTCGACGATGAGCTGGAACGGCAACCAGGCCCACTGAGCCAGACGCTCCTGCAGCGGGCATCGAACCCTCGGCGGACGTCATACGTTCAGGTCGTTATGGCGACCACTTCGTATGACGTCCGCCGGTTCGCCGCTCCGCTCGCCGCGGTGCTCGCGCTCTCGGCCTGCTCGGGCAGCGACGACGCCCCACCTGGCGCGGCGCCGACCACCGCCGGTTCGACGGCCACCAGCGAGCCTCCCCTGAGCGAGACCCCGAGCCCGACACCCTCGGCGTCACCGACACCCGCACCCAAGCCCTACCCCGTCTCGCTGCCGGCGTACTTCCTCCGCAAGCCCGACGGCGGCGACCTCCGCCTCGGCAACGTCCGCGAGCGCACGGCCGACTACACGTCGTACGACGCGACCTACCGCAGCGGTCACCTCACCGTGACCGGGGTGTTGAACGTACCCACGGGCAAGGGGCCGTTCCCCGCGGTCGTGCTTGCGCACGGGTACATCGACCCGGCGATCTACGTGTCCGGCCAGGGCATGACCCGCGAGCGCGGCTACCTCGCGGCCGAGGGCTTCGTCGCCTTCCACGTCGACTACCGCAACCACGCGGGTTCCGACGTCGACCCGCTGGCGGCCCGGCGGCTGCGCATCGGCTACGCGCTCGACGTCATCAACGCGGTGCAGGCGCTGCGCCGCTCCTCGGACGTCCCCGTCGACGACGACCGCATCGGCCTGTTCGGACGTTCGATGGGCGGCGGCGTGGTCTACAAGGCTCTCGAGATCGCCCCGGGATTCGTGCAGGCGGCCACGGCGTGGGCGTCGGTGAGCTCACGTGAGGACGAGAACTTCGACCATTTCATTCGTGGGCAGAGCATCCGCGATGACGCCGTGCGCGACCCGCTGATCGACTACGTGGAGGAGGAGTACGGCCTGCCTGGCCAGCCCGGCTCCGCGAAGTTCTGGCGCGAGATCAGCGCCCGCACGTACTTCGACCGGATCACCGAGCCGCTTCTGCTGGTGCACGGAAGGTACGACTCGACCTGCCCGCCTGCGTGGGCGAACGCGTCACACCGAGCGTTGCGTGAGGCCGGCGTCGATGCGCGACTGGCGTGGTACCCCGACGAGCACGCCTTCGGGCCGTCGTTCTTCGCCGCGATGGCCCGCACGACGGGCTTCCTCCGGTCGGAGCTGGGCTGAAGCCGCGTCGTCAGTTGTCATGCCCCCCGCGCCACTGAGGCAGCGGTTGTCGGCCAACAGCGGTCTCGACGGCGGCCTGGGCAAGCAGCCGCGTGGAGTTGAGCAGCGGCACCGGTGACACGGCGGGCGGGACGAGCAGCGAGAGCTCGGTGCACGCCATGGCCACTGCGGAACAGCCCTTGTCCGCCAGGCGACCGATGATCGCGAGCACCTCGTCGCGGGCCTCGGCGGAGAACCGGCCCACGACGAGCTCGTCGAGGATGATCGCGTGCAGGGTCGTGGCGTCGGCCGGCTCCGGGACCATGGTCGCGATGCCGCGCGCCTCGCATCGGGTCTGGTACATGTCGGAGTCGAGCACCCACGAGGTGCCGAGCAGGCCTACCGTGTCGTGTCCCAGGCGGTGGGCCTCGGCCACCACCACGTCGGCGATGTGGAGACCGGGCAACGCCATGTCGGGGCCGTCGGCCTCGAGGGCCAGATGGGCGGTGTTGTCGGGACAGGCGAAGAAGTCCGCGCCGCCCGCACGGAGCCGTCGCGTCGAGAGCGCGAGGATGCCGTGCAGCTCCTCGAGGTCACCGCGACGCATCGCCTCGAGGGTCTCGCCCATGGCGACGCAGTTCAGCGAGAACTCCGGGTGCTGGTAGTCGTTGATCGCCCGCGAGCCGTAGTCGGCGATGCCTCGGACGAAGTCGGCGGCGCCCTCGATGGTGTGCCCGACGATGCCGATGTGGAACACGCTTTCCTCCCTCTCAACCCGCCCGAGACCGCCGTTACGGAGCCGTGACACTCGCTCGCAGTCTGCTCAACTCGTGCGTGAGGCAGGTCACGAAGAGGTTGCGATTGGGCTTCGATCATTTCGGTTCTGCACAGCCCATTGGCCCTCGCTGGCGACCGACCGATGCTGCCGTGGAACAAGTCACTGGACACCCCAGGCACGGAAAGGAATCGACGTGCGCTTGAAGAGAGCAGCAGTGGTCATCGCCACTGCCTCACTCCTCGCCCTGGCCGCGTGTGGCGGCAGCGGGAGCGACAATCCGGACGACCCCATCGAGACCCTCGGAGATGGCGGCGCCGCAGGATCGGGCAAGAATCCCGATCTCCAAGGACCACTCGCCATCCCGGACGACGCGGCAGCAGGCGGCACCGCCACGGTGCTGACACTGCAGGTGCCGGCGACCCTCGACCCGACCCGGGCCTACTTCACCGACTCGACCGAGATCATGAACCTGGTCACCCGGGCGCTGACGCAGTACGCGTACAACCCGGACAACGGCGAGATGGAGCTCGTCCCCGACATGGCGACCGACCTGGGTCAGCCCAACGAGGACAACACCGAGTGGACCTTCGAGCTGAAGGAGGGCCTCAAGTACGAGGACGGCTCTCCCGTCAAGGCCGAGGACGTGGCCTACGCCGTGGCCAGGTCGTTCGCGATCGAGGAGCTGCCGGACGGCCCGACGTACCAGCTGCAGTTCTTCCTCGACGGCGACACGTACAAGGGCCCCTACAAGGACAAGGCTCCCTACAAGGGCGTCGTGGTCGACGGCAACAAGATCACGATCAAGATGTCGCGCCCGTTCCCCGAGATGGACTACTACGCCTCGTTCCCGGTGTTCACCGGCATCCCGCAGGCGAAGGACACCAAGGAGGAGTACGGCAACCACCCGCTGGCCACCGGTCCTTACATGTTCGAGGACTACAAGCCCGGCACGTCGCTGACGCTCGTCAAGAACCCCAACTGGGACCCGGCAACCGACCCGGGCCGCATCCAGTCGGTCGACAAGTGGGTGTTCAAGTTCGGTGAGGACACCGCCAAGCTGGAGAACACGATCCTCTCCGACACCGGTGAGGGCCAGACGACGCTGTCCTACGACAACATCACCCCGCCGACCTACAAGAAGATCACCGCGCAGGACCCTGACCGGCTGGTCACGGGCACCTCGCCGTGCACCTACATGTGGTACCTCGACATGACCAAGATCACCGACATCAACGTGCGCAAGGCGATCGGCCTGGCCTACCCGTACGTCGACGCGTGGAAGGCCGGCGGCGAGATCGTCGGGCTGACCCGTGTGGCCGGCACCAACATCCTGCCTCCGGGTACCGCCGGTCGCGAGGAGTACGACGTGCTCGGCATCGGCGGCGAGAAGACCGACCCCGAGCAGGCCAGGGCACTCCTCGAGGAGGCCAACGCTCTCGGCTTCGAGATCAAGCACTTCTACGCCACCGACGACCCGCTGTCGGTCGCTGCGAAGGACCAGCTCGTGAAGGGCTTCGAGGAGGCCGGCTTCAAGTTCACGCCGATCGCCACCACGACGGAGAAGATCCGCGAGGCCCGGACCGACTACGACGCACCGGTCAACGTGCGGTCGAGCGGTTGGTGCTCGGACTGGCCGTCGGGTGGCTCGTGGTTCCCGGCCCAGTGGGACGGTTCGCTGGTCGGACTCGAAGGCATGCCGAACCCCTCCAACTTCAAGGAGGCCGACGCCGACCAGAAGCAGAAGGAGATCCTCGACGGCAAGGAGGGTGACACCTCGAAGGCGTGGGGTGAGTTCGACAAGTTCATCGAGGAGAAGTACTACCCGGCCGTGAACACCGGCTACGCCGGCACCGCGATCATCCGGGGCTCCAAGATCGGTGGCATGTTCAACGACAGCGTTCGCGGCATGCCGACGTTCCAGACGATGTACATCACCGAGTAGATGGGGGTGCCGCCCGGGACGTCACCTTTCCGGCCCGGGCGGCACCGGACCCACGGAACTGCATCTCGGAGTCGCTTCAGTCACGGCTCGTAGTTCCATCGGTCCCGGCCCATCTTGCACGGCCCTCGACGGCGGTCGAGGGCCGTGCGGCATTTGCGCACCCGTTCGCGTCCTTGCTGTGACGGTCTCGTGACCTGCCGCCGGTTCAGGCCATTCTTCGGTGCTTTTTCGGTTGATCTCAGCAACTATCTGCGCAAGCCGCGACAGTGTTTTCCGGAGGTTTCACCACCCACCGGAAGGAAGACACACGTGCAACTGAAGCGGTCCGCGATCACCCTTGTGGCGGTCGCATCACTTCTCGGACTCGCCGCCTGCGGCGGCGACAGCGGGAACGATCCCTCCACCTCGGCCCCGACCCAGGGTGCCGGCGGTGGCGCAGGCGCCGGGAAGAACGCCGACGCGCAAGGCCCTGTGGCCCTCCCCGCCGACGCGAAGAGCGGCGGCAAGGTCACCGTGCTCACCTCGCAGGTGCCGGCGACCTTCGACCCGACCCGCGCCTACTACACCGACTCCACCGAGATCCTGAACCTGGTCACGCGAGCGCTGACGCAGTACGCGTACAACCCGGACACCCAGGACATGGAGCTGGTCCCCGACATGGCCACCGACCTCGGCCGTCCCAACGAGGACAAGACCGAGTGGACCTTCACCCTGAAGGACGGCCTGAAGTACGAGGACGGCTCTCCCGTCAAGGCCGAGGACGTCGCCTACGCCATCTCGCGCTCGTTCGCGATCGAGGAGCTGCCCGACGGCCCGACGTACCAGCTGCAGTTCTTCCTCGACGGCGACACGTACAAGGGCCCCTACAAGAACAAGGCCCCCTACAAGGGCGTCGTCGTGAACGGCAACGACATCACCATCAAGATGTCGCGCCCCTTCCCCGACATGGACTACTACGCCTCGTTCCCGGTCTTCACCGGCATCCCGAAGGCAAAGGACACCAAGGAGGCCTACGGGAACCACCCACTGGCCACCGGCCCCTACATGTTCAAGGACTACAAGCCGGGCTCGTCGCTGACGCTCGTCAAGAACCCCAACTGGGACCCCGCGACCGACCCCGGCCGCATCCAGTCGGTCGACGAGTGGGACTTCGAGTTCAACCAGGACGTCGCCAAGACCGAGAACACGATCATCTCCGACAACGGTGACGGCCAGACGAGTGTCACCTACGACAACGTCACCCCGGCGACGTACAAGAAGATCACCGCGCAGGACCCTGACCGTCTGGTCACGGGCACCTCGCCGTGCACCTACATGTGGTACCTCGACATGACCAAGATCACCGACCTCAAGGTGCGCGAGGCGATCGGCTACGCCTACCCCTACGTCGACGCGTGGAAGGCCGGCGGCGAGATCGTCGGGCTGACCCGGGTGCCGGGCACGAGCATCCTTCCGCCAGGCACCGCCGGGCGCGTGGACTACGACGTGCTGGGCATCGACGGTCAGAACACCGACCCCGACAAGGCCAAGGAGCTGCTCAAGGAGGCCAACGCCGAGGGGTACGAGATCAAGTTCCTCTACGCCACCGACGACCCGCTGTCGGTTGCGGCCAAGGACCAGATCGTCAAGGGCCTCGAGGCCGGCGGCTTCACCGCTACGCCGATCGCCACCACGACGGAGAAGATCCGCGAGGCCCGGACCGACTACGACGCACCGGTCAACGTGCGGTCGAGCGGTTGGTGCTCGGACTGGCCGTCGGGTGGCTCGTGGTTCCCGGCCCAGTGGGACGGTTCGCTGGTCGGACTCGAAGGCATGCCGAACCCCTCCAACTTCAAGGAGGCCGACGCCGACCAGAAGCAGAAGGAGATCCTCGACGGCAAGGAGGGTGACACCTCGAAGGCGTGGGGTGAGTTCGACAAGTTCATCGAGGAGAAGTACTACCCGGCCGTGAACACCGGCTACGCCGGCACCGCGATCATCCGGGGCTCCAAGATCGGCGGCATGTACAACGACAACGTCCGCGGCATGCCGACGTTCCAGACGATGTACGTCACCCAGTAGCAACATCGCGAACCGGAGGATCCCCGGCACCTGGTGCCGGGGATCTTCCGCGGAGTGACACGCTTGCCCGGTGCTCACCCTGACCATCGACGTCGCCGGCTGGATCGGCATGGCCCTGCTCATCGGCGCCTACGCCCTGGTGACGACCGGCCGCATCCTCGGACCGAGCCTGGCCTTCCAGCTGATGAACCTCGTCGGCGGAGCGCTGCTGATGGTCAACTCCGGCTGGTACGGCGCGTGGCCGTCCGCCGCTCTCAACCTGGTGTGGGTGGTCATCGGCAGCGTCGGGCTGGTCCGGGCCCGACTCCGCCGCACGGCACCGACCGCCAACGGTTGAGAATGGGCCCATGCCCTCCACGACGTTCACCGTCCACACCACCCTGACGCCGACCGCGACGATGGCGGTGCTCACCGACTTCGGGCCGGACCGGTCGAAGCACTGGAGCAACATCGACGACGCGCACTTCCGCGTGCACGAGCTCGGCCCGACGTGGGCCGAGGTGACCGAGGGCAACTCGATCGGCTGGGAGAAGGAGCGCTACGAGTGGGACCTCGACACCTCGGGCGCCGGTCTCCTCACCATCGAGACCCTCGACTCCAACCTCTGGGGTCCGGGCAGCGGCTGGCGCTACGAGCTCGCGCCGGCCGACGGCGGCACCGACGTGACCGTCACCCTGACCCGCGTCGCCAAGTCTTTCGTGGGCACGCTGCTCGGCGTGGCCATCCCGCTGGTCGGCAGCCGTACGTTGAGCAAGCAGCTGCGAGCGGTGCTGGCCAAGGCCGAGGCGCGCTGACTCAGACGGTGGCCTCGTCGACCGCGGGCGCACCCTCGGCGGGCACGACGTCCTCCGACTTCATCGACGGGCGGGCGTCGTCGGCGCGGCCGAGGCCGGCGTACGCGCGAGCCACCCGGCTGACGAACTGGTAGACGCCGTCCTCCTCGGGAGCCATGGGTCCGGGGATCGCGTGCGGGCTGGTGAGGCCACGCTGCACGGACTCGCACGCCGCCCAGTCCTGGCGGTTGGTGAGGTCCCAGAAGTCGACGGCGTACGACGGGTCGAACCCGGGCCGCTCGGCCACCTCGCGCGGGAACGCCCACGAGCACTCGACGAACGTCTTGTCCGCCGAGATCGGCCGCAGCGTGTGGGTCATCACGTAGTCGGGGTGCAGCGAGATGAGCAGGTTGGGGAACGCCACGACGTACATCACGGTGCGCAGCTCCATGTCGTTGAGGCCCTCGATGGCCACGCCACCGCTGGTGCCGTCGAGCGACATGGTGGCCGCGTTGGCCTCGAGGTCCATCCAGCCGCCCATCCACTCGCCGTCGGGCTCGAGGTTCTCGCCGCTCTGGGGCGGGCTGACGCGGCACAGCTCGGGGTGGATCGACGGACAGTGGTAGCACTCCTGGTAGTTCTCGACGATGACCTTCCAGTTGGTCTCGAGCGTGTAGGAGTGGGAGGCGACGGTGACGAGGTTCTCCGGCCGGTAGTTGGCCACGACCTGCTCGAGGCCGGCCGCGTGGTCCTCGAAGGGGCCGGACTCGCCGCTCGGGTCGACGAACACCCAGCCGTGCCACTCGACGACGTTGAGCTCCACGAGGCCGAACTGCGTCTTGTCGAAGTCCTCGACGTCGCGGAAGCCTCCGGGCGCGTTGCGCAGCGTGCCATCGAGCTTGTAGGTCCAGGCGTGGTAGGGGCAGACGATGTTCTTCTTCATCGTCGTCACCCCGCACGGCACGAGCTCGTGGCCACGATGGCGGCAGACGTTGGCGAACGCCCGCAGCTCCCCGTCGTCGCCTCGCACCAGCAGCACCCCACCGGCGCCGGTCTCGACGCTGGTCTGGGTGCCGGCCTCCGCGAACTTCTCCCCGCGGCCCAGGCACACCCACCCGGAGAAGATGTTGGCCTGCTCCCAGTCGTAGACGGCCGGATCGACATAGGCCAGCCGTGGCAGCATGCGGGAGGTCCCGAACGCCGCGTGGGCGGCAGCAACTTCGTCAGACGGCAGCGGGGCGAGGGTGCCACGGAGTTGATTGAACATGCAGTCAATCCTAGTCGTGCGAGGTCGAGTTGGTCTAGTACCCACGGTCCCACAGGTGTGGCTACTGACTCCAGACTCAGTTGTTGGTTTCTTGCGAACCTCCGGCCGCGCCGCCGTTCAACCTGAGCACGACGCCGAAGCGTCTAGGGGTGGAGGATCGACCAGGTCCTCGTCACCCCCGAGGAGGCGTGCCATGGCCGTGTTGCGAAGGCCCGATCGCGAGGCGTTCTCCGAGTTCGCCTCGGCGAGGTCGGGCAGCTTGTTCCGGCTGGCCTACCTGGTGGTGGGCGACTACCAGCTGGCACAAGACCTGGTGCAGGAGTCGCTGACCAAGACGTACCTGGCGTGGCCGCGACTGCGCGAGGCCGCGAACGCCGACGCCTACACCCGACGCGTCATCGTGACGACGTCGATCTCGTGGCAGCGCAGGCGCTCCTTCCGCGAACGCCCGACCGACACGCTCCCCGACCGGGGAACCCCTGATCCGACCGCGATGCTCCCCGAGGTGGGCGACCTCTGGGTCGCCGTACGAGCCCTTCCACCGCGCCAGCGCACAGCCGTCGTACTTCGTCACTGCGAGGACCTCTCCGAGGCGCAGACCGCCGAGCTGATGGGCTGCTCGGTCGGCAGCGTCAAGCGCCAGGTGTCCGTCGCCCTCGGCAAGCTCCGGGTCGCGATGGGGCCTCAGCTCTCCCTTCCCAACGTCGACGAGCAGGCGGTGACCTCATGAACGCGTCCTTGCACGACCTCAAGAGCCACGCGGACGGACTCACGCCGCCTCCCCTCGACCTCGACGAGATCGTCGCCCGCGGCGACGCTCGACTCGGCCGGCGTCGGGCAGCGCTGGCCGCCGGGACGGCCGGCCTGGCGGTGGCTGTCGTCGCCGCGACCATGGCGTTCACGGGCTCCGGCGAGCGTTCCGGCTCCCCGTCCGACGACCCGACGCCGACGGTTTCGGACACGCCCGTGCCTGGAGCAGCTGTCCGCCCGCTGACGTACGCCGAGGTGCCGGCCTCGCAGGCTCCGCACTGGCGAATCGCGTCGATCCAGTACGGCGAGGAAGTCCTGCGCCTGGGGCGCAACCTGCACCTAGACCTGACCGACGACGGACTCGTGGTGGTCTCCGAGGACGGCACCCTCTACTTCTGGGACGGCAGGGAGATCCACGAGATCGGCGAGGTGACTCTCGAGATCCAGCAGTGGAGCGACTCGTGGGTGAAGACCTCACCATCGGGCTCGCTGGTCGCGTGGTTCACGCCCGAGGGTGCGGACCGCCAGCTCGTCGTCTACGACACCGGCGAGCAGCAGCAGCTCGCGGCGGTCGACGTGTCCGACTGCGAGGCGGACAAGTGCTCGCTCGTGGCGATCGTGGGCGATCGCGTCTACTGGACGAGCTCGCCTCGTTCCCAGTCCCGCATGAAGGTCCTCGACATCCGCACGGGAGTCACGTCCGACTCGGACGCCTCGGCCTTGTCGGACGATGTCCGCGCCCAGCCGCGCGGCTTCGTCAAGGGGGACTCGTTCGCCACGGGTGAGGCGGTCAACCAGGACGTCAACACCGAAGCGGTCTTCTTCCACGCCGTCGGCGCCAGTCTCGAGCTGAGTCGGTTCGTGCGCGAGGACAGCAACGGCGATGGTGTGTACGCGTATGGCGGATTCGACACCACGGGTCGTCGGCTGCACCTGCGCCTGCCTTCCGGTTACACACCCGCCGAGTCCGACTACACGCTCTTCCAGTGGCTCGACGACGATAGGTTCGCGGTGATGGCGGGGGCAGCCCACAACGAGTTCGGCTGGAACGGCTTCCGTGGGTACGGCGACATCCTGGTGTGCGACATCGCTGAGGAGAGCTGCACCCTGGCCGTGCCCGGTCCCTCCGACGACGGCTACCGGATCGTGCCGCACCTCGACGTGCCGAACTAGGGCCTGGGCGTCGCTGCCGCCACGACCATGTCGGCCATCAGGTCGGCGGCAGCGGCGTTCGACAGACCGCTATGGAGCACCAGTGACTGCCAGGTGCGGAAGTGGACGGCCAGCTCGACGGCCGCGACCAGCCGCTTGCGCTGCCGACCGCGGGGCCAGCCCGTGACGAGGGCGTCGCGGACGGCGGCCATCGGCTTCTCGAAGCTCCAGCGGGCCGCCACCCGGGTCGGCTCATGGGTCTCGGCGTCGCGGAGCACATGGGCCGTGGTGGCCTCTGTCGCCTCCCAGTAGGCGTACATCTTGCGGAGAGCCAGGCGCACCCGCTCGGCAGAATCCTCGATCGCCAACCAGGGCTGGGGATCCGGCACCGGGTTGAGCTCCATGAACATGCCCGAGCAGGCCGTCAGCAGGGACTGCTCGTCGGGGAAATGGCGGTAGAAGGTGTTGCGCTGCACGCCGGCCCGCTCGGCCACGGCACTGACCGTCGTCTGCGCAGGGCCGACGATGCCGTGCAGCTCCATGGCGGCCCGGGTGATGCGCTCGCGGGTCTCATCCTGCTGGTCGGCTCGCTTGCGCTGCTCGTACTTGCGGGGCATGGGCACATTATTGCACACATGTGTTCATTGAAATTGACACACCCCGGGTCCATGCGCTTCACTTCGTCGCACATTAGTGTTCGATGAAAGGAAGCACCATGACCACGCTCGCTCTGCAGCCGGCTCCTCGGCTGATCGCCCCCGGCTCTGCCGAGTGGGCGCACTACTGCCGCACCTTCAACCTGCTGGACGACCTGCGGCCAGCCGCGATCGCCGTACCCGAGAACGCCCAGGAGGTTGCCGCCGCGGTGGGCGAGGCTCGCCGTCGCGACCTCCGCGTCGTGATCCAGGCGACGGGTCACAACGCCTCCGCCTTCGGGACTCTCGACGACGCGATGATCGTGAACACCTCGTGCCTCACCGGAGTGGAGATCGACGCGCCGTCGCGACGGGTCCGGGTCGGAGCCGCCACGAAGTGGGAGCTGGTCACCCCTCGGCTCTCCGACCTCGGTCTGGCCGGGCTGCACGGTTCGTCGCCCGATGTGGGCATCGCCGGCTACTCGCTCGGTGGTGGCATCGGCTGGCTCGCTCGCAAGCACGGGCTGCAGGCCAACGCCGTCACCTCCCTCGACGTCGTCACGGCCGACGGCGAGCTGCGCCGCGTGGACGCCGAGCACGACGCCGACCTCTTCTGGGCGCTTCGAGGAGGCAACGGGAACTTCGGTGTCGTCACGAGTGTGGAGTTCTCGGTCGTGCCGGTCCCCGAGCTGTACGCCGGGGCGTACTTCTTCCCCGTCTCGCGCACCGCCGAGCTGGTGGCGACGTGGAAGGCCGCCCTGCCGACGTTCCCCGAGGAGCTGACCACCTGGGTCAGCGTGATCCACTTCCCGCCGGACCCTGCGCTACCGGACTTCGCTCGCGGACGGTCCCTGGCGATCCTGATGGCGTCCCACCTCGGCAGCGAGGTCGAGGGACGCGCGCTGCTGGCGCCGTTCCGTCGCCTGGGTCCGGAGCTCGACACGTTCGCGACGCAGCAGACCGCGGCTCTCGGCGACCTGGCGATGGATCCGGTCGAGCCGCTGCCCTACCGGTCGACCACGGCGATGCTCGACGAGCTCCCGGACAGCGCGATCCCTGAGCTCGCACGCATCTATGACGAGGGTTCGGACCTGGCGCTGCTCCAGCTCCGCCACGCCGGGGGCGCACTGTCGCGCGTGCCGGACAACGCCGGAGCTCGCTCGACGCTGCCCGGCGAGGTGGCCCTCTTCTCCCTCGGTGTCGTGTTCGACGACGGCGCTGCCGCTCGGGTGCACGCCGCGTTGGAGCAGGTCGATGACGCCATCGACGCCCACCGCGTCGGCTTCTACCCGAACTTCGTCGAGCACCCCGCTGACGCGCGGGCCTTCTTCGACGACGAGACGTGGGCCCGGCTCCTCCGGGTCAAGGCCGCCTACGACCCCGAGGACCTGTTCCGCGGGAACCACCACATCGCTCGCGCCTGAACGACGCGACATCTTCGAAGGAGAACACCATGAAGCACCGCATCCTCACCGCCGCCGTCGCCCTGGTCGCCACCGTCGCCACCGTGGCCGTCGCGGCTCCCGCTCAAGCCAAGACCGTCGACTCGTTCGACCGCAGCGCTTTCGACGCAACCCCGACAGCCACGGCGGCCGGGTGGTCCATCTCGGCCGCCACCTCGGGGGAGCTCGGTGGCTGGCTCGACATGACCGTCAGAGCCCTGGACGGTACGACGCCCGCTGCCGGGGGCTGCGAGCCCGCCGCCGTGGACGCCGTACTCACCGTCGCACCGGGCGAAACGTTCACGATCCACACCACGGCCGAGCTCTGCGCCCACGTCGTCGACGGGTCGCCGAGCCTCTTCGGTGGGTTCGACTCGGCGACGTACGCAGGCTCGCGCAAGAAGGCCAGGCTCGTCGGCGACGGGTTCGTCGGCTTCGGTGCCGGCTTCCTCGGCGCCCAGGGATCCGTGACGCTCGCCGTCCGTTGGTGACGACAGCGGAAGATCCCCGGCACCTGGTGCCGGGGATCTTCCGTCTTGTTCGATGTTCGTCGCTTACCGTCAGGGGGTGTTCAAGTTTCTCGCCGTGCTCTTCGTGCTGGCCATGCTCGGGGGCGGCGTCGGCCTGGTGCTGAAGGGCAAGGGCGCGATCTCCGCGTTCGGCGACCAGCTCACGAACCCGCAGGACCCCGAGGACACGACCTCGAAGCCGTTGCCCAAGCGCAAGGTCTGCGCCAGCCTCGGCGCCGCGAAGCGCCGGGCCCTTGTCGGCGTCGCGACCCCCGTGAAGGTCACCGAGATCGAGGGCACGCTCAGCCCGTACACCTGCCGGTGGACGTCGCGGGACTTCTCGGCGACCACCACCTTCGTGGACATCGCCGCGGTTCCTGCCGACACCTGGGCGGTGGAGGCCAGCAAGCGGCTGCTGCAGGACTCGATCGGAGCCGAGCGTGCTTCTCAGCTGATGGCGATGCTGGACAAGGACGTGACGCCCGAGGAGGGGTGCCGGTTCGCCCAGGCGTACTTCGCTGCGAAGGGCTCGCCCACCAGTGCTGTCCGCATGGTGGCGCGCACGACCAGCTTCGGGAGCATCCCCGCCATGAAGGCGGAGAGCTGCGTGGATGGGCGCTACTACTCCGTGGTCGCCAGCGCGCGGAAGCTCCGGCTCGGCGGCGGGCTGGATGTCAGGGTGGCCAACGCTCTGCGCACCGTGGAGACGAAGCTCGGCTGAGGCTCAGGTCTCGCCGGCGAACGACCCGATCGACTCGGTCTCGCCCGACCGCTTGCCGAGCCAGCGGTAGAGCAGGAAGCCGAGGGCCACGGCGAGCATGGCGGCGACCAGCATCAGGGTCGCCAAGGCGTTGAGCGCGGGCGTCGGTGCCGCGCGGGCGGTGTTGTAGATCTTCACCGAGGTCGGCTCGGTGGAGGAGTCGCCGGAGAGATAGCGCACGATCACGAAGTCGTCGATGACATCGGCGAAGACGAGGACGGCGCTCGCGACGATGGCCGGGACCAGCATCGGCAGGATCACGCGACGCTGGGCCGACAGCGGCGATGCGCCGAGGTCCTGGGCCGCCTCCTCGAGCGCGGTGCCGATCGTGGCCAGCCGGGCTCTGACCAGGATCGCCGGATAGGACAGCTGGAACGTCACCAGCCCGATCACCTGGGCCGTCGTGCCGAGGGTGAACGGCAGCGCCACCTGGGTGATCACGAGCAGCAGCGCCACGGCGAGCAGCGTCTCGGGCAGCACGAACGACAGCAGCAGCATCGAGTTGGCCGAGTTGGGGATGCGGCCGCGCCAGCGGTGCAGGCCGATGGCGAGGGCGACACCGAGAGGTACGCAGACCAGGGTGGTGAGGACGCCGAGCCGCAGCGTCTGGAACAACGCGGTCTGCAGGGTGTCGTCGTGCCACACCGAACGCTCGGGGTCGCCGTAGTACCAGCGCAAGGAGAAGCCCTGCCAGCTCGTGCGCGACCGGCCGTCGTTGAAGGAGAACGCCGCGGCGATCAGCACCGGCAGCAGCGACCAGAGCAGGTAGCCGATCGTGACGGCGGCGAGCAGACGTGGCTTGCGCCACGGGTCGCGCCACCAGGAAGTCAGGGCGCTCATGCGATGCCGGCCCCGTCGCTCTTCGAGACCGAGCGGACGTAGTAGATCATCGGCAGCAGCGAGACGAGAAGCACCAGCAGCACGAACGCTCCTGCCTGGCCGGTCTGACCCGGAGTCAGCACGGTGTTGTTGATCAGGTTGCCGACCATGGAGGTGTTGGGCGATCCCGAGAGCAGGTCGCTGGTGAAGTAGTCGCCCAGCATCGGCAGGCAGGTGAGCAGGATGCTCGCGATCACGACCGGCCGCGACATCGGCCAGGTCACCCGCCGGAAGGCCTGGAACCGGTTGGCCCCCAGGTCCCGCGCGCCCTCGATGAGGCTCGTCGGCAGCCGGTCGAGGCCGGCGTACAGCGGGATGATCATGTAGGGGACGTAGCCGTAGACCAGACCCAGGATCACCACGATCGACTTGCCCGAGAGCCACTCGGTGTCACCGGGGAAGATCCCGCCGAGGGAGATGATCTTGTTGACGATGCCGTCGTTGGCGAGCAGGTTGACCCAGGCCAGCATCCGCATCATGTAGCTGATCCAGAACGGCGCGATCAGCAGGGTGAGCAGCAGGCCCTTCCAGCGTCCCGACAGCCGCGCCACGTAGTAGGCGATCGGGAAGGCGATCAGCAGGCACAGGCAGCTCGCTGTGAACACGTAGACCGCCGTGCGCAGTAGGGCCGGGCCGAAGATGCCGTCGTCGCCCACGATGTGCGAGAGCACGTAGATCGGCTGGTCCGACGACCACATGACCGGGTTCCACACGGGGATGACCGTGCGGAAGACGGGGTCGACGCCTCCGAAGACGACGGCGAGGACGACGTACAGCGGCGCCACGAAGAACAGCAGCAGCCAGACGATGCCGGGCAGCGCGAGGATCGGGCCAAGCAGCCGGCCGCCTCGGGGCTCGCGAGCACGTCGGCTCGGCGCCTCAGGTGACTCGGGAGCGTCGGGCAGGAGCGTTGCGGTCACGCGCCCGCCTTGAACTGCTGCCAGACCTGGTGCCAGGCAGCGTCGTTCTCGACGGTCAGCTCGAGCAGCCGGTAGGCCACGTCGAACCACTCCTTGCGTACGGCGGCCGCGGCCAGGTTCTCGGGGATGTAGCCGTCGGCGACCAGGCTGTCGGTGTCGATGGCGTTCTGCGGCGGCTGGTAGCCGATGTAGCCGAAGTTCTTCAGCGAGGTCTTCTCGTCGAGGATGTGGTCGAGGAAGAGGTGCGCCAGCACGGGGTTGTTGCCTCCCTTGAGGACCAGCATCAGGTCGTTGTCGACCTGGCCCATGCCGTCCTCGGGGAACCAGTAGCGCAGCACGTCGGCCGACTGCCCTTTCGGCAGGTAGTACTGCGCGTTGACGATGTCGCCCGACCACATCTGGCTGATGCCGAGCTGCCCGGCGGGCAGGTCGTTGTACATCGACACGGTCACCTTGGGCTTCACCGCCGAGTTGAGCTCGGTCATGGCCTTCTGGATGACGCTGAGGTCGTCGGCCTTGTCGGTGTTGACGTCGGTGAGGCCCTCGCGCAGCGCCACCATCGCCATCGCGGTGTGCCAGTCGTCGATGATCGCGCTCATGCCCTTGTAGTCGGCGTTCCACAGCGCGTCGTAGGGGTTGTCGAGAGCGGCGATGTCCTCGGAGACCTTGTCGGTGCGCCAGCCGATGCCGGTGGTGTAGACGCTGTAGGGGACCGAGTAGCGCGCCTCGCCGTCGTACCACGGGTTCTGGAAGCTCTCCCAGACGTTGCCGAGGTTGCCGATGTAGCTGTGGTTGAGCGGCTGGATGAGCTTGGCCGTCACGAGGCGGCCGATCTGGTCGTAGCTGGGGAAGTAGATGTCGAAGGGCACCGCGCCGGTGCGGATCTTGGTGATCGCCTCGTCGGTGTCGTTGAACGTCGAGACCTTGACGTCGACGCCGTACTTCTCCTCGAAGGCCTTGATCACGCCGGGCCCGAGGTAGTCGGCGTAGTTGTAGATGCGCAGCGGGCCCTTCTCGGGCTGGAGACCGTCGGCGATGGGCTGGTTGTCGTCCGCGATGTCCCACGTGACCGGGTTGTCGGGCGAGGCGATCTTGAGTCCCTCGGTGGGTGTGCCGCCACCGGGGCCATTGCCGGACGAGGTCGGCGAGTCGGCGCAGGCTTGGAGCAGCGCGCTCAGGGCGGGTACCGAGATGCCCAGCAGCGCGGCGTTGCGCAGCAACGATCGGCGGTCGAAGGCAGGCTGGTTCGGTTGCCTGGATCGCTCCATGACACCTCCGCGATTGGGTGTGGTCCCGTCCAGGGTCACCGTGACATGAACTGAATGGTCAGTCAATCATTGGTCGAAAGACGTGAGGGTGTTGTGACCTGCCCCGTCTCCCGCTTAGACTGAACGCTCAGTCAAACGGTGTCTCGACAAGCTCGACAACCGATCATGGCTCGACGACCGAAAGAGGAAGCAGTGACCACCACCGTCACCACCGACGAGACCATCGACGCACTCATCGAGTCCGAGTCCGAGAAGTTCGTGCAGCGCCAGCCGCGCAGCACCGCGATGATCGCCGAGGCCGCGAAGTCCCTCGCGGGCGGCGCGACCTCCAACTGGCAGATCGCCCAGCCGCAGGCCGTCTGGATGAGCCATGGCGAGGGCTCCCACGTCATCGACGTCGACGGCAACGAGTACGTCGACATGCACGGCGGCTACGGCGCGGCCATCGCCGGACACGGCCACCCCGCCATCGTCGAGGCGGTCTCGCGCCAGGTCGCGCGGGGCACGCACTTCGCGCAGCCGACCGAGGACGCCATCTGGGTCGCCGAGGAGCTCAAGCGCCGGTTCGGCCTGCCGATGTGGCGCTTCGCCAACTCCGGCACCGAGGCCACGATGGACGCGATCCACCTGATGCGTGCCCTCACCGAACGTGACCTGGTGATCAAGGTGGAGGGCTGCTACCACGGCCACCACGACTCGGTGCAGGTCTCGGTACTGCCCGAGCCCGAGGAGGTCGGCCCGGCCGACGCCCCCCACAACGTGCCGGGCAACTCCGGCATCCCCGAGGCGATCATGGACCTGATCGTCGTCGTACCGTTCAACGACCTCGGTGCAGTCGAGCGGGCGCTGGCCGCCCACCGCGGACGCATCGCCGGCATGATCCTCGAGCCGATCATGATGAACGCCGGGATCATCCCGCCCGAGGACGGCTACCTCGCCGGGCTCAAGGAGCTGCTGCACGCCGAGGGCGCCTACCTCACCTTCGACGAGGTCAAGACCGGGTTCACCACCGGTCCTGCGGGTGCCACCGGAAGGTACGGCGTGACGCCCGACATCGTCTGCCTCGCCAAGGCGCTGGGTGGCGGCATCTCCGTCGCTGCCATCGGTGGCATCGAGGAGGTGATGTCAGCGATCGCCGACGGCAGGTACGAGCAGGTCGGCACGTTCAACGGCAACCCGCTCGCGATGGCAGCAACGCGCGCCAACCTCACCCACGTCATCAACGACGCCGGGTACGCACGGCTCGACGCCCTGGCGACGCTCGCCCGCAAGGGCTTCGAGCGGCACATCGCGGCGGCCGGCCTGCCCTGGCGCGTGGTCAGCGTCGGCGCCAAGGGTTGCGTCGCCTTCACCGGCTCGCCGGTGCGCAACTACCGCGACTTCCTCGAGGTCGACGACCGCTGGGGCAACCTGCACTGGCTCTTGCAGCACAATGGGGGCGTGTTCCTCCCACCGTGGGGCAAGGTCGAGCAGTGGCTGCTGTCCGTGCAGCACACCGACGCCGACGTCGAGCTGTTGATCGCCAACTTCGGCAAGCTGACCGAGGTCGCCGGGGCGCACCTCGCCAGTGGAGCCGCCTGATGACGGGGGGCGCCCTGCGTCTCGCCTCGCTGACCAAGAGGTTCGGCGACGTCGTCGCCGTCGACGGGATCGACCTCGACCTGCCGGCCGGTGAGTTCTGCTCGCTGCTCGGCGCCTCTGGCTGCGGCAAGACCACGACGCTGCGCATGATCGCCGGCTTCGAACGACCCGACTCCGGGCAGATCCTGCTCGACGGCGACGACATGGCACAGCAGGCGCCTCACAACCGTCCCGTCAACACCGTCTTCCAGAACTACGCGCTCTTCCCGCTGATGACGGTGCGCGACAACGTGGCGTTCGGCCTGCGCTACCAGAAGGTGGAGAAGGCCGAGGTCGACCGACGGGTCGGTGAGGCACTCGAGCTGGTGCGGATCACCGAGCTCACCAAGCGGCGTCCCTCCCAGCTCTCCGGCGGCCAGCAGCAGCGCGTGGCCCTGGCGCGGGCGCTGGTGCTGAACCCTCGCGTCCTGCTGCTCGACGAACCCCTCGGCGCACTCGACGCCCAGCTGCGCAAGCACCTGCAGCTCCAGCTGCGACAGCTCCAGAAGGACCTGGGCATCACCTTCGTCTACGTCACCCACGACCAAGAAGAGGCGCTCACGATGAGCGACCGGATCGCGGTGATGGCCGACGGCAAGGTCGAGCAGGTGGGCTCACCGGAGGAGATCTACGCGCATCCCGCGACGGCGTACGTCGCTGGGTTCCTCGGCTCGGCCAACATCTTCGACGCCGAGGTCGGGGAGGCGTCCGGAGGTCTGGCCATGTGCTCCTCTCTCGGCAAGACGATCTCGGCCGAGGTCACCGGCGACGCTCCCCGCGGCGACGCCGCGATCGTCGTACGTCCCGAACGCATCGCCATCGGCGAGGAGAGCTCACCCAGTCCCGCCGGCCACAACCGCATCGAGGGACTCGTCCGCGACGTCGTCTACCTCGGCGCCTCGACCCAGGTGCGGGTCGCTGTCGGTGACGACCGCGTCATGCTCGTGCAGATCGCCAACCAGGCGGGCCCGCGGTCGTTCAAGGCCACGCCCGGCGAGCGTGTCGCCTGCTGGTTCTCCCCTGCCGCGGTCCAGGTGCTGCGGCGCTCTGAGGCCAAGCTGCCCGATCCTGTCGACGCGGAGCTCACTGCCGGCTGACGCCCCGCCTGGGCGCCCAGAGGTATTGGTAGGCGAGCGCGAGACCGACCGCCAACCCGATCACGACGGCCGCGATGATGCCCACGTCTCCGGTCAGCAGCAGGTTGATCAGGGCTGCGACGACGATCGCGGCGACCGTGCCGGCCAGCACCAGGCTGAGCCGTCGACCCCACGGCATCGCACTCAGCTGGGCCCGCTGCTCCGCACGTCGACCCGCCCGATCCGTCACCGCTCCCCCTGATGGCTCACTCGGCTGCCTGGGCCGATCGTGCCACCCCCCTCCCCGAGTCGGCGCAAACGCCGCTGGAAAAGGGGTCGAGTCGGCGCAAACGCCGCTCAAATTCACGTCGAGTCGGCGCAAACGCCGCTCGATGCCAGCTCCAGTCGGCACCCATGTCGGTCAACGAGATGCCGGCGAGCAGCGTTTGCGCCGACTCGGACCGTTTCTGAGCGGCGTTTGCGCCGACTCGCGCTGTATTTGAGCGGCATTTGCGCCGACTCGCGCTACTTCTTGGACTTCTTGGCGCGGCGCTTGCTCGGGGTCAGGCCGAGGCGCTGCTCGGCGTACTCCATGCCGATGTCGTAGGCGAGGTCCGAGGTGATCTCGGGGTCCTCCAGCGCCACCTGCGTCGAGAGGCCGTCGAGGACCACGGTGAAGCTGAGCGCGAACTGGCGGGCGTCGACGTCGGACGTGACGTCACCGGACCGCTGGCCCTCGATGACCAGCCGCTCCAGCAGGTCGCGCCAGCGGCTGTCGAGCTCGACCCGGGCCTCGCGTACCTCGGGGTGGCGCAGCGCGGTCGCCCACAGGTCCAGCCACAGGCCCCAGGAGCCGCGTACCTCACCGGGGAGCTCGGGCACGCAGGACCACTCGACCAGCATCCCCAGCCGGCGACGGAAGTCGGGCTCGTCACCGAGCAACAGCGTCGCGCCCTCGTAGTAGGCCTCCTCGGAGAACCTCAGGGCGTCGACGAGCAGCCGGTCGCGGGTGCCGAAGTAGTAGATGACCAGACCACTGCTGGTGCCGGCCCGCTTGGCGACGTCGGCGATGCGGGTCTCGCCGAAGCCGCGCTCCGCGATCAGCTCGGCCGCGGCCTGCAGCATGGCGCGGCGACGGGCCTCGTTGCCTTCGGTCTGCGGGGCGGCTTCGGCCATGGGTCCTCGACTCTCATTCGACGCGAGAGGGCGGCGTGCCCCTTGCGGATCAGGCTAGCACCTCGTTAGATTGAACAGTCAGTCAAACGACTTGCCCAGTGACGTGCTCAGTGATCCGGAGGACTCCTCGATGACCAGCTCCTACGACGCGATCGTGGTCGGCGGCGGCCACAACGGCCTGGTGGCCGCGGCCTACCTCGCCCGCGACGGCGCGCGCACGCTGGTCCTCGAGGGCCGCAGCAAGCTCGGCGGCGCGGCCACCACCGAGCAGCCCTGGGACGACGCACCGCACCTGTCGGTCACCCGGCTGTCGTACGTCATGAGCCTGATGCCGGCGACGATCGTCAACGAGCTCAAGCTCGTCAAGCACGGCTACAAGGTGCACCCGATGGGCCCGTACTTCCAGGCGTTCCCCGAGGGCGGGTCGCTGACGATCTACGAGGACGACGAGGCACGCACGTACGACGAGATCGCGCGCTGGTCGAAGAAGGACGCCGAGGCCTGGCCGAAGTGGAACGCCTGGCTGGCCGGCATCGCCGACGTGATGGGCCCGCTGCTGACCCGGGTGCCCCCGAACGTCGGCAGCCACTCGCCCAAGGACCTGGCCGACCTCGGCAAGCTGGTCTGGAAGAACCGCGGCGTCGATTCCCGCATGGTCGCCGACATCACGCGGCTGATGAGCATGAGCATCGCCGACATGCTCGACGACTGGTTCGAGTCGCCGCAGATCAAGGGCGCCCTCGCGGTCAACGGCGTGATCGGCACCTGGGCCGGCCCCTACGCGCCCGGCACGGCGTACGTCATGGCGCACCACTCAATCGGCGACGTCGGTGACGCCGGCGACCACAGCAACCAGCTCGGCTCGTGGGGCTACCCCGAGGGCGGCATGGGCGCGGTGTCCGCGGCCATCGCGAGCTCGGCCCGCGAGCTCGGCGTGGAGATCCGCACCAACGCGCGCGTCGAGTCGGTCACGACCAGCAACGGCCGCGTCACCGGGGTGATACTGGAGAACGGCGACGTGCTGACCGCTCCGACCGTCGTCACCACCCTGCACCCCAAGACGGCGTTCCTCGACCACATCGCGCGCACCGACCTGCCCGAGGACTTCGTCGGCGACATCGAGCGCTGGAACACCCGCTCCGGCGTCGTGAAGATCAACCTCGCGCTCTCGGAGCTGCCGAAGTTCAGCTCCATCCCCGACACCGACCGCGACATCGATGGCGTGCCGGAGCACCTCACCGGATCGGTGGAGATGTCGCCCACGATGGAGTTCATCGAACGCGCCTTCCAGGACGCGCGCGAGGGCAGAGCTGCGCTGATGCCGTTCAACGACGGCGTCATCCCGACCTCGCTCGACAAGACGCTCAACCCCGACGGGACCCACATCTTCAGCATGTTCACCCAGTACGTCCCGCACGAGTGGGCCGACGCCCCGCACACCGAGGAGCTGGAGGCCTACACCGACCGGCTCATCGACCTGTACGACGCCGTCGCGCCCGGCTTCGCCGCATCGGTCACGCACCGTGACATCGTGGGTCCGCACGCGATGCAGGAGGAGTACGGCTTGATCGGCGGCAACATCTTCCACGGCGAGCTGACGCCCGAGCAGCTGTTCCACATGCGGCCCGCGCCCGGCTACGCCGACTACCGCACGCCGATCGCGGGTCTATACAACGGCAGCTCGGCCACCCACGGCGGTGGCGGCGTCTGCGGCATTCCCGGCTGGCAGGCGGCGAAGGCTGCCGTCAAGGACCGCAGGTCCCTCCGTCAGCGGTTCAGGAGAAGCGCGAGTTGAGCGACTCTCTCGCGCACACCCTGGAGGCGCGCAGCGTCGCCCTGGTGGGCGCGAGTGCGCGACCGGGCAGCCTCGGCCAGCGGATGGTCGACGAGGTGCTGCGCTCGCCCGGATACGAGCAGGTGTGGCTGGTCAACCCGTCGTACGACGAGGTGGCCGGCCGCCCGTGCCTGCCGAGCCTGGCGGAGCTCGACGCAGCTCCTGACCTGGTGCTGCTCGGCGTCGGTGACACGCGGCTGGTCGACCAGCTCAAGGCAGCGGCATCGATCGGTGCCCGCGGCGCGGTGGTGTTCGGGAGCGCGCATGCGGACGGCGTACGCCACCAGCTCGCCCAGATCGCCACCGACGCCGGCATGGCGCTGGTCGGCGCCGGCTGCATGGGGTTCTGGAACGTACGCCGCGGCCTGCGCGCCATGGGCTACACCGAGCGCGGCGACCTGCGCGCCGGCCCGGTCTCGCTGGTCACCCACTCGGGCTCGGTGTTCTCGACGATGCTGCGCACCCGGCTGCAGCTGGGCTACGACCTCGTGGTGTCGTCGGGGCAGGAGCTCGTCACGACCACGGCCGACTACGTCGACCACGTCGTCGAGCACAGCGAGACGAGGGTGCTCGGCCTGGTGCTCGAGACGATTCGCGGGGGCGACCGGCTGCGCTGGTCGCTGCGCCGGGCCCGCGAGGCCGGCATCGAGGTCGTGCTGCTGCCCGTGGGCCACTCCCCTCTCGGGTCGGCCATGGTGGCTGCTCACTCCGGCGCGGTCGCAGGCGGTTCGGCAGCGTGGGAGGCGCTCGCCGATGACGTCGCCGGGCACCTCGTCGGCGACCTCGCCGAGTTCGCCGACACCCTTGCCCTGCTGGCCTCCCCGCGACGTCCGCGTCGCGGCACGGCCTTGGCGACCGTGCACGACTCCGGTGCGGAACGCAGCCTCGTCGCCGACCTCGCCCATCAGCTCGGGGTGCCGTTCGCGCCGCTCGGCCCGGCCACGCTCGCCTCGCTCGCCGACCGTCTCGACGAGGGCCTGGAGCCCGGGAACCCGCTCGATGTCTGGGGTGGCGGCGCCGGCACCCGCGAGCTTTTCGGCGGCTGCCTCGCGGACCTCGCCGCTGACCCGGCTGTGGGCGTGACCGCACTCGCCATCGACCTCGTGCCGGAGTACGACGGCGACATCGCCTACCCCGATGCCGTCCTCGACGTCGTCGCGACAACCGACCAGCCGGTCGTGGTGCTCAGCGGCCTCGCCGCCGCCATCGACGACGTGGCTGCCGACCGGCTGCGCTCTGCTGGCGTGCCGGTGCTGGAGGGGTTCCGCAACGGGCTGCTGGCGTTGAAGCATCTGCAGGATGCGGTCGACCGGCCGGGTCCCGACCCCGTGGACGTGGTCTCGACAAGCTCGACCACCGATGGCGACCTACTGTCCGCCTACGGCATCCCCACGCCCGGCGAGGCGAAGGCCTCGACCCGCGCAGCCGCTCAGGCTGCCGCCGCTGACCTCGGCTGGCCGGTCGTCCTCAAGACAGCTGCACCCGGCATCCACCACCGCTCCGACGTGGGCGGCGTGGTGACCGGCCTCACCGACCTCGCGGCCGTCGGAGCCGCGTACGACGACCTCGCCGACCGCCTCGGCCCCGACGTCACCGTCCACCAGCAGGTGCAGTCCGGAGTCGAGCTCTCGGTCGGCATCGTGCGCGACGCGGCTCTCGGTCCGATGGTCGTGGTCGCCGCTGGCGGGGTGCTGGTGGAGCTGATGGCCGACCGGGCGGTGGCGCTGCCGCCCCTGACCCGCGAGGGCGCTCGTCGCATGGTCGACCGGCTGCGGATCAGGCCGATGCTCGACGGGTTCCGCGGGGCGCCGCCGGCCGACGTCGAGGCACTGATCGACGTCGTCGTCGCCGTTTCACGCCTCGCTCACGAACGCAGCGACGAGCTCGCCGCGCTCGACCTGAACCCGGTGATCGTGACGGCCGAGGGGGCCGTCGCGGTCGACGTACTGGCCGTCCCCCGCACTCCCGAGGAGACCCATGACGCTGAGTGAGCAGGACCTCGACATCCGCCGGCGTGCGCGGGAGTTCGTCGACGAGCTGGTGCAGTACGAGGTCGAGACCGAGCTGGCCGGCGGCGCCCAGCCGCCGGAGCTCTCCGACAAGCTCCACCACGCGGCGCTCGCGAGCGGGCTCTACGCCACCAACATGCCGACCTCCGTGGGCGGTCCCGGCTTCACGTCGCTGCAGCAGGTGCTCGTCCAGGAGCAGGTCGGCCGCGTCACCAACGGACTGGCGTGGTGCCTGCACACCCCGCCGCAGTGGTGGGCCGAGGTGGCCACGGACGAACAGCGCGAACGCTGGCTGCTGCCGGCCGTGCGCGGCGATCGCCACGAGTGCTACGCCATCACCGAGGAGTTCGCTGGCAGCGACGTCTCGGACCTCGCCGCGACAGCGAGGCGTGACGGCGACGACTATGTGGTCAACGGGGTCAAGTGGCACGTGACGTCCTACAACGTCGCCGACTACTGCTTCGTGCAGGCGGTGCTCACCGATGGTGAGCACGCGGGCGAGCACGTCCTGCTGGTCGTCGACCTCCCGACGCCCGGCATCGAGGTCGTGCGCACTCCGGCGTACACCCACAACATCGCCGACCACCACCCGATCGTGTCGTTCACCGACGTGCGGATCCCCGCCTCCCAGCTGATCGGGCAGGAGGGCCAGGGGATGGCCTTCACTCAGGACTGGTTCCGCTTCGAGCGGGTGATGATCGGCGCGCGGTGCGTGGGTGCGGCCTCACGCCTGCTCGACGAGATGACCGCCTTCGCCGGTGATCGCATCGTCGGCGGCCAGCGCCTCGGCGACTACCAGCTCGTGGCCGCGATGCTGGCCGACTCCGCCGCCGAGCTGTACGCCGCCCGGGCCGCGCTCTACGAGACCGCCCGCGCGATCGACGCCGGCGAGGACCGCAAGGTCCTCCACGCGCGGGCTTCCATGGTCAAGCTGCTCTGCTCCGAGATGGCCGGCCGGGTCGCCGACCGCGCGGTGCAGGTGTTCGGCGGCCGCGGGTACATGCGCGAGAACGTCGCCGAGCGGATGTTCCGCGAGCTCCGCGTCGAACGCATCTGGGAGGGCGCCTCCGAGATCCAGCGGGTGATCGTGGGTCAGCAGCTGCTGAAGCGGGGTACGGCGGCGGTGCTGGGCGACGCCTAGCTCGTACAGCGACAGGCATAAGTGGGCATCGTCAGGTCGTCCCCCGCCTGAGTCCAGGGGTGGAGAGAGGGTTATGCCTGTTTGGTTACGAAGGTCGCGCGCCACCTTGCGCAGATGAGGGGCGCGCACCGTCGTGGCATCCAAGCAGGACTGAGGATTAGCGCGTCGTGAACTTCCACGAGCTGCGCTGGAGGCCCGCCCTGGTCGCGTCCTGGTCAAGGCGGTTGCCGGCGAGGTCGGCGACCTTGGTCGTGACCACGACCCGATAGGTCGTGTGCGGACGGAGCGACCGGTTGGGGTCGACGACGATGCGGCGGGTGTCCGACTCCCACGTCACGACGGCGGGCACGCGGCGCGTGGTGCCCTTGCGGACGACGTACGCCGTGGCAGCACTGACCGTCTTGGGCCGCGCGGCTTCGTCGAGCATCACGACGACGTTGGCGGCACGGTCCACTCGGGTCGCACCCGCTCCCGGCCGGTGCTTGCGCACGCGCGGTCCGGTGGTGTCCTGGACCGGGCCCTTGGCAGCAATGGTGAGCGACCAGCCATTGAGCGAGCCGTCATCCGTCTCGCGGTCGTCGACGACGTAGAGGCTCCACACGCCGTTGGGGTTCGTGCCGTCGAAGACCGACAGGCTGCTGTCGCCGCTGGCCGTCGGCGCGGGAGCCGGGAACACGTCCGGACCTTGGTTGTTCTGCGGTCGGAAGGTGCCGGAGACCGTCCGCTCGGGCAGGCCGGTAGGTGCCTCGTCGTCGAGGGTGAGGTTGACGGTCTGGACGCCCGTGGCGAAGACGCCGGCATCACTGAGGATGGTGGCCTGCTGGCCCTGCGGGCCGACGAGGAGGATGTCGACGTCAGCAGCCCACACGTGGCGCAGTCCGCTGAGGGACACGTTCACGTCGGTCACCGTGGCGGGCAGTCCGGAGGTCGTGATCGTCGACGGGTAGAGCGACGGGCCGGATGACTCGACCTCGATGACAAAGCCTGCGATCGAGCCGAAGTAGTCGAAGGTGTCGTCGACGACGTAGACGCTCCAGGTTCCGTTCGCGCGTTGTCCGTTGAGGGTCGACAACGAGGCCCCTGGGGCAACCGCTGGCGCAGGCGCCGGGAACTGGTCGTCCGCATCCTCGTTGCTCGGCTTCCAGGTGCCCGACTGGGGTACGCCGGCCGGGTCGACCTCTGCCCCAGCCTGGTCGTCGAAGGTCAGGGTGAGTCCGGAGACCGGCGCTGTGCCCCCGACGTCGGACATCAGCACGACCGTCTGGCCGTTGGGTGCCTGGAGCAGGATGTCGACGTCGCGCGGGCGTTCGTGCGAGAAGCCTTGGATGGTGACGTTGACATCCGTGACGTTGCCGGCCAGGCCGGTGGGACCGTTGGTGGATGACGGATAGCGGGAGGCGGTCCCGTCGTTGATCGTCAGGTCGAGGGCTGGCGCCGACTCGACGCGACCGCCGATCGCGACGCGCTCGGTCGATGTCACCGTGGTCGTCGTGTGCGCCTCGGCGGCTTCGGACCCGGGCGGGGAGAGACTCGTCGCGCCGACGGCAAGCAGGGTCACCAGGGCTGTGGCGGTCGCGCGGGCCCTGGCGCGAGGCAGGGATGTCTGGGTCATGGCTTCAGGCTCCGGCACGGGACGAGGGCCCCGAAACCACGGATAACCCGAGGAAAGGCAGCGGCGAACCGGAGTCTGCGCCAGCGATCCGTGCGATCCTGCCGCGCATGGATCCCGTGGCCATCATCGCCGACATGACGGAGATGGAGACGCGGCCGCCTCTGCAGCCCGAGAAGGTCGCGGCGCTGGAGGCGCGCGGGTTCCGCGTGCTCGGACGCTTCGCCACGCTGTCCGGTCCGAGCCGCGGCGACAACGCCTACGACAAGGCCCAGCGGGCTCGGCTCGAGACGTGGCGCGACCGGCCGGCCGCGACGGTCCTCGTGGCGCCGGACGGGTCGGCGTTCGCCGGAGTGGACACCTTCGGTGACGCGCCGCTGCTGCGGCTGCGCACCGAGCTGGACGACGACGGCATCGTCGAGACGATCGGCATCGTGCGGGAGGGGGCGCTGATGCCTCGGCGCGGGGACCCGTTCGCCACGCTGACCGGCGCCTCCACCGACGACCACCCCATTCGGCTGATCGAGACCGCCGACCCCGACCTGCTCATCGCCACTCACCGCGACCACGTGACGGAGGTCAGCGGCCGACGAGGCGCCGCACCGATCGCCCACGCCGACCGCGACCACGCCCTCCGGCTGGCGAGCCGCGCGCTCGACCACATGAACCGGGTGCGCGACCGCGGTCTGCAGCTCCTGCGCCGTACGGCGACCGTGGTCGCGGTCCTGCTGGGTGGACTGCTGATGGCCTACCAGCTCGCCTCGGGGGTGCGGCTGACCACCGCCTTGCTGTTCGACCTGTTCTTGATCCCTGTCGGCCTGCTCGTCTTCGTCGCGGTGGCGATCCCGATCATCCGCTCGCCGAGGTGGCGGCCGTCCCTGCTCGACGACCGGTGACGCGCCCGTGACCGGGACGACGTACGTCGCCGACGTCACCGCGCGCGAGCAACGTCCGGTGCTCTTTCCCGACGCCGTGGTCGAGATGGAAGGTCTCGGCTTCTCCGTGCTCGGCCGGTTCGGCACGGTGGCGGGTGCGTCCAGGCGCGACCGCATCTTCACTCGCCCGGAGCGAGAGCGGCTGGCCGCCTGGCGCGAGCGGCCGGCGTACCCCGTGCTGGTCGCCGACGACGGCTCGGCCTTCGCCTCGGTCGACAGCTACGGCGACGCCAGGGTGCTGCTCCTGCGCACCGAGCTGACGGACGGTTCGCTGGTGGAGACGGTAGGCGTGGACCGCGAGGGCATGCTGCGCCCGCGTGGGGCCATCGACCCGTTCGCGGTGTTCACCAACGTGGAGACCTCCGACCGCGACGTGCTGATGCTTCCGGGCACGGACCTCGCCCGCGTGGTGGCCGGTCACCGCGAGCACGTCCGGGTGGTGGCGTCTCGTCGCGGGAGCCTGGCTGTCGTGCACGCTGCCCGCGACCACGCCCTGCGGATCTGGTTGCGGGCCAACGCCCATGCGGAGCTGACGGCACGCCGCAGTGACCTGCTGTCGACGGCCCTGGGCTGCGCGGTGATCGTCGCCGTCGGCGCCTCGGCGCTCCTGGGCGCGGCGGCGGCCACCGTCGCGGTCGCGGCGCTCGTCGGCATGGTGCTGTGGGTGGCGGTCCTCGCCCTCGCGGCGCGCAGCCGGCTGGTGAGGCGGAGCTACCGCGGCAACTGAGCGGCGCGACGCCGCTCGAAATGGGGTCGAGTCGGCGCAAACGCCGCTCGAATTCGCGTCGAGTCGGCGCAAACGCCGCTCGATGCCCGTTCCAGTCGGCACCCATGTCGGTCAACACGATGCCGCCCAGCCGCGTTTGCGCCGACTCGGGCCGTTTCTGAGCCGCGTTTGCGCCGACTCGCGCTGTATTTGAGCGGCGTTTGCGCTCGTCTTCGACAACGCCGGCGTCTGGCCGCTGCGCCAGTGCAGCCGGATGCTCACCGACGACGGGAGCTACGTGATGGTCACCTCGCCGAAGACCCGGTGGCTGCACCCGCTCCCCCGGATGATCGCCAACCCGCTGTACTTCGCGTTCGCCCCCGGTCGCGCCCCCGGCTTCAAGGTCGCCAGCCGCAACACCGCCGACCTCGAGCAGCTGCGCGACCTGGTCGAGCAGGGTCTCGTGCGGCCCGAGCTGGAGCGCCGTTTCACGTTGGAGGAGGCCCCCGAGGCCCTGCGCGTGCAGGGCGAGTTCCACGCGCGCGGCAAGTCGGTGGTCCTGCCCTGAGCCCCCCTCAGCGAGGGTCGTGTGCCGAGACGGTCGCCCGCACGGCCGTCTCAGCACTCGACCGAGGCCCCATGCCGCCGATGGACCAGATCGTCAGGTAGGCGAGCCCGAAGAAGGCCGCCACGGCGACCGCGACGCCCGTCGAACGTACGTCGTCCAACGGCGCGCGCATCCAGTGGCCCGTCTGTGCCAGCACGGCACCCGGGTCGGTCAGCAGGTCCCAGGAGTTGGCGCGCTGGAAGCGCCCGATGACGACACCGACGGCACACAGGGCGACCGAGACGAGCACGGTCGCCCAGCCGGCTACGCGCCCGAACTCGCGCTCCATCCGCGCATGCACCAGGCGGAGCGAGACGATGCCGAGCACGATGCCCGTCCAGGCGGCGAACCCGTACTGGAGGACGTGCCGCCAGCGCTCCACGCCGTCGGCGAGGTGGATCAGGTCGGTCACCAGATAGGGCGCGTTCGGCAGGAACGCCAACCACGCGAGACCCAGCGGGATCAGGGACCACCGTCGCGGCGCGACCGCGAACGCCGCGGCGAGCAGCGCCGGGATCCAGGCGAGGAACAGGTTCCAGACCAGGAAGTCGGTGGGATCGTGTGCCACCGGCGACCGCGTGGCGCCGACCATGAGGGTGAGTGCCGAGGTGGCCACCAGGGAGGCGACGAGCACGACGTTTCGAGCCACGCTCATCTCACCAGTGTGCCGGACCCTCCCGCACCGCCCGCTCGGCCGCGGTACGCATCACCTCGTGGATGACGTCGAGGTCGTCGGCAGCGGCGGCCTTGCACCGGCGTACGACGCCACAGCCGTCGCAGCGATGGACGATCACGTAGGAACCGCGCACCACCTCGACACCGACCGGGCGCATCACGCCTCCGCAGCGCTCCGCGCGGTCGCCCGGGTCGACGTCGACATGGAGCGAGGTCAGGCACGCCGAGCAGTGGTTGGTGTAGCCGTCCCCCCGCACGCGCGCGCCGCACTCCGCACAGTCGAAGTCCTCGACCTTCCGGGTGAACGCCACGGGTCACACGCTACGCACCGTTCAGCCAGCCGTCGCGTGCCGGACACGTGAGGCCCCCAGCGATGTCGCGCCCCGGGGCTTCGATCGAGAACGGTCCACATCCCAACGTTCTCGAGGAGTCACCCATGACCGCCGCACACCCCGTCGCTCGCCGTAGCCTCCTGGCCGGAGGCACCGCCGGAGTCGGGCTCGTCGTCGCCGGAGCCGTGCCGTCGCTGGCCCAGAGCAGTCCCGCACAGGCGAGTCCGACCCAGCGCCGCTCGCCGTTCCCCGCGCACAAGCCTTTCCCGCCGCTGATGGATGACCCGGCCGGCATCCTGGCCCTCCCACCCGGCTTCCGCTACGCCGTGGTGACGCACGCGGGCGAGACCCAGCTGCTCGACGGCCAGGGCCCGACGCCGTCCAACCACGACGGCACTGCGGTCTTCAAGGCCCGCCGTGGTCGCCTCCACCTGATCCAGAACCACGAGCTCGGCGCGGGCGCTGCGCTGGGCGTGCCGCACGTCGTGGGCACGGTCTACGACCCGGGCGCGGTCGATGCCGGCGGGTGCACCGTCATCGAGACCGACAACGCCGGCAACAACTACGGCGAGTGGGTCGGCATCTCCGGTACTGCGGTCAACTGCGCCGGCGGTCCGACGCCGTGGGGCACCTGGCTCACGTGCGAGGAGACCGACCTCAAGAAGGGCGCCAGCTGGAGCGCCAACGGCAAGACGGGCACCTACCAGCTCGACCACGGCTACGTCTTCGAGGTCTTCGCCGACGGTCAGAGCAACCCCAAGCCGATCAAGGCTTTCGGCCGCTACGCCCATGAGGCACTCTTTCCAGCACATTGGGATCCTAAGCTTAGAATTCCACGTGGACAAGTTGTCGCG
>JADMIO011319515.1_pt1 | contig 65814 bp, 46 predicted proteins | sample 8958161 | NCBI WGS metagenome assembly JADMIO01 (sample SAMN16585339, study PRJNA669376) | soil metagenome | isolation source: Crop rotation soil | place: USA: Cullars Rotation, Alabama | collected 2011
TAGCTGCTGGGCGGAGGGTTGACCGGCCAGATACAATGTAAATATTATCTCATCTCTGCATGTGTGTGCTGGTTGCACGTACACGCGTTACTTTTTGGAAGGGCCAAGAACAAGGAGTAGTTCTTTTTGTGGCATCACATCATCATTATCTTTATAGGTTATGTACAGTTTTGTCTTCTTCGCAACGGTTGTTGAGTGTTTCGCAGAAGAAGTTGTGTGTATGTACGTTTCGGCTAAAATTTGGTGCGTTCCATGTATGTTTGTCTTTCAACAGCAGCCCTTGCCTGTCCACTGTGTGGACATGTACGGGGCTGCTGTTGCTCCCTCTGATCCTCTCTCCATTTTATAGTGTACTATTTTTAGCGACATTATTTACTTTTCGACAAATATACACATGCACCCACACTAGCAGCACCACTGCCCTGACATGCTCTTATGCGCTGTTTGAGGACGTTGAGCTACTTGTACCACCACACAATGCCCCGGTTACAGCAACGTTGCCATCTGCTGTCTCCACCGACACCTGCTGTCGCACCCGCTGCTGCTGCTGCTCGCGACGCTTCCTCATCAGCTCCGCCGTCAGCTGCCCACATCCTGCATTGATATCGATACCTGTGTACATACATTTGTGGACAGACGCCGATGAGGATGCACGCCAAATGTTGTGAGCTACAGTGTGCAATTATATTATTCAGGCAGGATCGTAAGCAAGCACTCACGCACTCACTCACGCGCTCTTACGCTCTTACCTCTTCTTGTACGTGGAGTAGCAGGCACGCCATAGGATGCCAGTATACCAATAAATTCATCCACCGCAGCCTGCATATATGTAGGTATGCGAGTTATGTGAGAAGGTTGTTGCGTGAAATAGATGGATGGAATAATTCGGTTGACAATGCGCCCAATGAATCATCACACACAACCCAGCAGCAGAGTGAACAAACTAACCTTGCTGGATGGCTTCCCCTCGAAACCTTTGGTTGGATTAAGTGGAATAACATTGACATGGCAAAGCATTCCTGCCAATAGAGCACCCAGTTCATGGGCCGTCGCGGGCGTGTCTGTCTGCCCTCGTATGAGAGCCCACTCAAAACTGACGCGTCGACTTGTCGCGACCATATACTCACGACATGCCTCCAGCAGTTCCGCCACCGGATACCGGTTATTGACAGGCATGAGGGCACTCCTCTTGGCATCTTCCGTCTGATGCAAAGAGATGGCCAACGATACCTGTAGCTCTTCCTTTGCTAGCTTGCGAATACGTGGAACCAGGCCTACGGTACTAATGGTAATATGTCTTGCCCCAATGCCAAGGTCCGTATGAATGCGTCGTACTGCGGCCAAAACATTGTCATAATTAGCTAAAGGCTCCCCCATCCCCATGAAGACAACATTAGAGAGCCTTTCCCCGCGTCTACGCAATTCCGCCGCAAATTTTGCTGCCTGCTCAAATATCTCTACTGCACTGAGTTGACGGGCAAATCCCATCTGCCCTGTTGCACAGAAGACACATCCCATCGCACATCCTGCTTGGCTTGAGATACATGCTGTACGCCGTCCATCCTCATAGGGCATCAACACTGCCTCAATCAGTTGGCCATCGTGCAGCTCGTAGGCGCGCTTCTGAGTGCCATCTTTCGATATCAATGCTGAGGCAAGGTTGAGCGAACCCATCGTATAATGTGCCTGGAGTTTCTTCCGCAGGTCTAGCGGTAAATCATTCATTTCATTGAAATCTGTGATACCCTTTTCGTATACCCACTCGTATACTTGCTTTGCTCTGAATTTAGGCTGATTCCAGCCTTTCAATGTGCTGACAGATTCATCCAGTGTGGTGGCATACCAATTTTTGGCGCTGTTCGTTGCAGGAGACATCTCGACTCCTTTGTTCGAACTAGGCACGCACATAAACCTACTTATTGCAAACACAGGCTTCGTGCTTCGGAAGTATCCTGTTTTCGTTGACATCATCGTATTTACTCGAGTATGGATGCGCATTTGTGTGACCTGCCGTCGTCCTTCTATACAAACCGAAATCAGGGCGCTGTTAGACTGATTTTTTTCGGCAAATGATTTGACAGAGCTGATGTGATTGTCACAGCTGCTATTCATAAATTGCTTTGAGGACTTGGCACACATAGCTGAGTGGGTATAATGCAGGGGTACAAATTTTGGTGGCCATTGACGCTCTTTGTCGCATGGTTCAGGATCGTCAGTTCTATCAGCGTGGAGGATCGGCTTGCTGCATTGGATGTTTCTGAGAAGATTGGTCAAATGGTTCAAATAGATATCAGCAAATTCCTAATAGGCGATACAGCGAATGTGGATTATGCGCTGTTGGAAGAATGGATTGTGCATTACAAAATTGGCTCAATCCTAAATTCTCCTTTTTCCGGCCAGGGAAAGCTGTATGGATGGAATGCGACCGAATGGCGAACGTTAATTGTTGGAATTCAAGCCGCAGTACAAAATACAAAAGCAAAAATTCCTGTGATTTATGGAATTGATTCCATTCATGGAGCAACTTACACAAAAGACGCGGCACTTTTTCCACAAGCCCTCGCTACAGCGGCTTCCTTTGACAGATCTCATGCATACAATTGTGGGAAGACCGCCTCCAAGGATACCAGAGCATCGGGCATTCCTTGGATGTTTGCACCCGTGTTAGGCTTGGGCTTACATCCTTTATGGGCACGCTTCTCGGAAACCTTTGGGGAGGACATGTATCTGGCCGCTGAAATGGGTGTGGCCACCATCAAAGGCATGCAAGATGTGGTACCTGATGGTGGAATTCCTTCACGTGCCGCTGCCTGCATGAAGCATTTTATTGCGTATTCGATGCCTTGGAATGGACATGATCGCAGCCCGGTAAATTTACCGGATCGTCTCCTGCGTCAACTCTATGTTCCCTCCTTCAAGGCAGCTGTGGATGCTGGCGTCATGACCGCGATGGAGAGTTACAATGAGGTGGGAGGCGTTCCAATGGCAAGTAGCTCGGACTACCTGACAACGCTCCTCCGACAGGAGATGAATTTCACTGGTTTCCTAGTCACCGATTATCAGGAGATTGAAAACTTGCACAATTGGCACCGCGTGGCAGACAGTCAGTCACATGCCGTGCAGATGGCGATGGAGGATACCACCATTGATATGTCAATGGTACCAACGGATCCATCCTTCAATAATCTATTGGCACAACTAGTGGAGAGTGGTGTTATTCCTGAATCACGTCTGGATGAGTCTGTGCTGCGCATTCTGCGCGTGAAGGAAGCCCTTGGTATGTTTGATGAGACAATTGTGGTGGAGGATGTCAATGTGGTCACGGTAGGACAGGCAGCGGATTGGGACCTATCCCTCGATGCTGCACGTGGTGCCATTGCTCTGGTGCAGAACAATGATGCTTCCCTACCTTTAAGCGATCCAGCCACAAAGATATTTGTGTCTGGACCTACCTGTGACTCACTGGCCGCTCAAGCAGGCGGCTGGTCCATCCATTGGCAGGGTGCAGTGGCGGACACCGAGTTCAGCAATGGCGTTACCATTCGCCGTGGACTGGAGGCTCTCTTCCCTGCCAGTGTTACCTACCTACCAGGTCCTGCAATGGATGCCACCAACATTGATGATTTGAATACGGGTCTTTGGCACACCGCGGTGGATAGTGCGGATGCGGTCGTGTTGTGTGTGGGTGAAGGCACCTATGCGGAAAAGCCTGGGGACATTGATGACCTTGCTCTGCCGGCGGGTCAGGTGGAGTACGTGACAGCGATACGAGACCATGCAGGTACAACCAAGAACATCATTCTGGTTATTGTCTCCCAGCGACCACGTCTCCTCCACGAGGCTGTGGTAGCCTCCAGCTCTGTGCTGAACGCCTTCGCACCAGGTCCTATGGGCGGTCAAGCGATAGCAGAGATCATTGCAGGTGCCGTCATTCCTTCTGGTCGAATGCCCTACACATATCCCCGCAATGCGGGTGACATTCCCTATGCATATCATCATCATCCTGGTGATCAATGTGTAAATGCCAATGATGGATACATTGACTGTGAAGTGGAGTGGCCCTTTGGACATGGTCTTAGTTATGTGCCCTTTACCTACTCTGACCTGACACTTTCCTCAAATGAAGTCAGCGAGGACGGTACCTTGGATGTCAGCGTTACTGTCACCAACAGTGGCCCCTCTACGGCCCAGCACTCAGTCCTCCTCTTCCTCTTTGACATGTATCGTCGTGTGGCACCTGAGTACAAGCTGTTGAAACGCTTTGATAAGGTGAACATGACTGCTGGTGCCTCCCAAACGCTGAAGTGGACCCTCACTTCCGCTGACATGCAGTATGTTGGCATCGATAGCCGTTACGTGCTAGAATCAGGGCTCTATTATGTTGGCATTGGTAGCGATGTGGACTGTCGCTCCACGAACCAGTTGAAATGGAAGTCCATTAATGGTGATGAAGTAATGTGTGCCCCATACAATCTCACGCTGTCATCCACCTACAATGCTGTATGTGAGTATGGGTGTGCGTTGTGGGCTGGCGGGCTGTGTGGTGTCACCGTGGACACGGTCACATGCAACAGTAAGTGTAATGCAGAGTCATGGAGTTGGAACTACGTGAACTGTTTGCAGCAGTATGAGCAAGGTGAGTTTTTTTTCCCTCGTTGTTATGAGAAGATTCTCTGACCAGTTTCCATTCACAGCCTCATGTTCCGGAGCTACTGCCATACAATGTTATGATGCCTTTTCCATGATGTCGAATGATGGTAGTGACGACGATGGATATTCCACCACATTCTTAATAGTACTGGTTGTGTGCACCTCCGTCGCCAGCATGGTGCTTGCTGCCATTTCATCGGTGTTCAGCTATCGCCACATCAATAGGAGATCATTGTCTAAGCCATTATTAACCAGTGACCAATTTGGTGATGGTGATGACGTGAAGTATGGAGTGGTTAGCACCAACGAGCGCGGCGAGAGCGAGGGTGTCAGTGCTTGATGTTGGGATCCGTCACGGCACGGCATGCTTTGTCCGTCTTGTTAATTAGACAGTGATGATGTCAATGGGTTTTCTTATCTTTAACAAGTACAAGATACGCAATTACACAGTCAACGGCGACACAACACACGCCATCATGTCGTGTGTTTGTAGTACACCAACACTTACCCATCATGCCAGGTTCTTACCGTACAATGGGTTGGACATACACGTACAATGGGTTTATCAACATTCATTATCATATATTCTATATGGTCTTTGCATTGCGACTCGCTAAGACTGATACGCATAGACGCGCACACAACGACATGGATGACCAACCGGCAGGCGCAAATTCGAAACTTTCTTCCGGAAAACAGTGGCGGTATGTCCATTATGTGCCCTTTGTCAAAAGGTTTGCAAATCAAACATGTCCTCGAAGAGCAGTTCGCAGGAATCCATAGAACCAGACGACATAATGCGCTCTAAATCAGGACAAAGGTTTGCACCAGAGTCGAGGAAATCTACGGTGACGGCAGATCTGATGCATCCCGTCTTTGGACCAAAATCGGCAACTGAAGAGAGCGAGGACCACGTCGAACTGCGAAACAGGAAGTCCCTCTCTGTGTCGTCGAATAGCGTTGGGCTGATGCTGCCACTATGACGATCAGGCGGATCAGCAGTGCCAGCACCACCTCCAGTTGGAGCGTCGTATCCGCGACGTCGCGACGAGGAGGAGCGATCACAACCATGACACAATCTCTTTAATTCCTTGCTTTCTGGCGATTGCATCAAACTTGAAACTTTTCTTTTTGCAACCCGAGACACTTTCTTCGTCTTCTTCAAGCCTCCCTTCGACCTGCCGTCAGCGGCAAATATCAAAGATGCTTGCTGTGATGCATCGTCGACAAATGAGCTCATCTCCTCCTCATCTTCCATTTTCATTGACGACTCTACGCTGTTGGCAGCGACCACCAGTCTGGGCGACCAAGGGTTCCGTTGCCCGCGCTGGTATGATGGGCCAAGTAAACTGCTGCGCAGTCCAGCACCATTGCCAGGTCCATTTGGTGCCAATGCGGAAATGGCATCGCTGTCACGCTTGGCATTAAGACCTTTGTGATTAGCCGTCTGGGATAGAAAGCCATCGTCTTCAATGTTGATGCCGTCGTTGATAGCAATCTCTGCACCAGCAGGTAATGATGTGGCTGAAGGACTGGCAAGTTGAATGTGCTGTTGGCGATATATATCTTGCACCTGGACAGCTCTCTTGACCACATTGGCGAACACGTCTTCCAAGTTGTCAAATAGAATCCCTTCATTGCCACAGAGCAGATCAATTGTTGCTAGGTATTTCTTCTTCGATTTTGCAGGAGGGTCCTGAGAGAAATATTGATTCAATGACTGCAACCGGTCCCATGGCGCTCTCAGCTTCTCCACAAAAACGATGATCCCACGCGGTTCTGGCAACAGTGCGTCTTTCCCACAGTTGTTGTGAACTTCGGCCATTATCGATTCAAACAGAACCTTTTGTTGATTGAATGCTCTTCGAGACACGAAAGTAAATTCATTGGAGGTGCTGAAATGGATAACGGCATCCATGAGCAGAAGATTTCGCCATTTTGACCTTGCACCATCCACAACCTTAAATTCGGGTGGAACACAATCGAAATGGGCCTAAATGTGTGAGTAGCAAATAAAGACAACTGATTGATCTGTGTGTTGTTCATCAGAAATATTGATCAAAAATATTACCTTTTTGCTCGTAGAGAAAACTTGGTCAAATGATTGCGCAAACCTTTGGACAATCTTGGGCCATTTGACGCTGATGATGTGACATCTGAGCTTATCAGCGCATAGTCCAGACGTGTTACCACTGTTGACGTTGCAAGGAAGCGAACGACTGTAGTTCTCCATCACCATTTGCTGTTGTTCTTCATATTCTATACCAGGTCGTTGTTGCATGATTCCAAGGCTTGCATCAGCTTCCTTTCTATCAACAAGCGAAGATTGGTCAATTGGCAAATCGTTGAAGAAATCTTCGTATGATGTTCGGAGGCAATCCATGGATTCCACAAAATACTGCAAGAGGTCACCTTCCAGGGAGTTTTATGATAAATAGAATAAATGGATTTGCGACAGCTCTGAACAATTTCGTTGATCCAGATTCAGGACTAGTATCTGGAGAGTGAGCACATAGGTATTGCATGTTCCTTTCGCGTCGAGAAATCCCACCTTGAAGATTGAAGTCGTATTTGTGACGTGCTTTGTGAAGCCTGCTGGTGGGAAGTTCTTGTGCAGGTGAGAAAAACTGGAGTTGGAACGATAAAATTATGGGTGCGGCGAAGGAAAGAAAAGTGCATTTCCTGCCTAGTTTCATGATATCAAAGTGATCTGTGAAATTCAGCAGCCTCACCTATCATGTCAAGTTTCACCAAGAGTAGTTCCGATCATTCAGTCACTGAACGCTTTATCATAAAGTTCATTGGGGCTTTTGACATTCCCTCCGACTATGGTTCCAAGAGTGATCCTTATGTGAAAGCATACATATCGGAGCATGTGGTGCAATTTGACCAGGACAATAGAAAGTTTTTCAAGCTTCAACGAATCAGCAATGCCGTACATACTCCCAAACGATTGGACTGTAGCTCTGTGATATGGAATTGTTACCGTGACTTCAAGATCAACCCTCCCATGGATTCAGTACTTGTCATTGAAATATACAACTCAACCAATGACGTAAGTGATGATAAACTGTTGGGAAAGGTGGATATTCCTGTGAAAGTTTTCGTGGATGAGGCCCCCAAAATATTCAATTTTGTTTCAACGAAGGTATGATGACCGTCTCTTCTTCTTTGAACCAGAAGAAACAACGTATTCACATACTGATGTATTTTAGAGTACAAGCAAACAGAAGAACCCCAATTTCTCCATAACTCTGAGTAGGGCATTTATTGAGAATCCTCCACCCCTCCAAAAGACCTTCTTTGTCATACGCCATGGAGAATCCAAATGGAACCTGGCCCAATCCAAGATCAACATTACAGGTATGCTGGATCGAGACCATGCACTAACGGAGGAAGGGATCAAACAGGCGGAAGCATTGAACATAAAATGGCGATTTGAAGGGAGCAATGACGTAGCACAGCAGCAGCAAGCCGTCAAGACACCCAAACCCAAGGAAAGTCCTACCGCAGCTAGTGGTGGAGGTGGTATTATTTCATTCATTGACCCGGAGGAGGAAGCCAACTTTGCGACAGCAGGTGTGTGTGCTCCTTGTGGTGGTCTGTGCATGTTTGAGGAGATGTGCTGTTACCCTCCACCTCTCTCTCCAATTTGCAGATCTACTGGGTGACTATGACGACTCCAGCAACAACAACCAGAACAACACTAATAACAGTAACAGTGACTTCAATAACACCACTGCGGCCGTATTTGGCATGAACGAGACGGCAGCAGCAGATGCGAGTATTCTGAGCACAGGAACTGTCCCCTTTGTAACACCCAAGAAAGAAAAAGCGTTCTCCCTTACGGATAATGATTGGAGCCCCTTTGGCAATGATTCCGCTAACCTGTTGGCACAACCTGATCCAGCTGGAGCAGGAGCTGTCGCTCAACAACAGATGACGTCAGATACGGCTGCACCTCAAGATGGCATTGATGTTTTGTCTGATCTACCGGTCGTGCCAGAAAATGGTGTTGTTGGGCAAACAACGGAGGAAGAGGAGGATGGTGGTGGACGGGAGAGTTTCTGTGATGATTTTGACCAACCACATGATCCCAACCGCAGCACAAGTGCCATTATTGATGAATTCCACAAGATTAATCTTGATTTTAAGAATGCTGGTAAATGTACTAGTTTCCATCTACATAGTACGCCACCACCGGCCCCCCCCGTGCCAGATAGGGATGAGTTCTTTGAGCAACGACGGGATGAATATATCAATCTCTTTAAACATGCGGATCGTGTCTACTCATCTCCTCTTACACGTGCGATTGAAACAGCGTATGTGAGTATGGAAGGACATCCTGCCCTAGCGGAGACAGGGTTAACGCTGTACAGGTGTGTGATGATGCATGTGATGGTATTTATACTACAGTTCATCATTCTTATGCATTGTATACCATTTTAATGGCTGTATTGACACACTTTTTCCTTTCATTTCCACGCACACACCACACTCAGTATAATTCGTGAGATTAAACGAATTGGTGGGTTTGATACGGTTGGTATTGAATGTGGGGAAGGCATTAAGAAACGTGTCCGGGCCGAGTTGAAGGCTGTCCTTGGGAAGGAACGGACGGATGCGCTCATGAGTGCAGCAGGATCCTTTTCGGTGGGTGATGCGGATCAACCATGGTGGACACCGATAAGTAGTTACGAGAATGGAGAAGCTCAACAGGAACGTGTGAGAGAATTCATCTCTTTTGTTCGACATTGTGATGCCAAGCTCCCTGTCTTCGTGGGACATTCTCTCTTCTTCAAGGCCTTCTACTCTAAGCGTATCTCTACCGTCCTCTATGCCAATCGACCAGAGATTAGTGCTAACTTGAAGAAATTTCGTCTAAGCAATGCTTCCCTTCTTGCTGTTACCGTCTCCTTTGTGGAGATTGATGGTCTCAATGAAGCCGTTATCACGGACGCGGACCTTATCTTTGGGGGTGGTTTCCACGGGGTCTCCTCTCACATTGTGGATGAGGATGAGGAGGACGCCAAAGATGGTGGCGCTAATGGAGTCGAGTCTTCCACCTCTCCACCAGGGAATCGATTCCTGGATGTTGCAGAGAATTTTCGTGACAATATTCGTGATAAGTTTAAGAATAACTTACCCCATGACCTACGGAGTGGGAAGGATGCCTTGAAGAAGGGCATTGGGATCCTGTCCAGTAAATTGAATGACTTCTTTGAGAAGTAGCTGCTGCTTCAACAACTGTTGTGCGGTGCATTGCAGCAGCACAAGCACTGCGGCGAGCTGTGAGGAAGATTATGTTCATTTGTGGAAATGCTGTGTGTGTGATCAGCAAGTGTGATATCTACGAGCAGTAGTAGGCGCGCTGCTAACGAGAATGTGTCGATTTGATGACTACAGTATGTGGGAGATTATTCTTTTCAAACCCTCCTTTATAATACAGCAAAGACAAATAAAAAACATACCAACCCATGACATATCTCTCTCTAGGCAGAAACAGGTGCATCCATGTTACCAAACTTGGCTTTCCCCTCACCACGAACAAAGACCAAAACGAGGGGATGCTCCAATAAAAAGTCAATCACCGCTGTATGATCAACATACTGTCCAGTAACCTTTGGGATGGCAGCAAACAGGGCAAGTAGAATCTCATCAATCTCAGCCGTGTTTAGCACAGGATCTCCAAAATAGGCAGCCACATTGTTGATTGAGCTCAATGCTCGTTTCACTTCGCCCTTCAAACAAACACCGTTGGAATTGTCGTCGAAAATCGACAGCGCAAACTTGATTCGGTCACTAATCTTTCCAGTTACCAAGCAACCAGCAATGCCAGCCAGATAATCTCTGAAATTCACCGTTGCATCACCTTTCATGTCAAACAAAGTGAATAATTTTGCAAACAATTCCAGGTCTGACGCATCCAGCTTGTCCAGTTTCTTCAACACTAAATCAATCTCTGGTTTATCAACATATTCAGAGTTTTTAGCTTTCGCTATGCTTCTCAGCTCGGTGACAAGAACATCGATTTCCTTGGATTCAATGTTTGGAGTCGTCAGGGTCATCGCAGTGATGCCCATCTTGCTATTTGGAAAGCCCATCTCATTTCCCATTATTTCGCCTTGTTTCTAATTGCTTACACTGGGAAGAATTGACACTAACAAGCTAGGGAATGCGCACAACATACAGTAGTACAAAAAAAATTACAAGCAAGTGATGAGCCTGTTCGTGCTCAGCAGCAGCAGGCACGAAACGGCTGAGATACAGCAGCAGTATTCCGGTGTTCGAAGAAGACAATCGATTCAAAAATGTGTTTACTAAACAACAAAACATCAACCAGATTAGTGATGCCCCGATGGCTCCTCATACGGAGGACGCCCAGTGTTCTTACCACGTGGGTAATATTTCTCTCTCATCTTGGGATCAATCTTACCAAGGAGGTTCTGGGGGAAGATGCGCAACAACTCCCACGCCAAGTCAAGGGATTCAAAGACACTTCTATTCTGGTAGCCACCCTGTGCAATAAACTTCCCCTCAAACTTCTCCACAAACTTAATGAAAAGGTGATCTTCCTGGCTGAGAGCTTCCTCACCCACAACAGCCTTCATCGCCATGACATCCTTCCCACGTGCATAGCTACTATAAAGCTGGTTGGACACGCTTCCATGATCTTCACGGGTCATACCCTTCCCAATGGCACTCTTCATGAGACGGGAAAGGGAAGGAAGGACATTAATAGGTGGAAAGATATCCTTTGATTGAAGTTTCCGATCCAAATAGATTTGTCCCTCCGTAATATACCCGGTTAGGTCAGGAATGGGATGCGTAATATCATCATTAGGCATCGTCAAGATGGGAAATTGGGTGATGGATCCATTACGGCCTACGATACGTCCAGCACGTTCATAGATGGTTGATAAGTCCGTATACATGTACCCAGGATACCCACGACGACCAGGAACCTCCTCACGGGCTGCGGACACTTCACGTAGGGCATCCGCATACGAAGACATATCCGTAAGGATGCAAAGGACATGAAGGTCCCGCTCATAGGCAAGATACTCTGCCGTGGAAAGGGTTAGACGTGGCGTAATGATACGTTCAATGGTAGGATCATTTGCAAGGTTTAGGAAAAGGACCGTCCGTTGCATGGCACCACTCTCTTCAAAATCATTACGGAAGAAACGAGCCGTCTCCATGTTGACACCCATTGCACCAAAGACGACGGCAAAGTTATCAGGGTGCCCATCCAGCGTATCCTTCAACTGAACAAGGGAAGATTGACGTACAATCTGTGCGGCCACCTCATTATGGGGAAGACCAGCCGCTGAGAAAAGGGGAATCTTTTGTCCACGCGCGACGGAATTCATCACATCGATGGCAGAGATACCCGTCTGAATCATGGCCTTGGGGTAATCGCTGCGAGGTGTGGAAAGAAGAGAAAAATATTACCGTTTTACTTATAACTAAAAACAATCGGACGTGATAATTGCAGCACATCCAAAACATCATATACACAGGGGGAGGCACAGCACACTCTTTCACCACACTCACCGTGAGGCAGGATTGATGGGCATCCCCATAATGTCTAGGTAATCCTCAGCTAGCACGGCTGGCGCCCCATCAATTTGCCGCCCAGAACCGTTGAAGGCTATGTGTGCATGAAAGGGAAGAAGAGGGTGGATGCAAGGATGAAAGATAAGAATAAGATGAATTCAGAAAAGCAGCAACACGAAGTGGAAGAGACTCACAGCGTCCAAGCATCTCCTCCGAAATGGGCATCTTCAAGACATCACCCATGAACTTGCACCTTGTCTTGGTATTGTCAATTCCTGCAGTCCCTTCAAAAATTTGCACGACTGCCTTGTTTCCCGCAACCTCCAACACTTGTCCGACTCTTTGCTCGCCATCTCCCAATGTGATGTTTACAATTTCGGCAAATCTTGGCGACTTGACATTTTCCAAAATAACCAAAGGACCTTGCACGCCAGCAATGGTCCTGTATTCAAGACGAGGCTCAATGGTATAATCTCTCACAGCAGCTGCTGCATTCAAGAAAGCGGCTTCCTGTTTGTTCATATCTGGGTCGGAAATGAAGTGCAGAGCGTCCACGAAGAAAAAAATAATAATTTGGGAGCCTACCTTCGTACTATTGATACAAGACTCTGGAAGATGTTTAGAACAGCTCGCTGAAGGAGAAAAGTGAGCGCACTGCCGACTTCCTGGACTTTGAAATCCACAAAATTGGAGGAGCAGCGGTACCGCGGTACAGCAGGGTCCGTACGCGGTTGTGAACGGCATCCATAGCGCGTTTTACTCATTGCATCACTTTGCGCATCGTCTGTTAAACTCTCGAGGGTTGTTGATGTATAGGAGATGAGGCAAATAGTAGTAGAGTTGGTAGCTTTGTCAGGGTTAGCCTTCTGGGTGGTTTGCAGCTTTGCTGTCGGCTGTTCCCAATACGACTCCAACATGGGTGCCACATTTGATCTCACTGATTTGATAAGGTTCGATTGACCAGGATGTGTAATCTCAAATGCTTGCTTGAAAATTTTCTCACTTCAGAACACCCTCGCAACCTGCCTATATTGTGGAAGATGGAGATTTACCTTGCACCTCCAAAGTATGTCTTTCTGGACTGGTTCACATCCATGCTTTCATTTGATGATTTTATTTGCACAGGTTGAACAAAATTATACATACGTTTTCAATATTTGCGGAGCTGTGAGCGGTGGTCTTCCAAGGAGCTGCGATTTTGTTGAAAACATAGAAAAGGCGGGAGCAGTCCAATTAGATCAGAGAGGCACCGACTCAACTCAGGATGACTACTGTTACCTTGTTGGCCAATTCAACGATGCCTCTACCAAGCTGGAGCTGTTGAACCAGGAGGATCCCACAGAAGGCCTTCAATTAACATATTATGGGGCGTACTGCAGGGGTCTTATTTCTTCTGTGCAACGACAATTCAATATTCAATTGACTTGTGCTAATCGACTCAGTCCAGTCCCAACCCAAGCACTGGAACTGAAGCCATGCATCTATACGATCCAGATGCCATCCATTTATGGATGTCCATTGGAATGTCCTGTTTCGAATCGGCAACTTTGTGGTGGTCAAGGGCATTGTGCATTTGATCCAGATAAGCATGCGGCCAGATGCTTCTGCAACAATGGTTCGCATGGTTTTTGTTTTAGTATTCTTTGCCATCCCAACACCTTGTCTCGTTGCTGTTGCACACATAGGCTATACCAGCAGTGACTGTACCAAACCGGTGGATACTAATACGACCCTTAACTACTCGCCTGCTCTCTTGGGGCTCATTATAACCCTTTTCATTATTGTCCTTGTCCTTGGTATCTCTATCCTCTATATGGCTCGCCAGCTGACAGCGTACAAGGAGGACATGGCCAACTACCAAAGCCTTCAGGCATCTTCCTCCCATGGTATGCATGATGGTGCCACCTCCGCGGAGGTTTAGGGGATGGTTGTTTATTTGCTTTTGAAAAGATACTGGTAGTGGAAGGGTGGAATGTCAGAGACAGATACAGTGCACAAGCTGAAGATTTGGCGTGTTATGGACAATGCGTGCGTGTATTGTTCTTCAGTTGCCAATGCAGCTTGGGTGTTGCCATATTTTTTGAAAGAAAATTATTTGCAACATCGTAGAGGTGTTGGTTGATCGAGAACTCCGTTTCTTCCTCTGCTGGTTTTACTTCATCAAAAATGAATTCACATACACATCTGCCAGTTGTTGTTTCTGCTATTACTACTATTGTTGAATCACTGTGATCATAGATAAGTGATCTCATCATTCTCTTCTTCCTCCGCTGCGGCATCCTGCTGATGACTACCATTCAGCTGATTCTGGTGGCCATTAGCTGGACCGTCCTGTTGTTCGTCGTCATCGCCTCGTTCTTCTTCTTCGTCGTCATCGAAGTCCTGATAGTGTTTCTGAGTGCGAGGAGACGACACAAACATCAGTGTGGGAAAAGAAAGAATATAAAGAGCGTGACATTACATGAAAGTCATAAATTACCTGTGGGACATTTCTCTTGCTTCGCCCCGCAGCAGCACTAACAACAGTAACAGGAGCAGGAGCATACTGCTCTGCTTCTTCATCCAGCTCCATGTCCTCAAACTTCTGGTCAAATGCTTCCTCTTCGTCCTTGTCATCGCCGTTGTCATCGCGTCGATCCTCCTCCTCATCTTCCCAACCATCCTCACCAAAGACAGCACCATCCTTCGTGGTGAAACGGATCCTCTTGACAGCAGGTTGCTGTACGGCGGTAGCAGCGGTTTTCTTCTTTTTGGCACTACCACTACCACCAGTAGTAGCGCGACGAGCTTTTTTCTGTGAGACCCCCAAATCAATAAAACAAAAAGAAGAATCAAAGTGGTGCACGCATCATACCTGTGGTTTTGGTTTGTCCTCTTCTTCCTCATCGCCTTCACCCACATTCCCACCACCATCGAGATCAACACCTTCATCATCGTCATCATCAACTGCTTTATCATCGCTACGGATAGTAAGTTGTTGTTTCTTAGCCTTTGGCTTGGGAGTCGTACTGCGACGCCTCTTCTTGGTGGAAATGCCCAACCGTGCGGCCTCCTCCGCCTTGGCTGCCTTTGCGGCGGCAGCAGCCTCTGCATCCGCAATCATTTGTTCTTTTGTACGACGAGTACGCTTTGGCTGATCGGGGGCTCTCTTCTTACTCCCACCTTTAGGCTTTGGAGTAGTGCCGCCACCACCCTTGGCGCTTTTGGCACCCTTTCGTTTGCCACCACTTTCGCGTACAAGGCTATCATCACTACGAGCGTCCTCCTCCTCATCTTCATCCTCATCGTCATCATCCCCATCGCTATCGGCATCATCATCACTACCCCTAGAGTTGCGTCCACCTCGTTTGCCAGCAGTAGTACCACCACTGCCACCACCACTGCCACGACTGCTGCGTCTTTTGCCTCCTTTCTTCCCACCACGAGAACCTTTCCCTGAATGAATATCCTCCACAACATAGACATCACGAGCACGTCTACTTCGTGTCCCTTCCATCACACTAAGCCATTCCTGAGCTTGACCACGCTCATACTCATCAAATACATCCTCCTTCAACGTCATACGGAGGAGAAGCTTCAAGCATACAGCACGTTCCCGTTCCGGTAATTGATTCCGTCGATTCAGATCCAGCATCCCTTCCATCATCATGGTAAGATCACGCATAAACTTCTCAATGGCATCCCGTGCAGCATCATCATCTCCATCCTCCCCACCACCTAGGATGCTGTCGTCCTTTAGTCGCTCCAGGAGGAGATCCGGTGTTACCAGGTCAGGGAGAACTTTCTTCCAGAAATCAGGATCATTGACGTCAATTTCGGCATGCTCCTTTGCACTCTCACCCGTAAACATACTCTTACTTGTGCGTCCTGTAGCCTTACGCTTATTGAGCCAACTCTCCGTTGGGCCACCACCACCCTCACTCACAAGGACATGAGCACGCTGTTCTAGAATTTGGTCAATGTCTTGTTCGTAGAATTCCTTGATGACATCCGCATCATCTTCCAGTAAGACGGCATAAGCACCTTCCCGAAGGAGTTGTTCCATCTCTTTGGCATCTAACTTTGGTCCTTTCGCATTCTCATCCAATTCAATGTCCGCAAAGTTACGCGTCCCAAGGAGGGCCTGCTCTAGGCCAAGCTTCTTAGAGGCACGCTCAAACATCTCCCCTTCAAAGGATCGTCTTGTGATAAGCCGATAGATGGTAACATTCTTACTTTGACCAATTCGATGACAACGAGCCATCGCTTGAATATCATTTTGGGGATTCCAATCACTATCGAAGATTACGACCGTATCCGCTGCGGTAAGGTTAATCCCAATTCCACCCGCACGAGTGGAAAGAAGGAAAACAAAGGAACTTTCACTCTTATTAAATCGATCAATGGCTTTTTGTCGATCATTTCCACCCACACGACCATCTAACCGTTCACAGGAATAGTGACGAAACTCACAGTATTCTTCAATTAGATCGATCATCTTTACCATTTGAGAGAAGATGAGAACCTGCGTTCGTGGCGATGTGGTGAGAAGAGGATGAGATGGAGCATAAAGGTGAGTCACAATGAGTCAAAATAGCAATCTGTGAACAAACAGGCAGACACACAGCATGACAAACAGTAAGGAGGGAAGGAATGGGAGGGAGAAATTTGCTTCAGTCAAAGATCGTCGTACGAATCGGTTACTCTCAACACAATACTTCAGAGTCTCAGGTCTAAATGGACATCACAAGCAAAAGTCTCTGCTCCCACCACACAACCTCCAAATCACAAGCACACAGCACACAGAAACTTACCTTGTGTCCCTCCCGTTGAAGCTTTGGTAGAAGTTTGTCGAGTAGGACCATCTTCCCACTCGACGGTATCATGGTCTCTTCCATCCTTCTTCGCTCATACTCATTGTGATCAATCTTCTTAGCGTTACGACCCCCATGCTTGCTCTTTGACGACTCCGCTGCCGCCAGCGCTGCCTCCTCCATTCCACGCTCCAGTGTGTTCATCTCATTAATCTCTACCCCCGCAATGAGGAAGGGATGGTTACAGCATTTCCGTAGTTCCATCTGTATATTCATCAGTTTAGGCATATTTCCCTTCAAATTTTGCATAAGGAAACCATGATTATGTTCAAAAATAGCCCGGTAATATTGTTTCTGCATGGTTGTAAGTTCCACATCAATGATTGTCTCCGCCTTGGGTGGAATATCCTTTGCAACGTCTTCCTTCACTCGGCGTAGGAGGTGTGGTGCAATGCGCCGCTGGAGGGACTCCACCTGTTCCTGTGTTGAAATGGTACCATAACGTTCCTGGAACTTCTCAAGGTCAGGGAACTTGGCAGGTTCTACAAAGTTCAGAAGGGACCAAAGCTCTACCGTATTATTCTGCAACGGGGTCCCCGTCATCAAGATACGATGTTGATACCCATAGGCCACTTGACCCTTGGTTACCACGCTGCGCATACACTCTAGCAGCTTTGAGGTAACATTTCGCATCCGGTGAGCCTCATCCACCACCACAACACGCCATGGTATCTCCGCTAACTCCTCATAATCACGGGTCAAGTCATCATAGGTGGTAATGAGCACGTGAAACTTTAGGAGACGTCGAGAGCGACCCTTATAGTACCACTCAAACTCTCGAATCACGTCACGCATATCACGGCCTCCACCCACATCATGGTACAAGCAGACAGACATATGGGACCATAGGTCAAATTCCCTCTTCCAATGCCCAATCGTGGAGAGTGGGACACAGACAAGGTAGGGTCCTCGTAGCATCTCCGTATCAAAAAGGTGCTCCAGGAAAGTTACCACTTGGACCGTCTTGCCAAGGCCCATCTCATCCGCAAGGATGCTAGAACGTCTTGTATACCAACAGCGAAGAAGCCATGATAACCCTTCCACCTGATAATCACGGAGCATCCCTCCACTCTTGTATTCCTTGCTCTTCTTGGGCAATTTGAGCTTCCAAACTTCTTCCTTCTTAGCTTCCGACTGTGTCCGTAAAGAAAATCATATGCATAAAATCAAAAGTACAAATTTCGGTCTGCCGCCATAATAAACATCACACATACCTCCTCATCCTCATTGGCATCCTCCTCAGTATTACTGGTCTTGGCATAGCGCCATTTGAAACCACCTGCAATATCACTCTTCCCTGCCAGAACCGCTTGAATCTCCACCGCTGCAATATTTTGGGTACGTGCAATTTGTGCGACACTATCCCATACCCGAATGACAGCATCATCCACTGCCATATCTATCTGTTCGATCTTCCTATCCCGACCAGCAGCACCTGCAGCAGGTGTTTCAATGGCCAGTTCTAGAATATACTTGGTCCAATCAGAGCGTAAAGGTGGGTACTCTGATTCATTTACTGCGCGTAGAAGACGTGCCATGGGCCCTTCGTTCTCTGCTGTCTCATTATTGGGCATCCAATCAATATCTTCCCCTCCACTGTCCCATTCATCGCCTCCACGCTCTTCATCCTCATCATCGTCATTCTCCTCCCGCTCACTACCACTATGGGTAGAGGCAACCTCAGAATCACTGTCCCTTGAATCGTAAGAATGAAAATCCTCTAACTCATCAGGTACATCTACTTCTTCTTCCGTGTCATCGCCACTGGATCTCTTCTTTCCATTGGCAGCACCACCAGTGGCAGCATCTCCTTCCTCGTCGTCGTTGCTCTTAATCTCCACTTCCTTCCTCACTTCGACCCAAACGGGCCGATCATTCTCATCAATCTCCATAAGCCGAGACACGACAGTACGGGTTTTCTTCTTCAGGGGTGCCGCTCGCTCGCCGTCCTCAGCGTCATCGCTGCCTTCATCAGCTGCGACAGCAGAGCCATGTGCAGCACCTGACGCAGCAGACCTGGAGGCCGCCCCATTGCTGCTTGTACTGTTTGTCTTGGCGTTCAGCTGCGCAAGAGCTTCCTTTGTCACAACAGCTGTCGCCTGTGCAGAGTCCACCACCTCCGCTGCAACCACTTCGTTCTCTTCTGCTGCTTCTTCGGCTTCAGCAGCAGCCGCCAACACCTCTAACCGTTCCTTGGTCATACGACGCTCCGCCTGAACAATACTTTGCAACACTTGTGCATTGGCCGTCAGCAGAAGCTGTTGCTCCTCCTCGTCAGCGTCGCCATCCGCCGCCGCCACTTCAAAGTTCACATTGCGTGCAGCAGCATCAGGGAGAGCACGCACCGCGCTGTCATAGGCCAGCGCAGCAGTGTGCTCATCAGCATACTCGCCCACACGTACTTTCCGGAAGTCACTAAAATATTCTGCAACCCAGACGCCAGCAACCTCCGTACTGGGATACACACCAAAATAGAGGGAGCGTAGAGGAAGAGGACGATGACTCCCACGATGAACTGTCTTGTTATTCATATACTTCGTGACACCATTTGGGTTACGGGAGTCCATCCCATTGGGAAGGCGTAGGAAGCGAAGATATAAATAGGGTGTGGTCACACCAGCGAGAACCTTTAGAATACGTGTAAACTTCAAGTCATGAACGTAGACCCCATTGATTGCTACAAGGATATCACCCATACGGACACGTCCACATGCTTCCAACGGACCCTTGGATGCCAGGTTGGTAGCATCCGGTGGTTTGAAGCCCATAATAATAAAATTAGAGTTAAAGTTCCCCGCCTTGATGGAGAGGCCGGTGGCCGTGCGTGGAACGCATACTTCAATCTCGCTGGGTGCCTTGTAGCGGTAAGGTAGCCGTGGCCGAGAGGGATAAGGTGGTATGGTTGTCTTCCGATGATCGCGTGCAACACAGTAGGTCATATCCGCGAGAAGATCACCCACAGCCGTACGAATGGCATCCACCCCGCCGGTTGGTGCAACCTCACCACCTCCAAAGTTCATCCAAGCGGTGGAATGGTCCAACTGCATAAGTTTGCGACGCCTCTCTGCTTGGACCTCCTCGAGGTCACGTTCCTCTTCCTTTTCTTCCTCGTGTGTTGCTGCTGCTGTGGAAGAGTCCATCGTCATCTCCGTGGTGGTGAGTTCACTTTCTGCAGTGCCACCACCACCAGCCGCACCTGAGGCAGCAGCAGTAGTACTTGTAGAAGCTTCCCGGACCCGTTCAATAATGTCCTTTAAGTACGCTGGCAGAGCCATGTCATTACGGAGGCCACGTGCAGCAGCTGCGGTGAGGGGACCACTCTCCTTCAGGAGGGCATCCGGGGCCGTTTTATTCCATTTCAGGAAATGGTATGAACGTATTTGTGCATAGACTTGGGCATCTAGATCTGTAATAGGGTTTTGGAAGGAACCATGCATACCGGCCGGATAGAGTTGGGATTTCCTTTCCTTGGCAAGCTCAAGGCCAATTTCTGCCTGGGTTAGGGGTGGCTCATCCGGTGGTGCATCATTCAGCTTGTGATACTCCGCAATCTTCTCATCATCATTTACATCAGCTACCGTTTCCCACGTACAGTCCCGGTAGGAGAGACCTCTCCACTTCACAAGGTACTTCTTCTTCCGTACCTTCTGAACCTTCTTATGGACGGCCCCTTCCACCAACAAGCGGGCCTCTTCCTCTGCCGTCGCACTAAGGACCTTCGCCTTTGTCTTCTCAAACCAGGCAATGCACCGTGCACACATCCAAGCATCATCAGGGACTTTCTTTAGTGGTGGCCGTAGACAGTAGATATGATGGGCCGCATCACAATGATCACAGAGCATCATCTGTTCATCATTTCCCTCCTCTAAGCAATTACGACAAGAGAGTTCCCATGGCCTTGCGAGCGGGTCACTCATCTCTAAGGTGCCATCCGCATAAGCTACCACCCAAGCCTGGTAGAGCCGTTCAAAGATCATACTTAGCGTGTGTGCACTATGCCAGATTTGACTCTTATAGAGGTTGTATGCTTTGCAGTTACGCCAAACCTTTCGCATATCTTGAGCAAACTTCTTGTACCCCCCAAACTTACTATATCCACCATCCTCTAACGTCTTCTTTACGTCCAACAGACAGATTGGTTCCTCCACAACATCCAGGTAATCATCATATAACTCCGTATCCACAGGTTCCTGAAAAGAGATTGAATAGGGATCCTCCCATACCTTAAGGAGTACTTGACGGCACCGTTCAGGTCCATTAAAAATGGCCGTCGCTGAGCGTACAAGTTCAGCCCCTTCTTCGCCATCTGTGCCAACACCACTGGCACTGCCAGCACCCGCAGCAGATGGAAGGGAGATCATGCTAGCGGACTTAGACAGGCCGCCCCCACCACCAGTAGAAGAGGCAGCTTCGTCTTCCTGTGTCATGAGGGAATCACTACTATTGGCACCAGCAGCGCCCTTCATACTGTTGCTCTTCTTGGTAGAGCCTCCTCCTGCTGCCGCTGCCGCTGAGGTGGCCGTGCTACGTCTTGTGACAGGGGCACTGTCAGCTGCCTCCTCCACTTCCTCCTCCATCTCCTCCTCGTCATCGTATGCAGTGGGGGGAGGCGGCCCGGCCGTATCATCGACCACCTCTTGAACCTCTTCCTCCCGCACATCTAGAATCTTCTCGACCTCCATGTAGCTGCGTGTATGCGCGTGTGTGCATGTGATACCAGCAAAGAGAACAGATTACTAGCTGTACCACCAAAACACAACGCAAACAAACAGAAGAAGCACCAGCAGCCGTACCTTGGATCAATGTCAGCGTCCTCCGATACGGTAGCATCTCCACGATCTAGTTTCGTAAGGTATCTATTCAACGCTGCCTTGCTCTTTTGACTCATGGCCTCTGCATGTATGTTGTGCGTATGTGTATGTGTACGTGTGTATGAGCGTAAGTGTTAGTGCCATTAAAGTGCACAAACACACCACAAGCCTACTCTCACCAATATCCTGTGCGGTAAGCCACTGTACATGAAGGTATGACATATTCTTATATTTGATCAAATACTCATAATCGTATTTACTATCCATGGCGGTTAGATCAGAGATGGAAACACCACTGGGTTTGAGCCAACGTTTGGAGGCTGTCTTCCGAGGCTTCCGACCCATAATCTTTTCAATAAAAAGACTCCCATCCTCATCCTATGTGTGGGTATGCGTGGGGCAATATATGCTTAAGATATGCACACTCCAGTGCAGTGTGCACAAGAAAAAGAGCAATATCACACGTACCCGTTCCGGTTCAAAGGGAAACTTATCCCGAATTTGGACGGCTTCCTGGGCTGCCGATTGTTGTGTCATAAGCAAACTCTTGGACGTAAACTGATAATCACAAAGGCCACATTCCCGCACTGAGATTGCAAGCATTGCACCACAGCCTGGACATTCTTTGGAACGCTTTGTCTTGCCACTGGCGGCCTTTTTCTTCTTTGCTTCAACTTCAAAGTCCTCATCGCTTGAACCACCCTCCGCGAAATTCATCTGGAAATCGCCACTGTCAAGGACATAGAAGAAAAACAATGATTACACGATGAGAACAATGTCGAAACTGGCAAAAATTTGCTCGCATGTTGCATTTGACCAAGAAAATTCACACACAATTCTCCAAACCTGAATCGGGTGGAGCGTCGAGCTCGCTTTCCTTCCTCTTCAATCATTGTTATCTGGTGTACAAAGCAAAGTTACGTCAGCATTTGCCAGTAGAACGTTTCCGAAACTCAAACTCACCTGGACGGTTGCAGTGAGGTGAGGTTCGCTGGTTGAATGCTATTCCACTGGATACAAAAGCTCAATTTCAATTGACCTCCCGAGTCCGCAAAATTGTGCCCGATTGTCCAATGCAATTCGATAGAACGTAGCAAGTCTTGATCAACTCCAATCGACCAAAAAATTCACAACGGACCACAAGCTCGCGAATTTTGTGCGGTTCTTCGCTCCTTTTTGAAATCCTGTCGTGGCCCCTAGAAATGAACGGCAGCGGGAGCGCCCACAGCAGGCAGAACAATTTCATCAGCGCATCACTGTCTCGTTATTACACATCAATGTACAAATGTCTTCCTACTTTGGCTGGTACTTGCTAGACGCCTTGACTATCGCCGCATTGGCAGCCTTGACGCTAACAAGCTCCCACTGGTATTGCCAACGTGCCTTCTCAAAACGAACCAACCGGTTCCGATACGCTTTGTCCTGAGCAGCCGCATAGTCCAATGGCGATGGAAAGACAAAGTCAAAAGACTGATCTGCTGCTGCCCCATCGCTACCAGCGGAGCTGCTGCTTGGCGCTGCTGATGCCTCCAGCGAATGACTCCTCAAAACAGGCGCCGCAACCATTTCACCAATGTCGTCCTTCCCATCAGCAGCTGCAGCATCGTCAGGAAGAGGAGGAGAGGATGGTGGGAATGCGGGTGCCACCTCATCACTCTCCACAGAGGTAGGCGACATGTCCATGACCTCACGCTCCTGCTGTCTCTCCGCCAGACGCTGCTGGTGGCGTTGGCGCGGCCGTAGTGCTGCTTGTTGGAAGAGGGAGAAGGTGGGTCGGTCACCCTTCTCCTCTTGACGGCCACAAGCCAGCTGGTCCTCTTTCTCCTCCTCTCGGAAGTAACAGTCGTCATCCTCATCAACGTCAGCTTCATGTTGTTGTTGCTGTACTTCATCCAGCCCATTGAAATCTGATGGGGTACCACTGCCACCACAGAAAGATCGTAACGCCACACTTCCACTGGTGGGGAACACAGCGAAAGGCTTTACACCACCACTCTGCTGCTGCTGCTGCTGCTGCTCCACCAAACTCTCCAACAACGCAAAGGTTTCAAGATCGCTGCTATTACTTGCAGCCACCATCGGAGGGGAGACACTGACCACCAGCGTCGTCACGTCGCGTGGCTCACTCATGGCTGTGGCTTCCATTGCTGCTGATAGCGGCTCCACCGCTGGGGGGATAATGACGTCAGGGGTCACTTCATTGTTGGTTGCAGCAATGCCTCCCACTTCTACTTCCACTGCCTTCTCCAGCGCCATGACATCTTCTTCTGCTGTTATGTCTACCTCCTCCTGTTGCATGGATGCCGAAACGAGTTCCTTATCACTTGCTGCGGCATTAGCAGTCGCAGTCGTAGCCGTGTCGCCGACAAGTTGCTCCACCATTTCCTCCTCAACATTATCATCCATCCCTACTCTTTCCTGTGTGCAACAGGCGACCCTCTCCAACGCCATGAAGGTATCACTATCCTCGTCAAATAGCAGCGGTGATAGGCTCCTTTCCCTATCCTCTAATGTCATGGAGGCTGCTGTGGCGACGGGAGCGACGACCTCGGCAGTGGATGGTGGTGAACTTGAAAGGACTTCCTCCTCTTCAGCGCTGCCAGCGGCACCAGGAGTGCCTTCTGACATAGTAGTGGGTGTGTTGTCAAAGAAATTATACTCTCTCGCAACAATGGGTGGCGTGTGCGGACGATGATGATGAACTGATGGTGGTGGTGCTGGTGACCAGGGTGACAACAGCAGCAACTCTTGACCGCTACCAGTTGACGACGCGGTGATGGGGGGAAAGGCAAAGGGTGACACATCCTCCTGCTGCTCACCACCGGCAGCGACACAGCCACCATCATAATTGCTGGACAGGAGGTCATCAAGCTCCGCTCGCATGGCACACAAAATGGCATTTTCACTTTGCTGCTGCGCAGTGACAGAGTTTGCCATTGTGGATTGTGGTGAGGTTGCTACCATGCCGGAACTAGCAGTGGCAACACCAGATGCATCATCAACATCGACCTCACTGCTACTTTCCTCACAGAAGCCTTCATTCAGTGATTCGAAACAGCAGGCCGCAACATCAGCAGCACCAGAGGATGGTGCAATATGGGAAGCATTTAATTCAAAACTATCGTTTAGATTTGCGGAACCTGCTGCGCTGCCAGCGTCGAGGGAAACGATCCCTTCCATCGTCATCGCAACGTCCTCCTCATTATCAATGTAGCGAGGATTAGAGAAAATGTCAGGCGTACGCAGTTCACTTCTTACCAGAGGTGGACGTGAGGGAGAGAAGGCTGGGGCGGGGGAAGGTTCATTCGTGCCAAGGTCAAAATCAATGAAGGGACAAGCCGGAAAGACGGTAGGTTCATCCTCCTCAAATGCTTTCAACATCATGGCCCGCGCTGTTGCAGGTGACAGTGTGACGCGTCGCCCATTGGCACTACTGGAATTATTCTTCCGCTTCCTATCATTTGGTGCCGCCTCCTTGCTGCCTTTCTTCATCCCACCTCCACCGTGCTTCTCCGCAGAAGCACCACTTCCTCCTGTTGTTGTTGTTGCTGCTGCTGTCGTTACTAGTGCCTCCATTCGATTAATGGCAGGCGAGTTCTCCTTTTGCTCCACATAACCCCACCCTGTGAAGGTGGTCATCTCACTCTTCTTCTTCACGGAGCCTTCCAAAAGCACCGGACCCATAAGCAGCGCCTGTTGTGGTGATGCCATGATATTGCTACTGCCACAACTGCTGGACGCAGCAGCGGGTGATTTGATGGCGCTGCTGCCACTGCTACAGCGCACAGTCGTCGCAGGGGTCATATCGTCCAGGCAAAGTAGGTCAGCCAGGGGTATGGAGGATGGCAACACTTTCTCTTCCAGGCTTGCCAGGAAGAGGTGCTTGTTCTGCTCAATGAACATCAAATACCTGTGTGTGGAGCAACATATAAAGTGATGCGTTTAGCGCAACCAGCTCCACTTCTGTATAATGTGTACCTGCGTTCAAATTCTTCAAAGCTCACTTTACAGCCAGTGTCAAGGTCCGTATATTCGTACGACGCACAGCGACCTTTTCCCTTAGCACTACGACATCGAGTGAACTCCTCACACGCTGCAATGTCTAGTTTCCGTTGGTTTTCATTCTCGGAAAGCATAGGAGACAAACTGAGTAAAAGCTTCTTCTTTCCTTCCAATGAAGTTGCAGGAAATTCAAATTGTTCAGGGTGCATTGTTCGACAAGGAAGGATTGGATAATTGGATCTATCGTGGATAAACCGGCCAAGTTCACACAACCTCTCGCTAGCATGCGCTTTTGTAGCAATAGGTGCATTGAATTTGATCTGTGCATTGAATAAGAACGATATTGATGACAATACATACAACTTGATCCAGAAAAGTAAGCAAACCTTGCATAATTCTCGGATGAAAGTAATTTCGTTCATCTCGGCAAATCTTTTTGTTAATATAGGCTCTTCCACGTAAGATGCTGCTGCTAAAACTGGCTCTGTCTTGTGCAAAGCGCTGTCAGTTGGCTTACACTCTTGGACGTTGACCGATATCTCGGACAAAAAGTCCTCAATCTCGCTGTGACTCAGCGTTTTTCTTCTGGACGATCGGGACATAACACTATTCCTTAAAATATATACAGGATTTGAGGGAAGCCACAATTTTAGCCTTCACACTGGCTGGCGAATTTCGAGCTTTCATGAAAAAAGTTGTCAGAAAAAATTCCAACGGCTACTTTTCAAACGACCCGTTTGGGCGCTGAGTACGGCAACGAAGACACATCACGACGGATCGCGAACACAAACAAAGTTATGGATGCATGCAAGCGACGCAATGAATCTGTGGGTGTTTGAGAATGACAAGCTTCGAAATTGTTGATGCGGTCCAAAGGTCTTTGGAAAAAGAAGGAGTTTTGCAGGTGTGTACAGTCAAATGACGACTCTTTCCCTTCTCAACTTCTGTTGCAACAGACTATCAGAGCACAATTGAGAGCAAATGTGTTCAGGGTGATCTCTACTGGAGGAGATTACAACTTGAAGCATGGAAATGTGAACAATTTTGCGTCCACTGTGGAAGGTGAGCATGAAAAGATGATCTATTGTCGGCGCAAATTGATCATTTGTTGCAATTCAGGACAGATATCTCTGCAGCTAGTTGCGGATTTATTGAAATCGTTGAATTTGACACATTCTCTGTCAGTATTTAGAGCGGAATGTGGTCCGTCTGTCAATCTGGATGGCAGACACGATGCCATTGCTCACACTCTCAAGTTGAAACCAAACACCAGTGCACAGTGCATGCTGTCAGTGCTTGTGTCGAGCGCTCAATATGGAGATTATACGAACAGAGACGAAAGCAAGGAATCACAGCACAGCGCAGGTCGGAATAGTGGACACCACAAGACAGCGGCTGCAACAGAGGAGAGTGATTCCTTTGCGGACGTGCCTGTCGCCACAGGTGGAAGAGGCACAGAAACAAAGGAGGACAGTGCAGCACGAAGGGGAGAGCAACAACATGGCATGCCGGCGCCGCTTTTGAACAATATCAAGAGTTTTGACTTTAATGAAGTGGTGGAAGCAGAGGAGGACAGCAATAACAGTACCAGTGGTGGTTCACAACAGCAAGCAGCATCGGCAATGGCGAAGGCCAAGGAGGAAGACGAGGTGGAGGAAGAGGTGGCCGAGTATGAAAGCGACGATGAGGGTCGTTTTGTGAAAGAGCGAAGGACTGGCACTGCATCGGAGGCAAAGCAAAGTGAAGGCAAGGACCGTGATGACGGTGACCTCTCAATGGGTAATAGCCATGAGGATTGGAAGAGTGATGTCATCGACAAGATCCACAGTAGTAGCAGCAGCAACAACAACAAGCAGCACAGCCATCATCACCATGAATCCAAGCAGCATTCGCCGCATGAAGAGCATCATCACAACAATGCATCGTCATCACGGGGTGGAAAACATGCTTCCCCACCCAAGAAAGCTGGTGTTGCGGCTACGGCGGCTGCTGCAGATCACAATGAAGTCTCCATGGATATTTCCTCTTCCTTTGAAGCAGAGGAGACAACGCCTGTCGCCGCCGCCCCAGCGGAGCATCCCAGTGTTGCTACAGCGAAGAAGAACTCTGCTACAACAGCCACAGCAGCACCAGCAGGATCTTCCGCCAGCAGGAAGGAATTGCTTCCACCTGTGGTGGGTGGAGGTCGAGCAGGAGCAGCACTCCCACCAGTCCTTGGTCCTATCGTCTCACGTAGTCAAAATGACTCCAAGCAGCAGCAGCAGTCACAAGCCCCTGCTGTGAAACAAGCTCATGTGGTCACTGCGAAATCAACAGCGGATGATGAAGTCCCAAGCGAGGAGGTGGAGGGAGAAGGTCCTGAAGTGAGTGATGAAGGGAGCCAACCTTCTCCATCTGCTGGTGACAAAGGAGTTGTTGGGATCGGTAAATCGTCCGGTGGAATCACGTATGCAGCAGGTGTTATTAAACGTATTGAGCCCATTACTTCTTCTACTTCCACCAAACGGGTTGATGTAAAAAGCACCCATCCGAGTGACAGCAAAGGGGAGGAAGATGACGTTGTGGTGCCAGCGGCTGGTGTGAATGCCCTCATCAATAAGGCCCGTGTGAATCGTATGGCAGGAGGTAGTACCTCTCGTTCACGAACAGGTTGGGGCACTGCAGTGCGAGAGCATCATCATGATGCAGATTTTGAGAGCAGTTTCGACAATGACAACAAGCACAGTGGTGCGGTCATTGGCGGAAAGCCTTCTGGTGGCAGCAGTGGCGGCGGTCATCAGCAACAGCAACATGATTCCGACCTACGGGATCTCAGTGACGATGATAATGGCAATATCGATGCCAGCAGTGGTAGTGGCTACGGTCGGCGTGGTGCACCTCCTGTTGCTACAATGAATAACCGTCCCACGAGCAACCGGAACTCTGCTTGGGACAGTGCCCCTGGTTCAAAGACGGCCTTGCCTCCTGGCAGTAGCAGTCGTGGACGTGGGAATAATGAAAATGCTAGTAGTGGTGGTAGTGGTGGTGGTAGTGGTGGTGGGAGGCAGCAGCAGCAACCACAGCCACTCGAGCATTCCTTTGAGACGGATGATGCACCTCAAGCTCATGGAGGAGGTGAGGATGAAGAAAGCAGCAGTAGTGGTGGTGATAAGGCAGAGAGGGATGCGCTCGCCCACAGTTATCGCAGTAACCAGGATGGGGAGGAAGAGGAAGATCGTCGTGATGCAAGTGATGAGATTGTCATCGAGCACAGTGACGATGACGAGGAAAAAGAGGAGGACAATGATTACCTGCGTAGTGAAACAGCTGCAAAGAGCCACCAGTTTGCATTTACCAAGCGTGGCACCACAGCACCACCTATGACGGCGGCACAACATCAACCTTCCCCACCAAAAAGTGGTAGTAGTAGTCATCATCAGCATCATCACCCTACAAGTAGCGGCGGTAAAGGGGCTGCCGCTGCTGCAGCTGCCGTCCACAACAGCAGTGAAGAAGATGGAAGCGGTGATGGGAATGACTATGCAGAAGATTTTGACTCGGATGCGGCGGAGGAGGTTGCCCCTTCTCCTGCCAAGAAACCTACAGTTCAATCATCTGCCAGTAGGTTTGGGGCTAGCAGTAGTAGTGGTGGTGGTATTGCTAACAAGCCACAGGCACAGCAGCAGCAGCAGCAACAACAGCAGCCGCGAAATAACCATTATGAGGAGGATGAGGAAATTGATGAAGTGGAAGAAGAAGATATGTCAGTGGGACAGGTGAGGCAGTTGTCATGTGCTTATTAGTATAGATGTGTTTGTTGTTATTGACGGTTTTATCAATTCTCTCGCCCTGTAGAACTCTGACGAAGGCAGTGATGATGATGATCGGCGACCCGTACCACCCGCCAAACCGGCTACTGCTACTGCCGGTAGCATGTCACGCCAAGGTCGCTCTGGTGCGCTGCCCAACCTACCCGCTGTATCTCACAGGAACGCCCCACCAGCAGTGGACCATGATGCAAACCAGTTTTTCAACAACAGTGATGATGATGACGAGGAGGAGGGAAACACGTCTAATAAGCACCGCAGCGGTCATGTCACAGCCAATAACAAGAACCGTGCTGGTGGTGGCAGCGGTGGTACCAACACTCTGGCCAAGTTAAAGCGCAACCTGGGAACAGAGGATAATGATGCGAGTGAGGTGATCTCAGAGTCAGGGTCGGTAGCATCGGAGGACATTGATGGGATGGAAATCAGTACCGGAGGTGGCGGTGGAGGTGCCCAGTCCGACGACAGTGATGGTGGCTTTTGAGGAGGAGCGAAAGCAGAGGAAGAAACACAAAGGAAGAAGAATATAGTCGTTTTAAGGCTTTAGTGGAGTGTTTTGATTCATTCTATCATGAAAGAAAAGAAACTTCATGCAGTACTTACAAAACACAACATTCACCAAGAAAAGAATTTAAAATCTGTTGCTTGATTGGCAAGCCTGAAGTGCATTGTAGTAGAAGTCGCAGGTGGATGAGTTGTTGGGATTCTGCTGCAGGCATTCCATGAAAGCCTTCTGGTCGATGGCACAGGGAGCAGAATTGTACTGCTGTTGCTGTTGCTGTTGGGGCACTGGTGCAGCAGGAGCAGGAGGAGCCTCACCCTTGTCTTTTCCACCAAACATGGAACCAACTGCCTCACGAGCCATGGCTGACCCTGTTCCAAAGGCAAATCCTTGGGCCATAGTGGCTCCCAAGCCTGGAGGAAAGGAGACGACAAAAAAATAAGAGGAGTGAAAAAAGCAGGATACAAAGAAATACCTGACAACATCCCTCCACCGCCTCCCTGCTGGGGAGCCAACGGTGCTGGTGGGGCTGGAGCTGGCGCTCTGTGGTTGTTCGCTGGTGGAGGTGGGGCACGCTGAGCAGGCGCAGGAGCTCTTGCCGCAGGTCTACTGCCGCCACGAGACTGTGCACACAGAATTTTCAATTGACAGAAAATAGTCGTCAAATTACACTGTTACTTACCGAAGAACGAGGCATTTTCAAGAATTAGAAACAAGCGAAGGTCGATCGAAAAATGTGACAAAAGACAAAAGTTGTCAAATTCGGCAGCGAATTGCGTACGGAAGGGTGAGAAATAAAGAATGGTTGCGGGAATAGCGGTCAGGCAAAGTCATCAAAAGCCCCACTCACGAGCCTGTTCGAAAATCGGTGTTGTTATGTGGATTGTATCGGTCATAGTTACATGCTTATTGTCCTCTGTCGGTTTGTCAGCCGTTGTGGAGCTGACCGAGGCCAATTTTGAGTCAGAGTTTGCCAATGGAGACTGGCTTTTGGAGTTCTATGCTCCCTGGTGTGGGCATTGCAAAGCTTTGGCGCCGATATTTGATGAATTATCCCTCAAGCCAACTGGCAGTGTCAAAATTGGTGCATTCAACGCTGCTAAAGGCAAAAATATTTCTGCAAAATATGATGTGACCAAATTTCCTACAATTGTCTATCGTAAAGACGGTAACTTGGGAGTGTATGACGGCGCTCGCACCTTGGAGGGACTTGCTGCATTTGTGGATAGGATGAATGACCCACCATACATCTTCACTGACGATTTGGCGCGGTTGTCACACACTTTTGACACCACCGAGAATGTTACGTTCCTTTTCGCATTCAATCCCAACGCTGAGCCATCTGGAGCAGAGACCTCCCTGCAGACATTCATGGAAGTTGCACGGAAGCTTCAAAATCATGCTTCTTTTGCAGTGTACGATACCAGCAAGGCGGTTTCCACGCATTCGGCTGACCATATGGCGGTAGTGGAAAGTGTCAGCTACCTGGGTTTCAGTCTTGCCAAAATGGAGCGTGGGAAGGCACCCGTCTTTATGGCTGACACGGACCTGTTGACATATGAGGAGATTGGTGGGTTTGTGGAACATAATAATTATCCCACGCTTAATAAGTTTGATAATCATAACTTTAAGCGTCTCTCCCACCTCAATAAGACCATGGTAATTGCCATCGTGGATTACCAGTATGGTGGTATCGCTGACTGGTTAGTGAGTGGCCTAGAGGCTGCCATTGCATCCTTCCCGGTGGAGACAACCTCAACCTGTGTATTTGGGCACTTGGATGGGGTCCGTTGGAGGCGTTTCATTAAGGAGCATGATGCAATCATGGGGAGTATCCTTGTGGTGGATACCAAACATGACCTTCACCATAGCTTCCCAATTGATCCACATGCAGCACCCACTGCGGTGAAGGTACTCATTTCAGAGGTTATAACCACCGTCATTGATGGAAGCATAGAATTGTATCCCACGGTGCCACCAAGCCTTCTCCAAAAGATTCAATACCGCATACGCGATTATGCACCATGGTCCTATATCATTCTTGCCTTGCCTATCGTTTTAGCACTGCTGTCCACCATGGTTAGCTTGCCAAAGGAAGAGAAAATCAAGAAACACTAAGCGTCGTGGTATGGAAAAATGGCACTGCAATGCAATGTGGTCGGCGTAGTGGTTCTTTCGCTTGTACACACATAATCACATTTGTACAACACTTTTATTTTCACAATTGATTGCATAAGTTACTGGTTGCATGCCCCATCAACGCAGTACCTTCAAAGCTTGTCGTATGGTACGAACGCCCATCACCCACATGACACCCGCGAAGCAGTACTTTAGGTTCTGATCTTCAATCCTTTTCCCATACCTACCACCCACATAGGATCCTGTGTCGACAGCGGAAGAAAGATGACGGAGAGTAAGGTATCAGTGATCAAACACTAAGAGGTTTATTGAGCAAACGACTAACCGATCAAACAACCCACAGCCAATGGTGCACCAATGCGTGGTATTAGTTGCCCTTGCCTGAACTGAGTAATTGCGCCAACAATGGATGTGGGAAATATGGCTGCAAGTGTGGTGCATAGTAGAGACAATGATACATTAATGATAACACTATGATGTGGTGTATTGTGCTCAATACAAGCGAAGAACAATTGCTCACATGCCAATGAAGTGGCCAAGGCCATTTTGTAATCCATGTCTGTGAAGAAACACAGAGCTGGCACGATAATGACGCCACCACCAACGCCAAGAATACCAGCCCATAGTCCAGAGAAGAGACCAATCATGAGTGGCTTCAAGACAGTTTCGTGCTTGTGGTACAGGCCATGCAATTTTCCAGCCACTTGCAGTTTTGAGGCTTCGGACGGTCGACTTGCTGACCTAAAATGCTTCTGAAATGGAATCATCGGACCCACGATCATAAACGCGCATCCCATGGCCAGTTTTAGGTGCGCTGCTGGCAACCTCTTGGACAGAACAGCACCCGCAATGATGGACATGGAGGATGTTAGTGCTACACAAGCTGCATTCAACACATGCACATTGCCGACAATGACAGGGACACTTCCTATTAGTGGAATGTCATGAAAAACTTCAGAGGTGGCCGGTGACTCGTCATTTATATCCAACTTCTGCGCATAAGCAAAGCTTGCACCTAAACTTGTTGCAAATACAACCGCCATTGACGTTCCGTGAGCAATATTCTGCACCAACCCAAAGTAGCCAGTAAGAAACGGAACTGCCACAAATCCTCCTGCAAGACCCACAAGAGAGCCAGCAAAACCAGAGAGTAAACCCAAACTCATGAACTCGACATCGGACGAGCGGCCTTTCGAAGATGTTGCACTTGACCAACGCTTTCCAATGCGAACGCAATCAGCAGATGCTAAACTTGGTTTGATAATCACACGCCGGATCATGCTGGACATCTTACTGATGTGCACTGCACACTCTCGGGCTGCACGTCCTGCAAAACTACACTGTATGGATTTTCCCAAGTTCGCAGGTCACGCTAAGAGCCGTTCGCTTGAATTGAACGCATTTGCGCCTGCTGTACAGGAAAGTCAAATTTTGGGTTTGGCTCACAATTCGGCATGGTCTGCGTGTTCTGAGATCACCTTGGAGCAAAATCGACCGTAGGCACCTTCGTTTGTAAACGTTGGTCAAGAATCTCTTGAAGATTTCTCCCTTACTGGGACCCTTTCGAGCAAAATCTCAAACATGTCAGAGGTAGGCACAATCGATTTGTGTGTCCTCTCCAATCTTGCTCTTTTTTATATCGGTCACCTTTTTGCAGGATAACAACCTTAGAATAAGAGAAATATTCTCTATTTTAACGCAAGGCGTTGAAATGATCCAGTATGATTGCAATTCTCTCAGCAAAGCTTCCGCGGTCCATGGCCGTGTTGTTTGGATGGTTTGGATTATGGTGTTCGTAATCTATCTTGAGTTGTGCGTGATTATTTATAACAGGATTCGGATATTTATCGTATTTGCGTGGATACTGTCAGACCTAGCATGGCTGAACGTGCACAAGGAAAGATTCCACCTGGGTTATATCTGCGTGATATCTCCGAGGTTCGAGAAGGAGCTGATGCATTCCATTTTGCGAAGAACAAGACGCCTCCAAAGGAGCCCGATAATTGTCTATCATTGGTTGGTTCCGAATTGACGATATCTCTCGAATTACCCTCCAAGGTTTTCTTTTGTCGTAAAGATATCTGCCACTTGCTTCATTTCTTGTTTTTGTGCGACAGTTCACTCGTGATTGGTTCTTACTGCGCTTCCGGTTACTTGCGGATGATATCTTGGTGGAGCAAGAGAAACGGTCCCGAAAATACAAGTTTTGGGAGAATTCACGGCATTTGACACAGTTGGAGTTAGTCGGCGTAGACACATTGCGTAGTCTATTGGAAGGTGGCATTCAGGTGCGTTGTTCCCTCTTTTTTCTTTTGACGAGTGGGCCCATGTATAATAATATATATATCGACGGCATGCGTACGTGCAGGTTGTGCACCATCAAAGGACAGGCAAAATCGTGGACTCAGTCTTAAAATTTGATACTAGAAATAATTATTTTGAACTGCAAAGTTTGGAGAAATCCATGTTTTCTTTGTGGCCCGTGGAACCAGAGGTAACAGCAAGAAATATTTTTATCGTTTCACTTTTTTGTACATTATAATGTTTGTTTTTCGCGGTAATGCCCACGCAGAGAATTAATGTATTTGATGTCTCTGAAATACGACCTGGAAGTCATTCCTTGGGATTTGTTAAGACTGGAAGTACTGAACATGATTCTGAGGTGAGCCCTGCCATGTTCATCAGTCCCATCCACACAATATCATCTCATTACATTGATTGTTCCTTCCAGAATATGTCCATAGTGGGTTCCGAAAATGTCTTTGACCTTCAGTTGATCAACAGTACCGCCCGTGACCTTTTCGCAGAGCGTATGTTCCATTTTGTTCTTTCCTTCATCATTGCCAAGAAGGGTAATAACGGGGCAATCAGTGGCGGTGCTGGTGGTGGAGATGGTAACCAACAGGAAGTGTTTGACGCAAGAATTTCTTTGTAGAATAGCATGCGGCGCCCTCCAAACGCTGTTGTGCATTTGAATGCAAAATATGCTGGTAGAATAAGAGATAATCACGCCAGCACAGGTTCCGTTGAGAACCGCGTTGTATGTGTGAAGCAAGTCGTTGAAATTTAGAAACTATTTCACCATACTTTAATTTTGCGGTGCATGCATTTGTGTTTGAACGAACTACAGCCTTTAGTACGCTTCGTTCAAGCCAGGACATATTGCGCGAGCGGTCAAAATTATAAAACAGTTACTTACAGAAATGATAAAACAAACAGGAGGAAGTTTTTCTTAACGCAGGCACGCTCTCATACCGGCCAAAGGAAGACATTCTAGCGGAGCTTGCTTGGGTTGCCAAGCCTTGCCATCATTGCTTGCATATTGTCCATAATACCCTTCATTTGATTAAGTGTGTCCAACTTGCACTCCTCGCTCATACTTTCAATGTCATCGTCATCCAAATTGGCCACATCGACAACGGCGCCAGTCTTCAACGGAACATGAACTGATGGTGTTGGAGGTACCAGAGCCTTTGTTCCATTTCGTGTTGCCTTCTTCACTGTTTGGAATTCTCCCAATGGCGAGCCATTGGCAGAAAGTATAACCTCGCCTTCCCGAGGATTTCTCCGTGTAGAAGGTGTCTCCATAACTTTGGCAATTCCTTTCCCTCTGGGCGTCTCGAACACTTTTTGGCTTGCATTTTCTTTGTAATTCGCTTTCGGTACCACAGGAACTTTTTGCATTATCATGCCACGTGTGGCTTGTTCTAAGCTTTCTCCAAATTCGATCTTGAATTGATTGAGATCCATTTCCTGAACGCTTTTTGGCAGCTTGCACAATTCCATACTGAAAAAGCCTCTCAGTGAGACTACCATAGCGTCAGAATCTCTTTGAATTTGTGAGCATTTTATGTTGACCTGCGCTTCTAAGTCGTCCAACAAGCTCTTCACAATGTCAGGATTGTATTGGACATCCACTTTTGCCAGCTGGTTGTCCTCATGCACCTCCTCCACGTCTGAGGGTTGAGCTACGACTTGTTTATTTTTCCTTGGAGGCATTACACTTCTATATGTCGACCAATACGGCGTGTCGCGGTTGCTAGAGAGTGATTTGTTGATTTGTTGAGTTGCGGGACAAGAAAGTCCAACGGCTAGTAGCCTGCTGTAGACGTTCGCCGTTCGGCCCGGAATCCCCCGCTGAGCGGCAGCGCTACCCAAGCATGTTGTGGAGGGATTTTCTGCACAAGTTTGAAACCATCTGCGAGCGAAATGGCTGATTTGGACAATTTGATAGATAGCAAGATCTCCTTGATATCGCACCAGGATGTGCGGTACGACGGAACTCTTTTCAGCATCAACACCACGGAGTCATCAATCGTGTTGAAAGATGGTGCGTTTTTTGTCTGTATCTTTCAAATCATGTCCTTATTTTTCTTGTTCAGTGAAATGCCTTGGTACTGAAGGAAGAGTCACAGATGAAAGTAAAAAGGTGCAGGCTAATTCCGCTGTAATTCCTTTTGTGACATTCCCTGGACAAGAAATCAAAGATCTCTACGTCCATGAGACTGCTGAATCGGCACCTGCTGCGCCCCAGAAAAAGCCAGAGAACAGGCAAAACGCTAAACAGCAGCAACAGCAGTATCAGCAGCAACCACCAAGAGCTCCAGCTCAGCAGGAACGCCAGCCTATCAAGCGTGAACGATTGCCTCAAAATCAGCCACAGCATCAGCAGCCTCATCAACAGAGACAGCAACAACAGAATCAGTCCGTACCTCAGCAAAAGCGGGAACATCAGCAACAAGCTCCACGCGAGCAGGCTCCTCGTGAAGCAAGACCCTCCAGTGCTGGGACGGGGGCGCACTTGCTACATCTTCGGGAGAAGAAAGCACCGGAAGGTGCTCCCACTCCCGACAAACGGGACGACACGACAGTGTTTGATTTCCAGGCTGGTTTGAACGTATTTAAGAAGGATGAAGTGTTGGCAAAGGTTGCAACAGAGGATGTAGCGGAAGCCATTAAGGAGACCAAGTATAAGAAGGATGACTTTTTTGATATGCTCTCTTCGGACCAGAAGGCACGCGCTGAGGGGAAGGATACCCGTATGTCCGCCACGCAGGAAAGAAGTTTGAACCAGGATACCTTTGGTGCTATTGCACTCCAAGGTGGTGGTGGTTACCGTCGCCATTATGGTCGTGGTGGCGGAGGAGGTGGAAGAGGAGGTAATAACAATTATGGAGGTCGTGGACGTGGAAGAGGGAGAGGAAGAGCTACGAATTAAAAAGAGCATTGGTTTGCCCTGTTCTCGTTTGTCTATATGATCATGACAGTGTTTTTCCGTTTACGGCTCTGTATATGGTGCAAGTTCACTCCACTGTCGCATTTATTTCCGTCTTTTATGCGTTGTCGCCGACTGACCGTCTGTCTCAAGGCACTGTTCGGAACATCAAACAGGCGCGCGGAGGTCGGGCGGCAGAACAAACATGTGGTTCAATGTGATGTTTGAAAGTTCCGCGGAAAAGGGTATACTCGCACACGCGCGCAGCGCATCTTGCCAACTCTGCACACCATCTGTCTTTTTCATTTGTGCATAGATCATGCTGGCTCGCTCAAGGGTGTTCGGTTCTATCAAGAGATTTAATTGCAGAGGAATCCATTCAGGTAACTTCGTTCTTGTCTCTGGGGGTTATTTTTCACCATTTTCTCGACATGTACTCTTCTCATGCAGCTGGCAAGAATGAATCCAGCTCTGTTTTGAAAGGTGAATATTATTTATTGTTTGATTTGCTGTTATTCATGTTTTGATATTGTTGTTTGGTTTTGCAGCCGACGAATCAATCACGTTGGTGAAAGTCTTTCACAAATCTGCCATTGGATTGGCCGTTCTCACTCCACTTGCGTTTGCTTTGAGCTCCACGCCAGCCATTATGCCCATTGATGTCTCGCTTGCACTTTTGTTTCCCATTCACTCTCACGTTGGATTGAATTATGTCGTGGCTGACTATGTACCAAAATCTTCAAGACCACTTGCACGTGGATTAGTTTTGGTTCTTTCCATCGTGGCAGCGGCGGGTTTACTGAAGCTAAGCATTACTGGGCCCGGTCTAACCAAGAGCGTGATGAGTCTGTGGAAGAAGCCACAAGACAAAAAGGCTTAAGATTCATGCGTTATGTTACCGTTTCTTTGTGCATAATAATTTCCCGTGAAACTTTGACGATCCTGTGGAATCAGCTTCCTTTCATTCGTCGCAGGCGCTTTCATCTTCCCTTCAACACAACATGCACACATATGAACAACATGATACAGATGGCGAAAAGTCAGGCCAAAAATTAACCCTTCTTCTTCCCGAAGAATCTTGTTGCACCCATCTCAATATCCTTCCCGTCCCCCTTGTCACGACCCTTCCCCTTATCGGCACGCTCTTTTCGTGAGATGGGCGAATAGATAATTCCTTTTGAGCCACCCGCCGCCTTATTCTGTAGGTTCTTCTTGAAATCCTCCGTACTAACAGCAACATCCCTTGGCCGCATGAAGAAGTACGGTAGGACGGAACATGCCGCCAGTAAAATGATCCAAATAAACACATCATTCGTGTAAAATTGACTGTAGAAATGCAAGTAGTTGACCTGGACACCAAAAAGGAGGAAGATATCCGTATTGACAGCATACCCAGCAAAGGCAAGTACACAGAAATGAATGAGTGGGATGGTACAGAGGAGGATGATACCCAGGTTGAAGAGGAAGGAGTTCACATAGGTGCCACCCACCTGCATGGGATGGATCTTGATGCAGAGGAAGCGGACACTAATCTTGAAGCATCCCTTTACGGTGCAGACGAGCAAATACAATGAGAAACCAGCATACGTAAGGTTACCAAACATAGGGAACCAAAGGTCAAAGGAGATAAGGTAGAGGCTAAGGAAGGGTGACACGACAGGCTTCGTCAGGATGGCAAGGATGATCTGCAACAGCCATAGGGTTGACACAATGGCAAAGAAGATCCCCATGGCAAGCTTAAAGTATGGTACAAGGGGATTATACGCCACATTGACACTCTTGCAAGCACGATATTCTTCTAGGTCCCGCTCCAGTAGGAAGACCATCTGTGCGAGACGATTCACCTCCATGCGATCAGAGACAAACCGTTTACGTAATTCATTCTTCCCTCGCGGTCCATCACCTGAGCTATTCCTATCACGTTTCAGCATTTGGGTGACTTCTAATATCTCCGCTGTTCGATCCTGTAACTCCAGCTCTACGGAGGCCATCTCATCAGGAGCCATGGTGTGAGGCCGATAGATGTAGGCCACGATAAGGTCGAAGGGCATAGAGGCAAGGCCTACGCCTACAAAGATGGCAAAAAGCCACCAGCCAAGCCACCCAAAGAGGCCAATTAGGTAGACAGGGAAGGCTACGGGATAGGATATATAGGCAGCTTGTTCCACGTAGGGCTGGGTAAAGGCACTACTGGGTATGCTCTGTTCAATGAAACTATACGCTAAGCCAGGGGCACCATCATTGTAAGCTACCCTTTCTAGAGTATCCAGTGGGTATACCATCTCATGGACGGGTATCTCCGTGCCAGACTTGGTAAAATAGAGGGCCAGCAGGATGAGGAGGAAGACAAACAGAACTGCAGACTCATACATGAGGGCAGGTAGGCAACGAGATTTACGATTTCCTTCCTTACTCAAGTCGGTTGCATCACTTTCGTAGTAGAAAGTTGCAAAGGGAATTAGGACCACGACCACAAAGCAGATCATGCAGAACATCGATTCCCATAAGGCAAACATATCGATTCCACCACAATAGAGTGCTGATCCAGTTGTATGTGACAACATTGATCCCGTGTCACACTCGGGATTTCCGGCATTGTTTGCAACGTCTGTGGACACACAAAATATTACGGATCGCAGCAAACTATAGTGGACAAGCATACTAACCAACTGGAAGCATCAACACCGAAACAGCGCTCAACTGCAAGCCATAAATGATAAGTAATTTGGCGAGATACGATTCGTTCTTGTCTTCAGGATGTTGCCAGTACACCAAAATATAAACGTTAATAATCAACATAATAAATATCAGCAAACTGATTCCGACCACCAGCAAGGGATCTGCCGAATCCGATGCCATTGAAACCTACGCACGGTATGATGTGAGGTGTGTGAGGGTGGCAAGCTTTGAATGCGATGATCCTGGTGGGGACAGACAAGCGGTATCGCCACTGGTTTCGTCGATTCCTATTTTGTCCGATTAAAACACTTACCGATTCTCTACAAACTTGCACAACATGACCTGCATTGGCAAAACAATGACATGTGAAAAAGAAAGAGTGCACTCTGCCAACGCTCAAAAACTCGCGAACATTCGAGCCGATAGACGATCATTAGCAGGGTGACGGTGGAAAAAGCAGAAAAACAGACCACCTTTGCCTTGTCTGGTTGCTTTTCATTCACAAAAATACTTGAACATGTTTCGTCTTATGTTTGGTGGCAAGGACACTTTCAAACCAGTGAAAAATCACACGCCTGGTTCAAGGCAAGAGGCATACAGCAACTTGTCAATGAAAACATTAGGAAGTGGTGACCTTCAAGGTTTGTTTGAGCAGTTAATGCGCTGTTATTTCTTATAGTTGTGGTCGAATATATAGGTGCTGTGAAATTGCCAATGGGCGAAGATATAAATGAGTGGTTGGCCGCAAACAGTGAGTGCTACAAATATGTGACATTTCTCCTCTGAGACCATTATCTTCGCTTACAGCTGTGGACTTTTTCAACGAAATCAGCTTGATATGGGGGATTGTATGTGATGTGGGCGTAGCAAAAGAAAATCCTGGATGTGGCTTTCCAACGGGGTTTGAATATCGGTGGGCAGACGGAAGCAGGTTCAAGTCACCCGTGGCCTGCTCTGGTCCTCAATATGTCGAATATGTGATGGATTGGGTGGAACGAGAAATCAACAATGAAAATTTATTTCCAACTTCAGCAGGTATGTTCAATTTGCCTGATTGCGCTGCTGCTATTTCTGACCTGGTCTCCTTGATTCGTCACCTCAGCCCAACCATTTCCCAGAAACTTCCTGCAGTCTGTCAAGGTTATCTACACTCGTCTGTTCAGGATATTTGCCATTGTATATACGCACCATTTCGCAAAGCTAGAGCAGATTGGAGCCGTCTCCCATTTGAATACGTCCTTTAAACATTTCCTCTTCTTTGTGTGGGAGTATGATCTAATTGTACCCACCGAGTTGGAGGCTCTCCATGAGCTTGTGGAAGAGCTTCGCACCAGGTATGGGGCTTCCTTTGGTAATAACAACGCGTATAAGGGCAAATAGGGGTGAGGATGAGGAATAGCTTCCAATGGCTGGCGTGCGCAGTCTGTCCCAGTCGAAGGCAACATTCTGTATGAAAGTGGAACATATTGTCCATACTGAGCGGTGACAAACAAGACCAGTTGCAAATATGTACCAGTATGTGAGCGCCTATTTATACAACAAGTGATGATATTCAAGCAGCACAGGAGAATGTGATGGTTGTCGTATCATGAACAACAAAACGAAATGAACTGTTTTTTCCTTTTCATCTTCCGTCAAATCACATATTGATCGAATCAAATATCGACATGCAAAATGACTCCAAGCAGGGACCACTCACAATGGCCCTAATGTCAGCCGAAATGGGTTGATCTGCTTTACTTGGTATCAGCCTGGCGGTAACATTCTTGATTTGGGGCAACAAGTTGGCCAACGGCAGCGGTCGCAATGATGGCGGCACTGCAATGCTAGCTTGCGTGGGAGACAGGAAGGCACCATGGCGTAGCTGCTCCAACAAGTGGCGGAAGGCTGCATCCAAGCATTCGGTGAAGACGCTGGCAAAGAGTGGACTCTCCACGAGATCCCATGTCTGTGAGATATGACGGGATTGGACATGAGGCACAAACAAGTTGAACAAAACACAGATGTAAATGCCCAACCTGGTCTAGCAGCTTCTGTACTGTGGCCTCTGGTGAGTCGCGTCCGCTAGTGCCATTACCATTGTGAAGTCCATTCAACGGTTGAATACCACCCACAAGTGCAGTTGGTGCTGGAGCAGCAAAGAGCAAAACAAAAGAACAATCAGCACACATCGTCACAAGGTGAACAAATACATTAGGCGCACACTTACGTATAAATATGGTCTGTATGGTGGCGGGTAGGTCAGTCTCCATGGCTTGGCGCAAAGATGTAACGGTCTGTTGCAGTTCGCCAAACGTCACAGCTCCTTGTTCCTTTACCACCCATCCTTTCAGGTCTAACATCACTCGATGCTTCACCATTGCAGAGAATGTTCGCAAACCCGAGCCATACAAGTGCTTGAAGGTATTGTCAACGAGTAGATTAAACATGGCCGTGTCAAATTGTGTTCCATCATCCATGCCAACATTGCCGGCGCTACCGCTACGATTTGACACCCGTGTAAGCAAACAAAGCTGTACTCGGAGCAAAATACACATGGCGCATAGCATATAAGATGATACAAACATCATCTGGAACGCAGATATTTTGACTTCCTCCCAAAGTTGAATTGCAGGCTCATTGTTTTGTTCGCTGGATTTGGTTCGCAATTCCTTGATGGCTCGTACACTTTCATTTATATCCACAACCTCCATTATTTTAGTACGCAACGTAGGTAGAAAGCACTGAGCTGTTATGTCGAATTCTCTGCGAAGTCTCAGCAGTATTCGTGCTTTGTTGCCAGGTGAATTTATTTGCAATGGCGATTCCGTTCGTTTCTTCACCCCGTCATTGTTATCATCGTCCAAACTTTCTTCTTCCACATCATTCTCATTTGTATTATTTGCTAGAAGTTCCTCATTTGAGTTGTAATGCATGTAAATGGCCACAGATATCGCGACAACGGAGGCAATCAAAATCTTGTTTCTGTTCCTGTTCAAAAAACCTCCTACTGCTTTGAAACTGGGTAGCATGATGAATAGCGAAGGGAGAAACAAATTTACAATGCGATAACTGTTAAACTCCGCACTATCTGCAGTAATTATGATGAAAACTCCAGGAAACGCACACACAAAATCAGTCCCCGACCGATCACACAAATATTGAAGCCCGAGTGTCTTTCTGGGACCTATACGCTTCTGTCGCTAGCAAGAACGCAGACCAAGCCCCAGACAGAAGACGGTTTCTGTAGGACGACGGGGGAAGGATGATCGAAGCAATGTGAACAGCGATGACCAGCAGCGGCCAGGTGGAGGAACCTTGGCGGAGCCTTGGAGGATCTGAGTGGTGCCAGCCCAGAGAGAGAAGACGAACCGGATGTATTTTTCGTGTGGTGAACCGGTTGACTTTTACCGGTAGCACCAAGCCTTTCCTTCTCTTTCAACCAGTTTTGTTAGCTTCTTCGTTGCAACCCTGTCCTTTCAGTGTTGCTTGTTTTTGTTTGCCAACCCGCCCTCGGGCGACACGCCGTTAGTGTAGTGTGACTGTGGTGTTCATCCAGCTGTGCTATTGGCGGACCTGCGTTCCTCGTTTGAGAGCGACTGGCACCGTCATAGTCACAGTAGGTGAGGCATGTGGCGCCAGGGGCGGTGACGGACCTACGTATTTTGTCACAGCAATGTGCAAGAGCGATTGGTACCGTTAAGCTTTAGCAAAACATGTTCACGATAGTGTTAGGGATGGCTACCTAACACTGGAGTGTATCATGTCTCATTACATTACATCTGACAACACGGGAAGAAGGAACACCCAATGTAAATTATCATGGCAAATACACCTTTGTCCTTTTACCCCATCTTTTAGCACCCCTTGAGAATGATAGAAGGTATACGCTTCTGTCGCTAGAATGATAGAAAGCAGCAGCGTTCCCCTACTACCAGATTATTTTGGGATTCCTTTTTCATTTCATTTTCCTTCCCATCTTCGTTCAACACATTCCTTCCATAATAATTCAGGCGGTTCGAAATATGTCAATCGCAGAGCTGCAACGATTAGGTTTGGTGTCAAAAATTTGTTCAGAGCTTGACAACCATTTGGGTTTCAGCGAGAAGACTTTGGCGGAATTTGTCATTCATTTGGCTTCTCAACACGCTGAGCCTAAATCTTTTCAGAAAGCTTTGATTGAAAACGGTGCGGAATTTCCTGACAGTTTTTCTGAAAATTTGTTCAGGATAATAGCCAGAATGACCTCCAAAACGTTGGAAGCAAAAACCGACGCAAAACTGGTGGACGGGCTGAGAATGAAGAATACAGCGCCAGTTCCATTGCTTGATATGGCTCCAGAACAATCTGATATCAATACCAGCGTCATCAATGCAAAGCCAACCACCGGTGGGAATCAGGAACGCGTGGTGAAAAGGGAACGGTCCGATTCGCGCGATCGCAATGAGCGTCGTGATGACCGTGGACGAGGGCGTGATGATCGTGGGAATGATGAGCGAAACGATTACCGAGATAGCGATAGGGGTCGCGAAAGAGGGCGATATGAAGATGATCGTGAAGGGCGCAGCAAATATGATGGGGATAACAGGGGTGGTAACGGTGGTAGAGATCGGTATGGCGATGAGCGCCGGGATAGTGGGCGTCGGGATGAAGGCAGTAGAAATGCTCCTCCCAGCAACCGACATAGTGGCGAACCTGAAATATACGGTATCTACGATGGGAAGGTTTCAAATATTCTTGATTTTGGTTGTTTTGTTGAACTGGATGGTTTTCGGAAGGAAGGGTTAGTCCATGTCGCTCAGGTTCAACAGGGCCAAGTACGTGACCTTAAAAGTGTCGTAAAGCGTGGTCAACGCGTCAAGGTAAAGGTCCTCTCCATTGCAGGCACCAAGATGGCCCTCTCGATGAAGGAAGTGGACCAGACGACGGGACAGGACCTCCTGCCACAACGATCAAGAGAAGGCCTGTCAAAAATATCCAATGAAGCACGAAATCCTTCTCGTCCTGCTACCGGTGCGCCCATTAACTTGGGTGTGGATATGCAGCGTCTATTGGATGATAGTGATGCACAACCACGCAGTAGGAAGAAGCTTTCGTCCCCTGAGCTGTGGGAGGCAAGGCAGCTTATTAATGCAGGTGTCCTTCATATTTCGGAGTATCCAACCTTTGATGCGGAGAGTGGCTTGGGTGCACTGCAGAATATGGAGACGGATGAAGTATTAGAGATTGAGATCAATGATGATGAGCCGGCTTTCTTGCGTGGGCAGACTAAGATGACAAGAGATTTCTCCCCGGTGCGTATTGTTAAGAACCCTGATGGATCCCTCCAGCGAGCCGCCCTTAACCAGGGCCAACTCTCCAAGGAACGAAAGGAGTTAAAACAGGCACAGCAGAATAGTCTCATTGATGCCATTCCTAAGGATCTCAGCAAACCTTGGGAGGATCCCATGCCACAGACGGGGGAACGTCACTTTGCTCAGGAGCTGCGGAGTATCAACATCGGTGGCTCATTCGAGCTACCAGAGTGGAAGCAGAAGACACAAGGGAAGAGTCTTGCTTATGGTATTATTAGCAATAAGTCCATCAAGGAGCAGCGTGAGGGGCTGCCAATCTATCGTCTAAAGTCTGAATTATGCTCTGCCATTGCCAATAACCAGGTCCTTGTCGTCATTGGTGAGACAGGTAGTGGGAAGACGACCCAAATGACACAGTATATGGTAGAGATGGGTTACACCAAGGCGGGCATCATTGGATGCACTCAGCCTCGTCGTGTGGCAGCCATGTCCGTTGCCAAGCGTGTGGCTGAAGAATTTGGCTGTCAGCTTGGTCAGGAAGTGGGTTACACGATTCGATTTGAGGATTGTACTTCCCCTTCCACCATTCTGAAGTACATGACAGATGGTATGCTTATGCGTGAATACCTTGCAGACAATAACTTGTCACGTTACGTTGCGATGATGCTGGATGAGGCCCATGAGAGGACCATTCATACAGACGTCCTCTTTGGTCTTCTTAAGGAGCTTCTTCGGAAGAGGAAAGACTTCAAGCTTATCGTTACGTCCGCTACATTGGACGCAGAGAAGTTCTCCAAGTACTTCTTTGATTGCCCCATCTTTACCATACCTGGTCGAACCTTTCCTGTGGAGATTCTTTACTGTAAGGAACCAGAACCAGACTACCTGGAGGCGGCCCTTATTACCATTATGCAGATACATCTATCCGAACCAGCTGGGGATATTCTTGTTTTCCTTACAGGTCAAGAGGAGATTGATACGTGTGCGGAGATTCTGTTCAGTCGGATGAAGGCCCTGGGTGAACTTGCCCCAGAGCTCATTATCCTCCCTGTCTATGGTGCACTGCCCTCGGAGATGCAGAGTAGGATCTTTGAGCCGGCCCCACCAGGATCACGCAAATGTATTATTGCTACCAACATTGCAGAGGCCTCATTAACCATTGATGGCATCTATTATGTCATTGATCCTGGCTTCTGTAAGCAGAAAGTCTTCAACTCCAAGCTGGCCATGGATAGTCTTGTCGTATGTCCAATATCCGTTGCCTCTGCACGCCAGCGGGCTGGTCGTGCGGGGCGTACTGGACCCGGCAAATGTTATCGTCTCTACACGGAAGCAGCATACGCCACGGAGATGATGGCCAGTAGTATTCCAGAGATTCAACGTACCAATCTGGGCAATGTCGTGCTGCAGCTAAAGGCAATGGGTATTAATGACCTTCTTGGCTTTGATTTTATGGATCCACCTCCGGTACAGACGCTCGTAGGTGCGATGGAGTCCCTCTTCCAACAGGGTGCTCTCGACGAGGAGGGCCTTCTCACACGGCTTGGACGGAAGATGGCAGAATTCCCGTTGGAGCCATCCTTATCGAAGATGCTTATTGTCTCTCATGAACTCGGCTGTACGGATGAGATTCTCTCCATTGTGGCGATGATAAGTGTGGAGAATCCCTTCTATCGGCCGAAGGAGAAGGCAGCGCAGGCGGACATGAAGAAAGCCAAATTTAATCATGCGGAGGGGGATCACCTTACCCTGCTTAATATCTATGAAGGATGGAAAGCAAGTAAATTCTCTAATCCATGGTGCTTTGAGAATTTCCTTCAGGCACGTGCAATGCGACGTGCACAAGATGTCCGCAAACAATTGGTCACCATCTTGGATCGTTACAAGATGGATATCTTATCGGCAGGCAAGAATCTAAACAAGGTTCGGAAATGCATTGTAGCAGGCTTCTTTACCAATGCCGCCAAGAAGGATCCCCAGGAAGGTTATAAAACCATGGTGGAAAGTCAACCTGTCTTTATTCATCCTTCCAGTGCTCTCTTCAATAAGAACCCTGAATGGGTTATCTACCATGAACTAGTCCTAACCACGAAGGAGTACATGCGGAACGTACTGGCCGTAGACCCAAAATGGCTCGTCGAGTTGGCCCCAAAGTTCTACAAGAAATCTGATCCCAATAAGATGAGTCGTGCCAAACGGAACGAGAAGATAGAACCTCTCTTTGATAGATACAATCCGAAGGACTCCTGGAGATTGAGTAAGCGCAAGGGATAAGGCCTATGGGCGCCAATTAAGGGAGGGTTTATTTTGTTGTTGAATGCAATTCTGCTGATTCACATGACAATAAGAAAATCATAGACCAAAATACATGCATTTATGAAATTTACAGCATGAAACACTATGTTCAGAAACGTAACACAAACTGAGCACAGTAAATATGGCTGAGGGATGTCACCATGTCATGCCGGTGCACTAAAACAAGAGTGGCATGAAGGTATAGAACAGAATAAAGATCCAAAGGGCAAAACAAACCCAAAGGAAGGTACTATTCTTGGAGTAGGCGGCCAGTGACAGCTCCATCACAGGTTTGGTGCCCCATTTGAAACTGTGAGTGAGAAGCGGGCAACAATAGAGAGAGAGTGATCAGGACGACAACACAACACACATTACAATATGTCGCAACCACTCACCTGTATTTGGCATTTCCCATCTTCGGTTCACCCTCCTTTCGTTCACTCAACCGATACACAGCTGTCTGCATACATTCCCCTACCTTACTGCCTAGGAGGTGTAGGTTCGCAAAGCTTTGACGCTCGAGGTCACGACAAAGTTGAAGTGCACCATGCTGGTTCAACACCGCCACCAGCCGAGGATGGAATGACGCATTAGCAATGCAAGCCGCCGCATACAAGCCTTGTGGCTTCTGCTGGGCAGTCCGCAGGATGTCTACAAAGAGCTGCATGCCAGAGCCAAGCGTCTCAATCATGGGACCATCAGAGAGGAGTAGGGTGTCAGCAAAGCCAAGAATATTGGCCAGAGTTGCCAACGCCAGGACGGATACTTCCTGGTCTGTAGCCTGCGCGCGCGTGCATCATAAGAAAAGAGACATGGGGTGTTGCATATCATATTTCCTGGCAGGGAAGCATACGAACCTGTGCATATACGATCAAATTGGAAACAATGTCTGCTTGCAGAACTCCTTTCACACATTGCTTGTCCCAGCTTAGTGTTTGCAAGGCTCCCAATAGCTCCCGCAGACAGAGTATTTCATCCTCCCACTGCTTAATAGCCCCACAAACAACGGCCGGAACCCCTGTGACAAATGCCTGAGGTCGGAGTACGTCATCCAGTATCAATATTTTCAAGGCCTTCGCTGCATAGGATGCAACTGTCCGATTTGTACTGGGGATCAATTTACACAGCGCATGGGCTAATGGTCCAAATGAGACTGCCGGAAACACAGTACCATCAACAATTCTCGCCAAATCCACGGCAGCTTTCTGTTGATCTTCGGGCTTCTCGGAATAAGCCAACTGAAGCAAATGCTGGAGCGTGGAGAATGTGCTAGCACGCTCTTCCATATCACGTGTAGCAATATACACAATGAAATGAGGTGCTTCCCGCCAAAGAACAATCACAAATGCGGTAAATCAGGCAAATCCTTCAAAACTTCAAAAAGAAAGCCATCGTCCGCAGGTCATGATTCGTTCGGACGCGCAAATGCGTTCAAGGATACAATAGGCGCACAGAGCCGAGAACCTGGAGAAGAAGTGCAAAATGAGCGTAGAGGATGCATATAATGACTGGGCATCCCAATATGATTGCAATAGAAACAAAACGCGGGATATGGAAGCGATTGCTATCAGAGAATTGTGCAAGCCATCGACTTCCTCGCCAACATTTCTTGAAATTGGGTGTGGAACAGGGAAGAACACTACATGGTTGGCAGATAATTATGATATGGTGACGTCAATTGACTTTTCCGCTGAGATGTTGGCCATTGCTAATGCCAAAGTCTGCAACGGGAATGTTCGGTTCGTACGCGCTGACATTACACAATCGTGGAGCTTTGCTGAAGGCCCTTATGATGCAATTGGTTTCAGTTTGGTGTTAGAACACATCGATGATTTGGAGTTTATATTCGAACAGCTTATGTCTGTGTTGGCGATAGATGGCATTGTGTATATCGGGGAGCTTCATCCATTCAAGCAATATGATGGGACGAAAGCTCGCTTTGAGACTGCTAATGGTGGAACGCATGAGCTAACCTGCTTTGTACATCACGTGTCGGAGTTTGTTCAGTTAGGCTTAAAGCATGGCCTGAAAGTGATCCAATTAAATGAGTACTTTGACGATAATAATGGCAAGAAAACCAGCGTACCAAGGATACTTGCCCTCGTATTGCAACGATGATGCGTATGCTGGTGTGCTATGCTGATATTAGTGGTTGCAATAACAATACAGTAGCTGCACCTGTACCAGATATTCGTCTATTTGTGTCTGCTGTAAAATGTATACCGGCTACCATTTGGACCGCCTTTTTTGTTTGTCTTTCACCAGCACCATTGTAACAAATTGCTCCGTGAGGCCAATCTCAATAAATGGCATTGATCCCTGGCGTAGGATGGGCAAGTCCGTCGGTTTTTCAATTGGGAAGGGGGAAGACTTTGGCCATCCCGATGGAAGTCCACCAACTTGCGCGGCAGAAAGTCGCCAAACTGTTTGCTGACAAAGGACATAGCTCTGGCGTGCTGCTGATGAAAGGTGGCGAGGATACAACCATGTACGACACGGACACAGACGTTTTGTTCAGGTAATATGCTTGATATGTATGACACTGTTACTCGGTTGAAGACACCGTATTTACTACTTTTCAGACAAGATTCATGGTTCAACTACCTCTTCGGTGTGAAAGAAGCTGGTGCTTATGGTGCCGTCTCCGTGGCAACTGGGAAAGCGACGTTGTTTATGCCAAAATTGGATGCTTCCTATCGGATTTGGTGTGGTGAAATTCATCCACCTAACCACTTCCGCCTCAGCTATGGCGTGGATGAGGTCCTCTTTGTCGATGACCTGCCCACCTGGTTGGAGCAAGAACTGAGTGCAGGCGGCGGCGGTGCAAAACTCTTCCTCATGAAAGGTACCAATTCGGATTCTGGACTGGAAGCAAAGCCGGCCTCCTTCAAGGGTGACGCTACGTTTGCCGACCAAACTGACCTGGACGCTGCGTATAACATTGTGGCCCAATGTCGTGTCACCAAATCGGATGCAGAGGTGGAGGTGATGCGCTACTGTGCCTGGGTTGCGAGCAACGCCCATGTGGCGGTGATGCGTATGGCGACGAAGGAATGTCACTTTGAGTATGAGTTGGAAGCGAAATTCTTGTATGAAATATACCGTCATGGTGGATGCCGACGTGCTGCCTATAACCCAATCTGTGCGTGTGGACCCAATGGCGCTACCCTTCATTATGGTCATGCGGGTGCACCCAATGAGCGTGAGTTAGCAGCAACCGATATGGTGAGTGAGAGAAGATTATTTCTCTGTCATTTCACTGCCTGACTACTTGCCTTACCGATATCGCTTATTCGATTGTATTATTGCGGTTTTGCAGGCACTGCTGGACATGGGAGCAGAATATCACGGATATGTGTCGGACATCACCTGCTCTGTACGTTTACCTCCGCCGTTTCTCTTTTTCGTTTGATGGCGCAATTTGTCTAATTTTTTGTGTTCTGTTCCCTTCTCCGCAGTTTCCTCTTTCAGGTACCTTCTCTAGCGATCAGCGCATCATCTATGAAGGTGTTCTTGCTGCGCAGAATGCAGTATATGCCATGATGATGCCAGGCACTGCTTGGACGGATTGTCATCGGGCAGCGGAGGCGGAGATCATTAAGGCTCTTCTGGTAGCGGGTATCCTGCAAGGCGGTAGCGTGGAGGAGTTAGCTGCTACTGGCATGGGGGCGGTCTTCTTCCCGCACGGGTTGGGGCATCTCATTGGGTGTGACACACATGATGTGGGAGGGTGAGTGACGCAAGAGATGACTGTTGATGCGATGTCTTATCTTCTTCCTACCTGACAGGTACATTCCTGGCACCCCAGCTCGTCTCAAGGAACCCGGTCTCACGAAATTGCGCACATCGCGCCTGTTGGAGGTTGGCATGGTCCTAACCAATGAACCCGGTTGCTACTTTATTGATGCCCTTTTGGATGCTGCGCTGGCAGATCCTACCCGCGCTCCCTACATCAATGCAGACGTGTTGGAGCGCTTCAAGAAGTTTGGCGGCGTGCGCATTGAGGATGTGGTGATGGTGACGCCAGAGGGGGCCGAGAACCTGACCACGTGTCCGCGTACGGTAAAGGAGATCGAGACCGTTCTGGCTGGTGGGCAGTGGCCACCTGTCAAGGATGAAGCACCTGAGTTGAAGAGGCGTTGGTACAAGTTGGCACTACATGGTCATGGGATGGTGGAGGATGCCATTTGAGCATATGTAGTTGCCCGTTACATATTTTGTCCACAGTCCCTATTTGGACATGGCCGATTTTGACAACTATACGCTGTAAAATGAAACGGCCGATTTTTGTGCGCCCAAGCCCAATAAGAGATGAATGAATGCATTATAATTTGTTGGTCCACTCAGGAGTACATTGCTCAATTAAGCCGAATCTGAGTGTAAAAACGTATAATTAATATCTCACAAGTTTTACAAGAATGTCGCTTTTGGAACGCCACCGATATATGATCAGCCGCCTGGCCGATGCATTTGAGGTCGCTGACGAGAACGAGATTGAAAAAATGATGTTGGAGCCCGAAGTCATTCAGGCGATTGATACTTTCTTTTCCGCATCCGGTCCAACTCGAATTGTGATTACTTTGGAGGTGTTTGATGAAAATAGAGCAAAAGAAGATGCAAAAAAGAAAGCACCTCCTGCCAAGGGAGGCGATATTACCAGCCCAGAGAATGAACCAACCGACCGATTGAAGATCCACTTGCATGAAATAGAATATTTTAATACAACAGCCGTGTATTTCATGAAAGTCAAACGGGGAAAGGATAATGATGACCATTATGCCATTGATCCAAACAAGGTTAGTGATGGTACCCTATCCTTTGGTATCATTCGTCAGCCGCTGGAGACATTGGAGGTTGTCATGCGCTGCGTCTATAAGCCGCTGATCCAGGATATGAGCAATGAGGCTTGGGGTCATGCATCATTGGAGCAGAGGAATGAGTTTATTGGAAGTATTGATAACTTTAGTAAGAATTTACAGGAGAGTATTCGTAGCATCACGGGTGGCCTCGAGCTACGTAAACCCGATGAGCGGGTGGAAAGCATGGGGATGCAGGCAGCCAGTGATCCTACGCTTGTGATGAATTCCCTCAACCTACTCCAGGAATGGTGTAATAAAATTGAAAAGTATTTGGATGATTCCGATCGTAGTAGGTGGGAGACACCCGATTCTGGGCCTGATACGGAACTTGATTACTGGCGCAGTAGAATGCAGAGGTATGGTATGGGTGTGTGCATTTGTTTCATTGCTTGTAGTCCATCGTGTTGACTGCCTTTTCGTGACTCTTCTCTTGTATCACAGATTGACCTCTATCACGGAACAGCTGAAGGGTAAATCCGTGAAGGCTGTCATCTCCCTCCTCTCCTCCGCCGGCAGACACCCTGAGAATGATGCCTACATTGACTATCAGCGTGTATCTTCCCTCCTTGCCCAGTGGAGGGAGATTGATGTACAGATTACGGAAGCTGCAAATGAGGCGAAGGATAATGTCAAGTACCTATCTACGCTGGAGAGGTTCTTTGAACCTCTGTACGGGAAGGACCCTGCTGCCATCATTGACACACTGCCTGCTCTCATCAATGGTGTCAAGATGATTCATACCATTGCACGTTACTTTGGGACAACGGAACGTGTAACCAAGTTGTTGATGAAGATTACCAATCAAATGATTACCACATGTAAGATGAGTATAAATGGCAAGGACTCCAGTGATAAGCTATGGGACAAGGATCTTCCTTCATTGTTGGAGACGATTGAGAAGTGCCTTCAACTGAATGAACAGTACCAGGAGCAGTACCGTGCGACGAAGGAGAAGCTGTTGACGATGCCAAAGGGGAGACAATTTGATTTTTCTGAGACACAAATCTTTGGAAAATTTGACCTTTTCTGTCGTCGGCTCATTAAGCTCATGGACATGTTCAGCACGATTCAGCAATTTAAAAGTCTGGAGGAGCAGCGCTTTGAGGGCTTGGATCCCCTCATTACCTCCTTCAAGGAGGTGGTGAAGACCTTCCGTGCGAAGGGACATGACCTGCTCGACTTCCATCTTAACAAGTTTGACCGTGACTATGTGGACTTTAATGATAAGATGAATGAATTGGAAGGTAGCCTCCAAAAGTACATCAATAGGAGCTTTGAAAACATTGGCTCCATTGAACAATCCCTAACGCTCCTCAAGAATTACCAGACGATTCTTCATAGAGAGAACCTCCGCTCTGATCTGGACTCCAAGTTGAGTGTCATCTTTAACAACTACGGCCAGGAGCTGGCAGAAATTGAACAAATCTATGAGAAGTTCAAACACTCTCCACCCATTGCACGTAATATGCCCCCCGTGGCGGGAAATATTACGTGGGCACGTCACTTGCTGCGGAAGATTGAGGATCCTATGAATAAGTTTCAAGGCAATAGCTCTGTGCTTAGTACGCGTGAGAGTAAGAAGATTATACGCTTGTACAATAAGGTAGCCCGAACGCTTATTGCGTTTGAGTACCTTTGGTATGAGGCATGGTGTGGCTCAATCGAATCGGCCAAGGCTGGACTGCAGGCAACGCTCATTGTACGGCACCCTGAGACGGGGAAGCTTTATGTCAACTTTGACCAAGAGATCTTTCAACTTATGCGTGAAGCGAAATGCCTTGTGAAGTTGGAAATTGCCATTCCGGAAGAAGGGAAGCTTGTCCTTCTTCAAGAGGAAGTCTTCAAATCCTACTACAATGACCTCAAGTTTATGCTAGCGGAGTATGAACGTATCACAGACAAGATTATCCCTGTCACGACAAAGATTCTTGCACCCTACCTTCATACGCTTGATCTCAAGCTACGCCCCGGCCTGGTGACCCTCACGTGGACGAGTATGAACATTGATACATATAAGGCAAGTATCTTTGCAGGGTTAAGACGTCTGGAGGAGATGGTCATGAAGATTAATGATATTGTGGAGAATCGAATTCAGAAGAATTTGAAACAGATTAGCCGTACCGTTGTGGTATCCCTACCGGATGGACGTGCTGTGACGTTGGATGAGTTTGTGTTGATGCAGGAGACCAGCGTGAAGGCATACACGTATCAGCTTTCCATGCGTAATTTGGAGGTAGAGAATGCTGTCAATGATCTCATCTCCATTATCAACACATCCCAACTCGATGCGAGTGTACCTCCTGTCCCAATGGAGGATATTGATGAGGTACATGATCATTTCTGCTCCATGACCTATCAGGCCTACTTGAATTGTGTCAAGACATCTTTGAACCTTCTCAAGAAGCGCACCTGTTATCGGGTTGGCTCACTGAAGGTGGAACCATTCTTTGAGGTGGATGTACAGCTTTCCGTCCCTTCTGTCCGTATGAGTCCTAGCCTTGATGACATCCAGTCGGCCATTAACTTGTCCGCTGTGGCAGTGTTTGGTGCAATGAAACGAATGTGGCAGTGGAAGCAACAACACCTACCGGAACGGGAGAGGACGTCCTTCTTTGACCTCATGGGCAAGGACATTGAGATCATCAAGACGGTCCTCCTCCTTACGGGTGCCATGCATGGAACACGGAACATTGTTCATGAGTACCTCAAATCCTTCCGCATCTATGATTGGCTCTGGAAGGATGATAAGGAGTTAACGTATAAGAACTTCATGAAAATTAATCCTACCATTGAACATTTTGAGGCGGAGCTCCAAAAGTTTATGGAGCTTGAGAAGGAACTGGCAAGCATTGCTTCCACCCGTGTCATTGGCTCCCTCAAACTGAACACAAACAATATCAAGCATCAGCTAACGAGTGAGACACATATGTGGAAGGTCCTTTACTCCAATAAGGTTCACAAGCTAGCCAAGGAAGCTATGGCCAAGTTGTATGAGTTCTTACGTGTCCTGATGAATAAACTTAACATTGAGGTACAAAGCTTGGACACGTTGCGCTATGTCATGATGGTACTGAAAGAGGTCCGGGAGAAGGAGAGTAGCATTGAGATGGATGTATCGCCCATCTTGGACATGTATACCATGTTGGATCATTACCTGCCAGGGGGTGTTATTAATCGGGAGGAAATTGAACAAAAGGCAGGCATGCTGACGACATGGCGAAAGGTTGTGGAACATGCTGACAGTGTAGCGAATAGCTTGGCTGCGCTGCAGGGCACATACAAGAAACAACTTATTTGGGACATTCGTGAGTTTGGTCTTGATATTCGTGCATTCCGGAAGGAGTTTGAGGCAAATGGTCCTCTCGTACCGGGTATCAAACCTGCCGTCGCGCTGGACAAATTGAAGAAGTTCAAGGATGAGCTGGGAACGCGGGAGAGGAAGATGGAGAATTACCGGGCAGGGGAGGAGCTCTTCGCTCTACGTCCTACACGCTTTGCGGAGGTTACCAAATGTCGGAAGGATATTACGCTCGTGGATCAACTCTACAGTGTCTATGTGGATGTACATGCTAGTGTGAAACAGTGGAGTGCCCTCCTCTGGGGTGAAGTGGTGGATCAGGTCTCTTCCATCTCAGACATTACCAATGGTTATGAGCAAAGGGTGAAGAAACTACCCAAGAAGTTGCGGGAATGGTCTGCTTACGATGTGGTAAATCAGAAGATCATTGATCTGCAGTCCCTCCTCCCACTCCTGGTTGGCCTCAGCAAATCCTCCATCAAGCCTCGTCATTGGATTGAGATCAACGCCCTGCTTGCACCCAGTAAGACGGTCCTCCCCTTCCAGGATGAAGAGTTTGCCCTATCCCATGTCCTGGACAGTACGATGATTCAATTCAAGGAGGAGGTGGAGGAGATCTGTGATGGGGCGGACAAGCAGCTTGCCATTGAGAGACGCCTCCATGAGATGAAGGAACGTTGGTCCATTGCCACTTTTGAGTTTGCAGTGTGGAAGAGTCGAGACGTCCCTGTGTTAAAAGCTTTTGGCTTTGTGATTGAGGAGCTGGAGGAGGCGCAACTTCAGCTACAGTCCTTGTTGTCCGTCCGCCATGTGGCACCCTTCCGTGACGAGGTCCAGAAGTTCCTTACCTCTCTCTCCGATACGGCGGACACGCTAGAGATGTGGGTCAAGGTTCAGATGCTATGGACAAGCTTGGAGAGTGTTTTCCTGGGTGGTGATATTGCTAAGCAGATGCCGTTGGAGGCAAAGAAGTTTAGCAAGATCAATAAGGATTGGGAGAAGCTGATGGTACGTGCGGCGGAGGTGAAGTTTGTCGTAGCAAGTTGTGGGAATGAGCTACTTCGCACAACCCTTCCTGTCCTGTACAGTGAGTTGGAGAAGTGTCAAAAGTCGTTGGAAGGGTACCTAGAACAGAAGAGAAGCAAATTTCCACGTTTCTATTTCGTTTCCAACCCTGTCCTCCTGCTCATCCTATCCCAGGGTAGTGACCCCCAACAGATGCAACCATACTATGAGAAGGTCTTTGATAGCGTGGACCGTGTCGTCCATAGCCGAAGTGATAAGCTTGCCATCATTGAGTTGCAGAGTATCATCGCCACTGCGAAGGAGACTGTCAAACTGAGCACGGCCGTGAAGGCGAATGGGAACATTGAGGATTGGCTTGGTGAGTTGGAGAAGGAGATGCAGAGGTCACTGAAGAAGTTATGTGAGACGGCCTCCATTGAGTGTGTGTCCCAGCCTCTTCGTCAGTTTGTCAACAAAAGCTGTGGGCAGTTTGCTCTCCTTGGCCTTCAAATTCTCTGGACTATCCAATGCAGTGAGGCATTAAGCAAGGCAAAGGGGAACAAGCAGATTATGATTGAAACGAATCGGCTTCAGCTATCCACGTTGCAGGATCTATCCTCCTGGTGTTTGGAGGATCTTGGCCCTAAGATGAACCGTATCAAGGTGGAAACACTTGTGACGATTCAAGTTCATCAGAGGGATGTCTTCTCTGACTTGACCAAACGTTTTCGGGAGCGTAAACTGGTCGATGGGAATGATTTTGAGTGGCTCAAACAGACCCGTTTTGCTTGGGTACCTAACTCCTCCGACGAACATGGTCCTGGCGCTTGTGTCATCACGATTTGTGACGTTGAGTACAAGTACAACAATGAGTACCTTGGCTGCAAGGAACGCCTAGTCATTACGCCCCTCACGGACAGATGTTTCATCACCCTGTCCCAGGCTATGGGGATGTGTCTTGGTGGCGCTCCTGCGGGACCCGCAGGCACAGGAAAGACAGAGACGGTGAAGGACTTGGGACGTGCGCTGGGTGTCTTCGTCGTTGTGACCAACTGCACAGACCAGCAACGCTTCACGGACATGGCCCGTATCTTTAAGGGCCTCTGTCAAGCAGGCCTGTGGGGTTGCTTTGATGAGTTCAACCGTATTGAACTGCCTGTCCTATCCGTCGTGGCCCAGCAGGTGTTGGCCATTACGAATGCCAAGCGAGCTCATCTGGCATCCTTTACTTTCCCGGGTGATACCCAAGAGATTCATATGAACAATCATGTGGGCTACTTTATTACCATGAATCCTGGTTATCAGGGTCGCCAGGAGCTGCCGGAGAACTTGAAGGCACTCTTCCGTGGCGTTGCCATGATGGTTCCTGACCGTGAGATTATTATCAAGGTGAAACTCTGCTCGGTGGGGTATCAAAGCTTTGCCGAACTGGCACGCAAGTTTGCCGTACTATATGGCCTATGTGAGCAGCAGCTGTCCAAGCAGAAACACTATGATTTCGGGTTACGGAACATTCTCTCCGTCTTGCGTACAGCGGGGGAGATCAAGCGCAACCGCATTGGGGACCCGGAAGAGGCCTTGTTGATGAGCACGTTGCGTGACATGAACTTGTCCAAGCTGGTGGCTCAGGATGTTCCTCTCTTTCTTTCCCTCATCTCGGACCTCTTCCCCGCTCTTGGTATGCCTGTTGGGCAGGAACATTCTGAGCTGAAGAGCGCCCTGACGGCAGTGGTGGAGACGGAGAAACTGGTGATGCATCACTCATGGAGCATTAAGGTGGTCCAACTGTATGAGACAACGCTTGTGCGGCATGGCATTATGATGGTGGGGCCCGCCGGGAGTGGGAAGTCTCGAATCATTAACTGCCTACAGGACTCGCTTACCCAGATGACGGGAATCATTCATAAGCGCATTCGGATGAACCCTAAGGCCATCCGAGCGGAGGAAATGTTTGGGGAGACGGACAAAATGAGTGGAGAATGGTTAGATGGGATCTTTGCCACCATGTGGGCCAAATTCAATGATCGTAACCGGAAGGATATTCAATGGATTATTTGTGATGGTCCTGTAGATGCCCTGTGGATTGAAAACTTGAATACAGTCCTGGATGACAATAAGATCCTTACTCTGGCTAATGGAGATCGTGTTCCCATGACCGATAATGTGAAGCTCATGTTTGAGGTGGAGGATTTGAGGAATGCCTCCCCCGCCACGGTGTCCCGTGCTGGCATTATCTTTGTGTCGGAGAGTGATTTGGATTGGGAGCCTGTTTTAAAGTCCTGGTTGAAGAAGAAAGCGCCTAGTATGGTACCTACGTTTACGGCCTGTTTCAAAAAGTTTGTGGGTGTCAGTGAAGGACCTAAATCCTTTGGACACCTTTTCCACTTCCTTCAGAAGACTTGTAAGCCTGTGATGCATTGCTCCCGTGTCGGTATCATTGAAGGATGCTGTCACCTACTGGATGGCCTTCTGGATGTTTCGGACCTTGCAACTGCAAATGATCTTCTCTGCGTGGAGCTGGAACGTCTCTTTATTTATGCGCTAACCTGGTCCGCGGGTGGGTTGCTTGAGAGTGATGATAGGGCCAAATTTACCCATCATATGGTTCAGGTGGCAGGTCCAAACAATCATCTTCCCCATTTTGATTTCGCCACGGACACGCTGTTTGAGTTCAAGGTAAATGGAGACAGTATGGAATGGGAACGTTGGGTAGCACCTCACTGGGAATACCCTGCCGTACCAGAGGACCCAGACTTCTCGAACATGCTGGTACCTACGGTGGAGACGACACGTGCTGCCTATATCTTGGCCAACCTGCATCGTCGTAAGCGGGGTGCCCTCATGACTGGCAGCAGTGGGACCGCCAAGACTAGTACAGCATTGATGTTCTTTGAGGAGTTGCAGGGAAATGAGAGTATGCGTATCAAGAAGATTTGCTTCTCCTCTGCCACGTCGCCCGCCATGTATCAGACGACCCTGGAGCTGGAGTTGGACAAGCGTGGTGGGAAAAGTTTTGGTCCACCTGGTGGGAAGAAGATGACGGTATTTATGGATGATGTTAGTATGCCCGAGAAGAATAGCTGGGGTGATCAGCCTACGCTGGAACTGGTGCGTCAACTTGTGGAGACGTCAGGCTTCTGCTTCCTGGACAAGGATAAGCGTGGTGACCTAAAGGTGATTGAGGATATGCAGTACATTGGGGCCATGTCTCATCCAGGCGGTGGACGGCAGGATATTCCTAATCGGTTGAAGAGACATTTCTTTATCTTTAATATGATTTTACCTTCCACACAAGCCATTAATGAAATCTATGGGCAAATGTTACAGGGACGTTTCAAGGGTGTACCTCCTTTCTTCTCTGCCATTGTGGAACATCTACCAACCACAAGTGTAGCTTTGTGGAATTGGATGCGTTTGAAGATGCTCCCATCTCCTAGTAAATTCCATTATACCTTCACCTTACGTGAACTCTCTCGTGTCTTCCAAGGCGTGTTACGCACACCTCGTCCCAGTGTCCCAGACACCAAAAACCTTCTACTCCTGTGGCGTCATGAGTGTGAACGGGTCTTTGCGGACAAGTTGACCTCCATCGACGATAAGAACCATTTCCATGAGGAGTTGAATAACTGCACGAAGGAACTCATTAATGCCTGCAATGTGGTGAAACCTACCACGGCTAATTCCACCTCAGGGAAGAGTGGAACAACGAACAATACCAAGTTCGGAAGTAAGACCGCGAAGGCGAAACCTACCGCTGCGCCCAAGGAGGTGCATGGGGACAAGGTAACATTTGAGCAAGTCTGTGGGGGTGAGGATGTTTACTGGGTGGATTTCATGCGGGATGATGTATACGATGATGATGGCGTGTTGGTGACGGAGGCACCGAAGCTCTATGAACTTGGAGGTACCCTGGGCGTCGTGAAGACGCGCGTACAGATGTTCGCAACCAAGCATAATGAACAGTATCCATCTCGTCAGATGAATATCATTCTCTTTGAGGATGCGATGAAACATCTTATGCGTATCTCACGTTGCCTTGGGATGCCAAAGGGGTGTATCCTTTTGGTGGGTGTGGGAGGAAGTGGGAAGCAAAGCCTGACCAAGCTAGCCTCCTACTGTGCAGGCTATAGTACCTTTCAAATTCAAATTACCAAAACGTACAATATGAATAGCCTGTTGGATGATATTCGAGTCCTCTACAAGGCCTGTGGGCAGAAGGGTGAGAAGATTACCTTTTTGTTTACGGAGGCTGAGATTAAGGATGAAAGTTTTATGGAAGTGATAAATGCCATTCTAACGACAGGAGAGGTTCCTAATCTTATCCCCAAGGATGAGTTGACCATCATGGCCGCGGAATTACGCTCCCTTGCCATCAAACAGATTCCCAACTTTGTGGAGAGTGCAGATAATCTGGTCAAGTTCTTCATTGACAGAGTCCGAAGTAACCTTCATGTTGTGTTGTGCATGTCTCCCGTCTCGGTGAAGTTTCCAGAGCGTGCAAGACGCTTCCCTGGCATTGTGGCAGGCTGTACCATTGATTGGTTCCTCGCTTGGCCCAAGGAGGCCCTCATTGCAGTCAGCCAAGGGTACCTTTCTAAGATGGATCTTGACTGTACACCCAAGGTAAAGGAGGAGCTAATCATCCATATGGGAATTGTTCATAAGACGGTCGTGGATAGCTGTGAGGAGTACTTTGCTAAGATGCGCCGACATGTCTATCAGACGCCAAAGTCTTTCCTTCAGTTCCTTACCGACTATGGTGTCATGTACAAAGCCAAGAGTTCCGAGATTATGACCAAGGCCAACCGAGTGGAGATTGGCCTGGAGAAGTTGAAGAGTGGCGCAAAGGATGTAGAGAAGATGAAGGTAGTGCTCGCGGAGGAGGAGGTTAAGCTACGACAGAGTGAGGAAAGCACGAACGTCATGTTGTCCAAGCTGGAGATGAGCAGCATGGAAGCAAAGAAGGAAGCCGATGCAGTGTCCAAGATTAAGGAAGCCTGCCAAGCGGATGCGGAACGCATTACAGGCGAGAAGGCGGACGCAGAGGAGGATCTTGCCAAGGCACAACCTTTCTTGGATGAAGCGGAGAGGGCCGTAGGAAGCATCAAACCCAATGACCTTAACGAGCTCAAGAAATTAGGGAAACCAAGTGATATCATCAAGCTTATCTTTGATTGTGTCTCCCTCCTCAAGATGGGCCCCATGGTCAAGATTGAACCGGTTGAGGTTACGCTTGGCGTAGGAAAGGATAAGAAATCCTTCATGTTCCTGAAAGACTCGTATAAGCTTGTTCAAACGGGTATTCTCAGTGATACCCGTTTCCTTCAAAGCATTGTTCAGTTCAGTAAGGTAGAGAAGGACTTCATCAATGATGAGACGGTCGAGCTGATGCAACCCTACCTAGCGTTGGAAGGGTTCAATGGTTTCACCGCACGAAATGCATCCAAGGCAGCGGAGGGCCTATGCACTTGGTGTCGTGCTATGATTGACTACAACGAGGCGAGTAAGATTGTAAAGCCTAAGCTGGAAGCCCTTCGGCTAGCGGAGGCTCGCCTACAGGATGCGGAAAGGGACCTCTTCAAGGCGGAGCTACGGTTGAAGGCTTGTCAGGATGTGCTCAGTGCCCTTCAAGTGGATTTTGACAAGCAGCTTGCCACCAAACGAGCGATTGAGGAGAATGCAAAGAATACCCGAAAACGTATGGAACAGGCAACCTCTCTTATCTCTGGTCTTGGTGGGGAACGGATTCGTTGGAATAATGATAGAGAGGAGTTTGCCAACATCAAGCTTCAACTGATTGGGGACATTGCACTGGCATGTGCCTTTGTGGCCTACTGTGGTCCTTTCAACCAGGACTTCCGTGAGTACCTTGTTCATCATAAGCTCACGTCAGATCTGAAAGAGCGAAAGATTCCCTACTCCCATAACCTTGACCTAACGGATTTCCTTGCGGACATTGGGACCATTGGGGATTGGAATATGGCAGGTCTACCAACGGATCCTCTCTCCATCCAAAATGGAATCCTTGTGACACGTAGTACACGCTTCCCTCTTCTCATTGATCCACAAGGGCAAGCCCTTAATTGGATCTCCAACTATGAGGAAACAAGGATGCCCCACTTTGGGGTTACTTCCTTCTCGAATCCACGCTTCCGGGAACAGGTAGAGTACTGCCTTGCGGAGGGGAAAGCCCTCATTGTAGCGGGTGTAGAAAGTGAACTGGACCCTATGCTAAGCAGCGTGTTGGAGAAACAGATCACCACGAAGGGTAAGAGTAAGTACATTGCCATGGCAGGGAAGGTGTGTGACTACAACGATGACTTCATGCTCTACCTGGTAACACGCCTGCCCAACCCACACTTCACACCGGAGGAACAGAGCAAATGCACGATTGTTGACTTCACGGTGACACAGAAGGGCTTAGAGGAACAGCTACTGGGTCGTGTGATTCAAAAGGAGCAACGCTCATTGGAGGAATCTCTCAAGAATGTGCTCGAGGAGGTGAACGGGAACACGAAGGCCCTATTGCGCCTGGATCAGATGCTCTTGGAACGACTGAGTGAGAACACAGGGAACCTGCTGGATGATGAGGAGCTTATCACTGTACTGGCAGATACGAAAAGTAAGAGTACAGATGTGAAGGAGAAACTCATCAGTGCAGCAGAAATGCGCAAAAATATCAATGAGAAACGTGAACAATATCGTCCCGTAGCAACGCGTGGTTCCGTCCTCTACTTCTCCATTGTCGATATGTCCCAGGTCAATGCCATGTACCAGACTTCCCTGGATCAATTCCAAATGCTCTTTGACAAATCGATGGAGGTAGCGGAGAAGGCTAACCTTGCTTCCAAGCGGGTCAACAATATCATTGACTCAATGACGCATATTACCTGCCGGTACATTAGTCGTGGCCTCTATGAACGTGACAAGACAAGCTTTAAGTTGATTGTCATCTTTAAGATCCTGCTGACGGCCAACAAGTTGGAGAATAGACACATTAATATCTTCCTACGTGGTGGAAGTGCCCTTGACATTACTCAGGTGAAGGCAAAACCATTTTCATGGATGAGCAATGAGGCATGGTTGAACATCCTTCAGCTAAGTATGTCTAATCCTACCTTTAAGACGATTACGGAGGATATCATTGCAAATGAGTCAGCCTTCCTACCTTGGTATAATGAAAATGAACCAGAGAAGTTCCCAGTTCCTGTGATTGAGGCAAGGTACTCTTCTGATGAAGAGGTTCACATTAACTTTAATCGTCTTCTCGTGGTGCGTTGTATGCGTGAGGATAGGACGCTACTGGCAGTGAATGATTTCATTCGGAAGACGGAGGTGGTGGATGTAGGGGCGGGTGGGAAGCTACCTGCGATGGGACATCGTTACGTGGAGACGGCGACGGATACGGTGGATTCTGTCTACCGAGAAATGGAAGCAACGACACCCGTCATTTACCTTCTCTCAGCGGGCGCTGATCCCACCGATAGTATTGAGACATTGGCACGTCGTAAGCGAAAGGACATTGAATGTGTCAGTATGGGTGAAGGACAGGATGTCGTGGCGTTGAAGGCCATTCATTCGGCTGTCCTCAATGGCTCTTGGGTCCTCCTTCAGAACTGTCATTTAGGTCTGGCCTTCATTGACTCGCTCGAAGATCTTCTCCTGAAGCTCAAAGTACCTGACAGTAACTGCAGCCCTGATTTCCGTCTCTTCATAACGACGGAGCCTCATCCACGCTTCTCGATTGGTCTTCTTCAAATGTCCACAAAGGTAACGAATGAGCCGCCAAAAGGTCTCCGTGCAGGCCTCCAACGTTCCTATACCGTTATTGTGGATCAGGATCGCCTGGAGCGGATTGAGTCAGCCACCTGGCGGACCCTTCTCTTTGCTCTTTGCTTCACCCACAGTGTAGTACAGGAACGTCGTAAGTTTGGTCCTCTTGGTTGGTGTGTCCCGTACGAATTCAATGATGGTGACCTAAATGCGACCATCATGTTCCTAGAGAAGCACCTTGAGTTTAGTACACTCTCCTGGTCCACGCTGCAGTATATGGCAGGGGAGGTTCAATATGGTGGACGAATTACGGATGATTTGGATCGACGTCTCTTCTCTGGCTATACGGAGGCCTGGTTAAGCGCGCAGACGTTGAATGGGTCCTTCACCTTTAATCCGGAGCATAGCATTAATAAGATTCCTGACAACTTCGTCTATAAAATTCCTGCTTTCATTGAACAGGAGGATTTTATTGCATATATTCAGAAGTTCCCTGACATTGATTCCCCTGAGATACTGGGTCTTCACCCCAATGCGGACCTTACCTTTCGGTTCAAGGAGGTGGCTCAGCTGCTTGATACGATCGTGGAGACGCAGCCAAAGCAGAGCAGTGGTGGTGGGTCCGGAGGAAAGACGAGGGAGGAGATTGTGTATGCCAAATGTCAAGAGTTGAGTGGAACAATTCCAGCGGATTTTGTGGAAGACGAGTATGAAGAGCGAATTACCTGGCTAGGTGGTTTTGGTGTTCCTCTCAATATCTTTCTCTACCAAGAGGTTCAACGTCTCCAGGCCGCCATTGATAAGGTAAAGAGTACGCTCGTGCTAACGATGCAAGCAATACGTGGGGAGGTGGTGGTAACCGCGGAAATTATGGAAGGCATTAATGCTGTATTTGATGCACGTGTACCACGTTCATGGTTATATAGGTGAGAGTTGCTTGTTGTTTTGCTGTGTTGTTTGCTTAAGCTGACAGTTACTTTCTATCTCCCTTCATCTCCAACCAATGCAGTCCCGCGGGTGATGAGTTATCCTGGATTGCACTTTCCAGCACAGTGGGATCCGAAGCTTGGAATTCACGTGACTTGAAGTCGCGG
>JADMIO011475762.1_pt1 | contig 65802 bp, 49 predicted proteins | sample 8958161 | NCBI WGS metagenome assembly JADMIO01 (sample SAMN16585339, study PRJNA669376) | soil metagenome | isolation source: Crop rotation soil | place: USA: Cullars Rotation, Alabama | collected 2011
CCGCGACTTCAAGTCACGTGAATTCCAAGCTTCGGATCCCACTGTGCTGGAAAGGAATTCGACACCATGCCCGCGGATGATTGAGAGAGGGGCTGCCGATCACTGTAGTGATCGGGCCGGAGCCTTCGCCTTGGCCCTTCAACCGCCCGACGATTTCAATTCTCGCGCCGAGGCGATTGGCCTGGCATTCGATGAGGGAGACGTCGCTCGCCTGGCGCGATACCTGGAACTCCTGCTGGAGGCCAACACGCGCTTCAACCTGACCGCGATCACCGATCCCGCAGAAGCGTGGACACGTCACATTCTCGACAGCCTCGCGCTCGTGCCGCTGCTGGCCTCCGCGGAGGCGCGGAGTGCGATCGACATCGGCAGCGGCGGGGGCCTTCCGGGCATTCCGCTGGCGATCGTGATGCGCGATGTGCAGTTCACGCTGCTGGAGGCGACGGGCAAGAAGGCACGATTCCTGGAGGAGACGGCCGCGGCGCTGGAATTGAAGAACGTGCTCGTGATCAATGACCGGGCCGAGACGCTGGGGCAGGATCACAAAAGTCATCGCGAGCACTACGACGTCGTGCTGGCGCGGGCCGTTGGCCGGCTGTCCGTGTTGCTGGAACTCACCGTCCCGCTGGCGAGGATCGGCGGTCATGTGCTGGCGATGAAGGGCGCGCAGGCCGAGAGCGAGATCGCCGAAGCGAAGCAGGCCTTGTACATGCTGCACGCCCACGTGATCGATCGGCATGTCACGCCGACCGGGGTGGTGGTGGTGATCGAGAAGCAGCGCAAGACGCCGCGGATTTACCCGAGGGCGCCGGGTGAGCCCAAGCGCGCTCCGCTGGGCGGCAAGCCGGCCGCCCAGCAATGACGCGCTACGATCTCAATGTGGCGGCCAACCCTACATTCGTTCTCGTCGGTCATTGCGGCGCGGACATGCACATGATGAAGAACGCGGTTGCCCGCGCGGTGCCGGGCGCAGCCGTTGCCGCGGCGGATGATGAAATCTCGCTGCACCGGCATTTGACCCCGGGCGCGGTCCTGCTGATCAATCGCGTGCTCGACGGCGGCTTTGAAACCGACAGCGGCATCGACCTGATCGAACGACTGGCCAAGGCCGGCGCCAGACCGGTCATGCTGCTGGTGAGCAACCTGCCGGAGGCGCAGGAGAGGGCCGTGGCGGCTGGGGCGCGAGCGGGCTTCGGCAAGCGCGACCTGTACTCCACCCGCACTGCGGCCCTGCTGCGCGAGGCCGCGGCTGACCGAGCGTGAATCAATCTTCATCATCGCTGAAAAGGCGTGTTGACATCGGCAGGGGGTTGCGGCGACATTCGTCGACTGCCAAGGAGGATCAACGCATGTCGGGCAATGAACTCACTCGCCGCGACGCCCTGAAGGTCACGGGCCTGGCCGCTCTCGGGCTTGCCGCCAATCCGCTGTCCGCCCTTGCGCTGCCGCAAGCGCCACCGGCCGGAGCGGGGGCGCCACGTCGCGTGCTGCGCATCGCGCACCTGACGGACATTCACGTTGAACCCGAGCGCCGCGCCTCCGAGGGCATGATCGCCTGCCTGCGGCACGTGCAGACGCTCAAGGACAAGCCGGATGTCATCTTCACGGGCGGCGACAGCGTGTACGACAGTTTCGAGGCCGACGACGCGCGAGCCACCGTGCAATGGAATCTCTGGCACTCGGCGCTGAAGAACGAGAACTCCATTCCCATCAAGTCTTGCATTGGCAACCACGACGTCTGGGGGGGGAACAGGGAGAAGAGCCACACCACTGGCGATGAGCCCAATTACGGCAAGAAGCGCGCCGTGGACATGCTGCACCTCGACAACCGCTACTACTCGTTCGACCAGGCCGGTTGGCACTTTGTCGTGCTCGATAGCACGCAGCCCGACGGCACGGGCGGATACACCGCGTTCATCGACGATCCGCAGTTCGACTGGCTGACGCGCGATCTGCGCGACACGCCTGCGGCCACGCCCGTGCTGATCATGTCGCACATTCCCATCATGAGCGTCAGCGCGATCATGTGGGCCAAGGATGAACACGGCGAGTTCCGCATCGAGCCATCGCTCGTGCACACCGACTGCGTGAAGTTGAAGAATCTGTTCGCCAGCCATCCGAACGTGAAGGTCTGCCTCTCCGGACACCTCCACCTGCTCGATCGCAGCGACTACAACGGCGTGAGCTACCTGTGCAATGGCGCAGTGAGCGGCAACTGGTGGAAGGGCCGATACAAGGATTGCGATGAGGGCTACGGCGTCATCGATCTCTTTGCCGACGGCACATTCCGCAACGAATATGTGAAATATGGCTGGAAAGCCGAGCCCGAGCCGCCCCAGCCCAAGCCCAAGGCGACGACTCGGCCGGCGAGCCGCCCGGCCGCAGCGCCAAAGCCTGCTCGCTGACACCACAACCCGACACCGCGTCGGCTGTATCATGTTGCAGCCGGCCGGAGCGTCGGCGCTTGCGGCGACCGCCCGCCGCGCAGCAAGGCCGCCTGCACCGCGCGGCCAGCAAGCACAATTTCATGAAGGAGCAGATGATGGCTGCCGCACGTTCGAAGATGCTGGGTCTGGGGATGCTGGCCGTGCTGGGTTTGTCGATGGCGCTCTCGAGCAGCGCCCTCGCCACGCCGCCCACTGATGAACAGATCAAGGCCAAACTCGACGACCTGATGAAATGGGAGCGCGAGACCAAGGACATCAACCAGGAGAAGTACCAGGCCAAGGTGAAGGAACTGCTGGCAGACCTCTCGATCGACGAGATGTCGGCGGCGCAGTTGCAGAAGGTGGCGGACCTGGTGAGCGATTCTCCGGAGCACGCCAAGGCCGCGCTCAAGCGGCTGGACACGCTGGCAGCCGACCAGGGCGCCGACGGCGCAGTGGCAGCCGTGACGCATGCCAGCCTGCAGATGTCGATTCAGCCGCGTGATGACAAGGCGCTGACCGCGTCGCTCAAGCGCGCCTACACGCATCCCGGCCTGGCTGAAGCGATCAAGAGCCAGCGCGGCATGCAGGTGTTTACGCTCTCCCGCGGCGCCGGCAAGGACGTGTCCACCGCGCTGGCCAGCGAGATCGTCGGCCTGAAGAAGCTCGTCAACGACGACCTGCCTTCCACCGCCGCCGGCTCGGTCACGCAATACCTCACCGGTCTGAATGATCTTGGCGACAAAGTGGACGCCAGCACGAAGACGTCGCTGCGCCAGACGCTGACGCACATGTATCAGGCCTCGCTCGAGAAGGCCAAGGCCGCGCCCGACAGCCCCACCAAGCAGCGGCAGATCGACAGCCTTGAAACCACGCTCAAGTACGTCAACGGCGCGTTCATGCGCGGCGAACTGCTCGATCATCCCGCCCCGGCCATGACTTTCCTGTGGTCCAGCAGCGACACGCCCATCAAGAGCCTCGACCAGTTCAAGGGCAAGGTGGTGGTGCTCGACTTCTGGGCCACCTGGTGCGGCCCGTGCCGGGCTTCCTTCCCCGATATCGCCGAACTCAAATCGCACTACGACGGCTACGACGTCGTCGTCATCGGCATCACCAGCCCGCAGGGCTATCACATCGACAAGGATCACAAGAAGATCGACACGGCCGGCGATCAGAAGAAGGAGTTCGATCTCATGCCCGGCTTCATGAAAGACATGGGCATGACCTGGAATGTGGCGTTCACACAGGACAACGTGTTCAATCCAGAGTTCGGCGTGCGCGGCATCCCGCACATGGCGATCATCGACGCCGCGGGCAAGGTGCGCTACAACGGCCTGCACCCCGCCGCGGTGAAACTGAAGGAGAAGGCGGAGAAGATCGACGGCCTGCTCAAGGAAGCGCACCTGCCGACCCCCGCGCCCATGACCGGCCAGGACGACAAGAAAGATGAGAAGGCCGGCGGTTGATCCGCGGCCGATTCGCAAGCGTTCTCAGGCCCCGCGGCAACGCGGGGCTTTTCATTGCGCGGGCGAGGTTGTGCGGCTCGTTGGCCGCCCACTCACGCGCCATGCCTGCACCTCGCCATCCTCGAGCGCGAAGCGATGCACGATCTCGCCATGCAGGTTCGCCGGCAGGTCGCACGGCTTGCGCGAGTTCATCAGGAGCCATGCCTCACCGGCGTGATGCAGGGCGTCGCGCAATTGCGCAGGCTCATTGAACGATGGGATCACGCGGTGCAGGTAGTACTGCTCGATCTGCCAGTCGGTGCGCCAGCCGATCACGGTCTGATCTGCGGGAATGAGACGGCCGACTTCGCGGGCGACGTCGCGCTGCACAAAGCGTTCGTGACTCCACAAGGCTTCGCGCTTGAATGCGAGGACGACAATCACCGCGCCTGCCGCCAGCACGTGCAGGCCGGTCAGCACGCGCCAGGTGCGGGCGCGACCCGCCGCCGTCAGCGCCCGGCCGAGCGCCAGCGAAGTCCACGCCATTAGTCCGCTGACCACGCCGGTAAGGGGCAGCAGGTAATACCAGCGGCGATTGAGGGTGAGGTGCATCACCGCGATGGTGAGCACGCTGATCCACCACAGCACTTTCGCGCCGCGCTCCAACCGAATCTCGCGCAGCCATGGCCCCAGCAGTGCGATCGCGTACGGCAGTCCCCAGGGCAGAAGAAGTCCACCCGTGCGGTACACGTAATATGGATCGAGATAGCGCGTGAGCGGCTCGCCTTCGAAGTCGAAGATGCGGCCGATGGTTTCATGTTCCATGGTCGAGCCGCCGCGCGACACGCTCGTCCAAATCATGATGAACCACCACAGGCACACCGCAGCGGCGATGAGCAGACCGGAGAACGGCCGGATGGTCCTGAGGATCAGCCCGCGCTGGCCCCCGAACCACATTGCGGCGGCCCATGCGCCCACGAGAATGAGCGGCAACTGCGGCCCCTTGGTCAGGATCGCCAGCCCCATCATCAGCCAGCCCAGCCATGGCCAGAGCGCCGACGGCGCCGGGCTGCCGGCATCCGCTTGCGGCGCGGCAGTCCTGACCCATGCCTTCGCAAAGCACGCCAGGCCGGCGGTGCAGAACATGGCGTACAGCATCTCCGGTCGCGCACTGTGTGTGTAGGCAATGAATCCGGCGCTGCACACCAGCATGAGCGCTGCGACCAGGGCGACCATGGAATCAAACAGCGTGGCCGTGAGGCTGAAGGTCGCCAGCGCCAGCAGCACGCCGCCGAGAATAGGCGGCACACGCGCTTCCCATTCAGAGATGATGTGATCTCGATCGCCGGCCTCGTCGACCAGCATCGTGAGCCAATACGCCAGCGGCGGCTTGGTCAGGCGCGGCTGGCCCTCGAAGTACGGCACGATCACGCTGCCGCGCTGCAGCATCTCTTCCGCGGTGCGCGCCACGAACACCTCGTGCTCATCCAGCGGCAATGAGCGGCTGCCCAGGATGCCAACCAGCGCCGCCGCCACAACGATGATCAGTCGAGCCGCCAGCGCAGCCTTCATGCAATCCGCTCGATTCCGCCCATGTGCGGCCGGAGCGCCGCGGGCACGGTGACCGAGCCGTCGGCGTTCTGGTGCATCTCGAGAATCGGAATCAGGATGCGCGGCGAGGCGAGCACCGTGTTGTTCAGCGAATGGCAGAACACGGTCCCGCCGGCCTTGTCATCCTTGTAGCGCATGTTGAGACGGCGGCACTGGTAGTCGTACAGCCGCGAGGCCGAGTGCGTCTCGCCGTACGCGCCGAGCGGCCGCTTGTCCGGGCCATCCGCACCGCGGCCAGGCATCCAGCATTCGATGTCGATCATGTCGGCGTTCTTCGGCCCAAGATCACCCGTGCAGCATTGCAGCAGGCGGTACGGCAGTTCGAGCTGCTGCAGCAATTGCTCAACAATCGCGATCATCTTCTTGTGCCAGGCGCGGGATTCGGCCTCGTCTGCCCGGCAGATGACCACCTGCTCAACCTTGTCGAACTGGTGAATGCGGTACAGGCCCGCCGTGTCTTTGCCGGCCGCGCCGGCTTCGCGCCGGAAGCAGGTGCTGACGGTGGCGTACTGCAGGGGCAGCAGAGCCGGATCGAGGATCTCATCCTGGTGCAGGCCCATGAGACCGACTTCGCCCGTGCCGGTGAGGAACAGGTCGCGGCCGCCGGATTCGCGGCGTGATTCCTCGATGTGGTAGGCCTGCTCGCGCCCGGCCGGAAAGAACCCGGTGCCGATCATGCATTCCTCGCGCACGATCACCGGCACGCTCATGGGCGTGAAACCATGCTCGCGCGTGATCAGGTCGAACGCGAAGCGCAGCGCCGCCTGGTGCAGCCGCATGCCATGGTTGGTCAGGATGTAGTGACGCGTGCCGGCGATCTTCACGCCGCGCTCGAAATCGGCGAGTTTCAGGTCGCGCACCAGTTCGAGGTGCGTCTTGGGCTTGAAGCCCTTGTTCTGCTCGAAGGATTTGGCGGGGTCGAACCAAGGCGGATTCCAGCGCCGGATCTCCACGTTGTCCTCAGCACCCGCGCCGCGCGGCACATCGGCATCAGGAGGCTGCGGCACCTTGAGCAGGAGCGCCTGCAGTTCCGGCTCAAGCGCCGTCATCTGCTGCTCGAACGCCTGCACCTCGGCCTTGAGCGTGACCGGCCGCTGCTCCAGTTCGCGGATCTGCGACTCCAGCGCATCGCGCTCAGTCCCCTGTACCGCCTTGAGCTGCCCCTTGAGCTTGCCGATCTGCGGCCCGATCTCTTTGCTGATGCGGTTCTGCGCGGCGCGGCGGTTCTCCATTTCGGTCTTCAGAACACGGAGTTCCTGATCGAGCTTGACCACGCGCTCCACATCGACATCGATGCCCTTGTCGCGCGCCCCTTGCTTGAAGCGATCGGGATCGGCCCGCAACTGCTTGAGATCAATCATCGGCGGGATGGTACGTGACAGCATGGCGCGCCAGCAAGGCGATGCGCGTGAGATGCATGCGATGCTCCGCTCCGCATCGGCCGTGCGGTATCCTGCGGGCATGGCCGACGTCTCGCTGGTGCGCGTGTGCAAGCGGTACACCGCCGGAGGTCCGCTGGCGGTGCGCGACCTCAGCCTGCGCGTGGGCGACGGCGAATTCGTCGTGCTCGTGGGGCCGTCCGGCTGCGGAAAGACCACCACCTTGCGGCTGGTGGCGGGGCTGGAGGAGCTGACCTCGGGTGAGGTGTTCATCGGCGCACGCAATGTCAGCCGGGCGCATCCGCGCGAGCGCAATGTCGCCATGGTGTTCCAGGACTACGCGCTGTACCCGCACATGACGGCCCAGCAGAACATGGCCTTCGGGCTGAAGATGCGCCGCACGCCGCGCAAGGAGATTGAACGCCGCGTGGGCGAAACGGCGCAGATGCTGGGCATAACCGACCTGCTGCAGCGCAAGCCCGGCGCGCTCTCCGGGGGGCAGCGGCAGCGCGTCGCGCTTGGCCGGGCGATTGTCCGTCTTCCCGGCGCGGCGGCGTTCCTGTTCGATGAGCCGCTGAGCAATCTCGACGCGGCGATGCGCACCGCGATGCGGGCCGAGATCAAGTCGCTGCACCAGCGCCTGAACATGACCACGCTGTACGTGACGCACGACCAGGAAGAAGCGATGACGCTCGGCCAGCGGGTTGTGGTGATGGCCGGCGGCGTGGTGCAGCAGGAGGGACCGCCGCTGGAGGTCTATCGCAGGCCGCGCAACCGCTTCGTGGCCGGGTTTCTCGGATCACCAGCCATGAACTTCATTCCCGGGCGCATCGTGCAGGAGGTCCCCACGCTGGCGTTCGTGGAGAACGGCGAAGCGGGGTCCCGCATGCCGCTGCTTCCCAGCGCGGCGCGCGATGGACTGACCGACGGCATGCATGTCACTCTGGGCGTGCGGCCGGAGGACGTGGGGGTGGCGCGCGGTGACAACGCGGGTGTGGCTGCCGGCTCCCTGCGCGCGACCGTGCGCCTCATTGAATTCCTGGGCGACCAGATGAACATCCATGCAGTCACCGCGGCGGGAACATCGATTGTGTCGCGCATCAAGGCGCGCGAAACGCTCAAGCCCGGCGACGCGATTACCTTCGGCGTCTATCCCACGCACATTCACCTCTTCGCGCCGGGAGAGTTTGGCATGAGCCTGCTGGCGCCATGACATCGCTGGAACCCACACGCTCCTTCGCGGGCCAGCGCGCCGTGCTCTGAATCCGCGCGCCGGCGCTTGCGCCGATCACGAATCGAGCCGCAGCGCGTTCGATGCCGTCGATCATCGCCAGTCCGGCCTCCGGGCCCATCACGTTCACGGCTGTCGCCAGGGCGTCAGCGGCTGTGGCCTCGGGCGCGATGATCGTTACCGCGCTGCGACCGGGCAAACCCAGTCCACCGCGTGGATCGATGATGTGCGAGCGCCGCTGGCCTTCGATCTGCAAGGACTGTTCGACGTCGCCGGACGTTGAGATGCCGCAGTCGGAGAGTTCCAGCGTCGGCGCATCGCTGGTGATGCCATCATTGATGGCAATGCTCCAGCCGCGGGCGCCCGGCGGCGGATCGCCAAGCCGTACATCTCCCGCGAGGGCCACGAGCGCCCGGGTCACGCCGTGCGCCTGCAGCACAGACATGGCACAATCGGCGGCAAAGCCCTTGCCGATGCCGCCAAAGTCCAGGCGCATGCCGAATCGTTTGAGCCGCACGGTGCGCGCAACCGCCGTGATCTCCACATCGCGCCAGTTCACCAGCGCATGGGCAGCGTCGATCTCCGGCTGCGAGGGCGCGCGGCCCGAATCCCGGGCCTTGCGCCACAACTGCGTCAGCGGCCCGACGGTGACGTCGAACGCGCCATCGCTGAGGCGCGAAATCTCCAGCGACCGCTGCAGCACATCGATGAACGCTTCGCTGACCCCAACGGGGTCGGCCGCACCTGCCGCGGAGTTGACAACGGCGGTTTCACTGTCGTCGCGGTAGTCGCTGAGCAGGTGATCCAGCCGATCGATCTCCGTCATGGCGGCGTCGGCGGCGGCCTTTCCGCGTGCCGCGTCGTCGGCATACAGCACGATTCGCGCCTGCATGCCCATGCGCGGCGCGATAAACTCCAGACGCTGGAGATTCGGGACGGACGGCTCGATGCCCGCAACGGCGTCATTGCGCCGCGGTCCGCACCCATTCACCGCCATCATGATGAGCATCATCCCACACAGGCGCATCCGGCAGGCACGCTTCACTTGCTGGATTGCGCTGCTCACCGCGATCGCCTGTCTCTGTTCGTGCTTTCCATGCATTGATCCCGCACCGTCGCAACAGCCCGGTCCTGCGACACGAGCAGCCGCTCCCGCAGCGTATGACCAGACGATTCCCGAAACCACCGTGTCGTTCCACATGGTGAGCGTTCCGGGCGATGGCAGGGACATCAAGCCCTTCTATCTCTGCACCACCGAAGTGACTTGGGACATGTACGACCTTTTTGTCTTCGGCGAGGTGACGGCGGAGACTGGCAGCGCCAAGGGCGCCGACGCCGTTACTCGGCCGAGCAAGCCGTATCTTCCGCCGGATCGTGGCTTCGGCCACGCGGGGTATCCGGCGCTGTCGATGTCGCATTTCGCTGCCCAGCGGTTCTGCGAGTGGCTGTCGCAGAAGACCGGCCGCACTTATCGCCTGCCAACCGAGGCGGAATGGGCTCATGCCTGCGCGCTCAACGGCAAGCCTGAAGTCAAACTGAAGGATGCGGCATGGTTCGGTGACAACGCCGATGACAAGACGCACCCGGTGGGAATTCAGGCTGCAGGCGCGCTGGGCATCTTTGACATGGCCGGCAACGCCGCGGAATGGGCGACGGCTGCGGACAGCAAGCCGATCACCTGCGGCGGCTCATATCGCGACGATCCCGATCGCGTCGGCTGCGCCGCACGTCTCGCGCCCAGCGCATCCTGGAACGCCAGCGACCCGCAACTGCCCAAGAGCAAGTGGTGGCTGGCCGACTGCCCGTTTGTGGGATTTCGGGTGGTGTGCGAGATGGGAAAGTGATACGTTGATTTGAGATTTGAAGATTTGAGATTTCAAATTTGAGATTTGAGACCTGCGATGCACGCGAGACTCTCGCATGAAGTATGAACGCTTCGAAGACCTGCCCGTGTGGAATGCGGCGATCGAACTGGGTCTCAAAGTCTTCGCGCTGACAGAACGTGATACGTTCAATCGTCAGGGCGACTTGCGCAGCCAGATTCGACGGGCGGCGTTGTCGGTGTCCAACAACATCGCGGAAGGCTTCGAGCGAGGCTCCACCAGCGAACTGCTGTCGTTCTTGTACATAGCGCGAGGTTCGGCCGGAGAGGTCCGCTCGATGCTTGTGTTCAGCGAGCGCTTGCCGTGGGCAGGCGATCTGAAATCTCAAATCTCGGATCTGAAATCGCTGGCGGAATCATGCGCGCGGCAGTTGCGCGGCTGGGCCGACTCGCTGCAGAACTCCGACATCAAGGGTCAGCGGCATCTCAATGACGCTCCCCGCAAGCAGTATGATCAGCGCAAGCGTTCCGATGTGTTCTGGGAGAAGTTGCAGGCAATTCGTGAAGGCGCCGCGCCGGAGCGCGCGTTCGGTGCGGTGTCTGACACACAGGAGTCTGAATCTCAAGTCTGAACTCTCACATATGAGATTTGAGAGTTTTGAGATTTGGAATCGAGACTCGTCATAGGAGAACCGAAGCATGATTCCCGATCCCACCCTCACCCGTCGCGACTTCGTGAAGACCTCGGCCGCGGTGGCGGCAGGGGGGCTGGCGCTGGGCGCGCTGCAACGCAGCGCCGCGGCCTCCGGCTTCAAGGCCGATGACCAGATCAAGGTTGCCCTCATCGGTTGCGGCGGGCGCGGCTCCGGCGCGGCGCTGGACGCGATCTCCGCCGACAAGGGCGCGATCATCTACGCCATCGCCGACATGTTCCCCGATCGGCTGGCCAACGGCCTGAAGGGCATCAAGGGCGAGGTTGAATCGCGCGTGCAGGCCGGCACGCTGGACAAAAGCGCGACCGACCAGGTGCAGGTGCCGGAGTCGCGGCAGTTCACGGGCTTCGACGGCTACAAGAAGGCGATCGCGCTGTGCGACGCGGTGATCCTGGCTACGCCGCCGCACTTCCGACCGGAGCATCTCAAAGCCGCAGTTGACGCCGGCAAGCACGTGTTCTGCGAGAAACCGGTCGCGGTTGACGCGGCCGGCGTGCGCAGCGTGCTGGAAACCGTGAAGGCGGCAAAAGACAAGAACCTCACGCTGGTCTCCGGCTTCTGCTGGCGCTACAGCGCCCGGGAGCGTGACACCTATGCCAAGGTTCACGAGGGCGGCGTGGGCGACATTCGCGCGGTGTACACCACGTACAACTCCGGCGGCTGGGTCAAGCCGGTCGAGCGGAAGGCGGGCTGGAGCGACATGGAGTACCAGATGCGTTGCTGGCACTACCACACCTGGCTCTCGGGCGACCACATCACCGAGCAGGCCTGCCACGCGATCGACAAGATGGCCTGGGCCATGCAGGACGTGCCGCCGGTGAAGTGCACCGCCGTGGGCGGCCGGCAGACGCGCGATCAGGTCGGCGAACCCGGCTGCGTGTTCGATCACTTCGCCATCACGTTCGAATACGCCAGCGGCGTGCGCGGCTTCCACATGTGTCGGCACTTCCCGAATTCGCCAGCCGACAACTCCGACACCATCATCGGCTCCAAGGGCGTGTGCCGGGTCGACGGCTGGTCGGGCCTGCACGAGATCACCGGCGAAAACAACTGGAAGTGCCAGGTGCCGAAGAACGACATGTACCAGAACGAACACGTGGAGTTCTTCCAGTCGATGCGCTCGGGCAAGCCCATCAACGACGGTGTGCGCATGGCGACCAGCACGATGATGTCGATCATGGCCCGGATGTGCGCGTATACAGCGCAGAGCCTGACGTGGGAGCAGGCGCTGAATTCGAAACTGGAAATGAAGCCGGATCGTTACGCGCTGGATGCGGCGCCGCCCGCCTGCGAGCTGCCGCGCCCGGGGTTGACGAAGTTTGTTTGAATGAGATTCACCGCGGAGATCGCGGAGAACGCGGAGGAAGGATTGGGCGTTGAACGGCGAGATTTTCTGCGTGCAGGAGTCGGCGCGGCCGCCGTCGCGGCCCTTGGGCCATCGCTTCCCGCGCAGCAAATGCCACCGCCCGACTTGTCGCGTCGCATCATCAAACTCTCCCTCAAATACGGAATGATCGCCGGCAGCGCGAGCGTGCTGGAGAAGTTCCAGATGCTCAAGCGCCTTGGCTACGACGCGGTCGAGATCGATGCACCATCCAATCTGAACCTGGATGAAGTCAACGAGGCGGTGAAACAGAGCGGCGTCATGGTCGATGGCGTCGTCGATTCCGTGCACTGGTCGGCCCCGTTGTCATCACCTGACGCCGCCGTGCGCGCCAAGGGGCTGGATGGCTTGCGCGCGGCGCTGCGCGATTGCGCCAAGGTCGGTGGAACCACTTGTCTGCTGGTGCCTGCGGTGGTGAACGCGAGCATGCCGTACGGTGACGCCTACCAGCGTTCCCAGGAGGAGATTGGCAAGGTCCTGCCGCAGGCGAAGGAACTGGGCGTGAAGATCGCCATCGAGAACGTGTGGAACAACTTCCTGCTCAGCCCGCTCGAAGCCGTGCGCTACATCGACGACTTCCAGAGCGAGTCGATCGGCTGGCACTTCGACATTGGCAACATCGTGAATTACGGCTGGCCGGAGCAGTGGATTCGCGCCCTCGGCAGGCGGATTCTGAAACTGGACGTGAAGGAATTCAGCCGCAAGAAGCGCGATGACCTGGGGCTGTGGAAGGGGTTCGACTGCGAGATCGGCGAGGGCGACATTGACTGGAAGGCGGTGCGCAGCGCGCTGCAGGAAATCAACTACAGCGGGTATGCTGCCGCGGAGGTGAACGGCGGCGATGACCAGCGCCTGCTGGACGTGCGCCAGCGCATGGATCGCGTGCTGAACGAACGTGACAAATGAAACTGGAGTTGATGCGATGACGACCACCAACGATCACATCTGGACGCGGCGCGAGTTCGTAAAGACCGGCTCGGTCATGGCGCTCGGCGCGCTGACGCCATCTCTCCTCGCGCAGCAGACGCCTTCGCGCGAATCCGAGGCCAGCCCCCTGCGGGTGGGGATGATCGGCTGCGGCGGGCGCGGCACCGGCGCGGCGCAGGACTCGCTCAACGCCAGTCCGCGGACGCGCATCGTCGCCATGGCCGACATGTTCGCCGACCAGCTGCAGAAATCGCGCGACACCCTCGCGTCACTCGGCGAGCGCGCCAAAGTGGATGACAGCCGCTGCTACACCGGGTTCGACGCCTACAGGCAGCTGCTGGCGAACAAGGACATCGACGTGGTGATCCTTGCCACCCCGCCGCACTTCCGTTCGATTCACTTCGCGGCCGCGGTTGAGGCGGGCAAGCACGTGTTCATGGAGAAGCCTGTGGCAACCGACCCGGTGGGCATCCGCCGCGTGCTGGCCGCGGCCGACGTGGCCGACCAGAAGAACCTGTGCGTGGTCGCGGGCACGCAGCGGCGGCACGAGAAGTGCTATCGCGAGGCGATGAAGCTGCTCAAGGATGGCGCCATCGGCAAGATCATCGCGGCCCGCGTGTACTGGAACATGGGCACGCTGTGGATGAAGCCGCCGCAGCCGAAGTGGTCGGAAATGGAATGGCAGATCCGCAACTGGCTGTACTTCACGTGGCTCAGCGGCGACCACTATGTGGAACAGCACGTGCACAACCTGGATGTAGCCAACTGGGCGCTGGGCGCGCATCCCGTCAAGGCCATGGGCGTGGGCGGGCGGCAGGTGCGCGTCGAGGCAAACTACGGCAACATCTTCGATCACTTCGCGATCGAGTACGAGTATCCCGACGGCACGTATCTGATGAGCATGGCGCGGCAGATGGAGAATTGCGCCGATCGTGTGGATGAGCGCCTCCACGGCACCAGGGGCGTGATGCACACGCAGTCGGGGTCCGCCTCGATCAAGGGCGAGACCGACTGGCGTTTCAAGGGCGAGAACGGCAACCCGTACGTCGACGAGCATGAGCACCTGTACGCGGCCATCGAATCCGGAAAGCACATCAACGAGGCGAAACAGGTCGCCGAATCCACACTTACCGCCATCATGGGCCGCATGGCGGCGTACACCGGCAAGGAAGTGACGTGGGATCAGGCGCTGAACTCGAAGCTCGACCTCGCGCCTGCGAAATACGAGCTCGGCCCGCACCCGGTTGATCCGGTCGCGCTGCCTGGCAAGACGGCACTGGTGTGACGCGTATGACCGGAGCGCCCAAAGGAGACGCCATGGATCGCAGAGATTTTCTTACCGTCGCCGCGTCTGCCAGCGCGGCCGCTCTCACGCCGATCGCCCTCGCGCAGCAGGACAAGCCAGCGGCCGCGTCTCTCTCCGGCAAGCCGTTCAAACTCAAATACGCGCCGCACTTCGGCATGTTCGAGAACCACGCCAAGGATGAACTCGACCAGATTTCCTTCGCCGCCGACCAGGGCTTCCAGGCGTGGGAAGACAACGGCATGAGCGGGCGCGGCAAGGAGTTCCAGGAGAAGTTCGCCCAGCGCATGGCCAAGCACAACATGCAGATGGGCATCTTCGTGTGTCACGACATCGACTGGCAGAACCCCACGCTCACCACCGGCAAGAAGGAGATTCGCGACAAGTTCGTGAGTGACATCAAGGCGGCTACCGAGGTTGCCAAGCGCGTCAACGCCAAGTGGGCCACCACGGTGACGGGCCGCCTCGCCCTGAACATTCCACCAGGCCAGCAGTTCGCCAATGTGGTGGAGGCGCTGCGTCGGGCATGCGAGGTGTGCGAGCCCAGCGGCATGGTGATGACGATTGAGCCGCTGAACTTCCGCGATCATCCCGGGCAGTTTGCGCCGCGCAGCGATGTGCTGTACGCGGTCGCCAAGGCTGTGAACCATCCGTGCCTGAAGATTCTCCAGGACCTCTATCACCTGCAGGTGGATGAGGGCAACCTCATCGACAACATGAACCGCTGCTGGGATGAGATTGTGTACATCCAGACCGGCGACAACCCCGGCCGCAACGAGCCCGGCACCGGCGAGGTGAACTACCGCAACGTGTTCAAGCACATCCACTCGCGCGGCTTCACCGGCATCCTTGGCATGGAGCACGGCAACAGCGTGCAGGGCAAGGAAGGCGAGATGAAAGTGATCGAGGCGTACCGCGCCGCCGACGATTTCTGAGCAACGCACAGAGCACCGGGTGATAACCCGGTGCAACGATCAGACTTGATTGACCGTCCTCGATTGGAGGCCGCCTGTTGCACCGCGTTATCACGCGGTGCTCATGCGTGGAACTCATCTTTCAGCGCGCGATACAGCGCACGATACCGCGCCGCAGGCGCAGGATAGACGGCCGCATTCGCACTGGGACTTGTGCGCCCGGTTTCGCGCACGAGTTGCGTGCACGCTTCATCGACAGATTTGAATGCCCCTGCTCCGACTGCGGCGAGAATCGCCGCGCCCAACGCCGCGCCTTGCGTCGTGTTCACGGTCACGACATCCGCGTTGAAAACATCCGCCAACCGCTGCCGCCAGAACGCGCTGCGGGCTCCGCCGCCAGAGACGCGCACCGCCTTCACGCCGATGCCCAGATCGCGCACGAGATTCAAACAGTCAAGCAGGCCGAAGGTGACGCCTTCGATGACGGCGCGCGCGAGATGGGCTTTGCCATGCCGTAATGTCAATCCCACAAACGCGCCGCGCGCAAAGGGATCGGCATGCGGCGTGCGCTCGCCCGTGAGATAGGGCAGGAAGATCAGGCCTTCGCAACCGGGCGGCGCTGCCGCTGCCTTTTCTGTGATGACCTCATACGGATCGACGCCGCGTTTCGCCGCCTCCGCGCGTTCCTCGCCGCCCAGCACATCGCGATACCAGCGCAGCGAGCCGCCCGCCGAGAGCATCACGCCCATCATGTGCCACTTGCCCGGAGAGGCGTGGCAGTACGCGTGCAGCCTCCCTTGCGGGTCGATGCGCGGCGAGTCGAACGACACGAACACCACGCCCGACGTGCCGATCGCCACCGAAACTTCACCGTCATGCACCGCGCCCAACCCGACAGCTTCCGCCGCCTGATCGCCCGCGCCGGCGACGATCGGCGTGCCCACGCGCAAGCCCGTGGCCGCCGCGCCTTCGCCGCTGATCTTCGCGCAGATCGCCGTCGATTCGAACACCTGCGGCAGCCAGCTGCGCGGGACTTCCAGCGCGTCAAGCATGCGTTCCGACCATGCGCGGGTCGTGACATCCAGCAGCCCGGCGCCGGAGCCGTCGGCGACGTCGATCGCGAATGCTCCGCTCAGGCGATAGCGCACGTAATCCTTCGGCAGCAACAGATGCGCCGCGCGGGCATACACCTGCGGCTCTTGCGCCTTCACCCACAGAATCTTGGGCGCCGTGAAACTCGGCAGCGCGGGTTTGCCGGTGATGGCGATGACCTGCTCGCGGCCGACGCGGCGATGAATCTCATCGCACTCGGCGCTGGTGCGCTGATCGTTCCACAGGATCGCCGGGCGCAGGACTTCGCCGCAGCTGTCCAACAAGACAAGCCCGTGCATCTGGCCGGTGAGGCCGAGGCAAGCGATGTGGGCGGCATCAGCTTTGGCCCGCGCCATCGCATTGCGAATCGCCGCGCACGCACCGCGCCACCAGTCCCCGGGATTCTGCTCTGCCCAAAGCGGCTTGGGCGTGGAAAGCGGGTACTCGCTCGTCGCCGAGGCGCGTACCGCGCCGGCGCGATCGAGCAGCAGCGCCTTGCAGCCGCTGGTGCCGATGTCAATGCCGAGGAACAGGTCAGGCATGCGCAAACGCCGCTGAAGCGGCGGGCCCTTCATTTCAGTTTCGCGACCGGCTTCAAATTCGAAGACTGCGGCGCTCGCGCGCGAATGAGGTACGCCTCCAGCCAGCCGCGATGCTGATCGGGCCTGCTCACCGCCTCAATGATCGATGCATGATCGAGACTATTGATGCGGTCGTTGGCCGCGCGAAGTGCATCCATCGAGTTGCGGATGCCAACCTCGACGGCCATACGCTCTGGGTTGATGTCGATGCCGAAGTGCCCGCGGTAGCCGTGCATCTTCAGCGTGTACAGCAGGGCCTCGGTCTGCTCCGTGGAAATCACGCCGACGTTCAAGTCCTGGTCATAGTTGCCCAGCGGCTGGCTGTTCCAGTGCGAGTGCGCCAGCCGGCCTTCGCTCAGCGGCCAACTGAAGGCGTATGGCAGGTCCTCGAACCCCATGAGCACGTGGCCAACCTCCGGATTCATGGCGCACAGCGCGTGGCCTTCCTCGAGCAAGCGCCGGTTCTCGGTTGCTGCGAGTTTCGCTTCGACCATGTGGCCCAGCAGAATGCCTTCGGGCGTGGTGCCGAAGAGAATGCGGCCGCGCGGTTCATACGGCTTGGGCTCGAACGCGATGCGCACGCCGGGCACCGCGTCCATTGCCTCGATGAGACCGTCAGCGAAGCGCTGTCGCATCGCGGGAAAGTCGATGCCGAAGTTGTTCTCGTAGCCGTCTATGCCCGGCCAGACCACGGCGAAGTCCGTATCCAGTTCGCGATTCAGTTTCAGCGCGGCAATGGTGCGCTCGATCGCGGCGCGACGCGGTTTCTCCAGCGGATTCGACAGCGAGCCCCATTCGAATTGCTCATCCCAGAACAGCAGGGGGATGACGGTGATCAGCCGAATTCCCGTGTCGCGGCTGAACTTCTTCCACAGGTCGGCGTTCTGCTCGTTCACTTCATTGGGGTAGTGCGCTTCGAGCCCGGCAAGCCCGTCGCCCTTCAGCCGTGCCGCGATCTCCAGCCGCTGCTCGATGTTGAGTTCCTTCTGATAGCGCGCGTGGAACCGGCTGAACGGCGGCGAGAAGTACCAGATGCCGGCCGAGAACTTCAGATCGAGACTGAACGACTTCATGTGCGCGAGCAGTTGCTCCGGCGTGCGCCGCGCGGCCTGCGGACGAAGATCCACCAGGGGCATGGCGATACCCTACCAGCGGGATCGCGATTCGTGCGGGCGTCAAAGGCCAAAGAAAAGCCCCGGCATTCCCGGGGCTTGGTTGGAACGAAGGAATCCGATCGGCCTACTTGCCTGCCGCCATGGCTTCGTCAATGTCCTTCTTCAATTCGTCCGGCATGTCCGGGTTGAAGCCGGTGTGCACGCGGAAGATGTTGCCCTTGGGATCGACGATGATCGTGGTGGGAATGGCGTCGAACATGTACTTCTTCGCCACCGCGTCATCCAGGTCGAGCAACGTGGGCATGTTGTAGTTGAGCGGCGTCCAGAAGTCGCCCACGACCTTCTTCTTTTCCTCTTGCTTGGCCCGCTCCCACACGTCCACGGCGTACACCTTCACGCTCTTGTTGTTGTCCTTGGCCCACTTGGTGAACTCGCTCAACTTCGGCAGGGCCATCTTGCACGGGCCGCACCACGTGGCCCAGAAGTCAAGGATCACCACGCTGCCCTTGAGATCGCTGAGCGTGACCCTGCTGCCATCGAGCGCCTCGAGCGTGAAATCCGGCGCAGGCTTGCCCGTGAGATCCACCTTGAGGTCTTCCAGCGACGAGACCTTCTGCCGCTTGCCCGGTTCGAAGGCGATCGGAGAGTCAGCCTTGTCGGCGATCTTGGGCGAATAGGTGAGCGTCGCGTTGAGTTCGAAGCCCTCCGGCGCGCCTTCAGGCTTCACGTGGACGCGCGACTTGCTCACGAGATTGGTCTTGGAGTCGATCCAGATGGTGCCTTCGCCGCCGTCGCCTGTCAGGGCGATTTCGTGCATCTGCGCGCCACCGTCGCTCTTCATGGAGTGCCCGGCGATCTTGGCGTTCTCCAGCATGCGGAAGGTCCACGCCTCCAGCAGCTTGGCCACGTCGTCGCTGTTGGCGGCAACCAGCTGCGGCGGCGCAAAGCCGATCTGGCTCTCCAGCGCGCTGGCGAGATCGCTGTCAATGGCGAACTCCGCGTACTTGTCATCCACGCCTTCCTTGACAATGAACAGCGAAGGCTTGACGGCGATGAGCGTCATGCCGCTGATTTCCACCCGCGCCTTGTCGCTGCCCTGCATCGCCACGACCATCTTCTCGTTCTGCGTCGTGCCCTGGGCAGTCGCCTCGAAGGCGACGGTGTCGGTGAGCGCCTTGGCCTGGGCGTACGCCTTGGCCGATTCCTTCAGCGCGGCCTCGGCGGCCTTGACTGCTTCAGGATCGGCGGGCGGGGCGGCGGGTTTCGTAGGCTTGTCGGCAGCCGGCGGAGGGGGCGGCGCTGGCGGGTTCTGGGCAAACGCCGGCAGCGAAAGACCGGCGACAATGGCAAGGGGAATCAGACGTCTCATACAAGGCTCCAGGCTGGCGAGGATGACGGTTCCTGAGTGGGGTTGTCCGGCCGCTCTTTCATGAAGCCGCGGCAACAAGCAGACAAGCTGGGCGATAGCGTATTCCAATAGCCGCATCTGTGCGCGGTGTGTGGAAACTGACACCCGAGCATTCCCCTATGGTTGCGATGTCGTGATCGCGACAAGCCGGCGGATTCATGTGAAAAGGAATCTGTTGTGCGATCCGACGCATTCGAGCGACACGCAAACCAAGGTCGATTCCTGATGGGCAAGGGTGGGGGTGCGGCCCGGCGGCGGCATTGCTTCAGGATCAGACTCCAACTTCTACGTTGATGGCCTGCGCGATCACTTCAATCGGGTGCAGGGCGCGACGCCCGCCGAGGCCGTCGTGAACCTGTTGCCGGCAACTGGTGCCTGGCGCGATGACGATCGCATCTGGCTGATCGCGCAGCGGAGCAAACAGCGACTGCTCGCCGATGTTCATCGACAGCTCGTAGTGCTCGCGCTGATAGCCCCATTGGCCGGCCATGCCGCAGCAGCCGGAATCGAGGACGCGCAGGCGCCCGCCATAAAATCGACGCAGAAGCGCAGCTGAAGAGTCAATGCCCCACAACGCCTTCTGATGGCAGTGGCCGTGAAGCATGAGCGGAGGTCCTTTGTCGCCTGAGGATTCGATCGGCCGGCGCGGATGCTGCGTCCAGGCGCGCTCAAGGAACTGTTCCACCAGGAACGATTTCTCAGCCAGCTCACCAAGGGCCTCCCGGTTGACGTCGCCGCCCATGTCGAGTTCCAGCCACTCGTCCTTGATGGCGCTCAGGCAACTGGGCTCACACGCGACCACCGCCACGGCGCTGGTCTGCCGCGTCGCTTCGAGCAGCTCTCGTGCTGTCGCGCTGCAGACGCGCTGCGACTCGGCGAGCATGCCGGTGGAGAGAAACGTGCGGCCGCAGCAGCCAAGCCGTGGCACGATCACGCGATAGCCGAAGGCTTCGAGGACCTGCACCGCCGCCCGGCCGATGTGCGGCTCGTTGTAGGTGGTGAAGCAGTCTGGCAGAAGCACGATGGCGGGCGCGGCGGCGTCGTCGCGCACGCGCCTTCGCGACATCCACCGATGCAGCGACTGGCCGAAGGCCGGCGGTTGCCGACGAGGATGAAATCCCATCATGCGGTTTACCAGCCCGCGCACGGGCGGCAGCCGCGCGGCGAGATCGGCCAGTGGATGCACCGACGAGCCAAAGCGGTTGATGGCGCGCAGGTTGGCGATGAGTCGAGTTGACAGCGACGCTCGCACGCCATGCGAAAACCCCTGCGCGGTGTATTCCGCCTTGAGTTTCGCGATGTCCACATTGCTCGGGCATTCGCTCTTGCATGCCTTGCACGAGAGGCACAGGTCGAGCGTCGCTTTTGTTTCCGGATCGTCCCATTTCGGCGTGCGGCCATCGGAGGAGAACTGGCCGGTGATCGCCAGCCGCAGCGCGTTGCCGCGGCCGCGCGTGGCGTGCCGTTCATCCAGCGTGCCGCGGTACGAGGGGCACATCGTGCCGCCCTTCATCTTGCGACATACGCCTGCGCCATTGCACATTTCCACGGCCTCCCCGAAGCCGTGCTCGCGCTCGTACCTGAAGAACGTTCTTACCGGCGGCACATCCACAATGCGATCGGCCGGCTTCACCCGCAGGTTGCTGACCATCGTTTCCGGCTTCATCTCGATGAGATTGCCGGGATTCAGCAGGTTCTTCGGATCGAAGATCGCCTTGATGTGTCGGAACGTGTCGCAGATCTCCCGGCCATAGAAGCGCTCCAGCAGGTGGGTGCGCACCCGGCCGTCGCCGTGCTCGCCGGACAGCGCGCCGCCGTAGCGCATCACCAGGTCGGTGGCTTCCTCGGCAAGGCGCTGCATCAGTCGGGTGTCGCCGGTTTCCTTGATGTTCACCATCGGCCGGATGTGCAGGCAGCCAACCGACGCATGCGCGTAGTAGGCGGCGGTGGTGCCATGCCGCGCGACCAGCCCACGAAACTCGGCAATGAAATCCGCCAGGCGATCGGGATTGACGGCGGTGTCTTCGATAAAGGTCACCGGCTTGCGAGGCCCGTGCAGGCCATGCAACAGCGGCTCGCCCGCCTTGCGCAACTGCCAGGCGCTGGCCATGGAGCGGGGATCGTCGTAGCGGTTGATGGCGTGCTGCGGAAACAGCCGCGAAAGTTCATCGAAGCGGCGATGCAGGGTTTCGCGCGAGTCGGCAAAATGCGCCACGTACAGCACCGCGCCGCGCGCTCCCCGCGGAGGCGAAGGCAGCAGATCAACGTAGTGCCGATACTCGCGATTCTCCCGGGCCACGCCGATCACCACGTCATCCACCAGTTCGACCGCGGCGGGCGCGGCGCCGAGAATGGTGGTGAGCGAGCGCAGCGCCTGATCGACGTTGTTGAAGGCAATGATCGCCAGCCCGCGAACCTGCGGCGCGACCACGAGGTTCAGCGTCGCCTCCAGCGTGACGGCGAGAGTGCCCTCCGAACCGCACAGCAGGTGCGCGAGATTGACGCGCTCGAACGTGCCAGGCTTCGACGCCTTCAACTGCTTGAGAAGCAGATCAAGGTTGTAGCCGTCGACGTGGCGGATCGTCTTCGGAAAGCGGGCCTCGATTTCACGCTCGCGCGGCAGGATGACATTCGCGATGCGCTGCGTGAGATCGCGTACTCGCTCGTCCCGTAGCGTTGCGCCTTCCTCCAGCCGCAGGCGCGTGCCGTCCGCCAGCATCGCCTCAATCGCCACAAGGTGCTCGACCGTGCGGCCGTAGAGAATGGAATAGGCCCCGGCCGAGTTGTTGCCGATCATGCCCCCGATGTTGGCATGCGCGCTGGTCGCAACATCCGGCCCGAACATCAGGCCGTGCGGCGCAAGGGCGGCGTTGAGTTGGTCCGGCACCACGCCCGGCTCCACCCGAGCCGTGCGTCCGGCCGGATCGATCTCCAGGATCTCACGGCAGTGCGCGCTGAAATCGATCACCACGGCCTGGTTGACGCATTGCCCGGCAAGCGACGTCCCGCCGCCGCGTGGCAGGATCGCCAGCTCGCGCTCGATGCAGAATTGCACGGCCTTCTGCGCTTGCGCAGTGGAGCGCGGCACAATCACGCCGATCGGCTCGACCTGATACATGCTCGCATCGGTGGCGTAGAGCATGCGCTCGTGGCGGCCGAAGCGCACCTCGCCCACATCCAGTGATTGCAACTCGCGCGCGATGCGCTCGCGCCTCGCCTCATCGGGGGCGGGAGCGGCTTCGCGCAACTGCGGTAACGCAACTGTTGTCACTGAGCACCGCATGATAATGCGGTGCAGATGCGCCGGCTTGTCACCGCGGTGCTCGTGATCAGACTACATCCCCGGCTCGACCGCCTTGATCGCGGCCTGGATGTCTTTCTTGAGGTCCTCCACATCCGTGACACCGACGTGAACTGCGTGAACGATGCCGTCGCTGCGCACGATGACGGTTGTGGGGATGCCCTGCACGCCGTACGCCGCGGCAGTCTGGTCGCTGTAGTCCATGGCGATGGGCAGGGTGAAGCCCTTGGCTTCCCACGTCTTGCGCGCCGACGCCAGCCGGGCGTCGGGGGAGTTGCCGGCCTCGCCGCGAATCTCCCAGACGTTGACCGTCATGAACATCACCGGCAGCTGCTCATCTGACGCCCACTTGGCGGCTTCGTGAACTTTCGGCAGGCCCATCATGCACGGCCCGCACCAGCTCGCCCAGAAATCCAGCACCACCACGCGCCCATGCATGTCGGCCAGGTCGAACGCCTTGCCATCCGCGCGCGCCAGCGTGACTGGCGGAGCGGGCTTGCCCACCAGGGCATTCTGCTCGGCGATGCCGCCTTGCTCGGCCGCGGGCTCCGGCCGCGGCAGCAGCGCGGCCATCAAATCCACCTTCTGGCGCTGACCGGGATCGAGCTTGAACGTGCCGGGCTCGAGTGGCCGGTCGTGCGGCTCGTACTCGTAGGCGTACTTGTAGACCAGTGTCGTTCCCTTCTGAACCAGGTCGCCGCCGGAGATATCCATCTCCGCGCTGTTGATCAGCTTGGTCGTGGGATCGAGGAACAGGTCGAAGCGCGTGAATTCGCACGAGAGCGTGAGATGCTCGACGTCCTTGCCGTCCTTCTGTTCCATCGCCACGGCGGTCGGCTGGAGCATGGGCGCCTTCTGGTGGAACTGCTGCAGCACCTCGCCGATATCGTCCTCGCCCAGCATGATCGCCAGTTCCGGAAACGGCATGTCGTAGAAACCTGCGAAGACGGCGTAGTACGGCGAGCCGTCATCGCCGCTGGTGAAGTAGTCGTGATCGTCCTTCTCGTGCACGGCTGTGAATGTGCCGTTCTCCGCGCCCGGCTCCTTGGTCAGGTACACGGTGAAGCCGCGGAGTTTGATGATCGCCTGGCGATTTGGGCCGAAGACAAACTCGCCTTTGACCTCATCGGAGTGGGCGCTGACATCGCCCTCCATCATTTCGATTTTGACCGCGGTCTTGACGCCCAGGCCGGGCATGGCGCGCCAGGTCTTGACCATGTCGGTGAAGGCCTTGAGCGCCTCGGGATTCGCCTGCGGCGCGGCGGGCTCGTCGGCGGCGGCAGGCGGCGGGGGCGCCGGGGGCGCCGGGGGTGCGGGAGGCTTCGGGTCCTGGGCGAAGGCGGTGGCGCCGATTGCGGCGCAGGCAAGTATGGCAACGATCCGTCGAAGCATGGTGAACGCTCCGCAATGAGGGACATCACATCATATGCATCAGATGCAGGACCCTGAATGCGCGGTTTCGGGCATACACTGCATCGCGATGATCACGACGAACACGCAGCCGCGCGCACGGCTGGCGCTCGAAGACGGAACGATTTTCCACGGTCGGGCGTTCGGGGCCTGCGGCGCGCCTCTCACCTCTACCGGCGAAGTGGTGTTCAACACCGCGATGACCGGCTACCAGGAGGCCCTGACTGATCCCAGTTACGCCGGGCAGATTCTCACCATGACCGCGAGCATGATTGGGAACTACGGCATCGCGGCCGAAGATGTCGAATCCAGCCGGCCCCAGGTGGCGGGGTTCGTGATCCGCGAACTCTCGCGCATCGCGTCCAATCAGCGGTCGATCATCGACCTCTCTGCCTGGCTGGCAAGAGCGGGGGTGCTGGGCATCGAAGGGATCGACACTCGCGCGCTGGTGCGCAGGCTGCGCACCGGCGGGTCGATGAAGGGCGCGATCAGTTGCGATGACGCGAAGTCCGATGCGGATCTGCTCGCGCTGGCCAAGGCCGCGCCGGACATGAGCGGGTGCAACCTGGCTGCCCAGGTGAGTCCGCACGAGCGCTCGCATTGGAACGAGGGCCTGGGGCCATGGGCGACGCAAGGCGCGGGTGCGAGCGCCGCTTCGTCGCAGAAAGGGAAGTTCCGCGTGCTGGCGCTGGATTGCGGCGCGAAGCGCAACATCTATCGCAATCTTGCGGAGCGCGGCTGCGAGGTCACGGTTGTCCCGCACGACATCAGCCCCGCCGACATTCGCGCGTTCAACCCTGACGGCCTGTTCATTTCCAATGGTCCGGGCGATCCAGCCGCGGTGGACGCGACCATCGCCACGCTGCGCGAAGTGGCCGGGGTGTACCCCACCTTCGGCATCTGTCTCGGCCATCAGTTGCTCGCGCTGGCGCTGGGCGCGAAGACCTACAAGCTCAAGTTCGGTCATCGCGGAGCCAACCAGCCGGTGCGCAACCTGCTCACGGGGCAGGTGGAAATCACCAGCCAGAATCATGGCTTCTGCGTGGACCCGGAAAGCCTCAAGGGTCTGGACTGCAAGGTCACGCACGTGCACATGAATGACCAGACCGTGGCGGGATTTCAGCATGGTCACAAACCGTTATTTGCGGTGCAGTACCACCCTGAAGCGAGCCCCGGGCCGCACGATTCGGGATATCTGTTCGACTGCTTCGTGCGCATGATGTCCAGCCGCAAGCCCCTGTCGGCCGATGAGATGCGTCGCACCTACGCCGCGGCAGGCAGTTCGTGACGCCGCCGGCCGGGCCGACCGCTGGCTTGCCGCATGCCGAATCTCGGGTCAGGAAATCGAAGTAAGCACTCACGAATCTGCCGCCTTACTGCGGCCGAAGGCTTGCATCGGTTTTGTGCCCGGAGTACCTTGATGGACTGTCTGAGTGGAAAGGGGGGCCGGTCGCTCCGGTACATTTGGCTGCGACAGCGCGACCATCCTGATGATGCGATTGGACTGGATTCGACCCGACTGAATTGACTGTTCTTTCCGCCCTCTCGGCATTCGGCCAGACGCCCGGCCACAACGATCTCCGGAGATGTCAATGAAATCGTTTGCGGAACCCCGACGTGGACTGATGATGCTTGTTGGCGCCTTGAGCGTAACGCTCGCCGCGCCGTTGTGTGTGTCTCCGGCGATGGCCCAGGATCAGCCCCCGCCTGTGCCGCCCGAAGGCCAGAACACCAGCCAGGATGTGGCGGCGCAGCGCGCCGCTCTGCGGCAGCAGGCCCTCGTGGAATACGACGCGGCCTACAACTCCGCGCGCGAAGCCCTGGCCAACGGCCAATTCGACGACGCCCAGCAGCGCATGAGCACCGGAATGGCCGCCCTGGATGCGCGCCGCGACGTGCTCGGCGAATCCGAGTATCACACGCTCCGCGCCAAGGGCGAGGCTCTGCAAACCGACATCTCCAACGCCCGCGAGACCGATCGCATCAAGCGCGAGAATGAGGACCGCATCAAGGCCCAGCAGGCCAAGGAACAGGCCGCCGAAGCCGAGCGGAAGCGCCGCCAGCAACAGATTGACGAGAGCCTGAAGCGCGTCCGTCAGCTGCAGCAGGAACTCAAGTTCGACGAGGCCCTGCAGGTATGCGATGAGATCCTGTTCCTCGACGAGATGAACCCATCTGCCTTGGCCCTGCGCGACGTCATCAACACCACCAAGCTGTATCGCGATTACTCCGAAACCCAGAAATACAAGGAGCGCGGCTTCAGCGAGATGTCCCTGGAGAACCAGAAGTCGATGATCGTTCCCCACCGGAACATCACCGGGCCTGGCCCCAAGTCTGTCAGCGATATCGTGGAATACCCCGCTGATTGGCCGCAAACCAGCATGATGCGCGCCGGCGGCGTGGCCGGCTTCTCTGAATCCGAGGGCAACCGCTCCGTGCGGCAGCGCCTGATGGACACCAAGGTGCCGGTCGACTTCAACAACAACACGCTTGAGCAGGTGGTTTCATATCTGCAGCAGGTGTCCGGCGTGGACATCTACGTCGACTACAAAGCCCTCGGCAACGCCGGCATCGATCGCTCGACGCCGGTCACGCTGAAGCTGCAGGACACCTCCGTGGCGACCGCGCTGGAGCGCGTACTGGAGCAGTTGGGCGAGGGTCAGGATCGGCCGCAATGGGACGTGCAGGATGGCGTGCTCACCGTCTCCAGCGATGAAGCCATGCGCAAGCGCACCATGCTGCGGGTGTATGACATCCGCGACCTGCTGATGCAGGTGCCGACCTTCGACAACGCGCCGAAACTCGATCTCGACAACGCCCTGAACCAGGGCCAGAACAGCGGCGGCGGCAGCGGCGGCGGCGGTGGCGGAGGCAGCGGTGGGTTTGGCGGCGGCGGCGGCGGCGGGTCCGGCGGCGGCTCCGGCTCCTCCGGCAGCATCTTCGGCACTTCCTCCAAGGACGAAGCCCCGCGCCTCAGCCGCGATGAACTCGTGCAGCAGATCGTCCAGATCATCCAGGAGAACGTTGATCCTGAGGGCTGGCGCGACTTGGGCGGCGACACCGGCAGCCTGCAGGAACTCAACGGCAACCTGATCATCACCAACACCCCCAACAATCACCGCTCGATCGAGGGTCTGCTTGCCCAGCTGCGCGAGATCCGGGCCCTGCAGATCAACGTCGAATCGCGCTTCCTCACGGTCGCCACCGACTGGTTCGAGCAGATTGGCGTTGACCTTGACCTGTACTTCAACACCAACAACGACATGTTCAACGCCGCCCGGGCGGTTGATCCCAATTTCCACCTTTCAGATTTCTTCAATCCTGACGGCTCGCTGAAGGACCCGGTGGTGTTCGGCAACTTCGCCCAGGTCGACCCGAACCTCGGCGGCGGCCCGCCGTTCAACACCGTGCCTACTGGCAACATCACCGGCGTGCCCACCGGCACTCCGCCAACCACGATTACCAACGTCATCGGCCCGGTCGGCTCACCCATCCGCAACCAGAGCGGCTTCTCGCCCATCGGCATCAACCAGCACCACTTCGACCTGATCCAGACACTGGCCGATTTCGATCCGGCGTCGTTCGCGGGCGTCGCGCTGGCCAACCCGGCCATCTCGATGGGTCTGCAGTTCCTTGACGACATCCAGGTCAACCTGCTGATCGAGGCCACGCAGGCCGATCGCCGCTCGGTCACGCTGACCGCACCACGCCTGACGTTCTTCAACGGCCAGCGTTCGTGGGTCGCGGTCACTACGCAGCAGGCGTACGTTTCGAACCTGACGGCCATCACGGGTGACGCCTCCGGCGCGTTCCAGCCCAACATCGCCACCCTGCAGGATGGCTTTGTGCTGGACGTGGAGGGCGTGATCTCGGCTGACCGCCGCTACGTCACGCTGACGGTGATCTTCGACTTCGCCGAGTTCCTCGGCTTCCGCCAGTCATCGGCCGCGGACTTCAGCGGCGCTGCGGGCGGCGGCGGCGGCGTGGGCGGCGGCGGGAACGCGGCCCAGTTCACCGGCGCCGTCGAACTCCCGATCCTGCGCGTTTCGCAGATCCGCACCACTGCCTCGGTGCCTGACAAGGGAACCGTGCTGCTGGGCGGCCAGCGCAGCGTCACCGAGATCGAACTCGAAACCGGCGTGCCGGTGCTCTCCAAGATTCCCTTCATCAACCGCTTCTTCACCAACCGCGTGACCAGCAAGACCGAGCAGACGCTCCTGATCCTCATCCGGCCGGAGATCATCATCCAGCAGGAGAACGAGGACCTGCTGTTCCCCGGTCTGTCGGACAACCTGGGCGGCGCGGCCTCGTATCTCCGCTGACGTCAAGCTCACGAACCTTCCCGGCGGCAGCATGCGTACGCATGCTGCCGCTGTGTTTTTCCCGGGCGAGCGGCGAAACTCGCTTTGCCTTCGCACCACCGGGCCGCTACGCTGTCGGCGCGCCGGCTGTTGATGCCGGATCGCCAAAGACAGCGGCCGGCCCCTTCGGAGCACGATGACCATGACCTCGGCAACTTCACGACTGCGGGTGAGCGAGCATGATGGCATCACGCGCATCGAGTTCGTCGATCGCAACATTCTGGACGAGGCGAACATCCAGCAAATCGGCTCGGAGATCACCCGCCTGGTGGAGGCGAAGGCCAATCCCAAGATCCTGATCAGCTTCACCAACGTCGATCACCTGTCCTCCGCGGCGCTCGGAACGCTGATCACCATCAACAACCGCGTGCGCTCGCGGGATGGCCAGTTGCGGCTGGCGAACATCGATCCCCAGATCCAGGAAGTGTTCGTCATCACGAAGCTGAACAAACTGTTCCAGATCCACGACACCACGCAGGCCGCGCTCGCGAGTTTCAAGTGAGAATCTGGAGCGCGCTCGCCTGCCGCCATGCCTGTCTTCCGTGAGCGTTTTGTACTGGCCAGCCGACGTGAGGAAGTCGAAACGGCCGCCGGCGCGGTCCTCGCGGCGCTCGAGCGCCTGGGGTACGACAAGGCCAGCGCCTTTGCCGTTCGCCTGGCCCTGGAAGAGGCCTTGAACAACGCCGTGCGTCATGGCAACCGCGACGACCCATCGCGACACGTGACGCTGCAGTGCGATATCTCCGAGTCCCAGGCCATTCTCGAGGTGCAGGATGAAGGCGAAGGGTTCGATCCGCAGAGCGTGCCCGATCCGACGGCGACGGAGAATCTTGACATCCCGTCGGGCCGGGGCCTGATGCTCATGCGCTCGTTCATGGCCGACGTGACGATTCATCCGCCGGGCAACCGCGTGACCATGCGCTATGCCCGGCCGGCGTGAGGTCGCAAGCGACGCGCGCCTGGGCCGATTGTTTGCATTGGAGGCGTTTACTCCGCGCCTCCAGAATCTCGTTGCGAATTGCCTTGGTCTACTGAACGGCGACCAATCTCGGTGAGCCAGATACTCACCCCGGGTGCCAAAAGCCCCAGAACCAGAATGGCCTCGCGTTGCCAACCCCAAAGGCGCATGACCATGATGAAGAGAATCGTCAGCGCGAGTTCGGCTCGCAACAGCAGGTTGAGATGCCGCTGGAGACGGATGCCGACTCGAATTGACGACGAGCCGCAAAGACGCCCCACGCCGGGAGCAACCATATCAGAGCAGTCATGAACGCTTGGAAGGCCTGTGGTTTCGTCATCGCATGTGAACGTTCTGGTCATCACCCCTACAGCGTGCGCAGAAACGCGATCAGCGCCTGTCGATCCTGTTCCGAAAGGTCCAAGCCAAAGTCGTGCCCCGGGACCGCCATTTGCCTGACGCCCGGGCCGCGGAAGCCCGAGGGCACAAAGTCGCTGCGCAAACGCTTCGGATCGAACCATTCCTCCAGCGATGTGACGGCCCCGCAGTGGCTGTAGAGCCCGCGGTACCACAGGCCCCGCAGCGACGGCACTTTGTAGTAGCCGGTGCCCTTGCGGGTCAGCAGCGCCAGCCCCGGGTCGGTGTTGACGCGCCGGTTGGATACATCCAGCCGTGCCGTCGCAGGATCATTCAGCGGTGGCTCGAATCCCGGCACGGGAATCAGCTTGTTGTTGGTGTATACCGGCGGGGTATGGCACACGGCGCAGCCGTTGTCATGGAAGATCTCTTTGCCCTTGCGCGCCAGCTCATCGAAGGGATACGGGCTGGGCGCCGGCGCCAGTGAATAGATGTACAGGCCGAGGGCGTACATCGCCTCATCCGGCGGCCGCACGGCCCCCTGCAGAGTCGCCTCCGGCAGCATGTGATGAGGCCCGAAGATCGCCGCGTCGGCGTACTCCACGAGAATGCCGTATCGAGCGATATCCTCCGGTCCGCGATTGACGTGCGAGCCGGTGGCGTCGAGATAGCGGCGGTCACGCACGCCGCGCAGATCGGCCATGCGCGTCTCGTACAGCGGGCTGCCGTTGAAGCGCGCGAACGTCGTTCCCGGCGGCGCGCCGCCGCGTTCCTGCGACAGGAACTCGTGGACCTGCTCATCAGACATGGTCTTGAACCGCGCATGCGGGTCGTTCGCCAGCCACGGCACGCCGAACTGGGCGTACAGCTCTTCACCGGCCGACCTGCCCGGCAGCAGCCGCAGCTGTTTCAGCATGCTGGCCGCCGCAGGCGAATCGCCAAGATCGAAGTTGCACGGAGCGCCTCGCAGGAGGCTGCCGTCGGGCATGAGGCGCGTATGGCAGCCCGAACAGCTGCTGAAGCTCAGGTTGAGCTTCCCCTGGCGATCGACCACCCAGCGATAATCCAGCAGAACGCCGTTTGCGTCCATGACATCGTGCCCGGCATCGCGATACTTGTCGACCTCCGCCGCGTTGGTGAAGTGCGCGATGACCGCCGGATCGCTCGTTCGCGACTGGGGCGTTTCAAGCGATTCGAAGACGATGCGACCGGCCTCGACCCAATCAGCCATGGTCTTGAGCTTCTCGGGCTCAATGAGCGGCTGCGGACCCTGCCGCAGGAGGCCCTCCCGGTAGCCCGCGGGCTCGCGGGCTGGGTGATACACGGGATAGGAGCGGAGGTTGTCCACCGGCAGCGCGTAGTACTGCTGCTCGCTCAGCATGCCTGGAGGCAGCCCAAGGCCGGCGAGTGGCGTGGCCCAGTCCTTGAGTGCCGCATCACTCCACAGCCTCGGCACGACAATGGGCGGCTCTCCCGCCTCCTGTTGGCCGCCACTGACGCGGTGCCCGATGCTGATACACAGCAATGCGCCAGCGAGCGCGCCCATCAGCCAGCGGACCCGAAGGATGAATGACATGATCTGGCCTCCCTGTGGGCGTCCGCGCGACGTCGAACCGGCTGCGGCGATGATTGTACGAAACGCGACGCCTGTCGTCGGCCCCGAGTCCGAGCATGGGCGCTGTGCGAACCAAAGAAAACTCCCCGGCAGTGAGCCGGGGAGCAGTTGAATTCAAGGCTGAGGAACCGCGAACAGCTGAGTACGGGTTACGGGCCCGAGCCAGTGCCGCCGCCGCCCGGGCCCTGCATCAGCGTGAAGTTGATGGTGTCCCAGCGCATCGTGAGCGTGGGCAGGCCGTTGCCGCCGGCTTCGAGGATGTACTGGCGGATGTACACCTTGTTGCCATCAGCCTGGTTGATGAAACGCTGGGCGGCAGGCACGGCGGTGGTGCCGGTCACATCGGCGCCCGGAGCTCCGAGCGTCTCGAAGTTGAGCGTGACCCATTTCTTGGTGGTGAAGTCGTACATCTCGGTGACCAGGAACGTGGCCGCGCCGCCCGGAGGCGAATACTCGTAATCGAGCTGGCCGTTGTTGCTGACGGTTTCGGTGTGACCGGTGACCATGATGTCTGCGATCTGGCCGGTGCCGAGGTAGGTCACGCGGTTGGCCGGGCTGGGCAGGTTCGGACGGTGCTTGCGCTGCGTGAACATCGAGTCCACCACCAGGTAGTTGTTGTCCGAGCCCTTGATGGAGAACTTGTTGCCGAACAGCAGGTTACCGCGGATGACCGTCACGGCGTCGACGAACGGAGCATCATCGAAGCCGACGCTGAACTGGTTGAGGATGAACGCCCCGGCGCGTTCGGGACGGGGATACGGGCCGATCTTGTTGGGTCCCTGCTCCGGATCGAGATCCGGTCCGCAGGGCAGCGAGTCATCGAATCCGCCGACGTTGTTCGGGGGCACGCCGTTCTGCGGGAAGCCGGTGGACTGAATGGCGGTGCGGATCTGCTCGGGCTGCAGGGGCAGGCCGTAGAACTGCTTGGCGAGGCCTTGCAGGCAGGCGACGACGCCTGCGGTGGCGGGGCACGCCGCGCTGGTGCCGTTGAAATTGTTGCAGTAGGAGCGGTTCCAGTTGCCGCCCGGCAGGCGGACGTTGCCGCTGCCGGCGAGGGTGGGCACGCACTCGCCCCAGCCGGAGACGTGCACGACGTTACCGTTGCCGCCGGCGCTGGAATCGCCGCTGCTGAAGAAGTTGCTGAAGGTCAGGCGGGTGTTGGGCCGCCCGGGCGTGCAGGCGCCGACGACGACGCCGCCGCTGTCGCCGAAGTCATTGTTGTCATCGAGGTTCGCGCAGTCGTTGCCGGCCGCGATGCAGCATGTGATGCCAAGGTCGGCAGCCATGCGGATGAGCATCCACATGGCCTGCTCGGTGGCGAGGTTGCCGCCGCCGCCGTAGGAGTTGGAGACAACGTCGCCCGGTCCCAGGGTCTGGATCATGTGCGTCCAGGCTGTGAACTCGCGCGGTCCCTGCTCCACGGATGTCAACGGGAAGAAGTAGGCCTTGGCGTCGGGCGCGATGCCGTTCATGCCCAAACCATTGATCTTGGCGTTGATCAGGCCCAGACACGCGGTGGCGTGATCAGGGTGCGTGATCTCCGGAATCGTGATCATGGTCTGGCCGGCTTCGGGGGTCACGCTGAGGTCTTCGTGACCGGCGTAGAACGCCCATTCGATCACGGCGACCTTGATGCCGCGGCCGCGAGCGCCGTTGGAGGAGCCGATGCCGTACTGCTCAAGAAGCTGACGACCGAGACCGTACAGGCCGGCGTAACGCTTGGGAACCGCAGCGCCGGGGTGATCAGTCAGGAAGCTGGTGTCAAACAGCCACATGCCTTCGCCGGTGAACCCGGAGAAGAGCGGGGCGGGCAGGGCCAAGGGGCTCGGGGGCCCGCCGGGCTGGTTGGCATAGCCCATGGGCCGCTCATAACCCTGGAGTGCGGTCAGGTCGGGCGTGGGGCCGCCGCCGTTATTGACGACGCAGTTCTGGTTGGCAAGCGAGACGCACTGGGCGTCCCATTCGCGGTCGCAGCAGAACACATCGAGCGCGCAGACCGTCGCGCAGCAAATCGGATCAAGGCAGCCGCCGGTGGAGTGGGCCTCGAAGCACGAGCCGTTGAGCGGGCTGCCGCAGCGGTCGGGCGTGCCGCCGGGGGCGCAATCGGGTGTGCCGTCGGCATTGACGTCAGGGCAGGGGCAGAACAGGTTGGCGATGGCCACGCACAGTTCATCCCACGTGCCGGGGGTATCGGTGTCGGTGCAGAATGGGCGCACCGTATCGACCACGGAGCAGCAGTCAGGATTGTTGCACAGTGGTCCGGGGTGCACGGCGAAGCAGTCGCCGCACATCGCATCGCCGCAGTTGCTGCAGGTGCCGGCGATGCCGCCGTCATCGGCAGGGGGGGGCGCCGGGCCTTCGGGCATGTCGGCGTATGGCTCAATGTTGAGCTTGAAAGGCTGATGGAAATACGCGAACTCCACGATGCCCAGCTGGTTCAGCGCGTTCGCGGCGTCTTCCAGGCCTCCCTGGTTGCCGTCGACGAACACCATGCCCGCCAAGTCAGGCTGCGCCTTGTTGGAGTACTTGGCGACGCGGTCTTCCAGCGCCTTGAGCTCATCGGCGCTCACATATGGGAACGCGGTGTGGAACGAGAGGTGGTACTGGTTGACGATGTTCTGGAACGTCACCATTTCGTCGGCGGCGATCCCCTCGGCGGGGACAGCGTCGGCGCCAGCGTGCATCGTGCCGTCGGCCTGCGGACGCATCTGCATGGCGTCGGCGAACTTCACGATCAGCGTCGACTCACCGGCTGGCTTCCGCACGTGCTGCACCTTCGGAAGCGCGCGGCGCGGCATCTGACCGAGAACGGTCTCAAGACTGCTCCCCGAGGCGGCGCCCGATCCTCCCTGTGCCGGGCGAACGGGCGAATGCACCTGCGCCACTGCCGGAACACCAGCTCCGAGGATGGCGACAACCAAGGCTCTCTTCAGCAGCAGCGTCATTGCTTGATGATCTCCATATGTTGTCCGGCGGAGAGCATCGCGCCTCCAGCCGGAAAGACTCGTCTTCATGCTTACAACTACTACGACAAGCGCTGCCAACGCCTGCCGTATTCCACCGGGATGCCCTACAAACCCACTCCGGTCACTATCTTACCGGGAATCCCACGTCAACGGAAGGACGATTTCAGCGTTTGCCTACAAGTTTGCCCATGGAAACCGGCGGATTCCGGGCATGAAAGCACAGGCCCGCCATAACCGGCGGGCCTGTGGTTCCAGCTCAAGGGTCAGACAATGACTGGTGAGGACTAACCCGCTGTGGCTGCAGGAACTTGCGCCGGCGTTCAGTGCTCAGCCGGGGCCGCCGTCCCCACCGGGGTGCGGGGCACCACCTCCACGACCTGAGCGGCGCGCTCGGCGCCGAGGGCCTCAGCGGCCTGGGCTGCTTCAGCCAGCATGGCCGCCCGGTCAAGGTCGCCGGTCGTCTCCGCCTCGACGAGTTTGCGGACCTTCATCTTGGCGTAGGGGTCGAAGCCGGTTCCGGCCGGGATCAGGTGGCCCAGCAGAACGTTCTCTTTCAGTCCGGTGAGTTCGTCGATCGCGCCGCGCAAGGCCGCCTCGGTCAGCACCTTGGTGGTCTCCTGGAACGATGCGCCTGAGAGGAACGACTCGGCCTGCAGGCTGGCCTTAGTGATCCCCAGCAGCAGGGGCTTGGCCGTGGCCGGCTTGGGCTTGCGTGTCTTGGCGGCGGACTTGCCGGCGCCCTCGGCCACCGCGTTGGCCTCACGCACCTCGTCGCGGGTGTAGCGCCCGTCCTTGGTCAGCGTGGTCTCGCCCGGCTCGGTCACCACCAGTTGGGCCGCGAGATCCTGGTTCTTCTTGCGGAACGCGAATTTGTCCACCACCTCATTGGGCAGCAGGTCGCTGTCGCCAGAGGTCAGCACCCGCACCTTGCCCAGCATCTGCCGCAGAATCACCTCGATGTGCTTGTCGGAGATTGGCACGCCCTGGGCGCGGTAGACGTTCTGCACCTCATCGAGCATGTAGGTGTACAGCGCCTCTTCGCCCTTGATCTTGAGGATGTCGGATGGAATCAACGGCCCCTCGGTCAACGCGTCGCCGGCGGTCACGTGATCGCCGGTGTGCACCAGCAGGTGCTTGCCCTGTGGCACGTGGTGATCGAATTCCTGGCCGCCGTCGGAGATGACGCGAATGGTCATCTTGCCCTTGCGCTTGTCGGAGTGCAGCTCGACGCGGCCGGAAATCTCCGCGACCACTGCCGGCTCCTTGGGCGTGCGAGCCTCGAAAATCTCTGTGACGCGCGGCAGACCGCCGACGATGTCGGCCGAGCCGGCCACCTCCTTGGGCTGACGCGCGAGCATCTGGCCCATCTTGATCTCCTGGCCTTCCTGCACCTCGATGCGGGCCTTGGCCGGCAGGTGGTGGAAGTCGAGAATCTGGCCGGTGGCATCCTCGATGATGATCTGCGGATGCTTCTCGCCGGTGTGTTCGATGACGATGAGCTCCGGCGCGCCGCCTGACTTGCTGGCTTCCTCGCGCACGGTCTCGCCGACCTCGATGTCCTTGAACTTCACGATGCCGGACTTCTCCGCGAGGATCGGTGTGCGGTGCGGGTCCCATTCCACCAGCACCTGGCCCTTCTTCACCTTCTCGCCGGGGCCGGCCTTGATGATCGCGCCGTAGGGAATCTTGGATTTTTCGAGTTCGCGGCCCTTGTCGTCCAGCAGCGCGATCTCGCCATTGCGCTTGAGCGTGATGATGACCTTGCCTTCGGGCGTTTCGACTTCGACATGATTGGCGTCCCGGATCTCCACGACGCCGGCATGCGATGCCTTGTAGTTGGTCTCCACCAGGCCTCGGGCCGCGATGCCGCCCGTGTGGAACGTGCGCATGGTGAGCTGGGTGCCGGGTTCGCCGATCGATTGCGCGGCGATGGTGCCCACGGCGAGACCCTCTTCCACCAGTTGCCCGGTGGACATGTCCATGCCGTAGCACAGGGCGCAGCAGCCCATGGCGGTGTCGCAGCTGAGCGCGCTGCGCACCTGCACCTGGTCGATGCCCATTTTCTCGAGCTGCTGCGCGATCTCCTCGGTGATGAGCTGATTCTCCGCGACGATGGTCTCGTCGGTGCGCGGATCGATGATGGTCTGACGGGCTGTGCGGCCGCGAATCGCCTCGCGCAGCGGAACGTCGATTTCCTCGCCTTTGTAGATGGCCCGCTTGGGGATGCCCATCTTCGTGCCGCAATCGTGTTCGTACACCACCACCGACTGGGCCACGTCGTACAGCTTGCGCGTGAGGTAGCCGGAATCGGCGGTCTTGAGCGCCGTGTCGGCCAGGCCCTTGCGCGCGCCGTGCGTGGAGGAGAAGTACTCCAGCACGTTGAGGCCCTCGCGGAAGTTGGCGCGAATGGGCGTCTCGATGATTTCGCCCGAGGGCTTCGCCATCAGGCCGCGCATGCCCGCCAGTTGCTGCATCTGGCTGATGTTGCCGCGGGCGCCTGAGGTGGACATCAGGAACACTGGATTCAGGTACGGCACGCCATCGGTGGAATCGATCGACATCTCCGCGCCGGCGGGATCGCGGCGATCGTTCTTGAGCGTCTCCACCAGGCTCTTGGTGATCTGCTCGCGGCAATGGGCCCAGAGGTCCAGCAGCTGGTTGTGCCGCTCGCGCTCGGTGATGGCGCCGGCGTTGAAGTTGCGCTCCACGCGCTCCACCTTCTGCTGCGTGGCGGCGATCAGATCGTACTTCGCCTTGGGAATGCGCAAGTCGGTGATGGCGATCGAAAGGCCGGAGGTGGTGGAGGTCTTGAAGCCCAGTTCCTTCATGTCGTCCAGCAGTTTCAGCGTGGCCGGGCGGCCGAGGCGCGCGTAGGTGTCATCGATCACGCGGCTGCAGCCCTTCTTGCCCAGCGTCACGTTGTAGAACGCCATGCCGTCCGAAAGGATGTCGGCGAACAGCACGCGGCCCACGGTGGTGACCACGCGCCGGTTGGCGGGCATCTTCTCCGCCGCGCCCTTCTCGGAGTTGACGATCTCATTGAAGCGCTGCAGGCGCACGACGATCGGATCGTGCAGGCCGATGCGCTTGTAGTCGAAGGCCAGGATCGCCGCCTGCTCATCGCGGAAGTGCCGCGCTTGTGGAATCGACTTGGGATCGATCGCCGTGCCGGTGGCGGCGAAGTCGCGCATGAACGTCACGAAATACACGCCCATCACGATGTCCTGGCTGGGCGAGACGATCGGGTTGCCGTTGGCCGGGCTGAAGATGTTGTGCGTGGACATCATCAGCACGTGCGCCTCGGCCTGAGCCTCGACGCTCAGCGGCAGGTGAACGGCCATCTGGTCGCCGTCGAAGTCGGCGTTGTAACCGGTGCACACCAGCGGATGGATGGTGATGGCGTTGCCTTCCACCAGCACCGGCTCGAAGGCCTGGATGCCCATGCGGTGCAGCGTGGGAGCGCGGTTCAGCAGCACCGGATGCTGGTAAATGACCTGCTCAAGAATGTCCCACACTTCCGGATCGCGCCGCTCGAGCATGCGCTTGGCGGACTTGATGGTGTCAGCCAGGCCGTGCTCCTTGAGTTTGCGGATGATGAACGGCTGGTAGAGCTCCAGCGCGATCTTCTTGGGCAGGCCGCACTGCCAGAGCTTGAGTTCCGGGCCGACGACAATCACCGAGCGCGCCGAGTAATCGACGCGCTTGCCCAGCAGGTTCTCGCGGAAGCGGCCCTGCTTGCCCTTGATCATGTCGGTCAGCGACTTGAGCGGGCGATTGGACGAACCGAGCACGGGGCGGCGGCAGCGGCCGTTGTCGAACAGCGCATCCACCGCCTGCTGCAGCATGCGCTTCTCGTTGCGGATAATGACCTCAGGCGCATTGAGGTCCATCAGCTTCTTGAGGCGGTTGTTGCGGTTGATGATGCGGCGGTACAGGTCATTGAGATCGCTGGTCGCGAAGTTGCCGCTCTCCAGCAGCACGAGGGGGCGCAGGTCGGGCGGGATCACCGGGATCACGTCCAGCACCATCCACGTTGGATCGTTCTCTGAGTTGCGGATCTGCTCGATGAGCTTCAGGCGCTTGGAGAGGTCCTTGAGCTTCTGCTTGGATCGGGTCTTGTTGATCTCGTCGCGCAGCGTGTGCGCGATGCCCGGCAGATCAAGGTCCATCAGCAGTTCGCGCACGGCGTCGGCCCCCATCATCGCCGTGAACGCCGTGCCGTATTTGTCCAGCGCAGCGCGGTACTCGTCCTCGGTGAGCACCTGACGGTCTTCCAGATCGGTGGTCCCCGGCTCGGTGACCACGTAGTCCTGGAAGTAGATGATCTTTTCCAGGTCAGAGGTCTTCATGCCCAGGAGCGTTCCCAGGCGCGACGGCAACGCCTTGAAGAACCAGATGTGCACAACAGGCGCGGCGAGATTGATGTGCCCCATGCGCTTGCGGCGCACGCGGCTGTGCGTGACCTTGACGCCGCATCGGTCGCAGATGATGCCCTTGAATTTCGTGCCCTTGTACTTGCCGCAGGCGCATTCGTAATCGCGCTCCGGCCCGAAGATGCGCTCACAGAACAAGCCGTCCTTCTCGGGGCGGTACGTGCGGTAGTTGATCGTCTCGGGCTTCTTCACCTCGCCGAACGACCATGAACGGATGTCGTTCGGGCTGGCGAGCGTGATCTTCACCGAGCCGTAGTCATTGACGCGATCGTAAACGATTTCAGCCATGTTCTTCACTCAGCGATCAGCGGTCGGTTCGACGGGAGAAACAGCGCGTTCGGGCAGACCGGCTTAAGCCGCTCTGCCACAAGGTCACAGAAGACTTCCGCCTTCCAGTTGCTGCTTCTCCAGCGTGATGTTCATGCACAAACCCTTGATCTCGTGGCACAGCACGTCGAACACCACCGGCATGCCGGCTTCGAGCGTGTTGTTGCCCTTGACCATGGAGTCGTAAATCTTGGTGCGGCCTTCGACGTCGTCGCTCTTGACGGTGAGCAGTTCCTGCAGCACGTACGCCGCGCCGTAGCCTTCCAGGGCCCACACTTCCATTTCGCCGAAGCGCTGGCCGCCCGTGCGGGCCTTGCCGCCCAGCGGTTGCTGCGTGATCAGTGAGTACGGGCCGGTGGCGCGGGCGTGAATCTTGTCATCCACCAGATGGTGGAGTTTCAGCAGGTACATATAGCCCGCGGTGCTCTTCTGATTGAACGGCTCGCCGGTGCGGCCGTCGTGCAGCTGCACCTTGCCGCCGGCAGGAATCCGCGCCAGCAGCTCGCGGGTGTGGCCGGGGCTCTTGCCCGAGTCTTCGAACTCTTTCAGACGCGCGTCCACGTGCTCGTTGGCCTCGCCGATCACCTTGAGCACTTCCTCTTCGGTGGCGCCGTCGAACACCGGTGTCACAGCCTGGAACCCCAGCACCTTCGCCGCCCAGCCCAGATGCACCTCGAGCAACTGGCCGACGTTCATGCGGCTGGGAACACCCAGCGGATTGAGGAGCACGTCGACCGGCGTGCCATCTTCCATGAAGGGCATGTCTTCCTCAGGCACGATGCGCGCGATCACGCCCTTGTTGCCGTGGCGGCCGGCCATCTTGTCGCCCACCGAGAGTTGCCGCTTGGTGGCGAGGTACACCTTCACCATCTCCAATACGCCTGAAGGCAGCTCATCGCCGCGCTTCATGTGCTGCAGACGGCGATCCTTCTCCTTCATCACCGCCTCGATGCGCGGCCAGAACTGGCCCTTGGTGGTCAGGGCCTTGTCGCGGGCGTCCTTGGAGCCCTTGACCCACTTTTCGTTGAAGTTCTCGATCTGCTCGAGGATGACTTCCGGAATGTCCGACGCGCCGACCTTCTGACGCGTGGCCGGGTCCACCATCTCCGTGCCTGTGGTCTCATTGATCTGACCGACCATCTGCTTGAACAGCGCGATGGCCTTTTCGTTCATCTGGTCTTCGAACTGCTGCATCTCCTTCTTGAGCTTCTTCTTCTGCTCCTCATTGAGATGCATGCGCCGGCTGAAGCGCTTGGCGCCGATGACGATGCCGTCGGTGCCGGCCGGAACCTCCAGCGAGTCGTTCTTCACGTCCTCGCCGGCCCGGCCGAAGATCGCGTGCAGCAGTTTCTCTTCGGGCGTGAGTTCGCTCTTGGACTTCGGGCTCACCTTTCCCACGAGAATGTCGCCTGGGCCGACGCGGGCGCCGATGCGAATCACGCCGTTCTCATCCAGGTTTCGCAGCACCTTCTCGCTGACGTTGGGGATGTCGCGCGTGAATTCCTCGCGCCCGAGCTTGGTTTCGCGCACCTCGACGTCGAAAGCATCGATGTGGATCGAGGTGAAGGTGTCGTCCTTCAGCAGCCGCTCAGAGATGACGATCGCGTCCTCGAAGTTGTAGCCATCGAAGGTGTTGAACGCGACCAGCGCGTTCTTGCCGATCGCCATTTCGCCCCGCATGGTGGAGGCGCCGTCGGCGATGATCTCGCCAGCCTTGACGTGCTGACCGAGTTTCACCACGGGCTTTTGTGTCTGGCACGTGCGCTCGTTGAGGCCGGCGAACTTGCGCAGCACGTATTCGTCGGCGTTGTCGATGATCACGCGCTCGCCGTCCACGAACGTCACCGTCCCGCCGCGCTTGGCCTTCACCAGCATGCTGGAGTGCTCGCCCGAAATCTTCTCCATGCCCGTGGCCACCAGCGGCGGCTCGGGCTTGATCAGCGGCACAGCCTGCCGCTGCATGTTCGAACCCATCAGGGCGCGGTTGGCGTCATCGTGCTCCAGGAAGGGAATCAGCGCCGCCGACACGCCCACGATCTGCTTGGGCGACACATCGACGTACTGCACCTCGTTGGGCGTGACCTGCCGCAGGTCGCCGCGCTCGCGGGCCAGCACGTTGCCCTTCTCGAACTTGCCCTTCTCATCCAGCGCGTCGGTAGGCGCGAGAATGGCGGTCATCTCCTGGTCGGCTCGCAGGTATTCCACCTCGCCGGTCAATTTGCCGCCCTTGACCTTCTGATACGGAGTGAGCAGGAAGCCGTAATCGTCGATCTGGCTGAAGATGCCCAGCGACGCGATCAAACCGATGTTCGTGCCTTCGGGCGTCTCGATCGGACAGATGCGGCCATAGTGCGAGATGTGCACGTCGCGCACCTCGAAGCCGGCGCGCTTGCGGTTCAGACCGCCCGGCCCCAGCGCGCTCAAGCGCCGCTCGTGCACCAGCATGCTCAGCGGATTGGTCTGGTCCACCACCTGCGAGAGTTCGCTTCGCCCGAAGAAGAACTCCACCGCGCTGGAGATCGACTTGCTGTTGACCAGGTCGGCGATCTTCGCCAATTCATCAGGCTCCTTGACGCTCATGCGCTCCTGCACGGTGCGGCGCAGCTTCAGGAAGCCCTTGCGCATCTCCTCCACCGCCAGTTCATCCAGCGTGCGCAGGCGGCGGTTTCCCAGATGGTCGATGTCGTCCACATGCGCATTGGGGCGCTTGGCGCGCAGGTCGAGGATATAGCGGATCACCGCCAGGAAGTCCTCGGCGCGGATGTGCTGCACTTCCTCATTCACGGCCTTGAAGGCGCCGTCCTTCTCGAACTTGCGGTTGATGCGGAAGCGGCCAACCTTCCCCAGGCGATAGCGGTTCTCGTCGAAGAACTTCTCCTTGAACAGGGCGCGGGCCTTGTCCACCTGCGGCGGGTTGCCCGGACGCAGGCGACCGTAGATTCGCAGCAGCGCCGCCTCGTGCTCGTTGACTTCCGCAAGGAAATCCAGCCGCTCGACGGCGAGCGTGTTGAGCAGCAGGGGGTCGCCGGGATTGGCGATGGCACGCACGGTCTTCAGGCCTGACGCCTGGATGGTCTCGATGGCCGAGCCGATGGGCACGCCGACGCGGCACAGCTCCTCGCCGGTCTCCTGGTCGACAATGAGTTCAGCGGAGAAATGCTCGGGCTTGAGCTTCTCGACCTTGACGTCCTGCACCTCATAGAACAGTTCGAGGATCTTGTCGGTGGAGGAGAAGTGCTCATCCAGGGCGCGCATGAAGGTGGTGGCGGCGATCTTCGTGCTCTGATCGATGCGCATCGCCAGCACGTCTTTCTTCGTCACCTCCAGTTCGATCCACGAGCCGCGCTCGGGAATGATGCGTGCCGAATGCAGCGGACGATCGCCCACCGATGACGAGATGCCGAAGTCCACGCCGGGCGAGCGGTGCAGCTGGCTGACGATGACGCGCTCGGCGCCGTTGATGATGAATTCGCCGCCCCCCATGATGATGGGAATCTCGCCGAGATAGATCTCCTCCTCGACGATCTCGCTGTGGCCTTCCCGGACCAGCCGCACGCCGATGCGGAACGGCATGCCGTAGGTCAGGCGCAGTTCGCGGCATTCATCCGGCGTGTAGCGCGGCTCATCCAGCTTGTAGTGGAGGTACTCCAGGCGCATCGTGCCGTCGTACGACTCGATGGGAAACACCTCGCGCAGCAACGCCTCGAGCCCGATCTTCGGGTCGCGGCCGTTGTAGGGTTTCTCGTTCTGGATGAAGCGGTTGTACGCCTCGAGCTGAACCTGGGTCTGAGTGGGCACGGCGATCGCGTCGCCGCGCTTCTTGAAGTCGCGGACCTTCAGTTGGGACATCAATTCACCTCGAAAACCGACACGGATAGCCTGCCGTGATCGGAAAGTCGATTCAGAGCCATCTGGGCCATGTTGAGATGGAGAGACCGTCGCTGCCGCCGATACCGTCGCCGTAGAGTCGCCTTTGCCGCCGAATCGATGATCGTATCAGCCGCCTAGCAATGCGACAAGTAGCCCGCAAGGCCTTTGTGGACAAAAGTTATAGAAAAATCGGCCAAATTGCCGCTAAGCCATCCCCCACGAATGAACTGCCGGTTCGTCAGCGGTGACCTGACCGGCCGCGGACGGCGCTGCGCATCGCGTCCTGTTGATTCACCCGGGCGCTGACTTTGGGCCCGCCCCGACTCTCAAAGGCAGAATGGCCGCCGTGTTTCCCATCCTGCCGGGACATTGAAGGCAGTCCAGTACCCATCGAGGAGCCACCTAATGACGAGCCTCCCAAGCCGCTCGAGCCGGCCAGCCCGGGCATGACCGTCGGCACGGCCGAAGGCTTGCCGACCTTCTTTGTGCCTTCGACGGATGCCTCCTTGCCAATTCCAGCCTTGTGCGCGACGTCTCGGACCGCATGTTTGACGGCTACACGCCCGGTTTCCAAGGCATCGTGAGCCTTGCCCGCGGCCTTGCGCACGAGGTTGCGCCCGGATTCGGTAGCTGCCAGGCCGGCTGCAGCCGCACCCACGGCTGCGACTCCCGCCGCGCCGATCGCCACCTTCGCGCCGGTGCTCATCCCTTTCTCAGATCGCGAGCCAGCCGGCTTGCCGCCGTGTGAGGCCCGACTGGAAGATGAACTCTTCTTGGACGATGCGGGTTTGGATTTGCCAGCCATGAGTGCGCTCCTGTGCGGTGACCAGCAAGTGTACGACAAACATTCGGGCAACGCCGATCCGAAGCCAGCCCCGTTTTACGAAGAAGGAAAAAGGACCCGCGGAGCGAACTCCGCGGGTCCTGACGGCTGCACATGCTGTTGCAGGTGATGGATTGGTCGGTTGGTGGCTTACTTGACGGTAACCTTCGCGCCGGCCTCTTCCAGCTTGGTCTTCAGGGCGTTGGCATCAGCCTGCGAGATCTTCTCCTTCACCGCCTTGGGAGCGCCATCGACGAGGTCCTTGGCCTCCTTCAGGCCCAGGCCGGTGGCTTCGCGCACGGCCTTGATGACCTGGATCTTGTTGGCGCCGGCGTTCTCCAGCACCACGTCGAACTCGGTCTTCTCCTCGACCTCGGCCGCTGCGCCGCCGCCGCCCGGACCGGCCATCATCACCGCGCCGCCCGCAGCGGGCTCGATGCCGTACTTCTCCTTCATGTAGTCCGCAAGGTCCACCGCCTCTTTGAGCGTGAGCCCGGCGATCTTGTCGCCAAGGTCGGTGATCTTGCCTTCGAAAGTCTTGGTTGCTGTGGCTTCAGACATGGCGTGCGTGCTCCAACGTTCGTGATGCTCTCGCCCAAGAGGAGCCGCACGCGCGGCTTTTAACCCAGGGGCCAGTCAGGCGCGAGTCGTGCGTACTTATGCCTTCGCGATGGCCTCTCCCTTTTCCAGTCGCGTCTGGATTTCTTTGACAATGCCCATGATCTTCGATCCTGGCGCCACTGCGGCGCCCACGAGCTTGCGGGCCGGGGAGATGATCAGCGTGACCACCTTCGCCTGGGCTTCCTGCTTGGTGGGGAACTCGCTGAGGCGCTTGACGCCGGCGGCTCCAGCGAAGTACTGGCCGTCCAGCACCGCGCCCTTGAGTCCGAGGGTCTTGACTTTCTTGGCCCAGTCAACGATCTGCCGCGCCACATCCACCACCGACTCAGCCCCGTACGCCAGCGCGCTGGAGCCTTCCAGCGCCGGGCCAAGCGGCTCCAGCGGCGTGCCGGCGAACGCCTTCTTCGCCAGCGAGTTCTTGACCACGGTCATGCGAATCTGTTTCTGGTGCAGACCTCGCCGCAGCGTGTTGTTGTCGTTGGAGGTCATGCCGCGTATGTCGATCACCAAGGCGCCTTGGACCTTGTCGAAGCGCTCCTTGTAGTCATCGATGATCAGGGCTTTGATGGGCTTGCTCATGGGTGGTTCTCGATTTCTGAAATCTGCATCCGAACCCGGCTTTGCCTCGTCGCATCACACCGTCTCACACCGCGACCTGCACCCCCGGCGTCATCGTGCCGCTGATGACGCACTTCTTGATGTAGGTGCCCTTGGACGAGGCGGGCTTCACTTTGTTGATGACGGAAAGGAAATGCTCCAGGTTGGCCGCCAGATCGGTCTCGGAGAAGTTCATCTTCCCCAGGATGCAGTGCACGTTGCCGAAGGTGTCGACGCGATATTCCACCTTGCCGGCGGAGTATTCCTTCACCGCGTTCACCACGTCGGGCGTCACCGTGCCGGCCTTGGGCGAGGGCATCAGGCCCTTGGGACCGAGCACCTTTCCGAGTTTCGACACCACGCGCATCATGTCAGGCGAGGCGACGGCGACATCGAAATCCATCCAGCCGCCTTCGATCTTCTGCACGAGATCGTCTGCGCCGGCCTCAATCGCACCAGCCGCCTTTGCGCCGGCGACCTTGTCGCTCTGGCAGAAGCACACCACGCGCGCCGTTTTGCCCACGCCCCTGGGGAAACTGATGGCGCCGCGCAACTGCTGATCGGCCTGCTTGGGATCGACCCCCAGGTTGACCACGACATCGACAGTCTGGTTGAACTTCGGCGCCTTGAAACTCTTGAGCACCTTCACCGCTTCCGGCGCGGGCAGCGGGCCCGTGCTCTTGGACGCGATCTCGTTGTTGGCCTTCGTGCGCTTGGTGATGGTCGGCATAGTCAAGTCTCCACCGTCACGCCCATGGAGCGCGCCGTTCCCGCGATCGTGCGCATCGCCGCTTCCAGACTGGCCGCGCTCATGTCCTTCATCTTCTCCTTGGCGATGGTTTCCAGCTGCGCCTTGGTGATCTTGCCGACCTTCAGCGTGTTGGGCGTCCCCGAGCCCTTCTCGGCCTTGGCCAGGTCCTTGATCATCACCGCAGCCGGCGATGACTTGATCTCGAAATCGAACGAGCGGTCGGCGTACACCGTGATGATGCACCCGACGACCTTGCCGTTGAGTTCCTTGGTGCGCTCGTTGAACTGCTGGATGAACTGCCCGGGGTTGATGCCGTTGGCGCCCAGCGCTGGGCCCAGCGGCGGCGCGGGCGTGGCCCGGCCTCCCGGCGCCATGATCTTGAATTGTTTGGCGATCTTCTTCTTGGCCATGACGCTCCTACCTCCCACCGCAGCCCTGCACATCGATCGCAGGAAACTCCCGAATCTTGGCCATCCGGGAGGAAGCGGTGGTCGTAACGGTGTGAATTGAACGAGCGAAAAACGGGAGGCAGAGTATAGCGATCCCTTCCAGCAAGTAAAGGAAGGCTTCCCTGCTGGCTTCAACCGCGGCAGGACGGCTTCAGCGGACGACCTGCCTGGCCGGCGCTGCGCTGTTGCGCGTGAACATGCTCATGTCGGTGCCCGGCGGAAACGCCTTGCGCGCCTGCTCCAGCGTCATCGGCAGCGCGGCGATGTGCGGGCATGGGTTCTCCGCAGGTCCGCCCGGAGGCAGCGGCCGCGCCGAGCGCACGAGGACATCCTCCGTGCTCGATTCATCGAATGCGCCGCCACGATGCCGCTCTCCATCAACCTGCGGCGCGACGGAGGGCGAACGATCCGAGACGACGTACAGCAGCCATGACAGAGCGACAGCCGGGGCCGCCGCTGCGAGCGCGCAGACCTTGCGGGACATGGGCCACCTTCCTTGTGTGTGCAGATTGTGCGAGCGCCAACGACGTTTCTGAGTCTTGCCTGACGTTCTGAGTCTTGTGTTCCCAGCCTGGATCAGGGTGCGGCCGGCCCGCTGAGCAGGCGGATCGGCTCGCACAGCCTGATACGTATTACCAGAGTCGTCGTTGCACACCTTTCTGTCAGATTCTCGTGTGCTCCGCGTGCCCCAGGGCCACGTCAGCAACAACGTTCAAAGCGCAAAGATCGCGGGTCACGTGCATGAGCCGCGATCACTCACAGACGGTCTTCGGCCGCCCGCTGTTTCCCGACGACCGCGCCATCGACGTTCACATCAGCCACCTGCGCCGTTGCCGCGGGGCTTCGATGCACCCAGTTGCATCATGCGCCTGGTCGCGTGACAATGGGGCTCGAAGCGTTCGGCAGCGAAACAGGAGCTGAACATACATGCCCTCGATCATCATCGTCTCCGGCCCCAATGAGGGCGACTACTACCCCATCGGCAAGCGGCCCATGGTCATTGGCCGCGATGAGGCCTGCCCGGCGCAGGTGGTGGATGAGCTGGTGTCGCGCAAGCACGTGCAGATTCGCCTGGACGAGAAGACCAACACCTACAACGCGCTGGACATGAAAAGCGCCAACGGGGTGTATCTCAACGGCCGCAAGATGGAGGTTGAGACCGAACTGGCCGACGGCGACATCCTGGAGATGGGCAAGAGCAAGATCATGTTCACCATGGCCGAGTTCAAGGACCGCGAGAGCGCGATGAGCCACTACCACAAGCGCGGCGAGCGCGGCAAGAGCACGCTCATCAGGTAGGCGCGGCCGAGCAGAATGAACTCTCAAAGGGGCAACACTGCCGCGGCCGCAACGGCGGTCCGCCGTCATTTCACCCTATTCCCGCGTTGCCGGCAGGTCGCGATCGCGATGCGGGCAACAATCTCTGCATGGTCGCGCTCAAGCGCTACAAACCCGCCAGCGAACCCATGAGCGCCGAGCCGTTTGTGCCTCAGACGCGCTCACTTCGGGTGCTCGCCTCGGCTGTGCAGAAATGCCGCGGCTGCCCGCTGTGGCGCGACACCACGCAGGCGGTCTTCGGCGAAGGTCCAGCCCGCGCGAAGATCCTCATGGTGGGCGAGCAGCCCGGCGATCAGGAAGACCTGCAGGGTCACCCGTTCGTTGGCCCGGCGGGGCGCGTGCTGGATGACATGTTCCGGCGGGTCGGCATCCCGCGCGACGCGGTGTTTCTCACCAACGCCGTGAAGCACTTCAAGCACACCATGCGCGGCAAGCGGCGGCTTCACAACAAGCCGGATGCCCGCGAAACCCAGGCCTGCAAGCCGTGGCTTTTGGCCGAGCTGGACATCGTCAGCCCGAAGATGCTGGTGCTCATGGGCTCGACGGCTGCGCAGTCGTTGCTGGGATCCAAGGCACGTGTGCTGGCGATGCACGGCAAGCCGTTTGAATCGGACTGGTGCGAATGGACGATGGTGACGGTGCACCCGTCATCCGTGCTGCGCGTGCCTGACCGGGCGGCGCGTCACAAGGCGCGGGCCGACCTGGAGAAGGATTTCAGGGTGCTGGCCAAAGCCTACGGCGCGCTCGCCGCCGCATGAGGCAGAGCGGCGTCGTCACGCGCGCAGCGCCAGCCGGCAGAACATTTCGATGCCGATCGCCATCGCGTCGTCGTTGAAGTTGAAATCGGGCTGGTGCAGATCAGGCATCGATTGCTTGCCGTGCGGGATCAGCCCCAGCACGAAGAAGCAACTGGGCACAACCTGGCTGTAGAACGCGAAGTCCTCGCCGCCCATCACCGGTGAGGGCAGGTTGACCACTTTCTGCTCGCCGAAGGTCTGCTTCGCCACATCGTTGAACACATCCACCATCCCGGCGTTGTTGAGCATGATGGGGTAGCCGATGCGGTAATCGAGTTCCGCGCTGCAGCCGAAGCCGCGCGCGACGCCCTCGCCGATTTCGCGCAGACGTCGCTGCGCGAGTTCCTGAGTCTGCGGGCGCAGCGTGCGCACCGTGCCGCTGATGACAGCCTCGGTGGGAATCACGTTGAACGCCGTGCCCGTGTGCAGCATCGTGATGGAGACGACGATGGAATCCAGCGGATCGACATTGCGCGAAGCGATGGTCTGCAGCGCGCCGACGATCGCGGCGGCGGCGACGACGGGATCGCGGCTGGCGTGTGGAAATGCCGCGTGTGAACCGACCCCGCGCACCGTGATGTCGAACCGATCGGACGCCGCCAACAGTGGACCCGGCCGCGTGCCGACCACCCCCAGCGGCAGGCGGGGCCAGCCGTGCAGGCCGAACATGTGATCAATGGGGGGCCCGAGCAGTCTGCCGCTGAGGCAGCCGTCTTCGATCATTTTCGCCGCGCCCGCGCCGCCTTCCTCCGCCGGCTGGAACACGAACGACACGTGGCGCGGCAGAGCGTGGGGGGCTTGTTTGGTAAGTTTGGCCAGCACGCGCGCCGCGCCGATGAGAATCGTGGTGTGGCCATCGTGGCCGCACGCGTGCATCTTGCCGGTGATGGTCGAGGCGTAGGGGAGCCCGGAGGTTTCGAGAATCGGCAGCGCGTCCATGTCGGCCCGCAGGCCGACCGTCTTGGCGTTTGCGCTCTTACCGCCGTCGCTGGTGGGAATGTGCGCGAACACGCCTGTTCCGCCGGCAAGATTCGCCTTGAACGCCACGCCGGCCTTGTGCAACTCGCGCTGCACAACCTCGCTGGTGCGGCGCTCTTCGTAGCCAAGTTCCGGGTGAGCGTGCAGGTCGCGCCGAATCGCGATGAGGTCGGGGATCTCCCGGGCGATAGCGTCGCGCAGAGTGCGCGCATCAATCGATGAAGCCGGCGCGGTGCCAAGCGTGGTCATGACCTTATCGTATCGCCGCCGCATCGCGGGCGACGCCTGTCCGGAGTGCGGCCGCGAGATCGCTCGGCGATCGTGATCAGCGGAGCGGGGGCAGGCCCCGGTCCTTGCGGCCCTCGTTGACCATCGCCATCGCGTGCTTCTCGTGGCGAATGAGTTTCGCCAGCTGCGACATGGTGACACCCAGCAACCCAGCCGCGCCGGCGACGTCGAACTTGCGGGCGACGATCACATCCAGCGCCTCGGCCAGCAGCGCTGGATAGTCCTTGTTGTCTGGATTGACGGAGAGCTTCTCGCCTCCGCCGCGCCGCCGCTCCCAGAGTTCACTTGGCCGATGCTTCGCCGGGTGCACTGGCATGCGGATGTGCACCGCAAGGTTGAGGCGCAGCCGCTTGATGGCGTTCAAGCGGTTCTCAAACTGGCTGCGACGCTCGGAGGCGAAGCCATCGATGCCTGTCGGGCCGTGCGCGACGGTCACGGCGGTCTCGACCTTGTTGCGATTCTGCCCACCGGGGCCGCGCGTGCGCCCGAAGGTGATTGCGCAATCCTTGAGCAGTCGCTCAGGGGGCAACGCGGCGGGATGGGCGTACGGCGCGGTCATCGACAAGGCCAGCCACTTTAGTGGCTTGACGCGCAACCGGGCCACTGAATGCTGGCGGTTCGTCAGGCAATCGCCGTCTGGGCGCTCGCGCTGAGCGACCAGTCATCAACCAGGCCGGCCATAACCCGCGCATGCGCCGCGCCGGCGATCATCGCGGCGTTATCCAGACAGAACTCCATGCGCGGCAGGCGAACCTCAAGGCCGTGCTGCGCTGCAAACTCCGCCAGTTCCCTGCGCAGGCGGGAATTCGCGGTAACGCCGCCGCCGGCGAGCAACGTGCTCACCGGGCCGTGCGTCTGCAGCGCGCGATCGAGTTTCTTCGTGATCGCCGTAATTGCGGCGCGCTGGAACGACGCGGCCAGATCGGCTTTGCGCTGCGATGTCAGTTCTGTGGCATCGCGCTGGAACCGCGCCGCCTCGCCGCGGCCGACCGGATGTCCGCGCACCTCATACAGCACAGCGGTCTTCAATCCGCTGAACGAGAAATCCAGGGAATCAGCGTTCAGCAGGGTGATGGGAAAATCGACGGCGCGATCATCGCCACCTTGCGCTAATTGATCGAGCGCCGGCCCGCCCGGATACCCCAAGCCGAGAATCGTCGCGGCCTTGTCATAGGCTTCGCCAATGGCGTCGTCGATGGTTCGGCCCAGCAGGCGCGCATCGTCAGGCGCGGCGGAGTGCAAGAAGAAGAGCGACGTGTGGCCGCCGGACGCGACGAGTCCAAGGGCGGGATACGTCGCCGGTGCGGATTCAAGAAGCCCGGCGTGAAGATGCGCGAGCACGTGATCGACGCCGATCACCGGAATGCCCAGCGACCACGCCAGGGCCTTGGCTGCGCTCACGCCGACCAGCAGCGAGCCGATGAGGCCGGGCCGGTGGCCGACGGCGATGGCGTTCAGATCATCCAGCCCGACTTTCGCCTGCGCGAGCGCTTCGCGCAGCACAGGCGTAAGCCGCTCGAGATGGGCACGGCTGGCGATCTCCGGCACCACGCCGGCGTAGCGCCCGTGCAGGTCATGCTGCGTGGCGATGACGTTCGACAGCACCGTTACGCCGTCGCGCACCACGGCGGCCGCGGTCTCATCGCAACTGGTTTCCAGGCCGAGAATGAGCACGTGGTTCACGGGACGGGCGTGAGTTGCATCGTGTCCAGGGCAACTTCCAGATTGCCGCCGTCAATCGTGTACGTGCCCACGACGTTGCCAAGTTTGTCCTTGAGCGTAAGCGTTCCGCCCTTGACGTCGATGTCGGGGGGAAGCAGTGGGGGCTTGCCGATCTGCGCCGACAGGCCGTGCAGCTTGTCGATGCTCTTCTCGATGTTGCTCAGCTGATCGAGCAGGCGACTGCGGGCTTCGAGCGCGCGGTGCAACTCGACGTCGAACGACGCAGCGGCCGCATTGTTGCCGCCAGGCGCTGGCCAGTCGCCGCTGGAGATGCGGCCCTGCAGCGTCTCCACCGCCTTGGCTAATTGTTCATCCTTGAGATTGGTGCGAATCCACGCGGGGTCGCCGCACGGCGGGCGATTGGGATCAGCGGCGCGAATCACCTCGAAATCGCGCCGAGCGCGCAGCATCGCGATGTAATCATCATCGGAGACGGCGACCACCATGCCTGGATCAGGATCGACGCCCCAGGTCGTGCTGTCGCTGGAGCGGTTGATGTTGCGGCCGTTGGGCAGGTAGTACAGCGCGGTGGTGTATTTCAGCGTGCCGCGGTTGTAGTCGAGTTCACGGACTTCCTGCACGCTGCCCTTGCCGTAACTGCGCGTGCCCATGACTTTGGCGCGGTTGTTCTGCTGCAGAGCGCCAGAGACGATTTCGCTGGCCGAAGCGGACTGGCCGTTCAGCAGCACGATCATTGGAAAGTTTGGCAGCGTGCCTTCGCGCTGGGCGCTGAAGACGGTTTCCGTGCCCTTGCCCGGTCGCGGGCGCATGCTGACGATCGTGCCGCTTTCCAGGAACAGGTCGCTGACCTGCACGGCGGTGGTGAGCGAGCCGCCGGGATTGTCGCGCAGATCAAGGATCAGGCCATTGAGTCCAGTTCCCTTGACGCTGTCGAGCGCCTTGCGCAGTTCGCCTGCGGAGTCCTCGTTGAATTGGGTCACGCGGACATATGAAAGACCGAGGCTGCCGTCGATGCAGTAACTCCAGTCTTCGCCTACACGGAACAGGCCCTTGATCGTGCGCGTGGTGATGCGCTGCCGCATGACGGTGATGTCCTGTTCCTGTCCGTCCAGGTGGCGGACTTTGATCTTCACCGGCGTGCCCGGTTCGCCCATGAGCATGTCGATGCATTCGTTGACTGGCTTGTCGAGCGTGGATTTACCCTCGATCTCCAGCACCACATCGCCGGCAAGCACGCCAGCCGCCAGCGCGGGCGAGCCGTCCATGGGCGAAATGATCGTGAGGTAGTGGTTGATGATGTTCACCTCGCAGCCGATGCCCACATACGTGCCGCGCAGGTCCTTCTCGAACTCGGCGTGCTCGGCGGGTGGAACGTAGATGGTGTGCGGATCGTCGAGCGTCTCCAGCATGCCGTCGATCATCGCCTGCTTCATCTTGGGGTCGTTGACCTTGGAGGCGTCGGCGTACTGCTCCTGCAGGATGTGCCGGATGTCGATGATGGTGTCGAAGAAGTCGTAATCGCCGCTGCGCTGCGCGATGGCGGCCGGCAACTGGATGAGCAGGCCCGCGCCAAGCAGCGCGAGCAGGATGGGAGCGGCGATCTTCTTCAGGCGCACGGGGAAACTCCTGGAAACGGGGAATCTGGGCGGAGCATGATATTCGTCACGGCGAGCCCGCAGGTGGAGCGATCGCGCCTGCGGCAATCCCGACGGCGGCGTCCAACGCTACAATCATCGGTTCCGTTCGGCTGGCCGATACAACGCTGTGTGCGCGCCACGGATGACGCGTGCGGCCGGCCGGCTGGCTGCTGGAATCTGAGCGATCGGTCATGACTTCGGAGCAACCTTTACCGGGCCACGCGGCCCGGAATCATCCCGGCACATCGGCGGGCGACAACCCTCCGGCCGTCAGCCTGTCTGTCAACGGCTGGAACGCTGATTACATCCAGGCGATGTACGAGCGCTGGGCTGCTGAACCAGATGCGGTTGACCCGCAGTGGCGTCAGTTTTTTGCGGGCTTCGATCTGGGCGTGCGGGTCGCGGGCGACGAGCAGGCGCAATCTGCGCCCGGAGCGCCCGCGGCGCGGCTCCTGCCCGGCGAGGCCCCGGCCGCGGGCATCAACTATCCCAAGCAGAGCAACGTCGATGAGTTGATCTACGAGTACCGCGACATCGGCCACTACGCCGCCGACCTCGATCCGCTCGGGACCACCCGCGAGTTCCCTCAGGACCTGCGGCTGGAATCCTTCGACCTCGGCGAAGGCGACCTGGACCACTTGTTCGATCCGGGCACACTGCCGCTGCCGCGGCCAGCGCCGCTGCGCGACATCATCGCCTGCCTGCAGGAGACCTACTGCCGCACCATCGGCGCCGAGTACATGCACATCCAGGATCGCGCCAAGGTGGCGTGGCTGCAGCAGAAGATGGAGCCGCTCCGCAATCGGCCGCAGTTCTCACAAGCCCAGCGGATGCGTGTGCTGCAGGCGCTGGTCGAGGCCGACGGATTCGAGAACTTCCTCGATACGCGCTACAAGGGCAAGAAACGCTTCGGGCTTGAAGGCGGCGAGACCCTGATCCCGATGCTCACCACGATCATCGAGTCCAAAGCTGCCCACGGCGTCAAGGAATTCATCTTCTCCATGGCGCATCGCGGCCGGCTCAACGTGCTGGTGAACATCCTGCAGAAGACCTACGACCAGATCTTCACCGAGTTTGAAGAAGCATGGGTCGAGGATTTCGTCGAGGGCGGCGGCGACGTGAAGTATCACCGTGGATACTCGTCCGACCTCGTCATGCCTTCCGGCCAGACCGTGCACCTGAGTCTCGGCGGCAATCCCTCGCACCTGGAGTTCGGCCACAGCGTGCAGGTCGGCCGCTCGCGGGCCAAGCAGCGGCTGCGCGGCGATCTCGAGCGCAAGCAGGTCATTCCCATTCTGATTCACGGCGACGCCGCGTTCCCCGGGCAGGGGATCGTCGCGGAGCTGCTGAACATGATGAACCTCGACGGCTACCGCGTCGGCGGCTGCATTCACATCGTCATCAACAACCAGGTCGGCTTCACCACCGATCAGCGAGACCTGTTCAGTGGACGCTATTGCACTGACATCGCCAAGATCGTCGAAGCCCCGATCTTCCACGTCAACCTCGACGATCCTGAAGGCGCGGCGTTCATTGCGCAACTCGCGCTGGAGTGGCGGCAGACTTTCCAGTCCGACATCGTGCTCGATCTCTGGTGCTATCGAAAGTACGGCCACAACGAGGGCGATGACCCCACCCTCACGCAGCCCGCGATGTACCAGCGCGTGCATCAGCGCCAGCCGGTGCTGCAGAAGTACGCGCGGCAGTTGATTGAGGCGGGCGTGATCAGCGAGCCCGACTTCAAGCGGCTGTACGACGAGGTGCGGGCCGAAATGGACACCGCGCAGTCGCGGGCCAAGGCCAGGCCGGTCGATCCCATCGTCGATCCATTCCGCCAGCAGTGGATGGGTCTGACGGAGAAGTACGCGCCCACTCCGCCTGATACTTCCGCGCCGCGCGACGTGCTTCTGAAGGTCTCGCGCGCGCTTGGCCGCGTGCCGCAGGGCTTCACGCCGCACAAGACCGTCGCGAAGATGCTGCAGTACCGCGGCGAAGTCGTGGAGAAGGACGGCGAACTCAACTGGGCCATGGGCGAGCTGCTGGCCTACGGCACGCTGCTGCTGGAAGGCCACGCGGTGCGCGTCACCGGCCAGGATGTTGAGCGCGGCACCTTCAGTCATCGCCACGCCGTGATCTTCGACCAGGTCAACGGCAACGGCCACACCGCGCTCAACGACCTGGGCGAAGGCCAGGCGAAGTTCTGCATCCACAACAGCCCGCTCACCGAGAACGCCTGCGTCGGCTTCGAGTACGGCTACTCGCTGGCCGACCCGCGCATGCTCATCGTGTGGGAAGCGCAGTTCGGCGACTTCGCCAACGGCGCGCAGGTGATCTTCGACCAGTTCATCGCCTCCGCCGAGGCCAAGTGGCAGCGCATGAGCGGGCTGGTGTGCTTCCTGCCGCACGGCTACGAAGGCCAGGGCCCGGAGCACTCTTCCGCGCGGCTGGAGCGCTTCCTGCAACTCTGCGCCGACAACAACATGCAGGTGGTCTATCCCACCACGCCGGCGCAGATGTTCCACGTGCTTCGCCGCCAGATGAAGCGCAACTTCCGCAAGCCATTGATCGTCATGACGCCCAAGAGCCTGCTGCGGCATCCGATGGCGGTCAGCCGCGTGAGTGATCTGACGGAAGGCCCGTTCCGCCGCGTGCTCGACGATCCGGAGATTCGCGATCCGCAGAAGGTCCATCGCGTGCTGATGTGCTCTGGCAAGATCTACTACGACCTGCTGGCGCACCGCCAGGCCACCAGGCGCGAAGACGTGGCGATCATTCGCGTCGAGCAGTTGTATCCCTTCCCCGAGCAGCGCCTGAAAGAGGCGCTCGATCGCTACGGCGAGATCGACGAAGTGATCTGGGTGCAGGAAGAGCCCAAGAACATGGGCGCCTATCGCTTCGCGCAGGACATGCTCAAGGAGCGGCTGGACATCGACGTCTCCTACATCGGCCGCGACGCCAAGCCCTCGCCCGCCGTGGCGTCGGAGAAGATGCACAAGCAGGAGCAGGAGAAGATTCTCATCACCGCGCTCGGGCTGCCGGGCGGCGCGGGCGAGGCTCCCGCCGCGCAGCGCCGCAACGCCTCGCCCGTCAAGGCGCGGCTGAAGTCACAGCTGCCACATCCCGCCGGCAAGTCTGGCGCGTGAGAAATTTCACCACCGACATCACAGAGAACCCGGAGGGGAAGATGGGGTTGCGAGATGGGGTTGTGCGGCCTCGAGGCTGCTCACCTAGCCCGATCGTGTGTTCTCCCCTAACCTTCTCTCCCTCGTGCTCTCCATGTTCTCAGTGGTGAATTCCCCAAACCATGCCCGTTGACATCATCATCCCCAGCCCCGGCGAATCCATCACCGAAGTCACCCTCGGCGCGTGGCACAAGCGCAATGGCGAGTGGGTTCAGAAAGATGAGCCGCTGGTCGAGATCGAGTCGGACAAGGTCACGCTCGAAGTCCCCGCGCCCGAATCCGGCCTCCTCAGCGTGACCGCCGACACCGGGGCGGAGAAGAAGGTCGGCGATCGCATCGGCTCGATCGATCCCAGCGCGGCCAAACCAACGGGCAACGGCGCGGCAGCCGCTGCTCCACCGCAAGTCTCCAAGCCTCCAAGCCTTCAGGCCTCCTCGTCTCCCGATCACCCCGCCCGCTCCGCCGCCGCCGTCGAGCGCGCCACCGAAGACGCCGCCCGTGCGACTTCAGTCGCGCGGAAGATGGCCGCCGACAAGGGCGTCGATCTCGCGAACATCAAGGGCAGCGGCCCTGCCGGCCGCATCAACAAGGCCGATGTCCTCGCCGCCAGCGCATCACCCAAGGGAACGGGCGCCACGGCCAGCGGAGTCGCGACGGCAGGAGCGACGGAGTCGGCAGTGCGCCCCTCACCAGGCGCCATCACACCATCCAGGCCCGCCATCTCCACGGCGCTGGGCCCGGTTCATCGCGAAGTCCGGCACGAGAAGATGTCCAAGCTCCGCCAGCGCATCGCCGAGCGGCTCGTGCAGGCCCAGCACACCGCCGCGATGTTGACCACCTTCAACGAGGTCGACTGCGGCGAGATGATGCGGCTTCGTTCACTTCATAAAGAGGATTTCGAAAAGCGGTGGGGGGTCGGCCTGGGCTTCATGTCGTTCTTCGTCAAGGCCGCCGTCAGCGCCCTGCAGGCGCACCCGCGCGTCAACGCCTACATCGTGCCCGAGTCCCCCTCTGCCTCCGGGAGAGGGGTGAGGGGTGAGGGCGGAGGCGCGAGTGGCGCGGCTGGGGGCGCCGAAATCGAATACCACGACTTCTGCGACATCTCCGTCGCCGTCGGCACCGACAAGGGCCTGGTCGTTCCCGTCATCCGCAATGCCGAGCTCATGTCCTTCGCCGAGATCGAAGCCACCATCAAGGACTTCGCCGCCCGCGCCAAAGCCGGCAAGCTCACGATCGACGAAATGACCGGCGGCACGTTCACCATCTCCAACGGCGGCACATACGGCAGCCTCAACTCCACGCCGATCCTCAACCCGCCGCAGTCGGGCATCCTCGGCATGCACGCGATCAAGAAACGCGCGGTCGAGTATCCGAAGGACTCCGGCTCAATCGCTCTGCGGCCGATGATGTACGTCGCCCTCAGTTACGACCATCGCATCGTCGATGGGGCCGAAGCCGTCGGCTTCCTCGTGCACATCAAGAACGCCATCGAGAACCCCGAACGCATGCTGCTGGGGTTGTAGTCATCATGGTCTGGCGCGCAGGACATCCGCTGCGCAACGTCCTGGCGAACCTCGCCGACGGCGTGGCCTTCGGCCTGATCACCGGCGCAATCTTCGCCGCGATGTGGCCGGGCGGGGTGTGAACTCTGCCGGTGACGAAATCCCATGATACTGCGGTTATGATTCAGCGATCATGGAGATGATCCGTTCTCAACGTGCATCATCCAAGGATTCCGTGCGAACAGATATGCATATGCGGCGAGCGCGCATTCATGTTGGCGTCATCGTGCTATTGCTCGCCTCTGGAATGATTGGATCGGGCGTCTGGCTCTTTCTCGATCGATTCTACTACGGCAACGCGTCAGCGCTTCATCGGGCGGTGATGAAGCATGATCTGAAACGTGTTCAAGCATTGATCGCTGATCACGTCAACCTTGACCAGACGATGTACGCAGGTCTGTTCCCGAGAACGTGGGATGCAACCGCGCTGCACCTCGCTGCAAGGGACAATTCAGTTGACATCGTCAAGGCCTTGCTCACGGCGGGTGCGAACAAGAACGCGATTGATCGACTGGGATACACGCCCCTGCATGGGGCGATCTCAGAGGGAGCTGATGATGCGGCTCAGGAACTGATTCGCGCTGGCGCTGATCTGTCAGCGAAGCCGGGCGAGGGGCAGGCTGGTTATGCGGTTGAGAATCATGGGCAACCGATTCGAACGGCGCTTGAATCGGCTTCGGTCCAGACCGTGAAAGCGATGATTGATGCCGGCACTGACATTGCACACGACATTGGGCCGGATGCAATGGGGTGGATCGATCGACGCGATGTTCAACAGAAGATTCAGCTTCTCTTGGACTATGGATTCTCTGTAGACGGTAAAGGCCCACAATCCCGACGCGCGATCCACGTGGCGGCCGGCAAGGATGACGTCGTTTCGCTCGCGTTGCTGTTAGATCATGGCGCTGACTTGGAAGCCCGAGGAGGAAACTACGCACTAACTCCGCTCATGACCGCTGCTTATGCGGGTGCGAACAAGGCGGTGACATTCCTCGTGGATCACGGAGCAGACATTCATGCATCCGTCGAGAACTTTGGATCGGTGCTGTACGTCGCCGCGTTTGCCGGCAAGACTGACACGGTTCGCCTTTTGCTCTCGATGAAACTGCCGATTGATCTGCAAGCGGGAAGACAATCCGACAGAGCGACGCCATTGCACATGGCGTACTGGAACAACGATGCCGAGATGATCCGCATGCTTCTCGACGCCGGTGCCGACCCCAATGCTCGGACGACTGATGGAAGCTTACCGAATCAGTTTCGAAAAGGACGCCCAGTGCGATGAAGAAGACGGTATCGCTGGTTGCGGCACTCCAAGCGTGTCCGAATCGGTTGCGTCCGGGCGTTCTCCAGTTGTAAAACAAAAAGAAGGTAAACCCGATGAACCCGACCGCGGGGAAGATGACGTATGTGCGCCATTCGGCGAAACTGCGTTTCACAAAGCCAGTGTAGAGCGCAGCGACCGCTCGGCGGCTCAGAACGGGCGAAACCAAACGGGTTGCGGCTGGCGTTTCGGCTTGCGCGGCTTGTCGAGTCGTTTTACATCCGCCAGATGCCACTCGTACGCGCTTGCGCCGGTTCCGCCATTGGTCACATGCGAGATCACGGCTGTGCCGACGATGACGCCCGTTGGCGCTTCGCCTTCGCGGACTCCGTCGCCGCCGTGACCGTTGACGCCTGCCCATTTGCGTGACGCATAGATATAGAACCGCTCGCCGATGATCTTGGTCGGCCGCGAGCGATACTCGATGCGCTTGATGCCGCGCAGGATCAGTTCGGCGTAGGGTTGGCGAATGCTGAGCGCTCGCATGCACCATGCATCGACCGCGATGTAGGGCCACTTGAGCCTGCCCCGCCAATGCCACCGCAGGTGCCGCAATCAATCTAGTCGGGCGGTACAATGCTGCGCAACCGTTCACCGAGTCTCGCATCACTGAATTTAGGAGATACCCAATGTCTCGGTTACACGTTCTCCTCATCCCATTGACCGTAGTTCTGGCCTGCATGTTGGCGTTCCGCACCTCCGCGCCTACCGACGATGTGGCAACCCTGCGCAAGGAAGTGGACTCGCTCAAGGAGCGCGTCACGAAGTTGGAAAATGCCCTGCAGCATCTGGGGGCGGAGTCAGCAACGTTGGCGAGTTACGTGAATGGAGCTTTCGCTGTGGATCGTGGTACCCAACCGGAGGCCTGGGTCGACGAGGCTACCCAGACCTCAGCGGGCCTAACCGATATGATGCGAAAGGAGTACCCGAAATTCACAGAAGTGAATGACGACGCGATCGCGGAAGCGAAGAAGAAGAACAAACCCCTCGACCCAAAGCCACCTGCACTCAGGGAGTGGGTCACGAAATTGGACGAAAGGCTGCAGCGTCTAGGGGCGGAGTCAGCAACAGTGGCTAGTTACCTGAATGGATCGTTCGCGGCGCATCTTGGTGTGCAGGCCAAGGAATGGAACGAGGGGGCTTTCCGGAGCACAGGGGGATTAACCAATCTGATGCGAGTTGAGTACCCAAACCACGCGAAGGTGAATGACGAAGCGAGCGCGAAAGGCAAGGGAATCCCACTCCCGACAAGATCACCCCCTCCGCTGCCCAATCCTCCAACCGTTAAACCAACCCAGACGAGCAAGCCACCCGAGCCGATGAATGACTCAGCCATCAGCAAGGCCTACCTTAGCCGTAAGACATTAAGCTCCTTCGGTGATGGATGCCGAGTAGTAGGGCTTGTGATCAACGGAGACACGGCCCGAAGCATGAAGGTGACAGTCCAACGGACCGAACTTGGTAAGAGCAGCTCCACGACACAGGTATACCAACTCGCGCCGGGTGAGGAAAAGGAAACTGAGTGCGTCGAGTGGTACTCCCGCGAGGGACGTCAAGAATTCTATGAAGTAATCATCGGGGCAGAATGGAAGTAGCAAGATACGTTGGGTTCACCTGGCTTTTGCGAATCCTATTCTTGCCCACTTTCGCACGCCTTTGCGCGCCTGATTGACCGGCCAAAGCCGCGCAGGATTCAGTTCCGCGGCCTCCCAGGGTTGGCGAATGCTCAGGGCGCGCATGACTCCCGAGGAATCGTCCGTTTTCACCGGGCAATGAAGGAGTTGGGCCCGAGAAACGCGCAGTTGCGCTGAGAAACTGCGCTGTGGCGCGGTGAAAACGCGCAGTTGTGCCCGGGAACTGCGCGCATGCGCGGAGAAAACGCGCAGTTGCGCCGAAGAACTGCGCAGTTTCTCCGGGGAACTGCGCAGTTGCTCGGAGAAAACGCGCAGTTGCGCGCTGCAACTGCGCTGCGCGCCGCCGTAATCGGACCATTCTTCCCCGCAATCACTCGTTTGCGCGCGTCAAACGGTCAAGTCACCCCGCAAACTCGCCGACCATCGCGGTTGAAGCGGGGCTTCCGGCCGCGTGGTCGCGCAATGCAGTCCGCTCATCGATAGAACGCCCTCACCCCGGCCCTCTCCCGGCGGGAGAGGGAGCGAAAGAAAGGACGACACCACACATGGCGGACACCACCAACTACCTGCCCACGCGCGAAGCTGATCTCGTGACCTGGGCCAATAACTTCAACACCAAGATCGCGGCTACGCCGACGGCCTACGGCATGACCGCGGCCCAGGCGACCGCGTTCGCCACCCTGCACACCGCGTGGAACACCGCGTATGCCACGGCCAACGATCCCCTGACCCGCTCGCCGGTCAACATCGACGCCAAGAACAACGCCAAGTCTGCGATGATCGACGGCCCCGGCGGCATCCGCGAACTCGCGGCCGTCGCGCAGGCGTATCCGCCGATCACCTCGGACGAGTTGAAGAGGCTCGGCCTGACGGTGCGCGACGCTTCGCCTTCGCCGATTCCCGCGCCCACGGTTTCGCCGGAGATCGATTTCATGCCCACCGGCACGCGCACGATCCGCATCCGCCTGCACAACGAGACCGTGCTGCACGTGCGCAAGCCCGATGGCGTCAAGGGCGCGACGGTGTTCTATCACGTCGGCGAAACTCCGCCGGCCGAACTGAAGGATTGGACGTTCCACACCAACACCACCAAGACGACGCTGGATGTCGATCTGCCGGCAGGCGTGGCGTCGGGGAGCCAGGTGTGGTTCACCGCGTTCTGGCGCAACCCGCGCGACCAGTCCGGCCCGGCCACCACGCCGGTGAGCACGGTTGTGCAGTTCGGCGGGCTGTCGATGGCGGCGTAAACGGAAAGAGGTCAGAGATCAGAGGCCAGAAATGGCCTCTGACCTATTCAAGTTCAACTTTGTCGTGGTTCACATCGGACCATCGACGGTCGTTGATCTCAGTTTTCCAGTTGTCCCAGATCACTCGCACGGTGTCATCGGTGTAACTGATCGCCCAACCAGCGCCGTACTTACTGAATTCTTTGTGACGCACTCGCGTCGGCGTGATCGGATGGTGATCTGCGGAGACGGCAAACTGCTCGAACGGATTGAGTGTTTTCAACATGATCGAATCCTCTACCCAAATCGTAGCATACGCACCGTCACAGGCGATTGTGCTGCCGGCGCCGCGCACGCCCGTCAGCATCCGCGAAGCGGAGTTGAAGGATGTGCCGTTCATCGACCAGTTGCAGCGCAAGCATGCGCGGATGGTCGGCTGGTTTCCCACCAAGCAGATCGAAGGCAACATCGCCAAAAAGCGAATCCTGATCGCGGAGGAGAACGGGAATCCGGTCGGCTACTGCATCTCGAATGACCGCTACCACAAGCACGATGACTGCGGCATCGTCTACCAGTTGAACGTGGTGCCGACGAAACAGCGCGGCTTGGTCGGGGCTTCACTCGTGAAGGCGGTGTTCGATCGGGCCGCGTATGGCTGCAAGTTGTTCTGCTGCTGGTGCGCGCAGGATTTGCAGGCGAATCACTTTTGGGAATCGCTGGGGTTTGTGCCGCTGGCGTTTCGGACGGGTTCGCGCGTGGCGGGCTCGAAGCGCACGCCGCGCATTCATATTTTCTGGCAGCGGCGGATTCGCGAGAACGACTCGGAGACGCCCTACTGGTTCCCGAGCGAAACGCAGGGCGGAGCGGTGAAGGAGAATCGGCTTGTGCTGCCGATTCCGCCGGGCACGCACTGGAGCGATGCCAAGCCTGCGGTGCTGCCGGGGATGGAGAACGTGAACGTGCTGCCGCCGGGGGCGGCTGATCCGAGCGTGAAGAAGTCGCGCGCGGCAAAGAGTGCGCCGAAGGTCTTGAAGCCGATCGGCAGGCCGGCGGGAGGTTTGTGGTTCGCGCCTGCGCCCCCCGCGAAAGGCAGCCCGGAAGCCAAGGCCGCGCAGAAGGCTGAGAAGCCCAAGCGCGAGAAGTTCCAGAACGACCCGAAGATGGTGGAAGCAGCCCGCGAACTGCGCGACCGGTACATCGAGCAGATCAACGCGGGCCTGCTGCTGCCGCCATCAGCGTGCGGCAAGTACGATGTGAGCAGGCAACTGCCCCCCAAAGCCGCGCCGTCGGCGATGAAGGTCGGAGCAGTGCCGATGCTCGAAGCGGCGTGATGTGGGCCCCCTGCGGTACGATGCTGTCGTGAAGCGCTGGGCGATCAGAATCGCGGTGTTCCTGCTGCTGGGCGCGATCGTCAACGTCGCGGTGGCGTGTGCGTGCGCGGCTTGGATCAATCCGTGGGACCCCGACAGGCACGATTTCCAAACTGCACGAAGGGTCATTGGTGCCAACGAGCAGCAAGTCCGTTGGGTGGTTATGCGACGTCAGCGCCCCGGTGCCCTTGTGATAGATTCGGTGGTGACGCAACACCCTTGGGAAGAAAACGGGCGGCGACCCGAAGATCTTCTGCCGAACTGGATTCCAGTGAAGTCTCCCGATCTCGAGTCGCAGCATGCTCCATCCCGTGAGCGCACGTTTGAGGCACGCGGGTGGCCGGCACTGACTCTATGGTGCGAAGCTGACTCAACACCAATGGGTGGAGCGACACTGCCACTTAAGCCTTGGGAAGTCGGCGTGTTCTCGCACCCAAGAGTCATAGCACTTCGTCCCATTTGGCCTGGCTTCGCGATCAACACGCTGTTCTACGCCGCGATTCTTTGGGCGTTGTTCGCAGTGCCGTTCGCGCTGCGCCGCAAACGGCGCATCAAGCGCGGCCTGTGCCCGAACAAGTAGCAAGTAGGGTGGCTTGAGCCGGCGATGGTCAACAAGATCGCGGCAACCACATCGCGAAACCCGCCGCTGGGGCGCAAGCGGTGGCCGCTCGCGCTGGGTCTCGCTACGCTGTAGCCGCCGTACTTGCTCCACGTCGTCGGCGTGCGTCATCCGCGCATGCATGATGATGGTGGAGCATCGCAAGGAGTCGCCATGAGTGCAGGAGCAGCAGCCGGCGCCGCCGCCGCCATGGCCCGCCGCAAACGTGAAGAGGAGGAATCCATGACCGGCTATACGCCTGCCGACCTCGCCGGGGACTGGGAGTTCAAGATCCTGCGATCAGCCACCGGCGCGTTCAGGCATCCCGAGCGCTTCCGCGAAGCGGTGCAGCAGGAAGCCAGCGCCGGCTGGGTGCTCATCGAAAAGTTCGACAACCAGCGCCTGCGATTCAAGCGGCCGGTCTCGGCCCGCTCCGGCGACGCCACGCTCGCCAATTCGGGGGGAGCGGGCGGGCCGGGGAGCGGGGGCGGCCTCGACCCGTATCGCACCACCTATGGCATGAGCGAAACCCGCCTCGCACTCACGATCATGACCTGCATCTTCACCACGCTCGGCGTGGCCATCTGGATCATCATCATGGCAACACGCGGGGCCGGCCACCACACGCCGTAGGCGCGGAGGGATCGACCTTCCTCGTGCACATCAAGCGCGCCAACGCCATCGAGAAACACCCACGGCCGAATTGAAGCAGGCGGCGTGACGGGTGGGGACGGACGGGTGGGGACGGGCGATACGATGATGTCGTGAAGCGCTGGGCGATCAGAATCGCGGTGTTCCTGCTGCTGGGCGCGATCGTCAACGTCGCGGTGGCGTGGGGTCTGAATCTGATGCGATACCCCATCGTGGAGCCCGGTTGGTCGCACTTGCCGACCGAGGGCGATCTGGAGTGGTGGCGAGCCCATGCGCCAGCGGGGTTTCCAGCCCACCCTGCCGGGGCGTACGAAACGCGCTTGTTCGGTCGGCAGAACGTCCTCATGTACGAACGCGAGGCCGACGCAGACAGCAACACACTCGGTGACAACGTCGGGCGATTTCGTTGCGGGTGGCCTCTCTCTTCAATGGAAAGCGCATTTTGGGTGAACCGAAAGACGCGATCGGTTGTCGAACAGAATCGGATTTACGTGCCGCGCGGTTGCCCCATGGCTGGCCGTTGGTTGTCGACTGAACCTCTCTGGCCCGGCTTCGCGACCAATACGCTGTTCTATGCCGCGATTCTTTGGGCGTTGTTCGCAATGTCGGCTGCGCTACGCCGCAAGCGGCGCATCAAGCGCGGCCTGTGCCCGAAGTGCGCGTATCCCGTCGGCGAGAGTCCCGTCTGCACCGAGTGCGGCGCGGCGGTGAGCCCCCACATGCTCAACGCGGCGTAGTACGATGTGCAGCCCCCCGCAATCCCCCCCGCAATGCTGCCTCACCGCCTCCATCCCATCGTGGCGTTCTACGTCGGAGCCGGTCTGTTCGCTGCGCTTTGGCCGCTGACGTCGTGGATCGTCAAGACCGCCGCCCTTGACCCCGACAGCATGGCGGCGCGGCAGATCGTCATCAAGTCGGAAATGCTCGTGCTCTCCGCTGCGCTCATGCTGCTGATCGCGCGGCCGCGCACGGTGTGGGGACTTGCTGCTCCCCGCGCGCCTGCGGGGGGGCCGGGCGCTTGGCTCATCGGAACACTCGTGCCGATCGCGATCGGCGGCGTGCTCGGCGCGGTCGCCACCGCGACGATGCTCGGCTTCGGCTTCCCGCCCATGTCGGGTTTGCGCGAGATGGGCCTGCTCCGCATGATCCCCATCGTGTGGTTCGGCTCGACCCTCGCGGAAGAAGTGTTCGTGCGCGGGCTCATCCAGGGATGGATGCAGCCCACCCCCCACACTTCCGTCCTGCCAGCTGAGGCGGCGAATCGTCCGGCATTGCAATCGGCGGGCGCGGGCGCGGCGGGCGCGGCGGGCGCGGGGGGCGCGGGGGGCGCGGCGGGCACGGGGG
>JADMIO011294164.1_pt1 | contig 65800 bp, 61 predicted proteins | sample 8958161 | NCBI WGS metagenome assembly JADMIO01 (sample SAMN16585339, study PRJNA669376) | soil metagenome | isolation source: Crop rotation soil | place: USA: Cullars Rotation, Alabama | collected 2011
GCGACTTCAAGTCACGTGAATTCCAAGCTTCGGATCCCACTGTGCTGGAAAGGATTGCTGGGCGCCTATATATTTCGGGGCATAGCACTCTTGTTTGCTGCCGTACTGATATCCATTTGGTGGTTCAAGCCGCTTGGGGGACTATACCTCCTGTATCTGGCCATCAGTTATTTTGTCCGAAAGCATAGACAGCGACGGACTGAGAGGTCCGAAGACGATGTGCCGCCGCCGGAGCGAAGCTGGCTTTACAGGAAGACCTTGGGATCGCTGGGGCCGTTTTGGGCGACGGTGGCCATGGTGGAAGTAATGGACATGGCCTTTTCAATAGACAACGTGGTGGCGGCAAATGCGTATAGCAAGAATATCATCCTGGTGTGGACGGGAGTGTTCATAGGGATATTGGCGATGCGGTTCTCGGCACAGGGATTTGTAAGGCTGATGGAACGATTTCCATTTCTGGAGATCTGCGCTTATTGTGTGATCGCCATGCTGGGGATCAAGCTGAGCCTGTCGGGACTAACCCATTTCTATCCCTGTAGTGAGTTTGCCGTGTTTCTGGAAGGACCCACGGAATGCCTGATTCATCAGGGTAAGAAGCTTCCCGAGGGAGAACATCCCAAAGTATGGGGAGATGCCATTACATCTATCCTGAGTCTTGCATTGTTTTTTGTTCCTGTGGGTACCTCTTTGTTGTTTAACTGGCCGAAGCACAAAAGCAAACCCACAAATTGATGTGCCATGCCGGTATGGAAGCTGGACGCGGATTTGTGGTTCCCATCGCCGGCCTTAGCAGAGGAAGACGGGCTGCTGGCGATAGAGGGGGATCTGGGCCCGGAGCGATTGCTGCTGGGGTACAGCAATGGAATATTCCCCTGGTATTCAGAAGGAGATCCGATACTATGGTGGAGCCCGGACCCGAGGTTTGTGCTTTACCCTCAAAAGCTCCGGGTTTCCAAGACGATGCAACAGACACTGAGACGGAACGTATTCGACTTTCGGTTCGACACGGAATTTGAAAAGGTTATGCGCAACTGTGCCTCGGTCTTTCGCAAGGGAGAAGGCGGTACCTGGATCAATGAGGACATGATACAGGCGTATTGCAGCTTGCATGAGATGGGTTTTGCGCATAGCGCCGAATCATGGGTAGATGACCGGCTCGTCGGAGGTCTGTATGGAGTACGTCTCGGGAAGATATTTTTTGGTGAGAGCATGTTCTCCTTTGAGAGCAATGCGAGCAAGGCGGCGTTCATACAGTTGGTACAGCAGCTGCAACGTGAAGGGGTAGTACTTATAGATTGTCAGATGCATACCGCACACCTGGAAAGCCTCGGAGCAGAGGATATGGGAAGACAGGAGTTTCTGGACCTCGTTCACAAGTTCATCAACTAAGAACTGTCAGCGGAGGTCATTTTTTCTTTTCAAAATGTTTCTTTTCAAAATGTTTCTCTACCGAGCCTTCATTCTTTGGATGGTATTGTTTGCTGCAACACAAGTCTTTGCTTTCGCGCAGGGAGTTACCTACAATTTAGACACGGCCAGAGCACCGGGGGCCGGCTGCGATACCCTTCCGGTGCTTGCCTATTTTCAGGTGAAGGGCAAGTATCCCGAAAGCTCGCAGACCCTTACTCGCTGGGCGGACAGCACACTTTGGCATTCTTTCCGGCCGGGCGATATCAATGGCTACATCACCTTTCGGTTCATGATTGACTGTCATGGACAGCTGACCGGAGTGAGACTTTTTCAGACCAATGAAAAGTATGAGGCAGGTTTTTTTCCGAAGGAAATAGTTGAGCGACTGTATACTTTCGTCAGGTCCCTGGACGGTTGGAAGAGAGGAATGGCAAGGAGCAGGCAGGTAAACTATTCAGCGTATTTAAGCTTTAGAATTGAACATGGCCATGTTGTACAGACGTCTCCTTAGCGGGTTTGGGCTTTGCCTTATTTGCCTGTGTCCGGTGAAGGCACAACATGCTATTTGCAACAATGCGCATGCGCGCGATAGTGCCATTGGTCATATTGGTGAATCGTACAGCTATACCAGCGCGGGCTGGCAAAAGGCCTGTGATTCATTGTTAGCTGTTTGCCCGGATCTGGACCAGGTATGGCAGATGAAGGCTATGCCGAATATCAAGATGGGAAACTGGGAAGGATGCTTCAGCAACCTGCAGCACGCTGTTGCCTTGAACCCGAAAACCTGGCTGGCCTACCAGGCTTTCCTCAAGTGCCTCTTCGCGAAAGACTTCCGGGGTGCGCTCATTGATTTCAGACGCTGTGATACGGTGGTGCCGGGAGCCGGGGTGATGGACCACAGCTACGATTTCTATCGGGGCTTATGTTACCTGGGACTAAAAGACTACCCGACAGGTCTGAGTCTCCTGAAGAAAGATGCTGATCGGCAGGCAAAAGCATTTGGCGAGACGAACATTCACTATGTAAGTGTCTTCTATCTTGGTCTAGCCTATTTTCTGAACGGGCAGCAAGACAGGGCAGAAGTATACCTTTCGCAGTGCCTGAAAAGCTTTCCGCAATATCCTGAAGCGTCTTACTATTTAGGCATGAGCTTTCAGGCACGGGGACGCAGCAAGGAGGCGATGGCCTGCTTTCGCACAGCAAAGACGAGTCTGCTAGCCGGATATAATTCCAATGAGGACCAGGAATTCTACGTCAACTATCCTTTTGCCATCTCGCTTCGTGAGGTTGAGGATCAATTGAGCCATCTATGAATCTGCGTGAAGAAATACTGCGGGAGCATTCTAAGGCGCAATCCATGAAAATTGCCGGCTACGTCGGCAGCGATGCAAAGCGTTTTGAAGAACTGATGGGCCTGTTCCTTCATGATGAATACCGGGTCGTCCAGCGGGCGGCCTGGATTGTAAGTCACGTAGCCGAAAAGACGCCGGGAATGATCCAGGTCCATCTGCCGGCGATGGTCGGGAAGATGCTGGAGTCGGATCAGGCGAGCGCTGTCCGAAGAAATGTGCTCCGAATACTGCAGTTCGTTGAAATCCCCGAGGACCTTCATGGCGTCATCATGGACTCCTGCTTTCGGTTTGCTTCGGACCCGAACGAGACGATTGCCGTACGGGCTTTCTCGCTAAAGATCCTGGGAGACCTTGCGGCCTTGTATACTGAAATAGAGCAGGAATTGCGCTCGGTGATTGAGGCAGGAATGGAACAGGACCCTACTCCCGCATTTCGCAGCAGCGCCAGGTATGCTCTCAAGAAGTTTGAAAAGCGGTCACAGAAGACTAGCTGATAGCCGGTTAATGCCTTTTCCGTTCAAAACTGAAGAGCGTGGCGCGGGCATCCGGTTTTCCGAACACCGTATTTGCGATGATTTCTGCGGCTGTCTGACTGAAGGTGGTGCCGTTCCCTCCGTAACCGATAGCAAAGTGCACATGGTCAAGCCCAGGATAGCTGCCTACGTAGGGTAGTCCATCGTCCGTTTCTCCGAATGTTCCGCACCATGAAAAATCCGGCGCTACATCCTTGAGCTGCGGAAAGATCTTTTTAATATATGCGAGCAGACGGGTCTCCTTGGCTTTCAGTACGGCATCCCGCAAAGCGGCTGATTTAAAGGGAATATCTTCTCCGCCGATCATAATTCGGTTTTCCGCAGTCGTACGGATATAGTGATAGGGTCTTGCCGTCTCCCAAATGAGCGCTTTGTTCTTCCACAGCTGTTCAGGCAAGAGCGGCTGGCTCGCCACCACATAAGTGCTATGTAGCTGAGCTACTTTTTTGGGCAGGAATAGTGCAGATTCGTATCCGGCAGCGCACACTACCTGCCGGGCTTTAATGGTTTTTCCATCCTGGGTAAGAAGGCGTACTCCTTTCTTGTCGGATTGTATTTTGGTGATCCGGGTGCGGGGAAAGACCTTTAAGCCGTTGCCCAGGGCATGATACCGGATGATGCCGGAAGCAGCGCGATAGGGATCCAGCTCAGCCGCCTCGCTATGGTGCAGAGCCAGAGACGCGGAAATTTTCCAATCGGCTTTCAACTGATCTTTCAGAATAATTTCGCCCGGCAGGCCATGTCTGCTGCGAAGCTCCTGTTCCTTGCGCAGCATGCGCTCACCTTTCCGGTCGGTAGCGAGGCAAAGGCTGTCACGCCGGGCAAGTCCTGCATGTGTCTGGGTGCTGGTCAGGATCTGTTCTATCCGGGAAATCGATTCCAGGTTGATCTGGTAAATAGCGGTTGCAGCAGGTTCGCCATACCATTCAATGAGTTGTTGAAAGGAGGAATCGATCTCATAGTTCAGATGGGCGGTCGAAGCTAGCGTGCTGCCCGTGCTCAGCATCCGGGAGTCGACCATGGTGCAGCGGGCTCCGCGCATGCTCAACTCATGTGCGATAAATGCGCCAGAGATACCCGATCCGATGATGACGATGTCCTCATCGGGAAGGTTTTCCGACAGGGGCGGGAGATCGGCCAGCAAGCCATTGGTTACCAACCAATACGGAAGTCCGGAATGCAAGTCCATAAGTAATGAAACACCATTACCAATAAATACTGAGCCAAGGCTTCGGCTCCGCTCAGACTCCGGCCGGTCACCTGGCGTAGCCGGGGTGAATTAATTTTGAGCTAACATGCAATATTTTGCAAGAATGACTTACTTTTGCCGTCCCAAAATCCATCCGGCCGGGAATGGAGCTGTTAGCCCTGCGATCAGCTGTTTTTCCTGACCCATGTTGCAGCCGGTGTGAGGGACTTATTTTTTAATTGCTAAAAACATTTATGGCAACAGAAACAAAAACAGCCAGGCTCCAGAGTTATGAGCTTATGGTGATTTTCACGCCGGTTCTGGCGGAAGAAGAGTACAAAGCTGCTCAGCAAAAGTTTACGGACATCATCACTACCAACGGTGGTTCCATCGTGCATTCCGATGCAATGGGTCTGCGTTCACTCGCATATCCGATCGCCAAGAAGACCACGGGTCTCTATTGGCTGATTGAGTATCAGGCACCTACTGATGTCAATGTGAAGCTGGAGATTCAAATGGGTCGTGATGAAAGCATCATGCGCCAGATGATCACCCGCCTTGACAAGTATGCCGTTGAGTACAATGAGCGTCGCCGCAAGGGTATCAAGCTTACGCACACTCCTAAGAATGCTGCGGAAGAAGTAGAAACTCACGAGGAAGCGTAAATCTTAAAAGGTTTCCTGCCGGATTGCCGGCTGGAGCCACAAAAAAAAACATTCAAAAATGGCTAAGCAAAACGATATCAAATACCTGAGCACTGCTCGCGTAGACCGCCGTCCAAAAAAATATTGCCGCTTTAAGAAGCTGGGCATTAAGTACATCGATTACAAGGATGCAGAATTCCTGAAGAAATTCCTGAACGATCAGGGCAAGATGCTGCCACGTCGCCTCAGCGGTAACTCTCTGAAGTACCAGCGCAAGGTTGCCGTAGCGATCAAGAAAGCACGCCAGATGGCACTTCTGCCTTACGTGACGGATCTGATGAAGTAATTCTTAATTCTTAATTCTTAATTCCTAATTGAAATGGAAGTTATTCTTATAAAAGACGTTGATAACCTGGGTGGTGTGAACGAGCTCGTTAGTGTTCGCCCCGGTTACGCCCGCAACTACCTCATCCCGCAGAAATTTGCTGTTGAGGCGAGCGAAGGCAATAAAAAAATGCTCCAGGAGCGCCAAAAGGTAAGTCAGAAGCGCGAAGCCAAATTGATGGCTGAAATTGCCAAGGTTACTGATGTACTGAAGGAAAGCCCTGTAAAGGTGGGCGCCAAGACTGGTACCAGCGGAAAGATCTTTGGTTCTGTTACCAGCATCCAGATCGCACGCGCCATTCGCGAGCAGAAGGGTTACGACATCGATCGTCGCCGTATCACTATCACTGACGACGTGAAGGAACTGGGCATGCACAAGGCATCCATTGACTTCGGAAAGGAAAACGTGGTAGAAATGGAGTTTGAAGTAGTAGGCGAATAATTTTTCGCTTCCAGATAAAAAAAGCCGCAGGTTCTCCTGCGGCTTTTTTATGTGTTGTACCCTAAATATTGTCCGGCTCTTCGCCGTCTTTTAACGCGGCGCCGCCGATCCGGAACAGGCGGTAGGCTAACGATACTCCTGCAACATCAGCGTTTGAATAACTGTAGATCTGCTTTGGCACTATATAGTTGCCCAGACCGTCTATAACAGAGTATTCCACCATTTTAAGCTTGCCCTTAGCCATGAACCGGAGCAAGGCACGAATTTTCGCACCTCCGCTTTCGTCAAAACGAATATTGCAGTCGTGCAGGCGTTTTACTACAGCGTCATCAGGGCTGCCGCTTACCTGCAGCTGCATGGGCATTTTTAGGCCGCAGAATGGTATCAGCTGTGGATAGGTCTGATAAAGCCTGTACAGCCAGTCATCGCGCTCGGTGCTCTTGTCACGGCCATCGGCACACTTTGCGAGCGTCTCATATGTCCGGGCCAGAAATAGCTTTTCATAGCTTAAGTCTATGTCCGGTTCGCGGAGCAGCGGATTGAGTATGGCCTCCGCTTCCTTATAGTCACCTTCCTGTGTGTGCAGTCGCGCCACCATCAGCTTGAAGTATTTTCTGATGCGGGTACGTGGGTCTGTGTTGGCACTTTCCGAAAACTTGCGGATAAAATACCGGGCGGAGAAATTGCTGACCAGTGCCTGCACCTCGTCCCAGCTGATCGTGCTTTCGGTAGAGAAGAGCCGGTAAATCACCTGGTCCCGCTCCGGATTCTGCGCGAACTGATTAATGATGAGAAAGGCCTGCAGGTAGCGTTCAGACGCGATCTTCACCATATTCAGCATTACATTCGGCGAATACCACCAGCCGGAGTGCTCAAATCGCTGCATCTCAAACGTAGCCTGTTTGGTCATGAGCTTATTGAGCTGAATCGAGAAGTCGTAGTGGCTCTGTCCGAGAGTGGTTCCGATATGCAGCTCCTTAAATCCCGCTGCGCGGTCGGCATGGCGCTGGCTTTCTGCTATTTGTCCATCATAGAACAGGCAGCGCGCAAGCGCAATGTTGTACCAGCCAAAGCCGGGCGTCGACCCATTCGCCATGATCTGGGCCTTCATCCGCAGCTCGCCGATCTTGGGAAGACCCTTGTAGATGTCGAGGATAGAGGTATAATAGACATATTCCTGCAGGCGCTTGTCGCCGTTATCCTGGAACTGTGCGAGCTTGTATTCGGCCTCAGCCTCCCGAAAGTCACCGTTGATGGATCGGAAGGTAGCGTAGTTGTTATGCGGAAATATGGGCGAGTTGCGGAGAAGGTCAAAATAGTGTGAGGCCGAGTCTATGTGCAGCGCGTAGGCGTTGAGCAGGCTCTTGTAATGATAAACTCCGTAATAGTCGTTCTTATCATAACCCGGCTGAAATATCCCTACATTGAATTGCGCGTTGCGCGCGATCCGGCGGAGGTTCGAGTCAAGATAGCTGTTCGCCAGGACCTCGTTCTCTTCGATTGAGTTCTTTAGGAAGGAGTATTTATCGTGAGTGTAGAAGCGGTTCCGGTGCGTGACCCACATCAGGTAATTATAGGCATCAAAGAAGTCGCGCTGGAAATTCCACTTCAAATAGCGCCGCAGCAGCTTGATGTTCTTTTCCGGCTGCTCGGTATTGAGATAGCATTGATTGAGAAAATTGACGATAATGCTGTAATCTACCTGCTTGGGATAGCTGTTTATATAATCAAAGAGGTTGTGCGTGCGCGTTCCAAGCTCGGGGCGATAGTCGCGCTCGATCTGGCGCAGGGCACGTTCGAGGGGCGCTTCTGCATTCTTGTATCCTATATAGTCGGCTGCGTGGTTGAATTTGTAGGCTCCCTCATACATCCATCCTACATAATAGCTGCTGTCGATCCGTATGAATTCGCGGGAACGCGGAAGGGCATCTTCACTGTTCATGTTGGTGCCCATACGTTTCGCATCCACCTCATACCGCAGAGCAGGATTACCTACACGCCGGGGCGGCTTGGGCATCATGAGCTGTGGCTGGGCTTGCTGCTGACCAGTCTGGGCACTGAGCTCCACGCCCATAAAGAGCGGCAAAACGAGGAGACAGATCTTCCGTATGTTCATGATGGAGAGACAGGCCGCTGATTTAACTGATTCGGCAGATCAGCTCAGATCAGTCCGTTCAGTGGCCTATTTAATACAGCCGCAGTTTGGCGAGGCGTTCAATTTCCTTATTGATGATGGATTGCAGGGCATTCGCGCGGCCTTCCTTGTTGCGATAGATGAGGCGGTGATCGAGCACAGCCTGGGTGATATCCTTGACGTCATCCTCGATCACAAATGTCCTGCCCTTTACGAGAGCGTAAGCGCGCAGACATTTAAGGAATGCTATACCACTTCGGGTGGAAGCTCCAAGAGAAATATCGGCATGCGCACGGGTAGCACGTACGATATTGCTGACGCTCCGCACAATCTCGTCGTGGACATGCACCTGTGCCGCCTGTTGCTGCAGCTCCAGGACTTCGGCAAGTGATAATACCTGTTCACCGCTGATCAGATTGTGTGCTATTTCAAGGTATTCGCGGTAAATGTTCAGCTCAGTCTGCTCATCTACATAGCCGAAATAGATCTTCATGAAAAAGCGGTCCAACTGCGCTGCAGGAAGCGGGTAAGTGCCCTCCATTTCGATCGGGTTCTGGGTGGCTATCGTGAAGAAGAGCCGCTCTAGCTGCAGGGTTGCGTCTCCCGAGGTGATCTGGTTCTCTGCCATCGCTTCCAGCAGTGCGCTCTGAACTTTTGGTGAGGCGCGGTTGATTTCGTCGGCCAGCAGAATATTGCAAAAGAGTGGGCCTTTCTTGAAGACGAACTCTTTGCTGCGGTCGTCGAAGATATGGGAGCCGATGAGGTCCATCGGGAGCAGGTCGGGCGTGAATTGAATGCGCTTGAACACGACGTGCTGCTCGCCGTGTCCGCCCGCGATGCACTGTGCGAGTGTCCGTGCGAGGACCGTCTTACCAGTACCCGGATTGTCTTCCATGAGGATATGTCCCCCGGCGAGGAGGGAAGTGACGACCAGCTCTATTTGATTCCTTTTGCCGCGGATCACCCGTTCCATGGCATTCACCAGTCGCTCAATATGCTGTGAAGCGTCTATGGACACCGGGTGGGTTGTAGTTACGATGGATTCCATCTTGTGCTTTGAGGGGATACTTTGAAGGAATGAAATAAGCGAATATTGGGGTAAAGGTTTACTAAAGTTTGCCGGTGAATTCCCTGGTTGAGCATGGTCAGAGAGTCCCTTTACTACTTCAAAATGTTCTTTTCATTCGAGAACTGCCTTCTGCTGAAGACCAGCGCAAGAAAGGCAAAGGCCACTAGCGAAGCAACGATAGCCGTATATTGAAGTGGCTTGATGGTGCCGGCGATGATCTCCTTGGTAGCGAGCGCAATGTTGAGAATCGGAATAAATGTGGTCTCCCATGACAACTTTACCCCGGGCATAAGAGCGATCATGGCCGGAACAATAACGACAAAGGTCATTGGAGTCACATAACTCTGCGCTTCCTTGAATGAGCTAGCCCTGATGGCGATGGCTGATAGAATTCCGGAGAAGAACAGGCTCAAGGGGATCAGCATGGCGAAAAGCATGATGATGAACTTGGCGCTCAGGATATCAGTGACTGTTTTCAGGATCTCGGCCGGAATCTCATGTGATACGCGGATGGCCATGAACAATCCGCCGATGGTCATGAATGCCGCACAGACTCCTATCAGTGAGATAGTGACCATCTTTCCCATAAGGATTTCGAACCGGCTGGCCGGAACCGTGAGCAGGGTTTCTATGGTTCCCTTTTCCTTTTCCCCGGTTAGCAGATCGATGGCGGGGTACATGCAGCCCAGGAAGCAGAAGAGAATGAAGAAATAGGGTATAAAACCGCCAAGCACCTGTCCGATCTGTTCTTTTGCAGAGGCCAGATCCACATTACTGACTTTAACGGGGTTCAGCAGGTCCTGGGAGAGGCTGAGCCGTTCAACGCGTCGTGCGAGGACGCCGGTCTTATATTTTTCCAACAGCCCGGTAACCCGGCGTTCGACGATCTCACTGGTTGACTTAAAATAAAAGTTTACCGTGCCGGTGTGCAGGCTATCAATCCTTGAGCTGAAGTCAGGTGCAAAATCAAGGACCGCATCATAGCTTTCTTCCGATACGGAATCTTTAGCAGCCTGTAGACCGGTATTGGTGATCAGCCGGATCCTGGGATCGGTGAACAGTTGTTGTATATCTGCAGGTGCATGGAAGATGGCGATCTTCAGTTCCTTGTTCTTTTCCTTTTCGTTGAGTCTGTGCTGAAGCTTGGTAATACCCATTATCAGAAGAGGCACGGCAAATGCGGGAAGAATGATCGCAGAGATCAGTGTCTTGCGGTCACGGAGCGAATCCTTCAGCTCTTTGCGAATGATGGTAAGGATGGTGTTCATGTTGATCAGTTTGCCTGGACGATTCGGATAAAGGATTCGGTAAGGGAGTGGTCTCCGGAGAATTGCCGGAAAGCGGGCATGTTGTCGCTATATATGATGTGGCCCTTGTGGATAATGGCGAGATCATCGCAGAGCAGATCTACCTCGCTCATGATATGGGAGGAGAAGATGACAGTTTTGTTTTGTGATTTACATTCCCGGATCAGCTCGATAATATTATTGGCCGTAATGACGTCAAGTCCGGAAGTCGGCTCATCGAAAATGAGCACCTCGGGGTTGTGGATCATCGTGCGGGCGATAGATACTTTCTGTTTCATACCAGTGGAGAGCTGCCCGATACGCTTATTCAGAAAGTCATTGATGCCCAATTTGGAGAACAGTTCTTCTTTTCTTCTCCTGAAATCCGCTTCGGGGATCTTGTGGAGGTCGGCGAAGTACTTTACCGTCTCAGCGGGTGTAAGCCGATCGTACAGATTGGTGGATCCTGTAAGAAAGCCGATTCGCCTGCGTACTTCCCGGGAGTCATGCACGGTGTCAAAACCGTTGACATCGATAGACCCCGAGCTGGGTGCCAGCAGCGTGGCGATCATACGCAAGGTGGTTGTTTTTCCGGCACCATTGGGCCCCAGCAGCGAGTAGATGCGGCCCGGCTGGCAGTTAAAGCTGACATTGCTTACAGCAAAAACAGTTGCGTCTTTGGTCTGCATCTCATGCTGTTGCTTCTTGCTCAGAGCGTATTTTTTCGAAACGTTCTTTACCTCGATCATGGAAAGGCTTTGGCGCAAATTAGGATGTCTGAAGTTTAGGAAACACGTTAGTTACATTTGTGATAAAACAACCATAATGAACAAGACAGAAATGGTGCAGGGACTTTGGGAGCGCATCCGGCAGCCAAAACATACCATGCCTGTGCTAAACCAGATATTTGAGGAATACAAGGCGTTGGTGACGGAGTTCAAGGCCGACAGCGAAGACTATGTAAAGGCGCTGAAGCATACACACGAGGAGTTCCCGGACCTCAGCCGGCTCATCGGGAAGGGACATGATGCCATATTAAAGGGGCGTCTGATGGACGCGATCGGAGCCTTGAAGAAGAAGGTGACCGAGTTGGAAGCACCCCCTGCCGATGAGAGCTCTGCTCCGACGGCCGATGCTGAAAAGACAGCGTCTGATCAGGAAGCGGAGAAACCTAAATTCCGGAATATGCCGTCTTTGGGAATGGACTAGGTTAGCCGATGACCGGTAAAAAGCGATACTTCAAAATTTTTGGTTTCCCGTACGGCGCTATGGTTGTACTGTGGGTCTCGTCTTAAGAGGCAGCTCAAGGCGTATTGAAAATTCATCCTTCGTATCGGTGATATGAAAGCTGCAGCCGGTTCCATAAGCGTATTCCAGCCTCTTGCGCGTATTCTGAATGCCGATGCTGGTTGACGATTCCTTTGGACCAATGCGCTTCCCGTTCCAGGTTTCAAAGAACAGCTCATTCTGGTCCTTCAGCTCCAGCCGGATTCGTGCGGGACATGATTCATCATTTATGATCCCGTGTTTGAGAATATTTTCGACCAGTGTGATCAGCACGAATGGGATCAGATAATAGTGTCCCGTCTCACCGACGACGGTGAATTGAACAAATACTGCATTGTTGAATCGTTGCTGAGCCATCTCTATGACGTTCTGAATATGCGCTACCTCGTCTTCCAGCTTTACCAATCCATTCTCCTCATCGGGTCTGAACGAATAGCGCATGATTTCAGAGAGCCGCATGATCCCCGTAGATAATTCCCGCGACAGAGGCAGCGACTTTGAATACAGAAAGCTCAGGGCATTGTAGAGAAAATGCGGATTGATCTGGGCTTTATACACAGTGCTTTCCAGTTCCAGCTTTTCTTTTTCCTGCTGCATTTTTTCGCGTAGCATCCTCGCAATATCCCGTTGTTTCTGTATCGACCTGTTATAGAACAGGTAAGCCGACGCGAATATGGTATAGTTAATTATCCATAAGACTCCTGCTGTTATCCATTTGATCTTGGGGGGATCGGCAAAAGTGCCATACACCAGGGGATAGATCTTGTAGATGATTATGGACTTGAACGCAAAGAATATTGCCACAATGGCCAGGCACCGCACTATGCTTATTGCGAGTGCAACGTGATTTAAAGAGGAAAATGTCCGCAGCGCATAGTATATGGAATAGAACAAAAAGATATTGTGGGTTAGGAAAATAATAAGTTCCACCGGCAGCCGGGTGCTCGGCTCCAATATCAGATCAGACACATAGGCAATGAGGAAGTAAAGGAACCAAACCAGAAGATGGATCTTAATGACTCTCATAGTATCGAACAACAAACTGCTGCCAATTTGGGACTGTGTCTGCAATAGGGATATCCGGATAGATTCCTATTCCGTCGAGCTTACCCTGGTTTTCCGGAATGGCCCTTCGGGAAGTAGCAATGTAAAGTTTATATTTCTTGGAAGGTAGGACAGTCGGGCTGTAATCCAGATAATCTACTGCACCCATGGTATGTTCGCCAAATAGCTTCACTTTTTTGCTCTGCCTGCACATCAGGATCATCAGCTCGGTTGCACTCTGGCATGCATAGTTCATGATGATGGCAACGTTCCGCGGATACTCCAGGATCGTATCAAGCTTTATCGAGTCCACGCCATTTGATACGAATCTCCCCAGACTGTCTCTTAGCATGGCGATACGTGTATGCCACTGCGCGATTACCTGAGTGTCTGCATTTGGCATCTTCGCGTACTCCTCTACCGCCTTCGACAATTCAGCAATATTGTCTTCCGTGCAGTACGAAAGTGTCTGATGCCTCGCTATCGGTCCCGAATATATGAAGGGCCATAAGGGAGCATAGACGTAGCTGCGACCACCCAGGTTGTTGGTAAGGTCCAGAATTAAGGTGCTCGACCGGCATATGACATCATGCTGAGATCTTACGAGGCTATCGATGATAGTAGCATCTCTCTGGGTGGCACCGGGAATCTTCATCAGGAAGACGTTGTTGCTCAGGCTCCCCCCTGTAGTATACTCATTGAAGACAGGGCGGGTGCAAAGGCTGCCGCCTCCATAGGATCGGAGTTTTTTCCATTTGCTCTCGGCACCAATGGTGAAGACCGTATCATTTCGAAAAATTGATTTTACATAGTACCGCGCTTTTGACCAGGAATTGATCTGATCAGTCATAAAGGTGCCTTTACCGGTCTTTCTAAACACGCTCAGTACTCTGCCCGGCGGCAATAGGCTATCTCTGGATTCGACAACCCAAGCCTTCAATGTCAAGGGGTAGGCGGAAACCTGACGAATTCCGATGATACAGTTTTCATAGTCATTTATCCAATAGCCCTCATAGTTCTTCTTCTGTTGTTCACTATTCAGATAGTGCGTCAATACAGTCAGATCTGCTTTACAAACAGTATAGTCAACCGGCATCGATTCTTTCGTCTGATAGACCTGCAGGTGCTTATCCTCGAAGTAATTAGTGATCTCAGATAAGGCTCTGAAAGTATCGAGTGACTTTGCTGAAAGTATCGACTTTACAAATGCTCCGAATCGGGCGCTGTCCGTCTTATCATTGAAACCTGGATAATTGCGGCGGATCTTATCGACCAGGAAATCAATGTCGTTTGCCTGTGCGCAGGTAAATAATGGTACAAGCAGTTGACCCAGCAATATGACGATGCAAATAAGGCGCTTGTTCATCCTGACAGTTACGGGAAAATGATGCTTCAAATACTAAGGCTTTCGCAATCGGCGACTGAATCTCCAGGAACTATCCGGTCTGTTTGGACGTGCAATCAAAACCGGACAATATAGTAGTGGGTGGTGGCGGAGGTGGCGGTGGCTGGTCTTTCTTGTTCACAGCTCCTCCGTGTATGAAATACATTTGGCGATTGGTGAGCTTGCCAATGATCATTCTGTCCAGCTGTAGCTGGCCGGTTCCGATGCTCTGCTTCTTTTTCATTTGATTTTGTTTAGCGAAATGAAAGTAGAGCCGACTGGTGCCGCTTCAATTTGCTTTTGTGCAAACTGCCTGATTGCTGACGCGAATGCCCTGTTTATCTATCTCAGAGCTTAAGTAAAATAGCTGACTGCCGACCCATAATCATGAGTCATTTCGGCCCGGATTGCAAATCCTTATCAGTGGAGAATCTATGCTCAGCTCGCGATGCCTACAACAAGGCGCATGAGCTGAAGTACTTCTTCCGCTTTTTCTTCTTCCCTGCGGTAGCGGTGGCAGAGAGCCAGTTCTTCCATCATTTTATAAATGACGCGTTTGGGATCGAGGGGCACAAAATGCTGGGTTTTTTCGCGGACACCAATCTTGTGCAGATAGCCCTCCACGTCACTACGTGTGTAGATAGCCCCGTTCATCGGGTCAAGGAAGAAAGAAATCCTGGGATCATCTTCTTTTTCCGGATTCAAAAACGGATGGAGCGTGTCGATATAGGCAAATACAAGCTGCCTCGGAATGTCGACCGCAAAAATGGGTATGTCTAGCAGCTCGCAGATGACCAGGTAGAGAATTCCTATAGTGTAACCATTGCCCTGACGGCTTTCTAGCATCTGGTTGATGTAAAAATGCTTTGGCTCGCGCGCCCCCAGCTCATGTCCCTGGATCTTGCAGTAGCTGTAGATAATGCTGTTGATCACATTCACCTGTTCCAATGGCGTCAGGTAAGGGTTCAGCTCGAGCCAGATGTTGCGGCGGATAAGGTCCATTTGGCTCAGAATAGAGCCGGCCTGCAGATCCGGGTATTGCATTCTTGCTACCAGGATGGCTCCGTTGAGAAGACTGGGGTTGCGCTCAGTTGCCCATTCATGGAACGCGGCTTCCAGGTCCTGGAAGTGTACGCGATGAATGAGCGTCTCGATGCGCGACTGAATGTCCTGGTCTTCGGTGATCTCCCACAAATGTTCCAGATTGGGAATGATGGATTTCCCATAATCAAGTATCCTGCTGGCCACTGTTTGATAGACTTCGCTGTCCGGGTCGTCTATGAGCCGCAGGAGGGCTTTTACTTCCGTATCATGCCACATGCATTAGCAGTTTGATTCGTACTACAATATACGGCGTATACAGAGCAAACGATATGCCGGATGCGGATTTTATGCACAGCCGGAATGTGAAGATTGTGGAAAGGAAAGCCCCCGGAAATTATCTTAGACTTACTCTAAACAAAAAGGACCGGTCAAGACACCGATCCCTTTTGTTCATTTCTTCGTTCCTTTTAGAGCGCCCGGTTCACATCAAAAGCCTCAAGCTCATTGGCGACAGCTGTGAGGAACGATGCGCCCAGAGATCCGTCCACGATACGGTGATCGTAGCTGAGGCTGAGGTACATCATGTGGCGGATAGCAATCACGTCGCCATCGGCCGTTTCGAGCACCATCGGGCGCTTTTTGATAGCGCCAACCGCCAGGATGGCCACCTGCGGCTGATTGATGATCGGTGTACCCATCAACGAACCAAAGGTGCCTACATTGGTAAGCGTAAAGGTGCCTCCGGCAGTATCATCTGCCTTTAGCTTGTTATTGCGAGCGGCATTTGCCAGGGCATTTACATCCTTTGTCAGACCCAGCAGGTTCTTGGTGTCGCTGTTCTTGATGACAGGGACGATAAGGTTGCCGCTAGGCAAGGCGGTAGCCATCCCGATATTGATATCCTTTTTGATGATGATCTTGTCGCCGTCAACACTGGCATTGATCATTGGCTGGCGCTTGATGCAGGCGACGATCGCTTCCAGGAAGATCGGAGTGAAGGTGATCTTCTCTCCGTACTTCTTTTCAAAAGCGTTCTTCTGACGGTTCCGCCAGTTCACGATATTGGTTACGTCACATTCTGTGAAGCTGGTAACGTGAGGTGAAGTAGCTACACTGCGTACCATGTGATCGGCAATCAGCTTGCGCATGCGGTCCATCTCAATGATCTCCACATTGCCGGTAATAGCAGCTGCAGGAGCGCTTGCGACCGGTGTCGGGGATGAGGCCGCGGGTGAAGGCTGAGATGGAGCTGAGGCCGGTGCTGAAGCGGCCTGTGGAGGTGCGACAGGAGCCGAGCCACGATTGGCTACGTAGTTGAGTATGTCCTTTTTGGTTACCCGGCCTTCGCCGCCGGTGCCCGGAATAGTCTCAAGCTCGGCCATGCCAATGCCTTCTTTGCCGGCAATGTTGAGGACCAGCGGAGAGTAGAACTTACTGCCTGACCCATTTGATGCGGCCGGTGCAGCGGTGGGAGGAGCCGGCATTGCCGGTGCCGGCTGCGGCTGGGCAGCGGGTGCCGGACTTGAAGCAGGGGCAGCAGGCTGAGAAGGAGCTGCGCCGGCACCCACGGTATCGATCCGGGCAATGACTGTTCCTACAGGAACGACGTCGTTCTCCTTGAACAGGATTTCAGTGAGCGTGCCAGCAGCAGTGGAAGGCACTTCACTGTCCACCTTATCTGTTGCGATCTCCAACAGGGTTTCGTCCATTTTCACTGAGTCCCCGGGCTTCTTCAGCCATTTAAGGACTGTAGCTTCCATGATACTTTCACCCATTTTGGGCATAACGAGATCGACTATAGCCATAATATTAGCCCGGATTTTATCACTGAGGGCAGGGACAAAAATAACATGAGGAATGGATATTGTTAGCCCTGAATCCGTGAGTGGGTCAGAACCGGCAGGCCATGTCGTTGCCGGATAAGCTACTTTATGGAATTCCGGCAATTCCCCATCTTTAGACAAATTACTGCATAGCCGGTTTGCCACTTTCCTCTCAATACACGCATCTCAGCGACGAAGAACTACTTCATGGCTACCGGCGTACAGGTGACAATACCTGGCTGGGTCACCTCCTGCAGCGCTATACCGTCCTTCTGATAGGTGTAGCGATGAAGTACCTGAAGGATAAAGATGCTGCCCACGACGCCGTACAGCAGATCTTCCTGAAATCGCTCACCCACCTCCCGGAGGGCGAGATCGGCAATTTCAAGGGCTGGCTGTATATCCTGATGCGCAACCATTGCCTGCAACAGCTTCGCCAGAAAGTATACATAGCTTCTGATGAGGCAATGCGGGTGATTCCTGCTGAAGAGGACAATATTGACGCAATGCAGCAAAAGGAAATCACGCTTACGGAAATGCAGGAAGCGATGGGCCAGCTCAATGCCGATCAGCGCCGGTGCGTAGATGCCTTCTACCTGCAGCACCAGAGCTACAACGACATTATGGCGGCAACGGGCTTTAGTTTTGCACAGGTAAAGAGCTTTATCCAGAACGGGAAGCGAAATCTCAAGATCATTTTAATCCGCAAGCTGCGTCAGAGACCATGAGCGACCTGAATAAAATATGGAGCGATGGGGCTGAGCAGCGCAGTCCGCTGACGGAAGCGCAGTTACTCGCTTATCTGGAAGGTCGCTTGCCGGAGCAGGAACGACGCCGGATTGAGGAGCTTCTGGCTGAAGATGGCCCCGAAAGTGATGCTTTGGAAGGGCTGCGGGAACTGTCCGTTGAAGAAACGAGATCAATGCGCCAGAGCCTGAACCTGAATCTTCAAAAGACACTGCATAAGAAACGCCGCCGCCGCCGCGGGATGACGGAACAACGCTGGACCTGGCTGGCGATAGGTGTTATTCTGCTGCTGGCAATAGTCTGCTACGCCGTCATGTATCTGGCGAAGCACTAATGAAAGACTATAAGCCAGCAGCTATTCAGCAGCCCTCTGCTCGGGATGCTTTTTCATGATCGCATAGGCTTCCACTGCAAAGCCGATCATGATCACGATTGGCGCAAGCGTGATCCGGCGGAACGAATAAATCTCCTTGTAATTGAATTGATGGGGATCAGGACTCTTGCCTCCTGACATAAGCGCAAAGCCGATCAGGATAAGCAACAGGCCAATGCCCATCCACATGTAATTGGCCTTGTCAAACAGAAAGGTTTGATTACCGCGGGGAATATGCTCCTTCGGAGTTTTGGAAATGGGGCTGGTATATGTAGGGCCGGATGCGGGCTTTGCTGATTTGGGAGGAGTCGTCGCCATGATGAAAGCAGCAATATTAAGTAAAAGATGGCAGGTGACAGTTAATGTGGCATTGCGGCATCCAGGGCTGCCGAGGTACTGAGCTTGGTATTCCTTGCATCATATTCACTGGCTAATAATCCGAAGTGTATGGAGTTCCGGTAGACGCCATTATGATAGAAATCCTCTCTGAAATAGGCTTCCTGGCGAAATCCAAAGTTTTCGAGGAGTTTACCGGAAGGCAGGTTTTCTGCATCAATAATCGCTTCTATGGTATGAAGCTCAAGCACCTTAAAGCCATATTCTGCGACGGCTTCCAGCGCCTCCCGCATGATGCCCTGCCGGTGCCATGCCCTGTTTAGAGAATATCCGACCTCCGCCCGGGAATGTTCCGGATGGATATTTACGTATCCGATGGTTCCCAGTACTTTCCCCGTCTCTTTCCATTCCATTGCCCAGTTGATCTTTTCGTTCTTAACGAGAAAATCCTCCATCATCGTCATCACTTCGAGAACATCCTCTTCCGTTCTTGCCAGGGGTCGGGGAATGAACTGCATGACCTGCGGGTCGGACCGGAATTCAAATATGTCGGAAGCATCCGTGTTACGAAGGCGGCGCAATAAAAGCCGGGAAGTATTTAGCTCGGGGAAGTTGCTGAAATCAAGCGTTATCATGAATTAGATTTTTCGGGTCAGAGCGACAATTTTGCCCCCCAATGCTGCAAATATCGTCATTGACAACTCATAGATTTATCATGCGTCAACTGATATCGGCAATTGCCGATCGCAGGAAGCGGGCATCTGATATTGCTTCCGTATACCAGGTATTGTTGAAGTATGCAAATAGTTGCCGTGGCGGATGAGCTTTTATCACTTCAATCCAGGGAGACAGCCCCTCTATTCCATAGCCACTCTTGTAAAGTACCGGCTTGCCGTGAAAGCGCAGATAAGTGCTGACTTCGTCCGGGACGAACAGATCATCAATGCCCGGAAAGGATACGTTGACAAAGAGCATTCCCACAGCGTGAAGTGCTTGGTAGACATCCTCTCTCCACCAGCTGGGATGGCGGAATTCAATTGCATGGAGGACGGGGTAATCGGACAAGGTCATGATCACTTCCAGCATTTGCTCAGAGTATTGTACCTGAGCCGGAAACTGGTATAGAATGCAGCAGAGCTTATCCTGTAGTGTGTCCAGGGCGATATCGTAAAAACTGGCTTGTTCCGAAAGTATGCCTCGCATTTTCCGGAAGTGAGTAAACAGGCGGGGAGCTTTTAGTGTCAGTACAAAATCCCGGGGAGTCTGCCGGTACCAGACGCTAAGGCTCTGGCGGGTAGGCATTCTGTAGAAGCTGGCATTGATCTCAATCGTGTTGAAGTGTTGACAGTAGTAGTCAAGCCATTTCGACGACGGTAGTCCAGTGGGATAAAAGTGTCCGCGCCATTCCCTGTAAAAGAAGCCTGAGCAGCCTATGAATGCCAGCATGCGGGAGTAGTAAAAAGACTATTCCCCTGGGAGTTGTCCCTCTCTACCCTCTTCCTGAATCCTTGTTCTACTTGCTGACCATCCGTACGATTGGTACGATCATTTCTTCCAGGCTGATGCCCCCATGCTGGAAGGTGTTCCGGTAATACTGGACATAATGATTGTAGTTGTTCGGGTAGCACAGGAACACATCGGACTTCGCAAAAATGAAGGTTGAGCTCACATTCGGCTTGGGAAGGCCGGCCTGTGTCGGATCCCTGAATGCGAGTACGTCCTTTTCTTCATACTGCAGATTGCGGCCGTGCTTATAGCGCAGATTGGTGGTAGTATGGCGATCGCCCACACATTTACTGGGCTTCTGAACGCGAACGGTCCCATGATCAGTTGTGACAATTACCTGTATGCCCCTGTCCGCGATCTTTTTCAGCGCACGGTGCAGAGGTGAGTGTTCAAACCAGCTGACTGTGAGGGAACGATAACTTACTTCATCGCCGGCCAGCTCCTTCAGTACCTCCATTTCCGTACGCGCATGGCTGAGCATGTCCACGAAATTGTATACGATAACGCTCAGGTCGTTCTTCAGGTAGTTATGAATATTGTCCTCAAATAGCTTTCCGTCGTCGTTGTTGGTGATCTTGGTGTACTGCCATTTGATATTGTCTTTCTTCAGTCGCTTTAGTTGAGCCCCGAGCAGCACATCTTCAAAGAGGTTTTTTCCGCCTTCATCCTCGTCATTTTTCCATTCATTCGGATGGTGTTTGGCGATGTCGATGGGAAGCATACCGGCAAACAGAGCGTTACGGGCGTATTGAGTGGCGGTAGGCAAAATGGCATAGAACATATCTTCCTCCACCATACGGAACGATTCGGAGAGGATGGGCTGAAATGCCCTCCATTGGTCTAAACGCAGGTTGTCTATAACGATGAGAAAGGTGGGAGTGCCCGGATCCACATGCGGAAATACCTTCCTCGCAAGTAATTCATGTGAGAAGAGGGGCGTGTTACTATCCTTCCCGAGAATCCAGTTGCTATAGTTTTTTGAAATGTACTTCACGAACTCAATGTTCGCCTCTGTCTTCTGATTTTGCAGGACCTCCAGCATTTCCGGACTGTCACTGCGGGTCATTTCAAGTTCCCAATGAACGAGGCGGCGGTAGAGATCTTTCCATTCTTCATGGTCAGGGTTGGACGATAGGGCCATGAAAAGGTTCCGGAAATCCTGTTGATAGGCGGTGGTTGTTGCCTCACTTACCAGCCGCTTCCCGTCCATGATCTTCTTCAACGAAAGAAGTACCTGATTGGGATTGACAGGCTTTATGAGATAGTCCGTGATCTGTGCTCCGATAGCCTCTTCCATGATGTTCTCTGCCTCATTCTTGGTCACCATCACGACCGGAAGAGCCGGCTGCATGTCCTTGATGCGCGACAGTGTTTCGAGTCCGGTCAGGCCGGGCATACTTTCATCCAGCAGCACAACGTCAACGGCTGTATCCTTGAGGAGCTCAAGGGCATCGTGCCCGTTAGAAAGCGGAGTTACATTGTAGCCCTTGCCTTTCAGGAAAATAATTTGGGGTTTCAGAGAGTCTATCTCGTCATCAATCCAGAGGATCTCGCCTTGCGACATATACTTGATTTAGTGTGTTTGAACAGGGGTTAAGCAGGCTGATTAAATGGCAGGATCTGCATTCAAAGATGATTCGCCGGCCTCAAAGTAGGAAAACTGTGCCGCCCTCTATTCCGTTGAACTGACCATTTAACGCAAGATTGGCGGATGTGTTGCATGCACTCAGTAGCTTTACTCAAATGGACTTTGGGATTCGAAACGCTGAACGGAGAGACTGTTCCGCCATGATGGAACTGGTGCGGGAGCTGGCTGTTTTTGAGCGTGCGCCGAATGATGTGACGGTCACATTGGAGCATTTTGAGGAAAGCGGATTTGGCGATACCCCGGTTTGGTGGGGCTTTGTAGCTACTGCGCCCGGCTCATCCGAAGAAAGTGCGGCCGCAGAGATTTCGGTGACCACGCAAGACCCTATGCTTCAAAAGCTAATGGAGAATGTGAATGAAGTCGCGTCGCAAAAGCCCGAAGAGGTAGTCCCGATCTTTAATGCACAGCCTGAGGAGGAAAGGTCTCCTATAGATCAGAATATCCAGCTTTCGGAGCCGGTCAGCCCCATGTTGCCTGAGTCATTGGGCAATCCAGAGGTGACGACTTCAGGAAAGGGGGAAAAGATCGTCGGATTTGCGCTCTATTATGTGCGCTATTCTACCTGGAAAGGACGAAGGATGTATCTCGAGGACCTGTATGTGACAGATGCCTGGCGAGGAAAGGGGATTGGTACTGCTCTTATGGATGCGCTGATCGGAAGGGCTATTGCCGACAATTTCCACGGCATCTCCTGGCAGGTTCTTGAATGGAACGAGCCGGCGATCACATTCTACAAGAGGTACAATGCCCGTTTCGACAAGGAGTGGACGAATGTCGCGATAGATGTGTAGCGAAATGAAATCGGGTAGGAATCGCTGTAAAATTCCCCGGCTTCCGATTATTCGAGTGTGCCTTCTTTCAAATAGCCCGGGCAACGGTAGACTTTGAGCTGAAATGACAATGTGAAAACAGCGCACATGTACTGGTCATAGGTCTGACTATTGCCTCGCTGCTTTCCTTCCCGGCCCAGGAATTGTCCCTGAGAACGGTCCTGCAGGTAGTATGCCGGATTGGGATGATCGGGGTTGTCATAGAATTTGTCTTTTCCCACATAGCTGGTGCTCACATCGTCCAGATAATCGGTAAGTGTCAACCGGTCGGCGATTTCAAAGCCAAGATTCAGTCCGGGCTTCAGCCAGTATTTAAAGCCAAGGCCTACCGGGAAGCACACCGAGAATGAGTGGTATTTCCGGCTTTCGTAGCCATCAAGATTCTGGCCTTCAGTTCCAAGCTTACGGAGGTTTTGTTGCTGGCCCATGAAATCAGCCATGGGATTGTAGTAGAATACGCCCACGCCACCCGTTAAATAAGGGGTAAAGCGCCGGCCGTCCTCTCCGGTAGCAAATCGAGTAAAATTGAACTCGCTCTGAAGGGCCAGCTCAATAATATTGCTATTGAAATTCAGGTTGCGGGCTTTGCTGAAGGCATTGTCGTTGAAGGCGTCGTCGTAGCCAACTTTGGTATAAATGAGATTTCCGCGAAGCGAGATGTAAGGCGTAATATGTTGTCTGATAAAGACTCCGCCTGCGGGGCGGATATATTTCACACCGTAATTATCGTTCAGGTCGCCAAAATACTGTGACGCCCCGGCTATGATGCCATACTCGGTACCACTATAAAAAAGCTGTGCTGTAGTCCGTTCCCCTATGAGAAGTATCAGCGGTAGTATGAGGAGGGACAGACGTAAATGACGGAACATGGTATTTGGGCAACGCAAAATTAGGCCAAATAGTATGTGATGGCCGGGCGCAGTGTCATAGTAAGGAATGATTAACATGAAGATGTGATCCGAAGTTGCCGGTTACTTTTGCGTTTCATGATACGTCCGCTGCAGTCTTACGCCGTCTTTTGCGGTTCCTCGTCTGGTAAGGATCCTATTTATATTGACAATGCCTACGAAACCGGAAAGCTTATTGCCAGCCGGGGCGCAAGAGTAATTTATGGCGGTGCACAGGTAGGATTGATGGGAGCAGTGGCCGACGGAGCGCTGCATGCAGGTGGAAGTGTAGTGGGAGTTATCCCCGGTTTTCTAAAGACAAAGGAGATCGCGCATGAGTGGCTGAGCGAGTTGATCGTAGTCGAAACCATGCACGAGCGGAAGCTGAAGATGCATGAGCTGAGCGATGCCATAATTGGGCTGCCGGGAGGTTGGGGCACAATGGAGGAGTTGACCGAAATGCTGACCTGGGCGCAACTGGGTCTTCACCTGAAGCCGATTGGCCTATTGAATACCAATGGATTTTACGATGGACTCATTCAACAGATCGCCGTGATGCAGGAGCACGGCTTTCTTCGGCCGGAGTATGCTGCGATGCTGATAGTCAGGGACAATCTTGATGATCTGCTTTCCGCAATGAATGAATATGTGGCGCCGGCAGTACCGAAGTGGATCAACGAGGAAAGGACCTGAATCGCGCTCCCCGGCAATCAACTCTTACACATGAAGCGTCCATCCTAGCAGCAGCCATCCGACCACTATAAGGGGTGCGGGGACCCTGGTGAATTTCAAAAGGCAAAAAGTGATTGCTATGACCACAAGATTGCTCCATTCAAAATGGTGCTCTGAGATGGTCTGAAGCAATACAATTCCCGAAGCCCAAATAATGCCCACGACGGCTGCGTTAATTCCTTCGAGCGCGCGGTATATGATCACATGCTGACGAAGATTGTGATAAATAGGAAATAAGAAAAAGAGCAATAAGGTGCTGGGCAGGAACACGGCGATGGTTCCGATAAAACATCCGGCAACCTGCCATCCAAGGCCGTAGTTGCTGAGAGCCAGCCCGCCTGCGAAGGCACACACGGAAAAGACGGGTCCGGGAACAGCCTGCACCAGTCCGAAGCCTGTCAATAATGACTCAGGAGAGAGCCATGCGTCGTGTTGACGCGAAAGCGGCAGCGTCACAAACTGATACAGCATCATCGGTAGAAGCGCCTGCCCGCCGCCGAATACGATCGCGCCAAATCGGTAGAAATTCTCGAACATGTTGAAGGCACGCCTATAATGCCAGTGTTCCGTTCGTGCCAGTTCCGATAATATGCCGGCGAGTATGAAAAGAGCTGCAAACAGCCAAAGATTGACCCATTTAATCCGTTTCGGCTTGCCCAACCGTTCCGGGATGCGGCGACTGGAGAAGTTGGAAATGGTTCCTGCAATCACCAGAACGGAAGGGAATACCCATGGTGTGCGGACAAGCACGGTGGCGATCAGCGCTCCGATCATGATTGCCCAGGTGGCTGTGTGGTTAACACTTGTTTTCATCATCCTCACGGCAGCAAATGCGACGAAGCCTACCGACATCGGCTGAACGTAGGTGAAGAGATTAGTCTGTACATCCTTCGCGTCAAAATAGAGCAGCAGGAAGGAGAAAGCCGACATGATCAGGAACGCAGGAAGTATCCAAAGTCCAAGAGTCACGAGGGCCAGGGGAATGCCTCCCCTCTTCAGCGCGATCAGCATAACTGTCTGCGTGGAGCTCGGTCCGGGCAGCATCTGCGCAAATGCATTGAAGTCAGTAAGCTCGGATTCGGTCACATCGTGCCGGCGCTGCACGAACGTCTTCATCATCATCCCGATATGGCCCTGTGGCCCGCCGAAAGCTGTAAATGAATACAGCGTCACGGCTTTGAGAAACGGGATGTGCCGGAGAAACATGGTAGACGAAAAGTAAGGCAATATGGCTACAAGAGAAAGGGATCAACTATTGATATGGAATGAGATATTTCGTTTAACAGGCGCCCGAAGAATTCGACGGATCGCTGTTGATCCGGCGCCGGCATCCGGGCAATCAGCAATCTTGGCTATCTTGCGCACCTAAAATTTTAAGATTATGGCTGCTCCGCAAATGCTGAGTACACTGTTCAATTCTGTAGAGTCTGTAGGTCCTGTATTTGCATATATGCTGGCGCTCCTGATGGGCATTGAACTGGTATATGTGTTCGTGAAGTATGTAATTACTTCTACGAAGTAAGAATCCCGGGAGATGGACGCTAACACGCTTGCGGGCATCCGTAAGGATTACAGCCGTGCCGCGCTGGATGAAGCCAGTACCGGGGATGACCCGTTTGCATTCTTTCGACACTGGTTTGCCGAGGCCGAAGCTTCGCTGACAGAGGAGATTAATGCTATGGTGCTGGCAACCTCCGACGCCGACGGAAGGCCGCATGCCAGGATAGTCCTTTTGAAGGCTCTTGACACCCGGGGGTTCACCTTTTTTACTAACTACGAAAGCCATAAAGGGCATGAGATTGATCATCGGCCATTCGGCGCCCTGGTCTTCTTTTGGAAAGAACTTGAGCGGCAGGTCCGTATTGAAGGGCCGATAGAGCAGATCAGCCCGGAGGAAAGCGATGAATACTTTGCCTCCCGACCTGCCGGCAGTCGTATCGGCGCCTGGGCTTCCCCTCAGAGTACGGTCATTGCTGACCGGCTTATCCTGGAAGAGCGGGTGAAGCATTTTACGGAACAATATGGCAATGATATTCCGCGTCCTTCATTCTGGGGGGGCTACCGGGTAGTACCAACCAGCATCGAATTCTGGCAGGGGCGGAGCAACAGGCTGCACGACCGTATCCTGTTTTCCCGCGAAGGCGTAAACGATAACTGGGACCGTGCAAGGCTGGCACCCTGATCTCTGCCCGGAGGGTAATGAACATTGAATGAAACGAGCATTATTTGCAGCCTTGCTGGTATTTCTGCCCGCCCTGCTGAACGCACAGGATAGAACTGACTATCGCGTCAAAGGAGCTCCGATACCGCGTTTTGTCATTGAGCCGGTTAAAGGAGGCGTGTTTACTAATACCGTGTTGAAACCCGGGAAGCCAGTGCTATTAGTGATCTTCTCTCCTCAATGTGAACATTGTGAACGAGCGCTCGATACGTTGAAGGGGATGGGTGCTCGCCTCAAGGGTACCCAGATCGTCCTGGTGACCCAGCCTATTCATCAGCCTCAAATGTCCGGATTCCTTGAAAAGAGCGGTCTTGGGAAGAACCCCGCGTTTAGAAACATGGGAGTTGACCGCAGCAACCTGATATACAGTATATATGCTCAGGACATGTTGCCGCAATTCAACATCTACGATTCAAAACACAGGCTGGTAAGAACATTTTCCGGCATTTTTCCTTTGGATTCACTCAAGCCATATTTGCCTCCGGGGTAACCGTTCCCTAAAATTGCGAGGGCATAAGCCTTCTAACGAACTCTCCAAGTCTTTATATATATGATTCTATCCGACTCCCGCCTTCTTGAAGAAATCGAAAAAGGGACCATCAAGATCAGCCCCTACGATCGGGCTTGCCTGGGCTCAAATTCCTACGATGTGCACCTGGGCGGGACCCTGGCAACCTATCGCGAACATATACTGGACGCGAAGAAGCACAATGAGATAGAGTGCTTTGAGATCCCTGAGGACGGCTTTGTTCTTTATCCGCATATCTTTTATCTCGGCGTCACCCTGGAGTATACGGAAACACACGCACATGTGCCCTTTCTTGAAGGAAAGTCATCAACCGGTCGATTGGGTATTGACATCCACGCTACCGCAGGAAAGGGCGATGTTGGCTTTTGCGGCAACTGGACGCTGGAGATCTCCGTAAAGCAGCCGGTAAAAGTGTATAAAGGCATGCCGATCGGGCAGCTCATCTATTTCCCGGTTGAAGGGAATATCGTGGAAAGCTATAGTCAGAAGAAGAGCGCTAAATACAATGCCCAACCCGACAGACCGGTAGAGAGCATGATGTGGAAGAATAAATTCTAGTGCGGATCGTAGGGGAGACCAGCAAGATCCTGTTCTTTATTCTATTTTCACCCGGCATCCTGTGTTTTGGCCCACCATTCATCCGTTTGGGGCGTATCGCCTATAGGGAATGGATGCCGGTGACCGGTGAAGGCAAACCCGAATTTTTTATAAAAGGCCTGAGCGCGGTAATTATGTTCCCAGACGCCCAGCCACAGATAATCGTGTCGATTTGCTTCGGCAAAGTCAAGATAAAAGTCCATCAGCTGATGTGCCAAACCCTGGCCCAGAAAAGGCTTGTCAACATAGAGCCTATTTAACTCCAGAGGCTTGCGGTATGGTAAAACTTCATAGGGTACCTGACTTTCAACGAAGCGAATATATCCAACCGGATTGTCTGCGACTAAAGCGAGAAAGGTATAGTCACCGGTATTTTCCAACTCCTGCTTTAGTCTTGTCTCGTTATAGTAGGTATCGAGAAAAGACAGCATGTCGGCTTCTGTACAAGTGCCTGTAAAAGTGTCATAGAAGGTCCGCCGGGCAAGGTCAGAGAGGGCAGAAACATCTTCTATTGTGCAGCGTCGGATCGTGGGGTTCAATTAAAATTCAGAAATTGGGAATTCAGGACGGCATTATTTTGTGGGAAGTTAAGCAGCGCAGGCTTTTTGAATTGAATCTTAAATAAACTGCTTATGCCCATGCACATCCGTACAACGCGTATGGAAGCCTTTTCGGATGGGGTTATCGCGATCATCATTACGGTAATGATCTTCGATATCAAGTTCAGGGACCTGGCGCATGACTTTTCGCACCGGGATGTGATCAATGGCATACAGATATTGGGTCCTAAGCTGATCGCATATTTCTTCTCCTTTCTGGTCCTCGGGATTATGTGGATCAACCACCACCACATGTTTCATCTGATTCAGGTGGTCGATGAAAAGCTGATGTGGTTAAATCTACATTTTCTGTTCTGGTTGTCGCTTATTCCCTTACCTACGTCGATGATCGGTAAAAATCCTCTGTTGTCTGAAAGTGCAGCCATCTATGGTGCGGTATTATTCATGGTAGCAGCTTCTCTTACCATGATACGTGGGTATGTCATGCGACATCATCTGATGCATCAGGACAGTACCAAAGTGAATCTGGCTGTTGATAAAGTCAATAGAAGGGCCAGGATAAAGAACTATGTCAGTCTCCTGGCCTATCTGCTGTCTATTCCGCTGGCGTACGTGTCGACCTTTATTTCCTATTTCCTGTTCCTCATCCCTTCGACCATTTTTTTCATCCCCGATGGGGTTTCAGCAGCGTCGGACGATTTTCCCGTAAAGGATATATCAACTACCGAAGAGCGGGAAGTAGATTGTTGATCAGGCCTTGATTTCGTAGTTCATCAGGTAGTCCATCAGCATTCGGAGGCCCATGGCCGTTCCGCCAATTGGCAGATAGGCTTTCCGGGACGTCGAGAAGGATACTCCTGCGATGTCAAAATGCATCCAGGGATAGTCTGTAAAGTGTTGCAGAAATTTACCTGCCGTTATTGCGCCACCAGTCGGACCACCAATATTTTTGAGGTCTGCGATTTCGCTCTTTATCTGTTCGCCGTATTCGTCCCACAGGGGATATTCCACGAGCCGCTCGTATTGACGTTCCCCGCTTTCCATCAAATGGCTTTTTACGGACTCATCGGCGGTGCCCATGCATACAATCCCATGTTCACCGACTGCGGCGGAGGCGGCGCCGGTAAGCGTTGCAAAATCCATTACCAGTGCAGGATTATATCGCCGTGCCCAGTGCAGGGCATCGCCCAGTAGCATCCGACCTTCCGCGTCCGTATTCAGTACTTCTACCGTTGTACCACCATACATGGTGATAATATCCCCGGGTACGTAGGCGTTTTCTCCCGGGCGATTATCGGTTGAGGGCACGAGCGCAATAACATGAAGTGGTAGCTCCAGCTTGGCGATCGCCCACATGGCGGCGCTTACCAGCGCTGCTCCGCTCATATCGCTCTTCATCCGGTCCATTGAGTTAGGGGTCGGTTTCAGAGAAAGCCCTCCGGTATCGTACACTACACCCTTTCCAACGAGCACAATGGGAGAGCTGTTCTTTGCTTCCGCAGGCTTGTGTTCCATAATGCTGAATGTCGGAGGATCAATGGATCCGCGGTTGACTGCCAGAATGCCGCCCATGCCTTCGCGCTCCATGTCGTCCTTGGTAAGAACCTGCACGCTAAAGCCCGCATCCTTGCCGAATGAACGGATGGCACTGGCCAACCCGGTTGCATTGAGCGCATTCAAGGGCTCATTTACCAGGTCCCTTGAACGAAACGCGGCCTCGGTCAAAATCTGAAGTGCTTTTACACGATCTTCTGCGATGGTGTCCTTATCAAAGCTGATGCTGGCAAGTGTATGCGCCTTCTTCTCTTTGTCTTTCCGGTATTTCAGGAACTGATAGGAGGCGAGCGCCAGTCCCTGAGCAAAATGCAAGGCGGCATCTTCCAGACCGGAATGGTTTACAATATGCACCGAAGCGGCTTTCTGGGCCTTAATTAAGCCACTGAGTTCCGCACCGCCCTTACGTATCCCTTCTACAGTTGCCGATTGATTGCTCTTTTTCTTTATCACATAGCAGTAGAGCATAGAATCGTACCTGTTGATCGGGATCAGGGATTGTTCTCTTGCTGCTGCCTTTTGTACAAATGCAGACTCTGCCTCATTCAGGCCGGTATTTTGCAGGTCGTCTGTCTGATCAGTCAAATAAATGGTAACGGCCCCTTCTTCCGGAGCTCCTGTATGGAAATGGATCATAAGCTTTTGTTGAAAGGCCGCAAAGGTAACGGGCGGTTAAAGTATAAATTTGCCGGCGGGGGCAATCCCCGTATCTAAATGAGTCAGGGTTATAGTCTAAAGAAGAGTCTTGGTCAGCACTTCCTGCATGATGAAGCAATTTGCAGGGAAATAGTAGAGCAGCTGACACGCAAGCCGGGTCTGCAGTTGCTGGAGGTAGGTCCGGGTGGAGGAGCGATCACGAAGTACCTGCTGGAATGGACAGATGTTGATTACAAAGCGATCGAGATAGATCGGGAAAAGGTTGAGTTTCTGCTTAAGAAATATCCTGCCATTGGCGGCAAAATCATTGAAACCGACATCCTGATCGCCGAAAAGCCATTTTCCGGCGATTTCTCTGTCATTGGCAACTTCCCTTATAATATTTCCTCCCAGATCTTGTTCAAAATACTGGAATGGAAGGGTGATGTGCCAGAGGTGATCGGGATGTTTCAAAAAGAAGTAGCAAAACGAATTGCCAGCGGTCCTGGTTCGAAAGACTATGGCATACTTTCAGTTCTGATGCAGGCATTCTATACAGTGGAATATTTATTTGATGTTCCTCCCGAGGCCTTTACCCCGCCACCCAAAGTGATGAGCGGCGTTCTTCGGTTTCGCAGAAACGGAAATCCGTACGGAATTATGGATATGCGCTCATTCAAGCATCTCGTGAAGGCGGCATTTAACCAGCGCAGGAAGACACTTAGAAATGCTCTGCGGGGCACGCTGCCGGAACCGGTACTGGTTGAGAATGAATGGATGGGAAAGCGGGCAGAGCAATTGTCCGTGGAGCAGTTTGCTTCGCTGCATCATCAATACATGGTGGGAAGATGAGTCAAAAGGGAAAAGTCCTGATAGCGGCACCAGTGCATCCTGTTCTTACAGAAGGGCTGGAGCGGGAAGGATATCAGCTTGTTCAGGCCGTTGACATCCGGCAGCAGGAAGGTTCTGCATTGATAAAGGATTGCGTGGGAGTTATCACCTCTACACGGCTGCAGTTAAACAAGGAACTAATCGATGTTGCTTCGTCCCTGCGTTGGATAGGCCGCATGGGTTCGGGTATGGAAGTCATTGACCTGCCCTATGCCCGTTCTAAGGGGATCCTTTGTTTAGCCTCCCCCGAGGGCAACTGTAATGCGGTAGGAGAACATGCTTTAGGTCTTCTGCTTGGCATCACCCGGAAGATTCATTCAAGCGCGACCGAGGTAGAAGATGGGAAATGGCTCCGGGAAGAGAACCGGGGTATTGAGCTTGAAGGAAAGACAATTGTCATAATCGGGTTTGGTCATACGGGACGTGCATTTGCTCAAAAACTCAGGGGAATGGACATGCGGATCCTTGTTTATGACAAACGGCCGGTCCATGACGCACCTGACTATGTAACCGTGGGCGAATCATTGGAGGAACTGTTAAGTGAAGCCGACATCGTATCTTTTCACGTTCCGATAGCCCAGGATACGTACCATTATTTTGATGAGGTGTTTCTGGGTAAATGTCAAAAACCTGTAATTCTGATAAATACTTCGAGAGGAAATGTTGTTGATACAAAGGTTTTACCCCTCGCACTACGTCATAGTAGGGTAACGGGGGCAGGACTCGATGTTTGGGAACAGGAACCCTTAGAAAAAATGGATAGGGAGTTTCGGAGCTTGCTCACTGAGATATCGGCGCACCCGGGAGTGATCATAACGCCCCATATAGCGGGGTATACCCATGAAGCGCTATACAAAATGAGCAAAGTATTATTAACTAAGATTTTGAATATGATTGATAAGTAGGCTAATGCGGGCATTTGTGCGACCAAAATCTTTTTAACATGGTGTTGCCTTTAACAGAATCTTTTACCTTTACCGACCTTTTTGGTTAAAATTATTTATCGAACAATATGAATCGTCTACTACGACTTGCGTTTGTGGCTTTTTTGGTTTCTCTGTCGGGCCTGGCTTTCGGTCAGGGTGCAGGGATCAAAGGCCAATTGAAGGATGAAAAGGGAAATCCCGTAGTGAATGCGAACGTTGAGGTTAGTGAAGGTGGCATTATCAAAGGCCGCGACATGACCGACTTCGATGGTTATTATACGGTAAAGCCATTAAATGGTGGTCGCTATGACGTGACCTTTTCCTACCTCGGATTTAAGCGGATATATACCGACGTGTCGGTTGCTGCTGATCAGCTTTTCACAGTGAATGGAAAAATCTCCACGTCCACTGTCCTTGGTGAAGCTAAAGTAGTAGCAACTCGGGTAATCGCCCCGATAATAGACCCTGAAAGTCCAGGCGGTCGTCAGGTTAAGGGAGCGGAAGCTATTGAGCACGCTGCTACCCGTAGCGCTGCTGATATGGCTTCGCTTTCAACCCAGGTCTATACTAATGGTAATGGACAGATTGGCATCGGTGGTAGCCGGACAAGTGGTACGAAGTATGTAATTGACGGCGTGCAGCTGAATCCGGGCGCGAGCAACTTTACACAACAGGCTCCGAACAACGTGGAAGCGATCACTACGTTCTCCAGCGGCATCCCTGCCAAGTACGGTGATGCCTCCGGTGGTCTGGTTACAATTACTACAAAGGGTTCCACAGCCCGCACCCAGGGAAATGTCCAGTATGAGCATTCGCTTGATGGCTACAATCAGAATCAGCTGACAGTAAATCTATCTGGTCCACTCCTTGTCAAAACTGATTCCAACGGTGGTAGGCGCCCTCTGGTCGGTTATAATCTGACAGCGGACGGAATTTATGCAGATGATCAGGCTCCTGTTTACTACAAGTCTCCCTATATCAACGAGGATAAGCTGGCTCAGCTTCAGGAACATCCGCTGACCGTAATTTCTGCAAATGGTGTAAAGCGCACCGAATATTCTACGCAATTCGTGCACCAGGACGACATCAGCTACAAGAAGCAGCGTCAGAACGTTGCCTATTATCGTGGACAGATCGGTGGAAAGCTGGATTTCAACCTTACTGACAATGTAAGCGTTCGTGTAGGTGGAAACTATTTCCGGAATGACATCCCTGTTTACGACCGGGCCCTGTCTCTGTTCTCTGCTGACAATTTTGCCCGCACCCAAAGCCAGACAGGCCGGGGCTATGTTCGCTTCACCCAGAAGTTTGGGTCCAAAGTGAGCCAGAAGGACATGAAGGATAATCAGATCACCAACGCGTTCTATACGGTGCAGGCCGATTACTCTAAGGACTATAATACTACACAGGATAAGGACAAGAAGCACAACACGTTTGAGTACGGGTATGTAGGCAAGTTCGACGAGCAGTATGCTCCTGCATATACTTTCGGTGGTCTGGACCCATCAACCAATAAGGTTGGCGTTCTGCTCCGCGGCTACACTCCAACAGGTGTGATTTTTACTCCGGGCACTCAAAACCCACTGTTAGCTAATTATACCAAGGACGCATACGCATTCAATCCTAATCCACAGGCCCAGGTAGATATCATTGCCAACCGTGGTCTGCGGAACGGTGATGCTCCTTCAGTTCCCTACGGCCTATACCGCAACATCGGTGATCTGTCGTCCGGCCGTAACGGTTGGAGGAAGGACAATACCGATCAGATCGGTGTTCAGATTGACGCGTCTTTCGATCTGAAACATAAGAAGACTACGCACTCAATTGAATTCGGTCTTTACTACCAACAGAGAAATACGCGTTTCTTTAACGTAAATGGCGCAGCGATCTGGAATCTGATGCGTCAGTACTCTAACCGTGTAGTGAACCAGGAAGTGGATCAGAATAGCCCCCACTATATCAAGAATGGCGTAACATATACATTGGACGATGTTAAGGCTGGTCGCTTTACCCCTAGTCCTAACGATACCATCCTGTACGACCGGAAGTTTGACCTGGCTGCTGAGACGAAGTTCGATAGCTCCATGCGCAACAAGCTACAGGCTTCAAATCCGAACTTCTCCCGCAAGGACTATGTGAATACAGACTTGTATGATCCGTCCTTCTATTCACTCGACATGTTCTCTCCGGATGACCTTTTCGCATCTGGTAACGAAGCGGTTGCTTACTACGGTTACGACTACACCGGTAAGCCTGTTAACGGAAACGTGAACTTCAGTGACTTCTTTAAGGCCAGGGATGCCCAGGGCCGTTACACCCGCCCTATCGGTTCTTACCGCCCGAACTATATTGCAGGTTACCTGTCAGATTATATCCAGTACAAGGATTTCCGTATCACCTTGGGTGTTCGCGTAGAGCGTTTTGACAATAACACCAAGGTGCTGAAGGATCCTTATTCCCTGTATGCAACTAAGACAGTGGGCCAGATCAGGGACTCAACTACTCCATCTAACATTGGAAACAGCTTCGTACCGTATGTAGGAAACAACGCCGTTTCTAATCCAACGGTGATCGGTTACCGCAACGAGGATACCTGGTATGATGTAAATGGTCGTGAAGTGCAGGATCCAAAGGTGCTTCAGACGAACTCTGGTAGCGACGCCCTTCAGCCACTGCTGCAGAATTCCACCAGTCGTATGTCAGATGCTACCTATGATCCGGACCAGAGCTTTACGGATTACAAGCCGCAGGTGAACGCCATGCCGCGTATCAACTTCTCCTTCCCGCTGAATGATAACGCCTTGTTCTATGCGCACTACGACATCATGTATCAGCGCCCGGGTACCCAGGCATTTGCAACGCAGACCGACTATTTGTTCCTTGATGTGAATCCAAGCAATATCTACAATAACTCTAACCTGAAGCCGGAGCGTGCAATTGACTATGAAGTTGGTTTCCAGCAGAAGCTGACTGACAATTCAGGTATTACTATTTCCGGATTCTATAAGGAGCGTAAGGACCAAATCCAGGTTCGTCCATTCCTGTATGCGTTCCCGATTACCTATTATGCTTACGGCAATCGTGACTTCTCGACTTATAAGGGCCTTTCACTTAACTATGATCTTCGTCGCACAGGACATATATCTATGAGCATTAACTACACCCTGTCATTTACGGAGGGTACAGGCTCAAGTGCGACATCAGCAAATGGCGGAAGCGGTAATACCGTTTCAGGTTCTTCTCAGCTGGCACAGTTGGTTGCTGCAGGTCTGCCGAATCTGCGGACCCAGTTCCCGCTGGACTTTGATTCCCGTCACAATATCAATGCTCAGATCGACTATCGCTATCGTGAAAAGGAAGGTCCGACCATTGGTGGATCTCATATCCTTGAGAATGCAGGTATCAACATTATCTTCCGCGCAAGAAGCGGCGAGCCATATACCAAGTATGCAACTGCTCAGAGCCAGGCGGCAGGTTCAAGTAACTCACCGGTTATCGTAGGTGCTGTGAACGGTTCCCGTATCGGCGGTCACTTCGGACTCGATGTGAATATCGATAAGAACATCCCATTGAAGTTCCATAAGGCTAAGGAAGGCGAGGAAGCCAAGCCATCCCGTCTCGCACTGAATATCTATGCATATGCGCAGAATCTTCTCAATATCAAGGATGTAAGGAGCGTGTACGGGTATACAGGCCGTCCGGACGATGATGGTTATCTGACTTCACCGCAAGGTTTGACCCAGATCCCAGGTACGGTTGATCCAAAGTCATTTACCGATCTCTACTCTAACTATGCTACTGATCCGGGTAAGGTTGGCCCTCCAAGAACGCTCTTCGTGGGTCTTAGGTTGAATTTTTAATTGAGCAGACAGAAAATTTCAAAAACAGTATTATGAACACATTTTCTAAGGGCCTTTTGGCGGCTTCAGTTGCCTTGAGTCTTTCCGGCATGGTCGCGGATGTTTGCGCTACGCCGACTGTGGGGGTGGGGCCTGAGCGGAGATCGACTCTGAAGACGACTGCCTCCCTTTGTAACCCTGCCACGGCGACCATCGATCTGGACATCAACAACGTGCGCTCACGCCTGATGACCGGTGGTGACATGTGGTGGGATCGTGGCACAGGAACAGCACGTTACGAAGTACCGAAGGGTAGCGGTAAGAGCTCTCTGTTTGCAGGTTCAGTATGGGTTGGCGGTTATGATGCCCAGGGTGCGCTTAAAGTAGCGGCTCAGCTGTACCGTACGAAGGGTAATGATTACTGGCCTGGCCCTACGCAGGTGGATGCCCTGGGTGTGAACTCTCAGCCAGACCAGGTTATTTGTTCTGATTGGGACAAGTTCTGGAAGATCAATAAGGCCGACCTCATTGAGTTCCGGGAGTATTTCCGCCGGAATCATAAGCTGCCTGCTGGTCCTCAGTATGATAACATCAAGCAGTGGCCGGCAACTGGTAACCCTAATGCACTTGGTACCAGCGGACTTCCTTTACCCCAGCTGACTTCATCTGCCTATATCAATAATGGTCGCAACTATGCGCCTTATATTGATGTTGATGGTGTTCCCGGTTATGATCCTGAGAAGGGTGACTATCCGGATATTCTTGGTGACCAGTATATCTGGTGGGTGTTCAACGATATGGGTAATAACAAGCTCCAGTCAAACACCAATTCCATCGGTATGGAAGTTCAGACCAGCGCATTTGCCTATTCCAGCAAGGATTATCTGAACGATGCCAGCTTCGTTTTCTACAAGCTGATCAACCGCGGTACACTGACCCTGTATCAGACTTACATGGCTACGTGGACGGATGCTGACCTCGGTTTTGCATTTGACGACTATATTGGTTGTGATACTTCCCGTTCTCTGGGTATCCTCTATAATGGTAAGAGCAGTGACGGTAGTGGTGGTACAACCGACTATGGTGCCCAGGTTCCAATGATCGGTGTGGACTTCTTTATTGGTCCGAAGAGGCGTACATACGGTCCGAACGGAAAGTACCCGCCACCAAAGCCAGGTTTACAGCGCTACGACGAGGACACACTCGGTATGACCGTGTTTAACTACTTCAATAACGCGAACAACAGTCCGATCGGTGACCCGAACAATGGTCTTGAGATCTACTATGTGATGACAGCCCGCAACCGTGTCGGTCAGCACCTGAAGAATGATCAGGCCTTGTGCCCTGGTTCCAATGGTTATGGCGTAGGTCCTGAAGTGAACTTCGTTTACTTCGGTAACCCTGACCGCGTAGGGGAATGGTCTGAGTGTCAGTGTAACAACCTGGCTGGTGACCGTCGTTTCGTTCACTCTTCAGGTCCGTTCACTCTTGAAGCTGGTGGTATCACCAATGATATCATCATCGGTGCCTGCTGGGTTCCAAACGTAGGTGGCTGTCCAAATACCAGCTTTACGCGTATCCGTGCTGCGGATGACCTGATCCAGGATCTGTTCGATAATCACTTTAAGACCATTGAAGGACCTGAGGCTCCGCGTCTCGTTGTTCGCGAAATGGATCGCAAGCTGATATTCTATCTGGTGAATGACTATCCAAGCACCAACTTCCAGGAGCAATTCGGTTACAGCGACTCAGCCCGTTACAGGGTGTCTACTCCGAAGACACGTCGTTATGCTGATTCCCTTTACAAATTTGAAGGATACCGTGTATTCCAGCTGAAGAATGCGAATACAACGATCAACAATATCTTCAATGAAAGAGGTGAAGTAAATACGGCTCTGGCTTCAGAAGTATTCCAGACAGACATCAAGAATGGTGTAAGTAAGATTGTGAATTTTGTGGGTAACCCCGATAAACTGACAGGCGTGTACGATGCGTCAGTGAAGGTGATCGGAAAGGATAGTGGTCTGGTGCATTCCTTTGAATTGACTCAGGATGCGTTCTCAACAGGATCCGACAAGAAGTTTGTGAATTACCGCAATTATTACTTCGTGGCGATTGCTTACGCTTACAATAATTTCCGTCAGTTTACTTACGACAAAGCGGATTCTTCTCAGCAGGTTCCTTACCTGGAGAGTTCACACACTGCGGGTGGACGTACCATTCCTATTGTGGCTGCCATGCCGAACCCGGCCAATGGCGACATGGGTACGGTTGTTAACTCAGACTATGGAAGTGGTGTAATTATCAAGAGGATTGAAGGTATCGGTAACGGTGGCAATGCTACATCGTTCAGCGCAGAGACAGAAGCAGACGCCATTGCAGCTCCATTCTATCAGTCCAAGCAGCCGATCTACGCCGCTGGAGAAGGGCCGGTTTCTGTAAAGGTGATAGACCCACGCAAGGTGAAGCCGCGTGATTGGGAACTCTTTATCAAGGGCGTTCCAACTGCCAGCCTTGACTCAACTGAAGGTCTTATTGCTGACAAGAGCTCATGGCTGCTTGTTTCAGGAACAGATACAATTTTCAGCGAAAAGAATCTTGCAACTGTAAATGAGCAGATTGCAGAGGACTATGGTATCTCACTGAACATTCAGCAGAATTATCGGCCTGGCGATGATAAGGTACAGAACAACGGATTTATTACTTCTACTATCTCTTACAACAATCCTTCGCTTGCATGGTTGGCTGGTGTGAACGACCAGGAAAATAGCGACCCGCGGAACTGGATCCGTTCAGGACAGTTCAAGAATCCGGACGCATCTACGGTATGTAGCTATGAGGACAACAACTATCTGACCAATCAGGATTCCAACCAGGTATATGAAGGCTTATTGTCTCAGAGCACTCCTAACAAGGGTACCTGGGCACCGGTTGCCATGGCAGCGCCTCAGGCTTCTGCAAATTGCGGATTTGGGGTTGGCAGCGCCAACCTGAAGGACAACAAGTTGAATGGTCTGTTTGGAGTGGATATTGTATTCACGAGCGACAAGACCAAGTGGTCCAAGGTATTGGTACTGGAAATGCAGGATGAGCCTACTCTGACTCAAGGCGGTGTGCGGAAATTTACTCCGCGAAGCCACCAGTCATGGAACGGTGCTCTTGATGCAAGTGGAAATCCGGTCTATTCGTCTTCAAAGGATGATACAGCCTTTACCTTGTTCCCAGGTTATGCTATCAACCAGGAGACTGGTGAGCGGGTGAACATCGTGCTCGGCGAAGATTCTTACCTGAAGTCCGATAATGGTGGTGACCTCTTGTGGAATCCAACCAATCGTGTGCTTGATCCGGAAGGAATTGCTTCCGTTCAGGCTAACGGAACTCCTGTAAGTAGTGTGGTTTTCGGAGGCAAACACTATATCTATGTGATGAACACTAAGTATGATGGTGGTAAGAAGTTCTCTGAAGATCTGGATCCAAATTCAGGCGTTCCGCCAAGGACTGCATTCAGTAACTTCCAGTGGGTAGGTGTTCCAACGCTGTTGGGTAACCAGCGACTGCTGTCTGCTGCTGATGGTTTCATTCCAACAGAGACTCGTATCCGCATTCGCGTGACTAAGCCTTACGGACGTTATATGCCAGCAGGAGTTGCAGCGGGTAAGAACAATGGCTATCCATACTATACATTCTCTACTTCAAACCTGGCTCCAATGCCATTGGTTGATGCAGAAAATAAGTGGCACAATGACAAGCAGGGTCTGTTGGATCAGATCCACGTTTCTCCAAATCCTTACTACGGATATGTGCAGTATGAGAACAGCCGTCTGGATACCCGGGTCCGCGTAGTGAATCTGCCACGTACCGCTACTATCTATATCTACTCATTGGATGGTACACTGGTACGTACGCTGACCAAGGATAATGCGAATCTGTCCTATGTCGATTGGGATACAAAGAATTCAAAGGGACTGAGTATTGCGAGCGGCATGTACCTGATACATGTGAAGGCTGATGGTATTGGTGAGACCACTATCCGCTGGTTTGGTGCAATGCGTCCACTTGACATTACTACATTCTAAGAGGACTTTTACAAGTGCTGCTATTTTTGATAGCAGCACTTTCTACTATCATTTCGTTTGAAACGCAAAAGCAAATAATGAAGAAATTATTAGTTAGACTGAGTGTTGCGGTAACCGTACTGGCAGTATCGGCTACAGCCCATGCCGGGAACAAAGATCGCAGCGGCCAGGCGGGTGCCGCAGAGCTGCTGGTAAATCCATGGGGTGTTTCCACTGGCGTGTTCGGATCCAATACCTCTTTGGTAAAAGGCCTCGAAGCCATGAAGGGCAATATCGCCGGGCTTTCCTTCGTAGAGGGGACCGAAATCGGAGTTGCTTATGATGTATACCTGAAGGGCGCCAACGTAAACGTTTACAATCTGGCTTTCGGGCAAAGGTTCGGTAATGCCGGTGTTGTCGGGTTGAGCATACAATCGATGAATTTTGGTGAAATCACCATCACCGATTATGACCATCCAACGGGTGGTGTAGGTACGTACAAGCCTTCATTTTTCAACGTGCAGGCTGGTTTTGCCAAGGACTTCTCTCATGCCATTCATGCTGGTGTAGGTGTTACATTCGTTTCAGAGCAGATCACCAACGCCCGTGCCAGCGGTGCTGCATTTGAAGCAGGAGTACAGTATGTGACCGGCCTTCAGGACAACTTCCACTTCGGTGTTACCCTGCGGAACGTAGGTACAAATATGAAGTTCACTGGCGAAGGTTTCTCGTTTGACAGTGAGTCTCCCGATGGAACAGGAAATAAGGTTAGCAGGCTTACTCCTACGGACAAGTTTGAAATGCCGACTTACCTGAACATTGGTGCTGCTTATGACTTCTACCTTGGAGCCAAGAGCATGAAGAATACAGAGGACAATCCGGATCATCGCCTGACTGCGATGCTGGCGTTCACCTCCAATTCTTTCAACAACGACTATGTAGCTGCCGGTCTTGAGTATGGCTACAAGGAAATGTTTATGCTGCGTGCCGGCTATCGTTATGAAAAGGATGTGGCCGATGAGATCAAGAGCACTACTTTTTACAAGGGAGTAAGCATGGGCGCAACTGTTCGCACCAAGCTCGGCGGCAACGGTCCGGGTCTGGCGATTGACTATGCATTCCGTCCTACACACCGTCCCGACAATGGAGTGCACAATATTGCGCTTCGCTTTACAATGAATAAGAAGGCTTCCAAGCCTGCGGCTGAATAAGTCAAAGACATTTACGTCTTATTTTTGCGTACAACGCTTCTGCAATTGGCAGAAGCGTTGTACTTTTTAGTATTCACTACCAACATCAATTGATAGCCAATGTCAGGGATAAATTATTATAGCCAGGAAACTCTGGACAACCTCAAAGAAGAACTTGCTCAGTTAAGGACAACGGGTCGTGCGGAGATTGCCCGTGCAATAGCTGAAGCAAGGGAAAAGGGGGACCTTAAAGAGAATGCTGAGTATGATGCTGCCAAGGAAGCTCAGGGGATGCACGAGGCAAAGATTGCCCAGCTGGAGGCAGCATTGGCGAATGCCCGCGTAATTGAGGCCAAGGATATTGATGTAAGCAAGGTCACCGTTCTTTCCAAGGTCAAGGTGACTAATCTGAAGACCAAAAAGACCGTTGAATATCAACTGGTTTCTGAATCAGAAGCCGATCTGAAGCTTGGAAAGATCTCAGTTACTTCCCCGATTGGCAAGGGCCTTTTGGGAAAGCTGAAGGGCGAGGTGGCTGAGATCGAGGTTCCCAGCGGGGTATTACAGCTTAAGATTGACAAAATCTCGGCATAACCATGGCAAGCATATTTACCAGAATCATCAACGGGGAAATTCCGAGCTATAAAATTGCCGAAGACGAGCATTTTTATGCTTTTCTGGACATTGCACCTCTTCGCAAGGGACATGTTCTGGTAGTTCCCAGGATAGAGGTGGATAAGGCGTTTGATCTGCCTGATGACGTACTTGGCAAATGGATGGTCTTTGCCCGTCCCATCGCAAAAGCCATTGAAGAAGCGTTTGACTGTGATCGATGCGGCATGAGCATCATTGGACTCGAAGTGCCGCATGCCCATATGCATCTGGTGCCGATCAGTGGCTCAAATGATCTGAACTTCACGCGGCCAAAGCTGCAACCAACCCCCGCGGAAATGAAAGAAGTGCAGGAACTGATCGTCAGCTATCTGGGGAAATAGAGCCATTGTAGCAAGATTCTCTTAAATACGGCTCTCGTTAATCGGCCAGGCGGCTGATTGCATTCACGCTCCATGCCTGAGGCGACTGTGCAAACAGTGCTTTAGTCAGTCCCCAGGTTTCCTTGAAAAAGGATGAAAAGCGGTATTTATCCAACGCGGCTTCTGATTCCCAGTGACTGTATGTAAAGAATATTTCAGGGTGTTTTGCATCCTGCCAGAGTTCCAGATGCGTGCAGCCCTCAAAATGCCGAATCCGGCTTTTGCGTTCTGCAAATAGTACCTGAAAGTCTTCCACGGCATCCTGGCGGAATGTCATCTGCACAATTCGAATGATCAGGAGAAGTAAATTTTGATCGTGTTGTAAATAAAGGCGCCCTCATGGAAAAGACGCAAGCCAAATAGTGAAGCTGCTTTTCCGCGATTGATGCATATCTCAAGGAAACCGGTGGCATTAAACCTGACAAGTTTTTCTCCCTTGGCTACATTGTAGAAATGGGTGCTGAGTGTCGTCACTTCTTCATTCCGGGCAAATTGGATCCGGAATGGGCGTCCCTGGCCGATCGTATCAAATTGTTCGCGGGTCAGATTGATGACCACGTTCTGATAGTGATCGATATGAATGACATGACACTCTACAGCATTTCCTTCCACCACAGGCAACCACGGGTGCAGCGCCACTTTCAGTGAGACCGGCTCCAGATGCAGATCATCGGGAGTATGTGTCCGGAGTTTTGCAATCGTACGGCCAACCTGCTGTAGCCAATCATTAAAAACCCCGGGCGCGATCAGTTCATAGCAATGCCAGACTTTCTTTAGTTTCTGACCGAATGCGAGGGACATGACTCCATTGTCGGGAGCCAGCATATAATGCCCCTCGTACTCGCAAAGTATCAACCGTGGCTTGGGTTCGCTAAAGACATCAAACAGCAGTACATGACAGGTGCCTTTCGGGAAGTTTCTGTATGCAGATAGCAACAGATAGGCAGCCTGGTGGATATTAAAAGTTTCCACAAGGTGCGAGATGTCAACAAGTTGAGCCTCCGGAACGTGCTGCATTAAGACGCCTTTCGCAATCGCTACAGACGCATCCTGAAGGCCAAAATCAGATAACAGGGTAACACAGGACATTCGCGCGGCAAATGTAAGCAGGCAGTACGTGCAAGGCGCTGCCAATTGAAGTCAATGTCAGTTTATTACCGGCACACAAAAATAAACCGGCCCATATTCCGTTAATGCTACAGGCGCTAATTTCGGTCATTATCATGCGGCAGATCCTTACCCGTTTTCTACTTCCTATTCTGTTTGGTGCGCTGTTGATCGCTATGAGTATGGCTGGCGGTTCCTGCAAAAAGGAGCAGATGCTGCAGACAGGCGGCGAGCTCCGTTTTTCAACCGATACCCTGACTTTCGATACAGTCTTTACTTCCCTGGGATCGGCCACGGTGGGCGTAAAGATCTTCAATCCCCAGAGCGAGAGGATCACTATTTCATCGGTTCGCCTTTTTGGCGGCGCAGGCTCGCCATTCCATTTAAACGTGGATGGCAAAGCCGGAGACGGAAAGGATATCGAAGTGGCTGCCAACGACAGTATCTACGTATTCGCAACCGTGAAAGTTGATCCTACCAATGTGAATTCTCCCTTTATTGTGGAGGATAAGTTGATCGCCACGCTGAACGGGACTGACTTTTCAATTCCGGTGATTGCTTACGGACAGAATGCCCACTACATCAGAGACAGCGTGCTGCAAACCCAGACCTGGATCAACGACAAGCCCTGGGTAATTCTCGGCGGGGCATTAGTGGATTCCCTGCAGACGCTGACCATTCAAAAAGGCTGTCGCATCTATATGCATGCTGATTCCCGGCTCTTTGTAAAGGGGACGCTGAAGGCGATCGGCACACAAAAGGACAGCATCATTTTTCAGGGCGATCGTCTGGACCGGTCGTACTATGGCTATGAGGGGTATCCCGGCGAATGGGGAGGACTATACTTCACGGAACGTTCTACCGATAATGTGCTGGAACATGTGATCATCGCCAATTGCGGCAACAGCGCGCTGAAGGCACCGCCTGCAGCTATCGAGGTGGCGCCGGATGCCAGCAAGGGGGGGCTCCCCTTACAGCTGACCTTGAATAAGGTCACCATTCAAAACTCCCTGGGCTATGGCCTTCTTTCCTTCGGCGGTACTGTAAAGGCCGAGAATTGCCTCATTCATTCCTGCGGAGCCTCGGCCCTGGCCTTGCTAAGGGGTGGACACTACGAGCTGAACAACTGCACCTTCGCCACCTATGGCAGCAATAAGATCAGTCATACCGAAAACCCGGTTGCGGTGATTACCAACTACTATTTCTACAGCCAGACCCAGCATGATTCGGGTGATCTCGATGCTTCGCTTCAAAATTGTGTGATCGCAGGATCGCTGGAGAATGAGTTGTTCGCCGATAGCCTGAATGATGCTGCAGCTCGTATCAGGTTTGATCACTGCCTGATCAAGGCCGACAAGAAAAAGATTCGTCCATGGATTGTTCAGGATGCCGTGCGGTATACTCTCACCGATGGTACCCTGGATCCTCTGTTTGTTGATGCTGTTAAGTTCAATTTCCGACCCAAGTCCGCCTCGCCGCTGATTGACTCCGGCGTGCCTGTCTCAGGCCTGAACTCAGACATAGAAGACAAACCAAGGATTTCCTACCCTGACATTGGCTGCTACGAGTTCCAGCCCTGATATGGTCCGCTTTCTTCCATGATCGCAGCTTCCCAGGCTTTAAGTAAAATGGGGAACCAGGCGGTAAATGCGGCAGGCTCATGCTGGATCCATGCCTGCAGTTCGTCGCGGCCGATCCACATTGTTGTGCTTGCCTCTTCCGGAGCCGGATACATAGTGCCACTCCAGGTAGCTGTGAAAATATGATCGTACTCATGCTCGACCAGTCCATTGCCTACCGGAGCTTTGTACAGGAGGCTGGTCAGGGGCAAAAGACGGGGAGCAATGCCTAACTCCTCCTGGAGGCGCCGTGCCGCAGCATCAGAGGCGGATTCTCCGGGACGGGGATGGGAACAACAGGCATTGGTCCATAGCCCGGGGCTGTGATATTTCCCCTCTGCCCTTTTCTGAAGCAGCATCTCTCCAGCTTCATTGATGATAAATATGCTGACTGCACGATGCAGTCTGCCGTCCTGGTGGACCAATATCTTGTCTGCGGTTCCGATCGCTTCATCGCGTTCATTTACCAGCACAACTTCTTCAGTGTTCGACATTATCGGATCGGGAAAAGCGTTTCCATTTTTTTTCTCCTGTATTCAAATATATCCCTCAGCTGTTGCCTGACTATTAACACACGGGCAATTTCCCCGAGAAAACCGAGAGGGATCTCGTAGTGCACAAGGTCAGTCATGTGGACGCCTCCATCCCGTTCTTCAAAGTGATGTTCATGATGCCAAAGCCGGAATGGACCTCTGATCTGCTCATCAACGAACATTTTCTCCGGCACCACGTGCCTGATTTCGGTCATCCAGAACAAAGGGATCCGAAAAAGAGGAGAAACCTTGTATGTAATGATCTGTCCGGGATAGATCTCATCAGGCAGCTCACCAGATGTCACGCGAAAGTTCATGGAATCAGGTGTTATTGCCTGGAGATTGGAGGCATGGGAAAAGAACCGCCAGACTTCAGAAAGCGGCGCATTGACTTGCTGGTGCTGAATTATCCGGTGTACGGCCATAAGATTCGTAGAGCGAAATGCAGGAGTGCCATGAATTGCATGTCATCATAAAGATATCATACCACTCAGGCCCTGGAATGCCAGCTGCGAACTCAATGGGTTTCCTGGAGATCCTCAAACCGGTTCTTCCTCCTCCAGAAGAAGATTGCCTGCCAGAACGTGAAAATGAAGGCAAATCCGACAGTGTATGCAAAAGATGAAAGCAGGTCGCCTCGTAGAATGAAGAACAGCATGCCAACGCAGACCATGTAAAACAGCCTTGGAAGGGTGAATCGCACCCGTCCTCCCCGCCGCCAGTACCAGCCGTCATAGCGTGCTATCAGTAGTGCCATGACTGCAGCGAAAACCAAACTTCCGGCCAAACCGAAATTGATGTATCCTTCGGCAAGAAACGTACAAGCGACGTTGTTAAAGCCAAGGTTTAGCTGATCGAAAAGGAATGCCCCGCTTCCGACAGGCTTGGTCGGCCAAACGCTCCGCGGAACATAAAATAGTGCGACGGCGGTCAGCTGCCTTCCTTTCGTTGAGCCATGTTCTGCGGTGTACTGCATCGTCCGGCAAAGCGATGACCATGCATCATAGTCACTAACCAGAACAGCCTTCTGAAATATCTCTCCCGGATGATTGAGCCGCTCCGTCATGTCGATACCTGCGTATCGTGTAACACCAAAGAGCGGCGCTACAAATACGAACAGGCCGAGAATCGCCACGGAAAACCCGTAACGGCGGCGAAAAATGTTCAGACCTGCAGCCAGACCCCAGCTGAGGTAAATCGTGAGCGTGAGATATCTGGGAAGGGCGAGCGGGAAATTAAAAAGCGCGCCAGGAATCAGAACCAGCAAAAGTGTGCTGAGCTCCAGCTTATGTTGCCGGTACAATACGATCGCTGATATACAACACCACAACATGGTACCCCGAATGCCTTTGTCAAACAGCAATTGAAATGTGGTGCTGTGTCGCCACAGCGCCGTTTCCATATGTCCCCTGAACACAAATCCTTTCAGTCCAAAGACGATCAGCAATGCCGCCCCGCACGATAGCATTACCGCCGGAGCAAGGTGGGCAAACTGGCGGATGAGTATTGGTTCCACGGGAGGCGGTGCCAGTTCCGGCGTAGGTATGAAATTGCGGGAGGCCCAAAGCCGAACGCCCTCGTAAATTCCCAGGCACAGCAGGATCAGACCATTCGCATGCAGCATCGTCTCCGGCCGGATGTCTCCGGTATGCCAGGGCATGGTATGTACTGCCAGCTGCAGAGACGGAATTATTCCGAGAAAAATGATGGTAAACAACCACCAGACTTTATTCAGAGAATATGGACGACCATCGGAAAAGAGTCTCCAGGATGATAGGGTAGTGATTGAAAGAAACAGGCCGAAAATGCCCCATTCGGGTCCTTCCGGACGAATAATGAAAGCCAGCATAGCTGCCTGGAGTACAGGAATTGAAATCCACCACCAGGGAGCAGGTACGTTAAATAGGACAGGTCTGTGACTCATGAAATCCGCGTTAAAAATAGCGGGCTTTTGGTAAGAGGCATTCAATGAATTCTATAGTGCCCCGAAATCAATGCATGTAACTTCGTTATCGCGGTTTTTCGAAGATGTTAGTTGACGGAATCAACACGTGAATTACCGCAAATCACAGATTGAAATTCTTGAAGGATGAAGGGTTTTTATTTCTCAAAGTACAATCCGGAAGACAACCATAAGTCCCCGTTTGAACGTTTGCTGGATTTGTTCATGCAGATGTTGCAATATACCTCTGGGGATGCGGCAGAAGCCCTCAACTGGCTGACACAGCTTGACCGCGAGCACAAGCTGACGGATGACAAATATGGCATTGGTGATTTCATAGAGGACCTTCGGACAAATGGATATCTCGAGGAAGACAGTATCCGGGGAGGCTTTAAGATCACAGCAAAAAGTGAGCAGAGCATTCGCAAAAGGTCGCTGGATGAGATCTTTGGCAAGCTGAAGAAAACTAAAGCAGGTAACCACCAGACGTTCAAAACCGGGCAGGGAGACGAGATCAATCCGGAAATTCGCCCTTTTGAGTTCGGGGACGCGCTGGAAAGCATCGACTTTACCGACTCTATTAGAAATGCATACATCAATCATGGAGTCGATTCCTTTTCAATGAAGGAAGATGATCTTTCGATCCATGAAATGGACTACAAGACCCAGACTTCTACGGTCCTGATGATCGATATTTCGCATTCCATGATACTGTATGGGGAAGACAGGATAACACCTGCGAAAAAGGTAGCCATGGCACTAAGCGAGCTGATTACCACGCGCTATCCCAAGGACACGCTGGATATCGTCGTATTTGGCAACGATGCCTGGCAGATAGAAATGAAGGATCTGCCCTACCTCGAAGTCGGCCCATATCATACGAATACAGTTGCCGGCCTGGAATTGGCTATGGACCTGTTACGCCGTCGGAAGAATCCTAATAAGCAGATCTTCATGATCACCGACGGTAAGCCCACCTGTCTCAAGATCGGAAAGAAATACTACAAGAATTCCTTTGGCATAGATGCGAAAATCCTGAATCGTACGCTCAATATAGCCGGGCAGCTCCGGCGCCTGAAGACACCGGTTATCACTTTCATGATCGCGAGGGACCCGTATCTGCAGGCATTCGTACGGCAATTCACCGAGGTAAATGGAGGTAAGGCATTCTATTCTTCGCTTGACGGCTTGGGAAGTTTCGTCTTTGAAGACTATGAACGGAACAAAAAGAAGACTGTTCGGTAGTCCGGCCTAAGAAAGTCGCTCCTGGGCCCTTAGCCAGCGCTCAGGGATCTCATCATTGCAGGCCGTTAGATAGTCTCCATGGGTGCAGGGCACGAATGAATGATCGGGCAGCTCCATCCACCAGCGATTGGTACGGCGGCTTTTGAGGAAGGTGGTATCGTTAGCTGAAAAACGAAGATGGAATTCGGCAAACTCTTCCCGCTTACTCAGGCTGGCTTCCTGACGCCTTACGATGCATCCGTCCACGAAATACCAGATCATCTGGGCGATGAGACGGGCAGTCATTTCATGAACGTCCGATTTGGGATCGTAGCCATAAATACCCAATGAACTCAGTCTTTCTGCAGATCCAGCGAAGCGGGTAAGTGCACAGGCTTCGTCGCCCGCGAGTCCGTTCGGCGATCCGTTTGCGTTCGCAGGCGCATCGGAGAAGCGGACGGTATTCATATCAAAAGAGAAAAGGTCGGCGTCCCGAAGCGCCGGTTCGGCCTCATCGAGGTGCTCTCGCAATCGTCCGACCCGGTGAAAATCAAAGCGCAGCTTATCAAGAGTCTCCAGCATGTGTGGATGGACGTAATAGCTTTGGAACCCCAGGTGCGTGTAATGCTGCACAAAATTGGGCGTACCCGTGAGCATTTCCAGCAGGAATGAGCGGTCCGTAATGGTTTCTGACTCATCCAGATCAATAAGCGCATCGGCCACTACGGCGTTAATGACTTTGTTCTCCTTCTTAAATGCTTCGTATTGCTGCATGGTGAGATCGTGGGAGCCTCCCAGTAAGATGACGATCTTTCCGGCTTCCTGCAGCTCATGAAGTACGGTTACCAGGGCTGCCCTTGTGTCATTGGCCGACGCTCCCTGCAGGATATTTCCAAGATCGGCGATCTGAAGGCCGGGATGCCAGTTGTAAAGCTGGTATAGCTGCTTTCGGATGGCATCCGGTGCCCCACTATACGCCGCATCTTCATGACTACCTCTCATTTCACCACATCCCAGGATGACAATGTCCGCATCGGGTACGGCGAAATTGTCCGGAGTAACAATCTGAAGCTGAGATCCCCATTGCAGGGGAGCATATTTTATGTGACCGTGCGTTTCAATAAAGTGCCGCTGGGCGAAGAATGAATGGAGATCCTGCATGGGTAGAAAAATGAGCACGCAAAGATGCTTCAGTAAGGAATATGGCCTTATACAGATTATTTAGGAAATCAAAAATTCAGGGATGCGGCAATCCGACTATTTTTGCGGCCCGTGTTACGAACCATCCGTCACATAGTCCTCAGCGTCATTGACTTTTTCCATCGCCCTTTTGCACGATGGATAGACACGAGAACGTTCCGGTATCTCGCCTGCGGTGGTTCAGGAGCTGTTCTGAATATTTCGGTTTATTATTTGTCCTACCACTTCCTGTTCCACGAACAGGATGTTCACACGTCATTCACGGTCATTCGAAGTGCGATAGCAGCTGCGATCGTGGCTTTTTGCATTTCGACTCCCTACGGCTTTACAATGTCGCGCTACATTGTATTCCAGGAATCTAACCTCAAGGGCCGCGTGCAATTGTTCCGGTACCTGCTAACCGTGGCCGCCTGCGCAGTACTGACCTATTTCTTCGTACCATTCTTCCACTATACCTGCGGTATTTACGCTACCGTTTCCAATATATTGACCAACGTGGTGGTGGCTCTATTCAGCTATTGTGCGCAACGTTTCTTTACGTTCAGAGTGAAGGAAGAGCCAGGTTTGATAGGCCTGGAAGATTGAAAAGCTGCATTTAATTCTCTAGTTGGAGGAGATGTGTCGTAGCACTTTCAAAAATCCCCCTTTCAGATCACAAAGGAATCCTTAAAATACACGGTCTAATAACATCTATGGCCAGAGCTTCTACTTGTCTTTTTCTAGTCCTGATTATCTCTCTTCCTGCTGTCACCTTTGCCCAGATCTACCGGGGCGATGTGGCGGTAAATCCACTCTACTGGAAGAACCGCAAGCCGGATGCGGCCTATTGGCAGCAGGATGTTCACTACACCATAAAAGCGTCATTAGACGAGACGGATGACCGGATTGACGGTGAAGAGCAGCTGGTCTACACGAATAACTCGCCGGATGTGCTGGACTTCGTGTATTTCCATTTGTTCCAGAATGCTTTTATCAAAGGCTCATATCTCCACAATCTGGAGGATGAGAAAGGACAAAAGGCGCGACTGGGTAAGCATGAAGCGGCGGGAGAAGGCACAAAGGTGGAAAACATACTTGTGGATGGAGAACCCGCGAAAACTGAGCTCGACAATACGATAATGAGGGTAATGCTTTCAAAACCCTTGCAACCAGGCCGCAGCGTAACAATTACCATGAAATTCAAGACATGGTATGATAAGGGTACAACCCGGCGACGTATGAAAATGTACGACGCCTGGGGCGCAACACATTATAATGGCTGCCAGTGGTTCCCCAAACTAAGCGTGTATGACCGCAAATTCGGATGGGATACCTACCAGCATTTGAACAAGGAGTTCTATGGGGACTTCGGAACGTACGATGTGTCGCTCGATTTTCCTCGAAACTATATTCTGGAAGCGACCGGCGAGCTGACCAATCGCAATGAAGTCCTCCCGTCCGATCTGCGGGAAAAGCTGGACGTGAAGAATTTCGCCAAAAAGCGCTGGGACGAAGCGCCGTCCGTTATCATTCCTTACAGGAAAGGCGAACGCAAGACCTGGAACTATCACGCAGAGGGGGTACATGACTTTGCTTTTACGGCAGACCCGTCCTACCGGATTGGAAGCACTACCTGGAACGGCATTGAATGCGTGGCGATCGTTCAGGAGCCTCATGCTTCAGGATGGCAGCATGCGGCGGATTACGTCGCCAAAATCATACAGACATATTCAGAAGATATAGGTCCCTACGGTTATCCCAAGATGGTGGCCGCGGATGCCGCCGATGGGATGGAATATCCCATGATCACGCTCGATGGTGGATCAGACCCCGGGTTTCACGGTCTGTTGATGCACGAGATCGGACACAACTGGTTTTACGGAATGGTGGGTTCCAATGAGACGTACCGGGCCGCAATGGATGAAGGATTTACACAGTTCCTCACAGCATGGGGTTTGCGCAAGGTGGACGGCGACACAATAAAGAACCCTGCTCCGGGTCCCAAATGGGCAAAGCGATATGCCGAGGACATGCTGGTGCTGGATAGAACTGTCCTCAACACTTATACCAACGATGCTTTGAGGAGAGATGAGCTTCCCCTAAATACGCATTCCAACGATTTTCACGATGCCCTGGCACATGAAGGTGGATACCGGGGAGTGTATTATAAGACCGCGTCGATGCTGTATAATCTCCAGTATGTTCTTGGTGACTCTCTTTTTCAGCGCGCGATGCAGCATTATTTCATGCAGTGGCGTTTCGCCCATCCTTATTTCGAGGACTTTAGAGCCAGCGTCATCCAGTTTACTCATGCCGATCTCAATTGGTTCTTTGATGAATGGATAGAAACGACTAAGACGATAGACTACAGTATCGAAGGAGCAAGACGTGTGAAAGGGAAGCCCGATGAGTGGGCGATCAAATTCCGCAGAGAAGGATTGTCTCAGATGCCGATCGACTTTACGGTAACAGCGAAGGACGGAAGGAAGCAGAGTTATTACATTCCCAATACCTGGTTCAGCAAGAAAGAGAAGGGCATTACACTTGGCAAGTGGTGGGGCTGGAGCAAAATAAACCCGACCTACACCGCACAGATAACTATACCGTCCGGATTGCGAAGTGTGCAGATTGATACCAGCTACAGATTGGCTGATGCGGACTGGAGCAACAATTATTATTCGACTGGTTTCTTCGGAGTTTCCGGCGTTACCCGTTTTAATCCTGGCCTGGGGCAGGCTTTTGACCGGCGACACACCCGGACATGGATACGTCCGGACCTTTGGTGGAATTCGGTTGATGGCGTCAAAGCAGGGATGCACATAGAAAGTGACTATTTAGGTGTGTTGCATAAGATAGATGCGACCCTTTGGTGGAATACGCATCTGTTTCAGGATAACCGCTTCAAACCCGGGGTAGGGGAAGGCACTTACAAGCACTATGCCCCGCTTAGCTACAGCCTCAACCTTTCATCCCCGATTACGAAGAGCATTCCAAGGCTGCTGCTGGAACTAAAGGCCCGCGATCTGGATGGCCTGCAGTATTTGCGGGCTGGTGCATCCTACAAACTGTCGGTACGCAATTTTATTGGCTTCCACATTCTTAGCATGAAACGGAAGGACGAAGAGGACCTGAACTATCTGCTCAGCCCCAAGGAGTGGAGCAGCATCGGGCAAAGGACTAATTCGTCTCTAAATCTCTCCTACGATGCAGGCTATGAGTATGGGAAAGGCAATGGGGAATTCCATGCCCTGGTCAGAGCTCCGTTCCTTGTCGGCAACCGCAATGACGCGTTTAATTACAGCTTCATCCAGGTGGAGTCGATCAATACGCATCGGCTTGGCAAACTGGATCTTCGGACCCGCCTGTTCGCCCGCTATGGAACCGGGACAATGCTCCCTTATGAGAGCCTGCTTTTTGCCGCAGGCGCCAATCCCGAGCAGCTCATGGAGAACAAGTACACCCGCTCCGTCGGTTTTGTGCCTGAAGGAGAGGATTGGCGAGGTATTTCGCGGTTTGAGCCTACTCATTTCCAACACGGCGGCGGGCTAAACCTGCGCGGGTACACGGGGTATTTTATGCAGGACACCCGCGACGGTGAGAATATTCTGAGCTACAAGGGCCGCAGCGGCGCAGGTGTGAATTGTGAGCTGGACTTTGACAGGCTGATCCGTCTGACTCCAAAGCTTACCAGGAACTGGCTGCATATGGATGCCTACCTCTTCGGAGATGCAGGCATCATGGAAACCAGCCGATACAGCAATGTTGATTTTACCGATATCGTCCCCACTGAAATGTGGAGTGATGTCCGGGTGGATGCGGGTTTGGGATTGGCCGCAACCATCACAAGATTTGGCCCCTTTGAGCAGGCACGACCTCTTACGATCCGAGTTGATTTTCCTGTTTTCCTGAGCCGTCCAGGCTATAATAATCCGCAATACTCCGGGCTTCGTTATGTGGTGGGAGTAGAGCGCAGCTTTTAGATCCGGTTAAGTGAAGCGGGCGCGTCGAAAACTGAAGAACGAGGTGCGAGCGGCCATGTTCCGTCTCGAAAACGGGATCAACCGGATAATTCCTTAGTCTCGAAAATCAAAAGTGACTTTTTGAGGGACGACTACTAGCTCAATGGCGAGCCGTAGCGATGGACTTACTGTATGTGCGCACCGCTGTCTGTCAAAACAAGGAATTCGTTTCGCAGCGGATCAATGGCATTCAGCAGCTCGTCAAAGAATGAAGGTCCGTACTGCAGGAAGTAAGGCATGAAATTCTCTACGCGCTCCTGAAGTCCCCCACCTGGAAAAAGTTCGGACCGGAGGCGGGCAAGCTGTTCCAGGCCGGTGTGAAGCCTTCGCTTTTCCGCCCGGAGCATTTTTTGCTCCAGCACTTCAAGCTGTCGCTTCATCCTTGTGATCGCAGCCTCTGCGCTGCGCGCCAGCGTCGAATCGGCTGCTTTTGCTTTCGCTTGCAGAGCTGCTGCCATTGCATTCAGCTGCAGTGACTCCTGTTGGGTTGTCCAATCCCTCTCTGAATGGGCGGCTACATAATGTTTGGTGGCTTCGTCTTCAGGTGCGAACAGCTGTGCAAGTGAAAGGCCCGTCTTCTGAAGCAGCTTGTTGCTCTTTTCGGAAATCCACATAGCTGATTGGCGCAGCATCACAACCGGAAAGAAAACCTTGTGGTGAGCAAAGAGGGATTGTAACTGCAACCAATAGGCCACTTCCGCGCCACCGCCGATAAAAGCAACATCCGGCAATATTGTTTCCTGGAATGCCGGTCGTAGCATTACGTTTGGCGAAAAGCGTTCCGGGTGTTGATGCAGCTCGTCTCTTAATTCCTGTTCATTCCATCGAATTTCTGTACCCAGGACATGCCATTGCCCGGCGGTCTTCTCGATCCGTTCGCGCAAATTGTCCTTTAGGTAGAACAGATTGATCTGTCTTGGATGCGCCTGCGCTTTGTAGTTCTTTTCCGAAAGATCCCGGATTGTCTCCTCAACCAGATTTGAAGCGGTATGAGAAAAAAGGTCCTCTTCCATCACCGGAAGGAACGCTTTCTTAAAAGCTGCATTGTCCGGCTCAAGCACGATCAAACCGTATTTCCCAAACAGGCTGTGGACCAAATGCAATGTAGCCTCGGCAATCGTAGCGTGAGTGGTGTATGATTGGCGCAGCAAGACCTGCAAAGCTTCCCAGTTCGGTCCCGGTGGACCAAGCATGGAGAACAATTCCTGCAACAAAGGAAAGAGAGACTCCGTTTTCATTCGTCCCACGGCACCGGTCTGGCCGGCTGCATCCCAAACAAATTTCTTATCTCCGAAGCGAAATGTCCCAAGCTCGTCAAGGTCGGCATCCTCGCTCCCCATGTAATACACGGGAACGAAATTGTATTTCGGATACAGCTCTTTTAGTCTGGCTGCAAGGCGTATCGCGTGAAGGATCTTGTAAACAAAATAGAGATATCCGGTGGCAAGGTTAGGTTGATGTGCTGTGCAAATAGTAAAAGTATTGTCGTCCTTCAGCAGCCGGATGTTTTGTTCCACATTTTCTTCCAGAGGTAAATGCCGGTATTGACTGTAAAGAACGTCGTACAAAGTCTGCCTGTCGACCGGGAACTGCTTTCTGGCCTCAATCGCGGCCAGGAGACCCGACTGGTTGGCGGGGAATGAGTAAAGTCCGGAAAGTGCAGGTGCTTCATCCAGGTAATCAACTACCAGGGGTGAAAATCGTCGCGTGTCGCCATACGGCAGATAACATGCTGTGGGCAAGGAGAAGGTATTAGCGGGAGCGAAGGTAGCAAATGCACCGGCCGGCTACCATTGTCTCTGACTATCGGCCAATGAACGATCTGTGTTGACACATGCTCGAAGCGTTCGTGGAATTATCTTTATGTCGCTGACTAACGGTTTTCAATCAACACAACTATGCAGGCATTCACAAAGGAGGAGATTTCGCAACATCTGCAAGCCCTGTCAGGGTGGAAGGCCTATGATAATGAAATTGGTAAGGACTTCACATTCGTGGATTTCAATGAAGCCTTTGCTTTTTTGACGCGGATTGCCATGTTGTCTGAAAAGATGAATCACCATGCCAACTGGAGCGGAGTCTACAATAAGGTCAATATCCGCCTTAGTACGCACGATGCTGGGGGGGTTACCCAGAAGGACATCAAAATGGCTGCTGAGATGGAAAAGTATGCCGGCGCCTGATAGAAAAGTGTATCTCTGTCTGGAGTCAGGGCATTACAGGCTGCTTTCCTTGCCTAACCACTTCATGCCGTTGTCCCAAAGCAGTTGCTGCTTTTGGGTATCCGTATAATTCATGCTATTGATTAAGGCGCCCGGACGGTGCTCTCCAAGCGGGAACGGATAATCCGATCCCATACAGATCCTGTCTTCTCCAATGACGTCCATTACATAGTCCAGCGTTTTTGGATCATGTACCAGGGCATCTATCCAGAACTTGCCGAGATACTCCCTGGGATTGACATCATTGTCGATCGCGCAGAGATCCGGGCGAACATTAAAACCGTGTTCGATACGGCCAATTGTAAAGGGGAACGAACCGCCCCCGTGAGCGAACGCAACGCGCAGTCTAGGGAACTTGCGGAACACTCCCCCGAAGATCATTGATGTAATGGCCCGGGCAGTTTCGGCAGGCATTCCAACCAACCAGGGAAGCCAGTATTTCTGCATATCGTTCTCGCCCATCATCTCCCATGGGTGCACAAATATGGCGCAACCCAATTCTTCTGCGGCCTCCCAGAATGGCAGAAAATACGGATCACTCAGGTTTTTCCCGTTGATGTTGGAGCCGATCTCAAGGCCCGGCATTTTCAGTTCCCGCACACAACGTTCCATCTCCCGGATTGACAAATCAATGTCCTGAAGCGGAACCGTTCCAATCCCAATGAACCGCTTCGGCTCATATGCCACGCATTGTGCTATATGGTCATTGAAGAAACGGGAAGTCTCATTGCCATGCTCCGGCTTCGCCCAATAGTTAAAAAGGACAGGAATAGTGGACAATACCTGCATGGTCACATTTGTGTCGTCCATTTCCTTGACCCGGACGCTCGCGTCCCAGCAATTCTGCTCGACTTCCCGGAAGACCTTGTCGCCCTTGATCATCCTTGCGCAGCAAGGCTTGTGATGCTTCAGATGAATGAATTCTCCATATCCGAACTTCTGAAACCAGTTCGGAATATGTTCCGGCATTATGTGTGTGTGGATGTCTAATGATCGCATAGGTATTATTGCAGGCCTTCGTAAATGATCGCAGATCCCTGACCTACGCCGATGCACATGGTTGCCAGTCCGTACTTGCCGCCGCGACGTTTCATCTCGTGCAGCAGAGTGGTAGAGATGCGTGCGCCGCTACAGCCCAATGGGTGACCCAGAGCGATGGCACCGCCATTGACATTAATCTTGTTTTCATCCAGGCCCAACTCGCGCATGCAGGGGATGGCCTGAGCGGCAAACGCTTCATTCAGCTCTATGAGATCCAGATCTGCAGCCTGAATGCCCGCCCTCGCCATTGCTTTCCGGGAGGCAGGCACCGGACCGATACCCATGATAGCAGGATCAACACCTGCCACAGCCATGGCCTTTACTTTAGCCAACGGCTTTAGTCCGAATTTCTGAACGGCTGCTTCCGAGGCGATCAGCAGCGCAGCGGCTCCGTCATTGATCCCGCTGCTGTTGCCCGCGGTGACACTGCCGTCTTTTTTAAAAGCCGGCTTTAATCCTGCGAGCTGCTCCGGGGTGGAAAGCCGGGGGTGTTCGTCCACAGAAAATGTAGTGCTTCCTTTTTTCCCTTCGATAACGACGGACACGATCTCGTCTGCAAATTTTCCCGCCGCCGCTGCGGCAGCATATTTTTCCTGCGTCTTTGCCGCAAATGCATCCTGTTCTTCCCGGCTGACATTGTAACGCTCGGCGACATTTTCCGCCGTTTCCCCCATGGCGTACGGATGGTACAAGGCGCTGAGTTTTTTATTGATAAATCGCCAGCCCATGGTGGTATCATGCATTTCCTGGCCGCGGCCAAAAGCCGTTTCGGCCTTTCCGATTACAAAAGGAGCACGAGTCATACTTTCCACGCCACCTGCGATAAACAGCTCGCCGTCGCCGCACATGATGGCCCTTGACGCCTGCATAATGGCCTCGAGACCAGATGCACACAGACGGTTTACAGTGCTGCCCCCTACTGTGACAGGAAGGCCTGCCAGCAGCAATGACATGCGGGCAACATCCCGATTATCTTCTCCGGCCTGATTAGCGGCGCCTGCAATAACATCCTCAATGGCATTGACATCTATAGAAGGATTCCGTTCTACAAGTGCTTTTATGACTACTGCAAGCAGGTCATCAGGCCGGACTGAAGCGAGCGCTCCGCCGTATTTGCCGATTGGAGTCCGCACGGCATCGATAATATAAGCTGTTGACATCCGGCAAAATTAAGCTTCCCTAAGCCTACCCGCCTGCGAGTGCCCTATCTAAATCATGAATGAGGTCTTCTATATTTTCCATTCCCACACTCATGCGAATCAGACCGTCAGTAATGCCTGAGGCGAGTCGCTGCTCCCGTGGTACCCCAACGTGCGTTGTTGACGCAGGATGAGACAGTATAGTATCGCAGGTTCCCAGAGAAACAGCATTCGTGCACAGCTGCAACGAATTCATGAACTGTTTGCCGGCCTCAAATCCGCCCTTTAGCTCGAAGCTGAGAACCGGTGCAGGCATTTTCATCTGCTTATTTGCTATGGCATGGTCAGGGTGCGATTGCAGACCGGGGAAATTCACCCTGTTGATTCCCGCATGTGTTTCGAGGAATTCCGCAACCTGTCTGGCATTGCTGCAATGACGTTCCATACGGATTCCAAGTGTGCGAAGTCCGTTGGTCAGCAAAAATGCCTCAAATGCATTCGAATTCCCGCCCAGAAGGCGATGCGTTTTGGTGACCGGGCCGAGCCATTGTTCATCTTTTCTGCCGATAAGTACGCCGCCCACAGCGGTTCCGTGTCCGTTCAGGAATTTGGTAGTGCTATGCATCACATAGTCAACGCCATATCGAAAGGGCTGTTGCAGGTATGGCGTTGCAAAGGTGTTATCAGCGCAAATGAGTAAACCATTGGTCTTCCCAATCGTGCACAGTTCTTCCAGGTCAATGAACTGTAGTGTAGGATTTGCCGGAGTCTCCAAATACATCATCCGGATATCGGGGTTTGCGCTGATCGTTTCCTCAACAGCCTGCAAATCATGAAAGTCGACGATGATATTCCGGATGCCGAGATTGGGCAGGACCTTATCCATCATTTCCTGCGTTCCTCCATAAAGGCTGTGGTGTGAAATGATAATGTCCCTACTTTTCAGGTTGCTCAGCAACATGGTCGTAACGGCCGCCATGCCGGAGGAATGCAGTATTGCAGATAGTTCCAGGGCTGAACCGTCTACGTTTTTCAGACCACGGGCTTCCAATAGGGCAATTTTGGCTTCCGCTTCACGTATGGTGGGATTTCCGAAACGGCCGTAGATATAGCCTTCTTCCTCGCCCTGAAATATGGCAATGCCCTGCTCCGCACTGTCAAACGTGTACGTGCTGCTGGCGTAAATAGGGGTAAGGTGTGCGCGGTGCTGCTCGCTCTCATGGCCGCCATGAATGCACAGCGTATCAAAGCCTCGGATCGTATTTTCTGATGACATCTACAGGTCGTTATTTTGGCGGCTAAAGGTACAATCATGAAAGAGCTGCTACTGCGCATGGCACATTACAATATTTGGGCGAATGCTCAGTTTATCCGGATACTGCGCAGTCTGGAAGATGAGAAGCTTGACATGGAAATAGTCAGTTCTTTTCCAGGCATCCGAAAGACGGTTCTTCACATCTGGGGAGCGGAAGACATCTGGATGCAGCGCCTGATGCAGGTCCCAAAAGTGGAGTGGAAAGCCTTGTCATTTAACGACACTATCGGCGCTTTATGCGATAATTGGGAGGAGACATCCGGCGCTTATCCCGACTATATTAATAGCAAGAGCGACCCGGAAGATTTTGGGGCCAGCATTCCGGTGACGAATATCAAAGGCGAAAAATACAATGACCAGATCGCCGCTATCCTGCAGCATGTATTCAACCACTCCAGCTATCACCGCGGACAGCTGGTGACAATGCTACGGCAGGCGGGCATCACAACAATCCCTTCAACGGATCTGATAGCCTATGTAAGAGCTACGGGAATCTGACTACTCATAGTCTGGCTCCTCGTATCGATTCACATCAATGCTGCTGTATTTCCGGATGTATTCCTTTGCTCTTACTTTGCTCCACCAGCTCTTTGTGCTGAGGTAACGAAGCGTACCGAATACTGGCCGTTCCGGCCCCCAGGCACGGTCGTGCTTCCCAAAGCACCACAGAATTCCGGCGTAGGAATTAGGGTCCCTGCCATCCAGCGCGTACTTATTGTTGAAATCAACCATTAGCCTAAAGGCGGTCTCATAGTCCTTTGTCCACTCGATGATCTTCTTGCCCCATAGCATACGCATATAATTGTGAAGCCCCCCTGTATGTATCAATTCATGCTGACAAGCATTCCATAAGGCGTCCTGAGTCTCGCCCTGCTCCAGCTTCTTGCGGGAATAAGTAACCTCACGTTTATCCCCCTCATGCTTTTTCATCGTCTTCTTTGCCCAGTCGGGCAGAGCATCCAGGGAATCATATTCCGGATTGCGGGAGGTAAGGTTGAAGCTCAGCTCGCGTCGAATGATCAGTTCTTCGAGAAATGCATCCTTGCTTTCCCGGGGAGCATCTGCCTCAAGCACGGCATGGTAGATTTCCTGCGCAGAGATGTACCCGAAATGTAGCCAGGGACTTAAACGGGAAGAGCCGTCGATCTCCGGCCGGTTCCTTGACCCGGCATAGTCGGGAAGTATGCCACTAATGAAGTGCCGCAATCGTTTCCGGGCCTGTTCCTCACCCCCTTTGTATATCTCTGAGGCTGTGACGGAATGGTCTATATCGCATGCCGCAACTAGCTTCGGGATCAAGGCGTCCGTGATTTTGGTTTCCGGACAATCGAGCTCCAGCCGCGGATGTCGAACTAATAATTTGGGTGTCCTCATTTCGTCGGAATAGTCCGACAACAGGCGGTTGATTTTTGGCCGAATGGTCCGTGCTGCATATTCTTCCTTTGGAAAGCAACTAATTGGTATTATTCCATTAGAGTCGACCGCATAAACGGGAATAGCGACTTTTGCCACGATCTTCTTGTTGTGCCCCGGCACAATAAAGCAGGGATAATCGTCGGTTACAAGAACGGCAGCCTCTTTCGCTAGTTTTTCGATCGTGTTCTTTGCTGAGCTTTTGTCCTTTTGCAGATAGAAGACATAGCGTATCCCGTTTTCGGAGAATGTCTTCTTTTTTTCTTCGACACCTTCCAGTATAAACGTGTGCAGGCGGTCAGATGCCCAGGGATAATAGTATTTGAGGCCTTCGTAGACGACCAGGGGCAGTTTCAGCGCGTTGGCTATTTCAATGGCTTTGTTTAGCGCGAAGTTGTGAGTGCAGCGTTTAAATAGCTGCATCCAGTACAGCACATAACGACCATCACCATTGATTTCGGTTTTATTAAGCTGTGTAGTTCTCGAATCAGTAAACAATGTTCGCGTTTGTGTTGTAAGAAAGGTCGGCGTTAAGCCGTTCCCAATTCTGCTAAAACCCTGCCAGAGACGCAAGTGCCGGACATCGGCTATTTTCTTACCGCATAGTAATCTGTAGACGGACTGACCAGATTGAAGCGGATAAGAGTAGAGTCTTTTCCGGTACGGGGAGTTACAATATAACCCGGATTGAATGTTGCGTAAAAGGCGTTTGGGACCTGGTCAGTTGAAAGGCTTAGGCGGAAGGAGACGGGATGCCCATTTGAATAGCTGCTGCTGTATTGCGTGAACTTAAAGTTCTGCGTGCTGGACGCTCCGCCCGGGTCGGTGTATGTATAGATGCCGGTGAAATTCTTCTTGAAGCTGAAGCGATGGGTGCCATTTAACGAGGGATTGTTGTTTATCGTCGTTTCCCACACACTCATGGCCCCATTCCCATTCATAACGATCGCTCTCGAAGTGTCGAGATTGAAACATTTTACAGCGTACACATCATCCTCCGCAGCGACGGTGATCCTGGGCGCAGGAGATGCGCGACTGCTGGTCAGCTCCTGCCAGTTATTCACGCTGAAGTCGGCGCTGTACCAATCGATCCAATAGGTCTTCTGAATCTCCAGTTGGAGATCCAGATTCCCTCCCGGAGAAATGACGTGTTGCTCCGACCTGTTTGAATTGCTGTAGTATTCATCAGGTCCGGGATAAATATCGAAGAAAATTTCCCGCCCGGTCTGGTTACTAAACGTATATCTGGACTGATTGCTCACATCTGGCCGTTTCATACAGCCTGCGAGGAGTAAAACGATCAACAGGAAACCAGGAAAGTAGCATTGCTTCATGTAATGAGGGTTAAATCAGTATTGTATTTATAGCCAACGTTCTTTGACGGTTTTTAGTATGTCTTAAGTCGTAGTCAACAGACTTATGTCATCACAGTTTATGATCGTTCCCGAATAAAAAATGCCGCCGGTTTTAAGCCGGCGGCATTGCCAATCTATAATTCCTATGTTCGTCTTTCTCTTACTTCACTTCTTCGTACTCAGCGTCAGCCACGTTGCCGTCGTTGCCGGCAGTTTGACCTTGCTGTTGCGCGCCATCTCCGCCCGGAGCGGCACCTTCGCCGCCGGCATACATATGCTGTGAAGCGGCCTGCCATGCAGCATTCAGGGCTTCCATGGCGCTGTCAATGCCAGAGATATTCTCTGATTTGTGTGCCTCCTTCAGCTCGGAGATTGCGCTTTCAATCTTGTTCTTTTCGTCAGCCGGGATCTTATCGCCGTATTCCTTGAGCTGCTTTTCAGAATTGAAGATCAGACCATCGGCCATGTTCAGCTTTTCAACGCGCTCACGCACGATCTTGTCAGCCTCTTCGTTGGCCTTCGCTTCATTTTTCATCTTCTCGATCTCCTCCTTGGAAAGGCCTGAGCCAGCCTCGATACGGATGTTCTGCTGCTTTCCGGTTCCCTTGTCCTTCGCGGTCACGTGGATAATACCGTTGGCGTCAATGTCAAAAGTCACCTCGATCTGAGGTACTCCGCGTGGAGCCGGTGGAATGCCATCCAGGTTAAACCGCCCCAGATTCTTATTGTCTTTTGCCATCGGACGCTCACCCTGCAGTACCACGAGGTCAACACTCGGCTGATTGTCGGCAGCAGTAGAGAAAGTTTCTGTCTTGCGGGTTGGGATTGTTGTATTAGCGTCGATCAGCCTGGTCATTACCCCGCCCATGGTCTCGATACCGAGGGACAGCGGCGTAACGTCAAGCAGCAGAACGTCCTTAACATCGCCGGTGAGTACGCCACCCTGGATCGCAGCACCTATCGCTACCACTTCATCAGGATTTACGCCCTTATTCGGCTTCTTGCCAAAGAACTTTTCTACCACTTCCTGAATCTTAGGGATACGCGTTGAACCGCCCACCAGGATGATCTCGTCGATTTGTGAAGTTTGCATTCCGGCATCCTTGAGCGCCTTGCGGCAAGGCTCCAGGGTACGCTCAACCAGCTTGTCGGAAAGTTGCTCAAACTTGGCACGTGTCAGCTTGCGGACAAGGTGCTTGGGCACACCGTCAACCGCAGTAATGTAAGGGAGGTTAATCTCCGTTTCCTGGGAAGAGGACAGTTCGATCTTGGCTTTTTCTGAAGCTTCCTTCAGACGCTGCCAGCTCATCGGGTCCTTGTGAAGATCAATTGCTTCGTCCTTCTTGAACTCATCTGCCAGCCAGTCCATGATCACTTTATCGAAGTCGTCACCGCCGAGGTGGGTATCACCATTGGTGCTTTTTACTTCAAAAACGCCGTCACCCAACTCGAGGATCGAGATATCAAACGTACCGCCACCGAGGTCAAATACGGCGATCTTGGAATCATTATGTTGCTTGTCCATGCCATATGCGAGTGCAGCGGCAGTTGGTTCGTTGATGATGCGGCGAACGTTCAAACCTGCAATTTCACCAGCTTCCTTCGTAGCCTGGCGCTGGGCATCATTGAAATAAGCAGGCACTGTGATAACGGCCTCGTTTACTTCCTGTCCGAGGAAGTCTTCAGCAGTCTTCTTCATTTTTTGAAGGATCATGGCTGAAATTTCCTGCGGCGTATAGTGGCGTGCTTCAATGTCAACACGAACTGTATTATTGTCACCTTTCACTACCTGGTAGGCGTTGTGCTTGATCTCTTCACCCACTTCGTCGAAGCGGCGTCCCATATAGCGCTTGATAGACTGAATGGTTGCTGTAGGATTGGTGATCGCCTGGCGCTTTGCCGGATCACCCACCTTACGTTCACCGTTCTTCATAAATGCAACGATGGACGGGGTGGTACGACGTCCTTCGTCATTTGCAATAACCACAGGCTCACTGCCTTCCATAACGGCTACGCAGGAGTTCGTGGTTCCGAGGTCAATTCCGATTATTTTTCCCATAGTATTTTTTGTAATTAAGATTTAGAATTAGTATTAACAATTGGGGGATCTGCCCGCAATTACGGTCAATAAAAATGCCATGCCGGTATAAATGGCAATATTGTCATCCGACGCTGTCAATTTGAAATAAAAAGCCCCAAAGCGTTGGCAATGGGGCAGAAAAATATTTTTTTACATGAAAGACTGTCAATGATCCGACCGGCCCTGGAAATTGAGGGGGCGGGTAATCGGACTATACATCAGGGAATCCAGGGAAGGATCGTTGATGGAAGCTTTATGATGCTCACGGCGTGCGCGGGTGGTAAAAATGCCCAGCACATTAGTGCCCTTCATATTTGTGTAAATAGGTTTGATCTGATCAGCGGTGAGACCACCTTGAGTATTGTTGATGAGCTGATAGTTGGAAAGATCGTTGCTGCCGGCCCAGACAAAAAGATCGCAGCTATCGATGTAACGGGAAGTATTGGTCGGTGCCGTACCAATATTATCTCTCAGGAAGTAATAAAAAGAGCGCTGCGTCGTAGCCAGCTGCACTCCTGCGTCTATTCCATTCCAGGTGCTCGTCGCGAAATGCCAGTCCGCCGAGTCGTCGGTCTGAACGCTACCCACCTTATTCACCCAGTGAAAGCGGATAATACCCTCAAATATCCTGGAATTGTTGGGGATATTAGTGGTGAGCTTAAACACGTCATTATCGTTAATCGCCGGGAAAGCGAGGGAATAGGTATCATAGAACTGCCCAACCACAAAGCCCTGAGGAGGAGCGGAAGCGGTGTTGTCAATAATGCCTGTTTCGGCAGAATCAACGTCTCCGGAGACCGTGTTCTTAACCACAAGTCTGTAAATGTTGCCGGGTACGAGGGAGCGCTTGGACTTGTAAGCATAGTTAGGCGCGTTGAAGAAAACGCCGCTGTCCTTCTTATAGCCTTCGTCGTTCAGATCCACACGAGGCAGAATATTGTCTGCCAGTAATGTACCGTTGGCAAATTCCTTCAGGTGAACTTCCAGCGACGCATAAAAATTGGAATCTGGGATCTTAGCCATGTCCAGAGAGCTCTTGTGTTCATCAAGAAATGCCCGTTGAATACGTATATAGTGGGCGGTGTCCCCCATATTCATTAGGCCGTAAACAACAGTCACTGACTTATAAGGAGCGGCAATCTCAAAATCTTCGGAGCAGGAAGCCAGCAAGCATACTACAGGCAGCAACATCAACAGCCTCTTGAAGAGAAACATTCGGTATATAATTAAGGTGGCCAAAGATAAGGGGTTTCAAGTGTTTGCTGCTTAAGGGCTGCGGTGAAACCCGGGTCTTTGACTGCCAAACTGTCAATCGGGAATAATCAGCCAAACGGCTGGCCAGACAATGGGGCAACAATGACCAACTGTCCTGATCACATTTGGTAACCGGTATGATGAATTCCTGACGATGTCAGGGGCAAAAACTCCAAGCGGTTTGGAGCTTTCCAGCACATTGGGATCCTAAGCTTAGAATTCCACGTGGACAAGTTGTCGCG
>JADMIO011485827.1_pt1 | contig 65800 bp, 67 predicted proteins | sample 8958161 | NCBI WGS metagenome assembly JADMIO01 (sample SAMN16585339, study PRJNA669376) | soil metagenome | isolation source: Crop rotation soil | place: USA: Cullars Rotation, Alabama | collected 2011
GCGACTTCAAGTCACGTGAATTCCAAGCTTCGGATCCCACTGTGCTGGAAAGGCGCGTGCCGAACAGCGGCAAGGTCGATCGCTTCTGGTTCCGCAGCCTCTATTTCCGCGAGCCGAACGGCATCCTGTTCGAGATCGCGTCGGACGGTCCGGGCTTCGGCGTGGATGAGCCGATGGACAAACTTGGCGAGAAGCTGGTGCTGCCACCGTTCCTCGAAGGGCGCCGTGCGGAGATCGAGAAGGGACTGAAGGCGATTTGAGCGAGCCGCTCGCTCGGTCTGTTACCCTCCCCCTTGTGGGGAGGGTCGACGCGAGCGAAGCGAAGAGTCGGGGTGGGGGTCGAGAGAGGTGCTCAAATCTCCCGACCCCCACCCCTAACCCCTCCCCACAAGGGGGAGGGGAATACAGCGGAGCGCGTGGCCTCGCTACTTCTTCCGCGTCAAAAACGCTTCGAATGCCTTGCGCGCCTCGGGCGAGCCGAGCCGCTTCTTGAATTGCTCGGCCTCGTCATCGATGCGCTTCACCACGTCGGCCGGATCGCCCTTCATCAGCCGGCGCGAGATCGCCACACCTTCTGGCGGCAGCGCGGCGATCGCCTTCGCGGCCGCCATCGCCTCGGCTTCGACCTGATCGGCCGGCGCGACCTGATTTACCAGCCCGCAGGCCTTCGCCTCCTCACCCGACAGCGGCTTGCCCATCACCAGCAGTTCGAACGCGCGGCGATGACCCATCAGGCGTGGCGCGAGCAGACTCGAGGCTGCCTCCGGCACCAGCCCGAGCGCGACGAACGGCGTCGAGAAGCGCGCATCGCTCGCCGCAACCGCATAGTCGCAGTGAAGCATCATCGTGGTGCCGATGCCGACCGCGACGCCCTGCACGGCGGCGACCAGCGGACGTTCGGCACGCGCGAGTGAATAGAGAAATCGGATGACCGAATTCCCGAGTCCCTCGCCGCCGGTCGCGGCTTTCATGAAGTCGCCCAAATCATTGCCCGCGGAGAATGCGCCGGGCACGCCCGCGATCACGATGCAGCGGATCGGCGAATCCCCGCTCGCGCTCTCGATCGCCTGCGCCATGCCGTCGTACATCGCGGCGGTGAGCGCGTTCTTCTTGTCCGGCCGATTCATGCGGATGAGGCGAACCGGGCCCTGGTCGATGATGATGACGTTGATGCTCATCGGTGCTCCTTTTACGCGGCCGGCAGCGCGACGGCTGATACTGACTCCGCGCCGTCCGTGACCGTGGCTTCCAATCCGCCGGCCTGCACGGCGATGTTCTCGGCGAAGAAGCGCGCGAGCGCGACGCGGCCGGCGCCGTCAGACCCGCCGTTGAGACGGCTCGCGGCCAGCGCATCCTCGGCGAGCGCGCAGCCGCCCGCAGCCGAGGCGAACAGCCTCAGATAGGGCGTGGCGCCGGCGAGTGCGGCCTCGGGCGACTTGTCGAGCTGGCCGAGCAGCCATGACGTTGCGCGGTCAAGGCTGTCGATCGCATCAGACAGCCGCGCACCTGCCGCGCCGAACGCCGGGTCGTTCGCCGCCTTCACATTCGCGACGATGCCGCGCAACTCGTCGAGATAGCCGCGCATCACCGCGCCGCCCATCATCGTGATCTTGCGCGTGACCAGATCGATCGACTGGATGCCGTTGGTGCCTTCGTAGATCTGCGCGATGCGCGCGTCGCGATAGTGCTGCGCAGCGCCGGTCTCCTCGATGAAGCCCATGCCGCCATGCACCTGCACGCCGAGCGAGGCCACTTCGGTGCCGATGTCAGTCGAGAACGCTTTGGCGATCGGGGTCAGCAGCGAGGCGCGCTGGTCCGCAGCCTTGCGCACGGCTTCGTCCTTGGCGAGATGCGAGCGGTCGATTGCAGCGCCAGTGGCGTAGCAGATCGCGCGCGCCGCCGCGGTCAGAGCCCGCATGGTCAGCAGCATGCGGCGGACATCGGGGTGATTGATGATCGCGCCATTGCCGCCGGCGCGACCCTGCTTGCGGTCATTCGCATAGGCCATCGCCTGCTGCGTCGCGCGCTCCGCGATCGCGACGCCCTGCAGGCCGACCGCGAGGCGCGCGTTGTTCATCATCGTGAACATGCAATTGAGCCCGCGGTTCTCCTCGCCGACGAGCCATCCGGTGGCGCCGCCGTTGTCGCCGTAGACCATCGTGCAGGTCGGCGAGCCGTGAATACCGAGCTTGTGTTCGACCGAGTGGCAACGCGCATCGTTGCGCGCACCGATCGAGCCGTCGTCGTTGACAAAATACTTCGGCACCAGGAAGAGCGAGATGCCCTTGGTGCCCGGCGGCGCATCGGGCAGGCGCGCGAGCACGAAGTGGATGATGTTGTCGGTCAGGTCATGCTCGCCGTAGGTGATGAAGATCTTCGAGCCGGTGATGCGATAGGTGCCGTCGGCGTTGCGCTCCGCACGCGCCCGCAACGCGCCGACATCCGAGCCGGCCTGCGGCTCGGTGAGCTGCATCGTGCCCATCCACTCGCCGGTGGTGAGCTTCTCGAGATATTTCGTTTTCAGCGCGTCGGCGCCGTGTTGGTGCAGCGCCTCGATCGCGCCCATGGTCAGTACCGGGCCAATGCCGAACGCCATTGAGGCGGAATTCCACATCTCGATGCAGGCGGAATTGAGCGCATGCGGCAGCCCCTGCCCGCCCCAGTCGGTCGAGGCCGCAAGCCCGTTCCAGCCGCCCTGCGACCATGCGGTATAGGCCTCCTTCCAGCCGGGAGGCATCGTGACCTTGCCGTCCTTCAACGGTGTCCCGTGTTTGTCGCCGACGGTATTGAGCGGCGCGATCACCGTGGAGGCGAACTTGCCGGCCTCCTCCAGTACCGCATCGACATCCGCCTCTGTCAGATCGCCGTAGAGCCCCTCCTCCAGCGCGCGCGAAAGGCCGGCCGAATGCTTCAGCGTAAACGCGATATCGGCGACGGGCGCTCGGTAAGTCATTGATTCGTCTCTTGACGGGGGGTGGCCTGTGGCCAATGTAGCGGCGCCAAGCCGATCCTGAAAGCCATTCATGCCTGCCGAAGTGGCGACACGTCTGCTGCCCGCGAACCGCGATGCGATCGCGGCGGCAGCGCGCGTGCTCGGCGATGGCGGATTGGTCGCCTTCCCGACCGAGACGGTCTACGGCCTCGGCGCCGATGCCACCAATGGCGAAGCAGTCGCGCGGCTTTATGCCGCGAAAGGACGCCCGCGTTTCAATCCGCTGATCGCGCATGTCGCCGATGCAAAAGCAACGCTCGCGCTCGCGCGCTTCACCGATGACGCGCGGCTGCTTGCCGGCGTGTTCTGGCCCGGTCCACTCACGTTGGTATTGCCGAAACACGATACGTGCCCGGTGTCGGAGCTTGCGACCGCGGGGCTCGATTCGATCGCGGTGCGCGTGCCGGATCACAGCATCGCGCACGACTTGCTGAAGGCGTTCGGCAAACCGATCGTCGCACCGTCCGCCAATCAGTCCGGTCATGTGTCGCCGACATTGGCCGAGCACGTCCGTTCTGATTTGGAAGGGCGCATCGATCTGATCATCGACGGCGGACCTGCGAGTGTCGGCGTCGAATCCACCATCGTGTCGTGCCTCGGCGCGCCAACCTTGCTGCGCCCCGGTGGACTGCCGCGCGACGCCATCGAGCGCGTGCTCGGGCATGCGCTGGTCATCGCCGAGGCTCCAGCGGATGAGACGCCGCTGGCGCCCGGGATGCTCGCCTCGCACTACGCGCCGAAATCATCACTGCGACTGAACGCAATCGATGTGCGGGCGGGCGAAGCTCTGCTGGCGTTCGGTCCTGCGGCGCCCGCTGCCGCGCATGCACTCAACCTCTCGGCTTCGGGCGACCTCGTCGAAGCCGCCGCGAACCTGTTCCATCACCTGCGCATGCTCGATGCTGCGGCGACGAGCATTGCCGTGATGCCGATCCCGAATGAAGGCCTTGGCGAGGCGATCAATGACCGCCTTGCCCGCGCCGCCGCGCCTCGACCCTGACGCATCGAACGAGTAAAACTGTCCGCATGAACCCGCACGTCAAACCGCCCGCTTCGTCCTCGCTGCTTGCGCAGTTCGCCAACATCGTCGGCGAGAAATACGCCATCACCGATCCGGCGATGCAGGAGCAATATCTGCGCGAGATGCGCGACCTCTATCACGGCAACAGTCCGATGGTGCTGCGGCCGGGCTCGGTCGCCGAAGTCTCGGCGATCCTCAAGCTCGCGAACGAAACCAAGACCGCAATCGTGCCGCAGGGCGGCAACACCGGACTGGTGGGCGGGCAGATTCCGCACCACGGCGAGATTGTCCTCTCGCTCAACCGCCTCGACAAGATTCGCGAGGTCGACGCCACATCCAACACGATCATCGCGGAAGCCGGCGTCTCGCTCGGGCGCGTGCGCGCGGCTGCGGCCGACGTCGACCGGCTCTATCCGCTGCTGCTCCCGTCCGAGGGGACCTGCACGGTCGGCGGCAACCTCTCGACCAACGCAGGCGGCACCACCGCCGTATCGTGGGGCGTCGCGCGACAGCAGGCGCTCGGGCTCGAGGTGGTGCTCGCCGACGGGCGCGTGCTGAACAATCTCAACAAGCTGAAGAAAGACAACACCGGCTACGACCTGAAGAACCTCTTCATCGGCGCGGAAGGCACGCTCGGCATCATCACGGCGGCGTCGCTGCGGCTGATCCCGCGCCCGCGTTCGGTCGAAACGGCATTCGCGGGTGTCGCCTCGCCGGAGGCGGCGCTGGAACTGCTCGGCATCGCATGCGAACAAAGCGGCGGCAACATCACGTCGTTCGAGCTGATGGTGCGGCTCGGTATCGACGCCGTGCTGAAGCACGACAGCGGCGCGCGCGATCCGCTCAACGAGATGCACCCGTGGTACGTGCTGATCGAGATTTCCTCGCAGGCGCGCAGCGGCCTGCGCGACACGATGGAGGCGATCCTCGCCGAAGGTGCGGAGCGCGGCCTCGTCGCCGATGCAGCGATCGCGGACTCGCTCGATCAGGCCAAGGCCTTCTGGCGCATCCGCGAGATGTTCGGCGAAGTGCAGCGCCAGGTCGGCGGCTCGATCAAGCACGACATTTCGGTGCCGGTCGCCCATGTTCCCGCATTCATCAAGGAAGCCAATGAAGCGGTCGTGAAGCTGATCCCCGGCGCGCGGCCGTTGCCGTTCGGGCACCTCGGCGACGGCAACATCCACTACAACATCGCGCAGCCGGTCGATGCCGACAAAGCCGCGTTTCTTGAGCGCTGGCACGACGTCAACATGGTGGTGTTCGACGTCGTGTTGAAATACGGCGGCTCGATCTCGGCCGAGCACGGCATCGGCATCATGAAGCGTGACCTGCTGCCGACCATCAAGGATCCGGTCGCGATGGAACTGATGCGCGCGCTCAAGCGTACGCTCGATCCGAACGGAATTTTGAATCCCGGCAAGGTTCTTTAATCCTCATCCTGAGAAACCGCGCGCAGCGCGGCGTCTCGAAGGATGGCCAAGAGCGGTGCGCCCGCCTCGTCCTTCGAGGCTCGCGGAGTTTATCATCGGGCCGCGCTTCGCGCGGACCCGTTGGCTCGCACCTCAGGATGAGGCTTCGAAAGAATGAGCGCCCTCAATGTCACCCCGATCACCGACGCCGATGTCGAAACCGTCATCGCGCTGTGGCGGCGCTGCGGCCTGACGCGGCCGTGGAACGACCCAGCCTCGGATATTGCCTTCGCACGGCGCCGCGACAACGCCACGATCCTGATCGGGCGCGATGCGGGCAAGATGGTGGCGACCGCGATGGTCGGGCACGACGGCCATCGCGGCTGGGTCTACTACGTCGCGGTCGAGCCGGACCTGCAGCGCAAGGATTTCGGCCGCACCATCATGGTGGCGGCGGAGGACTGGCTGCGCCGCCAAGGCGTCGAGAAAATCATGCTGATGGTGCGGCCGGACAACACCAAGGTGCGGGCGTTCTACGACAAGCTCGGCTACGACGTGCAGGAGCGCGTGATCTATGCAAAGTGGCTCGACGGCCGGCCGATGACGCCGTAGCTCTTCATAGTCCGCTCATTCCCGCGTAAGCGGGAATCCCGGGCCAAGGACTGGGTCCCCGCTTTCGCGGGGACGAGCGGCAACGGGTCAAAACAAACTCGCCTGCCCGTCGTCCTTCTTCTCTTTTTCCTTCTTCGTGCGCTTGGGCGCAGGCTCCAGAATCTCCGGCTCCGTCAGCGGCTCAAGCAGCATCGGCGCGTCATTCGCCGTGCGATTGACCGCGCTCGACACTTCGTAGGCCTCCAGCACGGCATCCGGCGCGGGCTGTATTGCTGCCGCCGCCATCTCGCCATCCACATTCGGATCGAGCCAGAAGTCGAATGCCTCGGGCGCGAGGATCACCGGCATGCGGTCATGGATGTGCGCGATCGAACGGCTCGCCGCCGTGGTGACGATCGCGGCGGTTTCCATCTCCTCGCCATTCGGCCCCATCCAGCTTTCCCACAGACCGGCGAACGCCAGCGGCGCGCCGGACTTCAGCCGCACGAACCATGGCTGCTTGCGGTCACCCGTGCGCTTCCACTCATAGAAGCCGTCGGCAGGGAACAGACAGCGCCGCCGCTTCATGGCGTTCTTGAACGCCGGCTTGTCGTTCACGGACTCGCCGCGCGCATTGATCAGCAGCGAGAATGTGCGCGGGTCCTTCACCCAGGGCGGGATCAGTCCCCAACGCACCAGCGCGAACTGGCGCTGGCCTTCGATCAAGCGCACGATCGGAACCGGCTGGGTCGGCGCCACGTTGTAGCGCGGCGGGAAATTCGGCTGCTCGACATAGCGAAACAGCGCCCGCAATGCCTCCGGATTGGTGATGACGGCGTAACGTCCGCACATGAGAATTTCGGCTCAAACCCTTTGCGAATCGAATGAAACCAGACGGTGAACCGCCTTGTTTCTTAATCGAGATTTAACCGCACCGGACAAGACTGCCTAGACCACTAGGGCGTGCGTCCGGGCTGATGACCTTCGCAATTCCGATAGCTTACGACGCTGCGGCCGATCCGGCGCGCCTTGCGGCAGCCAACATCAATCCGCGGACGCGGCTCGCCTCCGACTATCTCAACCATTTCAACGAAGCCGTCATGCTGCTCGACCTGTTGCCGAGCATGCCGGAATGCATCGTCGAACTGATCGGCTGGGAGCCGAAGGAATACCAGGAGCACTTCGCGACGTCGCACTTCAAGGACAAGGAACTCGCGATCGCCGCCTACGACGCCGCCGACCCGATCGCGCGGGTGCGGCTCGAGGAACTCGCCGACACCATGAACGCACTGCTGGTCGCGACCTGCGAGGCATTCCAGCGCCGCTCGTCGCTCGAAGCTGCGACCGCGCTCGCGGCCGAGACCGCGGCACGGCTGAAGCCGCTGGTCGCGCGCGCCGGCGCGGTGATCAACGGCTACGATCTCGCGAGCGCGGAAGACATGACCACCGGCGAACAGCAGGCGGCAGTCGACGCGCTGCTGGAAAAATAGCAAAACACCTCTCGTCATCTTGAGGCGCCCGCCGGACGGCGGGCCTCGAAGGATGGCCGCAAGCGCACCCTTCGAGGCTCGCCGCAAGTGCGGCTCGCACCTCAGGGTGACGGCAGGAAGGTCACCATGTCCGACCCCCGCATGTACCCCGACCGGCCATACCTCGCCGTCAGCGCGGCGATCATCCGCGACGGCCGCGTGCTGATCGCGCGACGCAACAAGGGCGCGAGCACCGGCGCGTTCACGCTGCCCGGCGGCGTGGTGGAGGCCGGCGAGACCCTGCACGAAGCGGTGGTCCGCGAAGTGCTGGAGGAAACCGGCATCGCAATCGAACCGGTTGCGCTCGCGGGGCAACGCGAATTCATCACTCGCGACGAGAGCGGCCGGGTGTCGCGCCACTTCGTCATCCTGTGCTTTGCCTGCCGCTGGCTCTCCGGCGAGGGCACGCCGCAGCTGGAGGAGCTATCGGAATTGCACTGGCTGCAGCCGGCCGAGCTTAGCGGCCTGAAGACCACCACCGAGGGTCTGGCCGACGTCGTGGCCTCGGCGTTCCGTGTGATCGAAACAAGCTCAGATGTCATCCCGGGCGAGCGAGCATAGCGAGCGAGACCCGGGACCCCTAGTCACGATTCTCTCGAACACGGATTTGTGGATCCTGGCTCTCGCTGTGCTCGGCCGGGATGACAAAAGCAACCGCCTTGCCCTTGCCGCAGCGGGCGGGCATATCGGCGCCATGTCCCGCGCCGCCGCCTTTCTGTTCATCGTCCTTGCCGCATCCCCGGCATTCGCCCAGGCGACGCAGGGTGGACGCCCGGCCTACGAGAACGATCTGCAGCGCCTCTCGGAAATTCTCGGCGCTTTGCATTACCTGCGCGACATCTGCGGTGCGCGCGAGGGGCAGACCTGGCGCAACGAGATGCAGGCACTGCTCGAGGCGGAAGCGCCGAGCGGCGAGCGCAAAGAACGCCTGACCGCCAGCTTCAACCGCGGCTATCGCGGCTTCCAACAAAGCTACCGCACCTGCACGCCCGCGGCCGATTTCGCGATCCGCCGTTACCTCGAAGAAGGCGCCAAGATCGCGCGCGACATCACGGCGCGCTACGCAAACTGACGATCACCCACGGATCGTGGCCAGCGCGATCCGGCCACTGCCGACAATCAAGCTCCGGCCGCCTCCATCAATTCGCAATGTCTCGTCAGTTGCCAAAGGATACTCGTCGCCAGCGCTCACCGCGCTGTCTTCCAATGCATAGATCAGGCTGACGTCCGCGCTCAGCGGCCGCGCGCTGCCGCGGGTCAGTATCGCGACATCGATCTCGTACTTCGTCCGGTCCGCCATCAGGTTGAGCACCGCGACCGGGCCGGCTTCGAGGCGGCTGACGATGCGATCCTCGCCGCGAAACCGCACCGGCCGGAACGGCTCGCGTACATCGAGCGATGCGCCGTCCGCGATATCCAGCCACAGCCCGCGACCGCCGATCACGGTAAGGATGCGGTCGAAGCCCGACAGGTCCGAGAACGGCCCCGGCTCGACGATGCGGGTATGCCCGAACCGCCAACGCATTCCGCTCCAGCTTCCGGGCTGAGCGCCCGGCGCGTAGGCATCGGCAATATCGACCGTGGTCCCGCCGCCATTTTTCCACGGTGTCCGCCGGTAGGTTTCCGGGTCGAGCCGCGTCACCTCGTTCATTCCGCACCTGTTTTCGCGTTAGGTCCGCATTGCTATTTGCGCGTTAACCTTTCCTAAAGTCTCGCCTATTTTTCGCATCCGCGCATGCTAACGTTCGGACGCGGTTGGGACGGCGCCGGGGCGCCGAACAGGTTTGTGAACACATGAGCATTGCGGGCGCCAGACCGGCACGTGAGCCGGCTTCGGATTTCGAGCAAAAGCAGATCGCGCTGACCTACCTGCACGAGGCGTGGGGCGAAGCGCGCCTCGACGGCGTCGACGGCGATTGCCTGGCGCAGGCCGCGCTGTTCACGGCTCTGAGCGAGCTCGTGTCGACGTACGGCGAAGACGCGACCGCGAAATATGCCGAAGGTCTCCCGGCCCGCATCCGTAACGGCGAGTTCTCGATCCCGCTGTCGCGCCAGTAAGCCGCCTCTCCGTTTCGACTTTGTGGCTTTTCCAGTCTCGCGCCCTTGAGGCGCCGGGACCGGCGTCCTACGTTCGGAATCGGTCTACAGGACGGGATTTCAAGAATGTTCGCGGCGCTGTTGCCGGATCGCGGTGTGCTCAAGGTCGTGGGCGAGGATGCACGCAAGTTCCTCAATGGGCTGCTGACCACCGATGTCGCCGATGTGACGCCCGGCCGGGCCGTGTTCGCCGCCCTCCTTACGCCGCAGGGCAAGATCATGGTCGACATGATCGTCGCCGAGTTGCCGGCCGAAGAGGGCGGCGGCTTCTTCCTCGATTGTCCACGCGCGCTGTCCATGCCGCTGACCGAGCGGCTCAATTTCTACAAGCTGCGCGCCAAGGTGCTGGTCGAGGACCTGTCCGAAGTGCTCGGCGTGATGGCGATCTGGGACGGGAGCCGCGAGACCGAATACGGCCTGTGCTATGCCGACCCGCGCCTGCCGGGGCTTGGGACCCGCTGCATGCTGCCCCCTCACCTCGCCGCCGAAGCAGCCGCCGATCTCGGCGCCACCTTGGTCGACGCCGCTGATTACGAAGCGCATCGGATCGCGCTCGGCGCGCCGCGCGGCGGGCACGACTTCCAGTACAACGACGCCTTTCCGCACGAAGCCGATATGGACCAACTCAACGGTATCGACTTCGACAAGGGCTGCTATGTCGGCCAGGAGGTCGTCTCGCGGGTCGAGCATCGCGGCACGGCGCGCAAGCGCGTGGTGCCGGTGACCTTCCAGGATTTCGGCCCCGAGGCCGGTGTCGTCGTGCGGGTCGGCGAGACCGAGGTCGGGGTCATGGGCTCGTCCGCCAACGGGCGCGGCCTTGCGATGCTGCATCTGTCGCGCATCGGCGATGCGCTTGCGGCAGGTACGCCGATCATGTCGGGCGGCATCGAACTGCATCCGGCGAAGCCTGCGTGGGCGCGGTTCGATTGGCCGGGTGAAGCGAAGGCAGCGGAATAGTGGCTCCCGTACTTCACGCCGATGGCCTGCATCGTTGCCCGTGGCCGGGGCAGGATCCGTTCTATGTCGCCTATCACGACAACGAGTGGGGCGTGCCGGAATACGACGATCGCGCGCTCTACGAAAAACTGATCCTCGACGGTTTCCAGGCCGGGCTCTCCTGGATCACCATCCTGCGCAAGCGCGAAAACTTCCGGCGCGCATTCGACGGATTTCAGCCGGAGAAGATCGCGCGCTATTCGCCGAAGAAAATCGAAAAGCTGATGCAGGACGCCGGCATCGTGCGCAACCGGCAAAAGATCGAGGGCGCGATCGCATCGGCGCGCGGTTATCTCGACGCAATGGAAAAAGGTCCGGGGTTTTCCAAGCTGTTATGGGGATTTGTTGACGGCGCGCCGAAGGTCAATAGTTTCCGCACCCACAAACAGGTTCCGGCCGAGACGCCGGTCTCGCGCGCGATGTCGAAGGAATTAATCGGCCGCGGATTCAAGTTTGTCGGGCCGACGATCGTCTACGCGTTCATGCAGGCGACCGGAATGGTCAACGACCATCTGGTCGACTGCTATCGTCACGGGCACCTGAACAAGGCCAGAAAATAATCATTCGTGGAGCATGGCTCCACTCTTCCGGACGATGCTCTAGTTGATCAGGAAATCGTCTTTCTTGAGCTTGGTGCCCTTCATCTCGTCGCGCATCCAGACCGGCGTCACGCCGCGGCCGGACCAGACCACTTTCGCATCCTTGCGCGAGCGATACTTCGGCGGCGCCTTCTTGCGCGTGCCTTTTTTCTTCGCCGCCTTGACGGCGCCGCTGCCCGCCGGACGGCCGCGCTTCTTGGGTGCGCCGTAGCCGGTCAGCTCGGACAGCTTTTGCTCGAGATACGCACGCTGCTCGCTGATCTTTTGACTCAACGTGCTCTGCAGTCTTTCGATGTATTGGCGGAGCTGCCCCACATCCATTTTATCGGGAGATTTGGCGCCGGGAGGCCGGCCGCGTCGTTTGGCTTTTGCCATGAATTTGCCTTTTGAAGTTTGGGTGGCGCGGTTCAACGGGCCTTGGACGGGTCAGCAAGGCCGATGCGGCGAGAGCAAAACGCGTGGATAGTTGCCGCCGCATCGAACATCAGGGTCATAGCCCCTTCGCGGCCGATGCGCCAAGCAACTCCTGCTTGTTTCTCTTGTCCTTTCGCAACGTCCTGAAGGCAAAATTAAAATCACGCCTTATTCCCGCGCGTTGAATTCCATCCACGGCTCATGGCCTTCCGCTGCGCGCCATTGTGTTACAACGACGCAATGCCTCGACCTCCGGTCAAATCCGACAAGACCTCCGCGCGTGCCTGGCAGCGCATGCTGTCGGGGCGCCGGCTCGACCTGCTCGATCCGTCCGCGCTCGATATCGAGATCGAAGACATCGCCCACGGACTCGCGCGCGTCGCGCGCTGGAACGGGCAGACGTCGGGCGCATACATTTTCTCGGTGGCGCAGCACACGCTGCTGGTCGACGCGCTCGCGAGCAAACGCGCGCAACCCGACACGCGCGCGCGCCTTGCGATCCTGCTGCACGATGCGCCTGAATACGTCATCGGCGACATGATCACGCCGTTCAAATCGGTGCTCGGCGACTCCTACAAGGCCGTCGAAAGCCGCCTGCTCGCCGCGATCCACTTACGTTTCGGATTGCCGCGCACGCTGCCCGCGGAACTGACCCGGATGATCAAGGACGCGGATCGTGCGTCCGCCTATCTGGAGTCGACGCGGCTTGCGGGATTTGGCGAAAAAGAGGCGAAGCGATTCTTCGGAGACCCGCCGGAGGTTTCGGCGGCATTTGAAAAAGACTATCTAACCCCTTGGTCGGCCAGGGATGCGGAGACGCGATATCTGAAATGCTTCGCCGCGCTGACGAAGGATTGAGGCAAGGATTGAGGTTTGAATGATTCACGTCTGCTCGCTTGCCCGGCTGCATGACACGGTGCGCGAAACCGGCGCGCGTCACGTGGTGACGCTGATCAAGGATATCTCTCTGGTGCACCGTCCGGCGACGATCCTCGCCGAAAATCACCTGCTGCTCGACATGGACGACATCAACGACCCGATCGAGGGCTACGTGGCGCCGGCCGAGGAGCATGTCGGCGACTTGTTGCAGTTCGTGCGCAAGTGGGACCGCGGCGCACCGCTGGTGGTGCACTGCTATGCGGGCATCAGCCGCTCAACCGCGGGCGCGTTCGTCACCGCGTGTGCGCTCAATCCGAACCGCGACGAAGCAAAAATCGCGCGCGCGATCCGCGACGCCTCGCCGACCGCGTGGCCGAATTTGCGCATCGTCACGCATGCCGACAGGCTGCTCGGCCGCAACGGGCGCATGATCGAGGCGATCCGCGACATCGGTCCCGGCATGGCGGCCTATGCGAGCGAGCCGTTCCGGATCGACCTCGAGTAGCCGATGGCCGACACAGCCCTCACACCGATCGAAATTGGGCTGACCGCCGCGATCGTCGCCGTCGAAGAAGGCGAGCCTGCGATTCTCGTCGCGGGCGACGGCGAAAAGAGCGAACCACGCGCCGGCCTGCCATTCGGCCCGTTCGATCCGCTGGCGCATCGCACGTTCGAGATCGGCTTGCGCGCCTGGGTCGAGGCGCAGACGGGCTTGCGCGTCGGTTACGTCGAGCAGCTCTATACCTTCGGCGACCGCGGCCGCCATGCCGGTCCGGCTGACGAGGCGCACATGGTCTCGGTCGGTTATCTCGCGCTCACGCGCATGCCGGAGACCGCCGCGGTGCTGAAGAAAGCCGACGCGGGCTTCGAGCCCTGGTATCGCTTTTTCCCGTGGGAGGACTGGCGCGAGAAGCGGCCCGCAATCCTCGACACCATCATTCCGCTGCTGAGCGAATGGACCGCGCCGCCGCACGGCGAGCTTGGCCGCGCGCTCGGCTGGCGCGAGCGGCTGCGGCTCTGCTTCGGCACCGGCGGCGTCCCTTGGGACGAGGAGAAAGTGCTCGACCGCTACGAAATGCTGTACGAGGCGGGGTTGATCGAAGAGGCGAAGCGCGATGGCCGCGACGCGGCGCTGAAGCGTGACGCGCTGCCCTCGCTCGGCGAGCCGATGCGCTTCGACCACCGCCGCATTCTCGCGACCGCGATCGCGCGGCTGCGCGCCAAGCTGAAATACCGCCCGGTGGTGTTCGAACTGATGCCGTCCGAATTCACCCTCACGGAGTTGCAGCACACCGTCGAGGCGATCTCCGGCCGCCTGGTGCACAAGCAGAACTTCCGCCGCCTGGTCGACAGCGCCGCCTTGGTCGAGCCGACCGGTGAGACCTCCACCGAGACCGGCGGCCGCCCGGCCGCGCTGTTTCGCTTCCGCCGCGAGGTATTGGCCGAGCGACCTGCCCCCGGGTTGCGGGTTGGGGGCCGATCTTGAACATCGTTCATTTTTGAACTAGGTTCACGCTCGTGGCGACCAACACGTGCGCAGGTCCGCCGCCGGCGGTCGCGCGCACGTGCCGGAGCTGAGGGCTGTCATGGATTTCATTGCCTCCATCGTGGCGATCATCGCGATCGTGCTTGTCCTCAAGATGCGCGGCCGATTGGCTCTGCTCGAGCAGCACGTTACCTTGATCAATCGGCGGCTTGCGCTCAGGGACGCCGCACCGCCCGAGGCGGCGCCTGCCCCCGAGGGCGAAGCTCAGCCGGCTCCACTCGCAACGTTGGCGGAGCCTGCCCCGGCGCCGGCCGCGGAGCGCATGGACCCGCCCGCAAGCGAGCCGATCTTTGAGGGAGCGGCCGCGACCCCTCCCCCGTCACCCTCCCCGCCGCCCTTGCCCGAACCCGCGCCGGCAAAAAGCTTCGAAGAGCGCTTCGGCGCGAGCTGGGTCGTCTGGATCGGCGGCCTCGCGCTCGCGCTCGGCGGCATTTTCATGGTGCAGTACTCGATCGAGGCCGGCCTGATCGGCCCAGGCGTGCGCGTGTTCCTCGGCGGCCTGCTCGCCACCGCGCTGGTCGCGGCCGGCGAATGGACGCGGCGATACGAGGTCTCGATACCGCTCGCGGGCCTGCCGGCCCCGAACATGCCGGCGATGCTCACTGCCGCCGGCACCACGGTGGCGTTCGCCACCGTCTATGCGGCTTACGCGCTGTACGGATTCCTCGCGCCTCCCGTCGCCTTCGTGCTGCTCGGCATTGTGGCGCTCGCAACGCTCGCCACCGCGCTGCTGCACGGCCCGTGGCTGGCAGCGCTCGGCCAGCTCGGCGCCTTCGTCGCGCCGCTGCTCGTCGCGACCGAAGTGCCGAACTACTGGGCGCTCTACGTCTATCTCGCGGTGGTGACCGCGGCATCGTTCGCGCTGGCACGCGCGCGGCTGTGGCACGAGCTCGCAATCTCGGCGGTGGTGTTTGCGTTGCTGTGGGCATTCGCCGGCATCACGGCGGCCCCGCTGACGCCGGTCGCGTTCTACCTCGTGCTGTCCTTCGCGCTCGTCGCGGCGCTGCTCGTTTCCGGCTTGCTCTACGGACCGTCCGCGGAGCCAGGCCGCATCGATCCGGTGTCCTCCGGCGCGCTCGCAGCGTTCGTGCTCGCCGCCGCCGCACTGGTGCTGGCGCGCAGCCACGACGGTCTTGCTCTGATGTCATTCTCCGCTCTCGTGGTCGCGACTGTCGTAATCGCGTGGCGCACCGATGCGGCAGTCGCCGCCGTTCCGGCCGCGGGCGCGCTTGTGGCGATCGTGATCGCCGACTGGGCGGTCGACATCCAGTGGCAAGCGCTGGTCGTCTCGGGCGGTCCCGCTGTCGCGCCTGATCCGTCTCGCGCGTTCTACGGCACGCATCTCGCGCTCGGCGGTGCATTCGCGGCACTGTTCGCGGGCGCCGGCTTCCTCGCGCAGGGCCGTTCGCCGCGCCCGGTCGCACCGATCATCTGGGCTGCGACCGCCGTCGTGGCGCCGCTCGCGATACTGGTCGCGCTCTACTATCGCATCTATGGCTTCGAGCGTTCGCTCCCGTTCGCCGCGCTCGCGCTTCTCGCCGCCGCGCTGTTCGCGGTCGCGACCGAAATGCTCACCAAGCGCGAGCCACGCCCCGGCCAGGCTTCGGCGGCAGCGATCTTCGCGACCGGCTCGATCGCGGCGCTCGCACTCGCGCTGACCTTCGCTCTCGAGAAGGGCTGGCTCACTGTTGCGCTCGCCCTCATGGTGCCGGGCACCGCCTGGGTCGCCGAGCAACGCCCGCTACCCTGGCTGCGCTGGCTCTGTGGCGTGCTCGTCACGCTGGTCGTCCTGCGCATCGGCTACGAGCCGCGCATCGTCGCGGAGGCAGGCTCTGCGCCGATCTTCAACTGGATCCTCTACGGCTACGGCGTTCCTGCGCTCGCCTTCTGGGTCGCGGGCTGGCGTTTGCGCAGGCGCGCCGACGACGTGCCGTCGCGCATCGTCGACGCGGGCGCGATCCTGTTCACGGCGCTCTGTGGCTCGCTGCAGATCCGCCACTACCTCTATGGTGGCGACATCTACTACGCGTCGGCAGCGCTCGCCGAAGTCGCGCTGCAGGTGATCGGTGCGCTCGCAATGGCGATTGGGCTGGAACGGCTGCGCGGCCGCACGAACTCGATCGTGCACAACGTCGCCGCGCTGCTGTTTGCCGGCTTCGCACTGCTGGCGATCGTGTTTGGGTTGCTTGGGCTCGAGAACCCATGGATCTGGGGCACCAACGTCGGCGGCATGTTCGTCAATCTCAACCTGCTCGGCTACGCGATCCCGGCAATGCTGGCCGCCACGCTCGGCCTGATGACGCGGAAGACGCGTCCGCAGAACTATCGCACCGTCGCGGCGATCACCGCGGTCGTGCTCGCGCTCACCTATCTCTCGTTCCAGGTCGCGCGCTTCTATCAGGGACCGCGGCTGAGCGTCGGACCGGTCAGCGGCGCGGAAGGTTACACCTACTCCGCGGTGTGGCTCGCCTTCGGTGTCGTCCTGCTCGTGATCGGGATGTGGCTACGCTCGCAGCCGGTGCGGCTCTGCGCGGTCGCGGTCGTGATGATCACGGTCGCGAAGGTCTTCCTGCTCGACATGGCGGGCCTCGGCGGCGTGTGGCGTTCGCTCTCGTTCATCGGCCTCGGACTGGTGTTGGTCGGAATCTGGTTCCTGTACCGGCGGCTGTTGTTCGTACCGGCGCGCGCGAATGCGGAACCGACCGAACGTTGACCGCGCTACGCCAGGGAGCCGCGAACATTCCGACGTAGCGTCAGGAACTGGGTGTGGCTCCGCCGGTTACCTCCACATCGAGAAACGATGTCCAGGGAGGACGAACCGATGCGAAAAGTTTCGATGCTGTTGGCTGCCGCAGTGATCGCCGGCAGTTCCACGTTTGCCCTTGCCCAAGCCGGCGGCGCCGGTGGCGAAGGCCCGAAGCCCGGTGACGCGCGCCCACCGGCCGCGCTGAAGCAGGGTGGCATTCCGCCCGCAGCCGCGTTGAGGCGCGGCGACGACATGGCGCCGGCAAACACCGGCGGCGTCGCGAACGTGAAGGGCGCGAAAATGTCGAAGAAGATGAAAAAGTCGAAGAACATGTAAGCTGGCGCAATCAGCATAACGAGAATGGACGCCGGGCCATAGGGACCGGCGTCCATTGATACGTCGCAACGAGATGCCGTCAGGCTAACGCAGCGCGCCGCTCGCCGACGAACCACAGCGGGCGCGAACGCAGCGCAAATGCGCCATCGCCGAGCAGCCACAGGGCGAACGAGGCAGCGATCAGGAACGCCGGATATTCCCAGCCGCCGCCTGCGTTGGAGAAGATCCAGCCATTGCCGATGTGCACGGTTGAGGCTGCGGCCATAACCGGAATGAGCAGCAGCGCGACATGGCGCGCGTAGACGCCTGCGAGGATGAGTACGCCGCCAATCAGCTCCGCGAGAAACACCGGCCATGCAAGCTCCGGCGGGAAGCCGACCTTGGCGAGGAACCCCGCAAAGCCCGGGATCGTGAACAGCACGTACTTCATCAGCGCATGCGCGATCCACATGACGCCGAGCGAGGCGCGCAGAACGAACACGCCATACGGCGCACTTGATGGGTCGACAGCAGGAGAAACAGTTGAGTTCATGACACGGTGCCCTTGTTCGAATTTTGGATGCGGCGCGGATTGCGCTGCCGATGGCGCCGATATGCCGTTGCTTATTATGCAAGACAATGCGTATGATCGCCCGATCGATCTTGCATCAATGCAATGAAGGCGCGACATGCTGTCGTGGGATGATTTTCGCTACGTGAAGGCGATCGCCGACACCCGCTCGCTCGGCGGCGCCGCGACCGAGCTGGCGGTCAATCACTCGACCGTCTTCCGCCGCCTCGCGCAGATCGAGAAGCAGCTCGGCTCTCGCCTGTTCGAGCGCAGCCGTGCCGGCTACGCGCTGACGCCGTGCGGCGAAGAAATGGTGCGGCTCGCCGAGCGCATGGGCGAGGACATCATCACGTTCGAACGGCAGGTCACTGGCCACGACCTCCGTCCGTCCGGCGAGCTGCGCGTCACCACCAACGACACCGTGCTGGTGCATCTGATGACCGGCGTGTTCGCGGCATTCCGCAAAGCCTATCCGGAGATCGTGCTCGATGTCGTGGTGTCGAACCAGGCGCTGAACCTCTCGAAGCGCGACGCGGACGTGGCGGTGCGTGCGACCGACCGTCCGCCTGACGCCCTGATCGGCCGGCGCGCCGCAAGCATTGCGTGGGCGGTGTTCGGCGCGAGCGGCAAGGCGCCGGAGCATTTCGACCCGGACGCGGACGCGCGCGCGGTCGACTGGGTCGGCTTCGGTGAGAACCTCGCGAACCTGAAGGCTGCGCGGTGGCTCAAGGAGCACGCTGCGCCCGGACGCGTGGTCTACCGCATCAATACCGTGCTCGGGCTCGCCGAAGCCGCGGTCGAGGGCGTCGGCCTTGCGGTGCTCCCCTGCTTCATCGGTTCGGCGACGCCTGGGCTGACGCGTCTCACCGGCCCGCTCGCCGATCTCGCCAACGGCATCTGGCTGCTCACCCACGCCGACCTGCGCCAGACCGCGCGTGTGCGCGCCTTCATGGATTTCGCCGCCAGCGAAATCGCGAAGCAGCGCAAGACCATAGAGGGCCTGTCGTAACGAGAGCATGATCCCGAAAAGTGGACACCGGTTTTCGGCGAAGGATCATGCTCCAACGATAATCTGAGGCTCTTGATAAAAACGAACGATCGTGCTTTTTCTGTTTGACACAGAGCAAACGGGAGCGCGGCGTGAACGAGATGATGCGGACATACGGCGTCACGCCGCAGGACCAGGCGCTGTCGACCGACGGCCTGACGTTTCTGAAGAAACTGATCGACGGCACATATCCCGCGCCACCGATCGCGCAGACGCTCGGCTTCGAACTGATCGAGGTCGAGCATGGCAAGGCGACGTTCGAGGGCCTTCCCGAGTTCCGCCACTACAACCCGCTCGGCGTGGTGCACGGCGGCTTTGCGATGACGCTGCTCGATTCATGTCTCGGCTGCTGCATCCACACGACGCTGCAGAAGGGCGAGGGCTACACCACGCTGGAGATCAAGGCGAACCTGGTGCGCGCGATCACCAAGGACACGGGGCCCATTCGCGCGGTCGGGCGCATCATCCATCGCGGCCGCACGACCGCGACCGCCGAGGGCGACATCCGTGACGGCGCGGGCAATCTGCTCGCGCACGGCACCACGACCTGCATGATTTTTCCGGCGAAGAAGTAACCGCGCGGTTCTTCGCTACTGCGCGACCGAGCCGCGCATGCCGGTCTGCTCGATCGAGGGTAGCGGCGCGGCGGTGACCGGGGTCGTCGGCGCGGCAACCGGCGCGCTCGGCGCGGCTGTTGCGGCGGGCGCCGACGATGTCGACGACGTCGTCGCCGGTGCGTGAGCATGAGTTTTGGTAGCGCGACGGATCGAGCGCGGCATCGGCAGCTTGTCGTCAGGCGACGGCCCGATCGATGCGATCAATTCGCGATTGCGGCCATGCGTGAAGTCGCAATACGCAAATCCGAAACCCGAGACCGCGCCGCGGAAGCTTTTCTCGCTGGTCTTGTTGACGTTGAAGCACGGATTGAAGAACGCACCCTTCACATGCGAGCAGACCGTCTCGCCTTTCGCAAACAGGGTACCGGCCGGCAGGCGCATGAAGCGAACCGGACCCGAACCTTGCATGCGCAGCATTCCGGCGACAGAGCCGTCGTTGAAGATGCGCCCCGTGCCGACCGTGCCTTCGAAACAGGTGAAGTTGAACTGCTTGCCGGCGACGAATCGGCGCGCGGCGTCCGCGCTCAACGGCTCAGCCAGCGCGGGCGCGGCGAACGCAACAGCCGACAACGCGACAGCGATACGCACCAACATGCCGGTTTAACTCCCTGTTAACCACGTCCGAGTGCCCCAATATGCCGGACGATTGTCGCCAAATCCTGAACGGATTTACTGGATTTTGACCACGATTCGGCCGCGAATGCGGCCGTCAAGGATCGCCGGGGCCGCGACCAGCACGCCCGGAAGCTGAATTTCATTCGTCATCGACTGTAATTTGCTGCGGTCGAGGTCAGAGGCGAGGCGTTTCCAGGCCTCGCGGCGCACCTCGCGCGGACACATCACGCTGTCGATGCCCAGAAGCGACACCGCGCGCAAAATGAACGGCGCAACGGTGGTGGGGAGATCCATGCCGCCCGCGAGTCCGCAGGCCGCGACCGCGCCGCCGTAGCGTGTTCCAGCGAGCACATTGGCCAGCGTGGTCGAACCGACCGAGTCGATGCCCGCGACCCAGCGTTCCTTGGCGAGCGGCTTGCCGGGCGCGGACAGTTCCTTGCGGTCGAGAATTTCCGAGGCGCCGAGTCCGCGCAGGTAAGGCTCCTCCTGCAGGCGGCCGGTCGAGGCGATCACCTTGTAGCCGCGCTTGGCGAGCAACGCGATCGCGACCGAGCCAACGCCGCCGGCCGCGCCGGTGACCACGACCGGTCCGCGATCCGGCGTGATGCCGTGGCGCTCGAGCGCCATCACGGCGAGCATGGCGGTGTAGCCGGCCGTGCCGATGGCCATCGCCTCGCGGCCGGTCATGCCGGTCGGCACCGGCACCAGCCAGTCACCGCGCACGCGCGCTTTTTCGGCGTATGCGCCGAGATGCGTTTCGCCGACGCCCCAGCCGTTGAGGATGACGCGATCGCCAGGCTTCCATTCCGGATGCGTCGAGGTCTCGACCATGCCGACGAAATCGATGCCCGGGATCATGGGAAAGCGGCGCACCACCGGCGCCTTGCCGCTGACCGCGAGGCCATCCTTGTAATTGACGGTGGACCACTCGACGCGCACCGTGACGTCGCCGTCCATCAATTCGGTTTCGTCGAAATCGACCAGCTTGGCGGTCTGTCCGCTCTCGCCCTTGTCGATGCGCACTGCCCTGAACGTCGCCACACCGGTACCCCTCGAAGGCTGCAAACCGCAGGATTTGTGGACCGGCGGATGCCGCAATGCAAGGCAGGCAGCCGTCCCGGTCGATCAGGCGTGCACGAGCGGAGCTTCGTTCTCCATGCCGCCGGCAGAGCGGCCACGCGGGCCTTTCAGATTCGGATAGCGCCGCGCCATTTCCTGCATCAGGAATTTCGCCGGCACGTCGTGGAATGAGCCGTGCATCACCTCGTAGCGCATGAAGGTGCGCCCTGCCCCGTCATAGGCCTGCATCAGCGCGTCCGTCTCACCGTCGAAATCGAGCGGCGCGACGCCGAAGCGCGAACAGAGCGTAGAGTTGAAGGTCGGGCTCGCCTTCACCCAGCGGTCTGCGAGCTTCACTTCGGTGAAGCCGTGCCAGGCGAAATAATTGGTGCCCATCTTTTCGCGCAGCTTTTCGCTCGAGAGATGATTGGTCACATCCCCGAACGCGACGCGCGCCGGGATGCCGCCGGCGCGGCACAGCGCCGCGAACAGCGCCGCCTTGCCGACGCAATATCCCCCACCCGCGATCAGCACGCTCGAGGCGCGGTAGCTGTCCGGATCGCTGAAATCGAGGTCGGGATCGTAGCGGATCTCGCGCGTCGCGAGATAATACTGACGTGCCCGCTCGACGGCCGATGCGGCGGGCGCGGCCTTGCGCGCCAGTGCGACGATGGCCGGATGATCGCTGTCGATGAACTCGGCCGGCGCGAGGTACACGGCGTCGGTGTTGCTGTCCAAGACTGGTGCTCCGTTACGCGGACGCCGCTGCGAGACGCTGCACCGGCTTTTCCCGGATCGGAAGATTGACCAACGCGGCGAAAATGCCAAGGGCCACGCCGAGCCACCAGACGACGTCGTAGGAACCGGTGCGCTCGTAAAGGAAGCCGCCGAGCCAGACGCCGATACCGGCACCGAGTTGGTGCGAGAAGAACACGAAACCAAACAGGGTGGCCATGTAGCGAACGCCGAACATCAGCGCGACGAGGCCGGAGGTGAGCGGAACGGTCGAGAGCCACAGCACGCCCATCGCGGCGCCGAACACCAGCGCGCTCGTCGGTGTGACCGGCACGAGCAGGAAGGCGGCGATCGCGACCGAGCGCAGGAAATAGATGGTCGAGAGCAGATAGCGCCGCGGCAGCTTGCTGCCGAGAATGCCGGCCGCGATCGAGCCGATGATGTTGAACAGGCCGATGAACGCGATCACCCAGCCGCCCCATTTCGCCTCGAGGCCCTTGTCGAGCAGGTATGGCGGCAGATGCGTGGTGATGAATGCGACATGGAAGCCGCAGGTGAAGAAGCCGAGCACGAGCAGAATGTAGGAGCCGTGCCCGAACGCTTCGCCGAGCGCATCGCGGAAGGATTGCGGGCGCACCGCGTTGGCCGCGGCGCTGTTGTCCTGCGCCGGCGTCGCGACCGCGAAGGCGAGCGGCAGGCAGATCAGCACCATCAGGGCGAAGATGATCAAGGTCGTGTGCCAGCCGACCGAACCGAGCAGCGCGACCGCGAGCGGCGAAAACAGGAACTGGCCGAACGACCCGGCCGCCGTGCCGGCGCCGAACGCGAACGAGCGCCACTCTTCGGGCAGCAACTTGCCGAACGCCGCGAGTACAATGGTGAAGCTCGCGCCCGCGAGCCCGAACCCGATCAGCACGCCGGCTGAGAGCGTCAGCATGCCGGGCGAGGTCGAATACGCCATCATCACGAGACCGGCAGCATAGAGAATCGCGCCGACCCAGAGCGAGCGGATCGTGCCGTAGCGGTCCGCGATTGCGCCCGCGAACGGCTGTGCCGCACCCCACAGCAGATTCTGGATCGCGACCGCGAGCGCGAACACATCGCGGCCGACGCCGAGTTCGGTGCTGAGAGGCTGGAGGAAGAAGCCGAAGGTCGAGCGTGGCCCGAAGGTCAGGATCGCCATCAGGCAGCCGCAGGCGATGATCACCGCCGGTGTGCGCCAGCCCAGCGCCGGTGTTGCCGGTGCGGTCGTTGCCATTCTGGTTCCCTCTCCTGGCACCGGCCGCAAGACTTACGCGGCGGCGGGTGCTGCCCGCAGCACGGGCTTTTCCTCGATCGGCAGGTTGATGACTGCCGACAATACGCCAAACAGCACGGCCAGCCACCACACAATATCGTAGGAGCCGGTGCGCTCGTAGAGCAGGCCGCCGAGCCACGCGCCGAGGAAGCCGCCGACCTGGTGGCTGAAGAACACGAAGCCGTAGAGCGTCGCGAGCCAGCGCGTCCCGAACATCAAGGTCACGAGCGCCGACGTCGGCGGCACGGTCGAGAGCCAGAGCAGCCCCATGCCGGCAGCAAACAGCAGCGTCGTCACCGTACTCGCGGGCAGCAGTACGAAGGCCGCGATGAATACGGCGCGGAGGAAATAGTTGAGTGCGAGCAGGTAACGGCGGGGATAGATGTTCGACAGCCAGCCGACCGAGATCGAGCCGATGATGTTGAACAGGCCGATGGTGGCGAGCGCCCAGCCGCCGACCTGTGCAGTGAGGCCGCGATCGAGCAGATAGGCGGGCAGATGCAGCGTGATGAACGCGAGCTGGAAGCCGCAGGTGAAGAAGCCGAGTACAAGAAGAACATACGAGCGATGGCCGAACGCTTCGGCGAGCGCACCCATCAGCGACTGCGTCGCGGCGGCATCGACCGCGGCGCCCGCAGGCTTCGGCTCGGAGCGCGGCGTCGAGAGAGCGAGCGCCATCGGCACGATGAACAGTAGCAGGCCGCCGAACACGAGCAGCGCGTTCTGCCAGCCGAAATTATCGATCAGCGCCACGCCAAACGGCGCAAAGAGAAACTGGCCGAACGAGCCCGCCGCGGTGCCGGCGCCGATCGCCAGCATGCGATAGCGCTCGGGCAACAGCTTGCCGAATGCCGCGATCACCAGATTGAACGAGCATCCTGCGAGCCCGAAGCCGACCAGCACGCCCGCGGTCACCTGCAGGGTGACCGGCGACGTCGTGTAGGCCATCAGCGCAAGGCCCGAGGCGTAGAGCAACGCGCCGACGCTGAGCACGCGCACCATACCGAAGCGGTCCGCGACCGCGCCGGCGAAGGGCTGGGCGATGCCCCAGAGCAGATTTTGGAGGGCGAAGGCGAGCGCGAACACGTCGCGGCCCCAGCCGTTCGCCGACGACATCGGGGTGAGGAAGAAGCCGAAGGCCGAGCGCGGGCCGAACCCGATCAGCGCAATGAGACAGCCGCAAACGATAATGACGGCGGGCGTCCGCCACGTCATGGAGCGAGCCGCGCCGGCGAGCTGAGTCATCGGAATTTCCATTGCTGCGCTGCCGCATCCCGGCAGAACAGAGACTTAGGTGCGCCGTCCGGCCTGACCCAACGAAAAATTGTGATCCGATCGATCTGCTTTTTGCATGGCTGCGGCGCTGTGGGGGACTCGCAATCGGACGGGACCCATGCTATATCACATTTGCTCTGATTGAGGATAAGTCTCGGGGAGGACTTAGACCTGCCGGCTACCAGCCGGTTGTTTTCGTCCCCTAATATGCTCAGTTTGAGCATATATGCAAGGAGGCAGCAATGCCGGTGCTCTTACAGATGGGCCCCTCCCGTGGCCACCCGTTCATGCCGACCGCGTCGGCACCGGGCGAGCTTTCCGCCGCCGCGCGGAAATACGGCGTGCTACCGATGCCTTCGCTCGAGTGGAACGCCGAGGTGGAGCGCGAGACCGCGCCCCTCTATGAGCGCGTGAAGAATGTCGTTCCCTCGATCGAGTGGCCGTTCTTCGCGCCATACGTCAAGGCGATCAACGACCTGAAGAAGCAGCGCGGCGCCGTGCTGCTCGCCCACAATTACCAGACGCCGGAGATCTACAACTGCGTTGCCGACTATGTCGGCGACTCGCTGCAGCTCGCGATCGAGGCGACCAAGACCAAGGCCGACATCATCGTGCAGGGCGGCGTGCACTTCATGGCCGAGACCTCGAAGATCCTGAACCCGGACAAGACCGTACTGATCCCGGACGTGCGGGCGGGCTGCTCGCTTGCGGAGTCGATCACCGGCGAGGACGTGCGGCTATTGCGCGATAAGTTCCCTGGCGTGCCGATCGTCGCCTATGTGAACACGTCGGCCGACGTGAAGGCCGAGGTCGACATCTGCTGCACATCGGCCAACGCCGTGCAGGTGGTGGAGAGCCTTGGCTCGGACACCGTGATCTTCCTGCCCGACCAGTATCTCGCGAACTACGTGGCGACGCAGACCAAGGTGAAGATCATCTCGTGGAAGGGCGCGTGCGAAGTGCACGAGCGTTTCACGGCGGACGAATTGGAGTCCTACCGCGCGGCCGACCCGTCGGTGCAGATCATCGCACATCCGGAGTGCCCGCCGGACGTGATCGAGGCGGCCGACTATACCGGCTCGACGAAAGGCATGATCGACTGGGTGCGCAAGAACCGCCCGAAGCGTGTCGTCATGGTCACGGAATGCTCGATGGCCGACAACGTGAAGGCGGAGCTGCCCGACGTCGAGTTCGTGCGGCCGTGCAATCTGTGCCCGCACATGAAGCGCATCACGCTGCCGAAGATTCTCGACAGCCTCGTCTACATGAAAGAGGAAGTCGTCATCGACCCGATGATCGCCGCCAAGGCGCGGCGTTCGGTCGAGCGGATGATTCATCTGAAGAGCTGAAGCCATGCGCACGTTGCAAACGTTTGCGACCGATGACGTCGTCATCGTCGGCGGCGGGCTCGCGGGCCTGTTCTGCGCGCTGAAGCTTTCGCCGCGCCCGGTCACGATCGTGACGGCCGCGCCGATCGGCGAAGGTGCGTCGAGCGCATGGGCCCAGGGCGGCGTCGCTGCGGCGGTCGCCGAAGGCGATACGCCGGACGCGCATGCGCGCGACACCATCGCGGCCGGCGCCGGACTCGTGGACGAAGCGGTCGCCTACGCGATGGCGCGCGAGGCGCCGGCGCGCATCCGCGACCTGCTGAAATACGGCGTGCCGTTCGACAAAGACCTCGAAGGCCACCTGCTGGTCGGCCAGGAAGCCGCCCATTCGGCGCGCCGCATCGTGCATGTGCGCGGCGACCAGGCCGGGCGTCACATCATGGCGGCGCTGGTCGCAGCCGTGCGCAAAACGCCGAGCATTCGCGTGCTCGAAGGCTATGTGGCCGAGGAGTTGATCACCGAGGGCCGCACCGTCACCGGCCTCAAGGCGCGCAACACTGACGGCCAGTTAGCGACGATTCCGGCGCGCGCTGTCGTGCTCGCGTCGGGCGGACTCGGCCATCTCTATGCGGTGACCACCAATCCGAGCGAGGCGCGCGGCCACGGCCTCGCGATCGCGGCGCGGGCCGGCGCGGTGATCGCCGATCCGGAGTTCGTCCAGTTCCATCCGACCGCGATCGACATCGGCCGCGATCCGGCGCCGCTCGCGACCGAGGCGATTCGCGGCGAAGGCGCCTGGCTGATCAATCGCGCGGGCGAGCGCTTCATGCTCAAGATCCATCGCGAAGGCGAACTGGCCCCGCGCGATATCGTGGCGCGCGGCGTGTTCGCCGAGCTGCAGGCCGGGCGCGGCGCGTTCCTCGACGCGCGCAAGGCAATCGGCGCATCGTTCGCGCAGCGTTTTCCCGCCGTCGCCGAGTATTGCCGCAGCGCGGGCATCGATCCGGGCCGCGAGCCGGTCCCGGTCGCACCGGCGGCGCATTACCACATGGGCGGCGTCATGACCGACGCGAACGGCCGCACCTCGCTCGCAGGACTTTGGGCCGCAGGCGAAGTCGCCGCGACTGGCGCGCATGGCGCCAATCGTCTCGCCTCGAACTCGCTGCTCGAAGCGGTGGTCTACGCGGCGCGCATTGCGGACGATATCGCGACGCTTCCGATCTCTGCTCCGTCCGTAGCCACCGTCGGCGACGTGACGCAGACCGTGACCGATCCGGCGCAGGAACGCGCCTTACGGCGTCTGATGTCCGCCAATGTGGGCGTCATCCGCGACCGCGCCGGGCTGCAGCACGCGATCGGAGAGATCGTTCGAATCGAGCGCCAGTGTGCGCGCCTGCCGCAAACCCGCAACATGGCGGCCGCCGCCCTGACGGTGACGGCGGCCGCGCTGAAGCGGGAAGAGAGCCGCGGCGGACATTTCCGCTCCGATTTCCCGAAACCCGACGTGCATGCGTGCCGCACTTTCATCACACTCGATGAGGCGCGGCGGATCGCTGATGGCGTCGCATCAGACGAGCTTGTCGTCGCATGACCTCCCTCCTCTGCCCCGAGGCCTTCCTCTCGCCGCTCGAGATCGACGCCGCTGTTATGCACGCCCTCGCCGAAGACCTCGGTCGCGCCGGCGACGTGACTTCGACAGCAACTGTCCCGGAGGGGACGCGTGCGCGCGCCGTCGTGGTGACGCGCAAGGCCGGCACGATGTCCGGTCTTCCGATGGTCGAAGCGGCGATGCTCAAGCTCGATCCGAAAGCCTCGATCACGGCGCACCACCGCGACGGCGCTTCCGTGGCGGCGAAGACCGCGCTGCTGACCATCGACGGCGACGCCCGCGCGGTCCTCGCGGCCGAACGCGTGGCGCTGAATTTCCTCGGTCATCTGTCGGGTGTCGCGACCGCGGCCGCGTCATTCGTCAAGCTGATCGCGCATACCAATGCGCGAGTCTGCTGCATCCGCAAGACCACGCCCGGCCTGCGCGCGCTGGAGAAATACGCGGTGCGCTGCGGCGGCGGGTTCAATCACCGCTTCGGGCTCGACGACGCGATCCTGATCAAGGACAACCACATCGCGGTCGCGGGCGGCATCGCTGCGGTGCTGAAGCGCGCGAAGGCGGTCGCCGGACATCTGGTGAAGATCGAGATCGAGGTCGATACGCTCGACCAGCTGCACGAAGTGCTGTCAACCGGCGGCGCCGACGTCGCGTTGCTCGACAACATGAGCCATGCCGACATGCGCAAGGCGGTCGAGCTGGTCGCGGGACGTCTGGTGCTGGAAGCGTCCGGCGGCATCACGCTGGAGACCGCCGCCGCGGTCGCCGAGACCGGTGTCGACTATCTGTCGTCCGGTGCGATCACGCATTCGGCGCCTAGTCTCGACGTCGCGCTCGATATTGAGATGTAGGAGCGCAAGCTCCGTCATGGCCGGGCTCGTCCCGGCCATCCACGTCTTTCGTAAAGCCCACTAAGGCGTGGATGCCCGGCACAAGGCCGGGCATGACGAAGGAAGGGATCACGCTCTACATCTTCGCCGCAGCATCCGCCGTGTGGGTCGCGCTGCCCCAGGACGGCGCATCGGACCCGTCGCCCCATTTGCGCGGGCGATAGAAGTGATGCAGGCCGATCTTGGCGTTCTTCCGCATCGCACGCACCCAATAGGGATGCACATAGGACGCGTGATAGTGCGTCGCCTTGGCGATCTCGGGCAGCCACAGCTTGCCGTCGAGCGTCTCGCGCGAGATGCGCTTGGCGCGCTCCCATGACTCCGCGTCGGTCACCGTATCGGCGATGCCGTCGCACGCGAAGGTGAACTGGCAGGCGAGATGGCGGTGTGCGTTCTGATAGACGACGCCGCAGACATCGTTCGGATAGAAGCCCGAGAACGCGCGGTTCATCACCACCTGCGCGACCGCGATCTGTCCGCGCACCGGCTCGCTGCGCGCCTCGAAGTAGACCGCATTGGCAAGGCACTTCTCGGCCTTGGCGCGCTTCGGACCGAGAAGGCCAAGCCGCTCGGCCGGGCTCTTCGGGCGCTGATCCGGGCCGGTCACTTCGCCTTTGCCGGCGACCGTGACACCCGGCGCCGCAATCGCGGGCGCGACCGCCTGCTTCATGTCCGGATCGGCGGACAGGCGCGGCTCCTCGCCGACTGCCCACGGCCTGATGCCGCCGAGCGAGTTGCCGAATGAGTCGATGCCAAAGTAGAGCCGCGTGTCTTTCATCTCGGCGTTGAGGCCCTCGAGGCTCGGCGGCGCATTCGGGGTGAACTCGGTCGGATCGAGATCGGCGACGTCGGCGCCCTCCTCGGCGATTTTCGGATCGAGCTCGAGCGACAGCGAGATGTCGTATTCGGGAAATGGCGCGAAGTGCATCGCGGCGGCGATTTCGTCGGACGCCGCGGCCGGTGCATTGCGCCGGTGCGCCTCGCGCCCGAGATCAGCGAGCACGACGGACTGCGCGTCGGGAAGCTCACTGTCGGTGTGGTCGATCTCGGCGGCTTTCGGGCGGCCGGAGGACAATGACGGCACGGGAGTCGCGGCGGGCGGGCTCGCCTGTTCCTCGATCGACGCGGGCTCGGGCTGCGCCGGCGTGCTGGGCACAAGGCGGTCGCCCTTGTGGGTGCGGTTGATCTCAGGAAATACGACCTGCGGGGCGCGACGGATCGCGAACGAGCCGTTGCCGGTCGAGCCGGTGATGTCGGTGCTGAGGCTTGCGAGGCGCACCAGCGGCGCTTCCGGAATGACGGTGCCGATCGGGCGCGGCATCGAGAAGGTCGCGGCGTGGATGGTGCCGAACGGTGAGGCCGTCAGGTGATCGCGCCAGCGCGCGGTGACGGAGGGCTGCTGCGCCAGCAGCGCGGCGAGATCCTGATAGCCGACCTGGGTCGGCGTCAGCAGGAACACGAGGGTGGCGAGACCGAAGGAGGCAACGTCCGCCCCCTTCGGTCCGTTACGCGACGGAACCATACGCACTACTCACGCAACACTACGCAACGCGCACTGTGATTTCGATGATGACGCCGACTAGCTAAGATTGACTCATCGGTGGAGGCCGATGATTAACCCTTCTGCGGCATTAACCTTGAGATCGCGTTAATCGCGATGCGTCGCAAAATGCAGAAAAAATCTTCAGCGCGTGAGGCGCGTTAACAGTTCGCTTGAGATTGCGTGCTCGCGCGCAAAAGGCCCGCCAACTTGTTGCATTGTGGCACGCATCGCGCGCAATCCGGCGGAACCGAAGCGCGCGCGGACCGCTTGTTCCACCCACAAATCTTCCTGCGCATGGCGCTTGCGTGCGAGCCGTTCACCTTCCGCTAACCATGCACGATGGTCGGCGAGCGCCTGATCGAGTTCGTCGAGCCCCTCGCCGCGTGACGCTGCGACGAGAACGACAGCCGCGCGCCGCTGCTCGGAATAAAGCGTCAGCGCCCCTTCGACATCGGCGCGCGTGCGCCGCGCGGCCTCGACCATATCGGCCTTGGTGACCGCCACGACATCGGGCAGTTCGGTCACGCCCGCCTTCATGAACTGCAGGCTGTCGCCGGAACCCGGCTGCACGCACAGGAGCACGGTGTCGGCGACGAACGAGATGTCGGCTTCCGACTGGCCGATGCCGACCGACTCGACCAGCACCAGATCGTAAATCGCGCGCATCAGCACCATCGCGGCGACGGTCTGGTCGGACAATCCGCCGAGCCGGTCGCGCGCCGCCATCGAGCGCACGAACACGCCGCGATCCTCCGGGTCGGTCGCGATGCGCGCACGATCGCCGAGCAGTGCGCCGCCGGTACGGCGCGAGGACGGATCGACCGCGATCACGCCGACGGTCTCGCCGCGCGCCCGCGCGCGTGTGACCAGCGCGTTGGTGAGTGTGGACTTGCCGACGCCGGGCGGCCCGGTCAGGCCGATGACGTAGGCGCGCGGCGCCGCGCAGGCCGCATCGAGCAGCGCGGCCAGCGCGTCGGACCCGGCTTCGGTCTCGATCGCGGCGAGTGCGCGCGAAATCGCACGCTTGTCGCCGGTTTGCAGCAGGGTGAGTTCGGGAAGCGTCACGCCGCGACGCTAGCTCAGAACAGGCGACCGGGGGAACCGGCGATGATCGGCGGAATCTCCATGATGACCACTGCCATGACCAACGCGAGCAGACGCACCTCCATCGCGATCGTCGCGCCGGGCGCCTGCTTCGTGCGCAAGAACACGGCAAGCTCGAACAGCAGCATCGCGATCAGGATCCAGAAGTAAGGCGGCAGGCCGACCTCGCGGAGTGCAGGTTTTGCAACCAGCAACGCCCCGACGGCGGCGCCGACCAAGGCCATGAAGCCGAGGAAAACCTGATTGAGCGTCATCTGATCATCCGAAAAACAACGCCCGGCCGCGGAGCACCGCGGACCGGGCGCATTCAGCCAGGGTCCGGCCGGCGTTACGTCTTCACGCCCTTCTCGCCGAAATACTTGATGGCGCCCGGATGCCACGGGATCGGTGAGCTTTTCTGGTTCTCGAGCGTGATGCTTGCCGCCTCGCCGTGCACGGCAACCAGGTCGTCGCGCTTCTCGATGAAGGTCTTCACGATGTCGTAGGCCACTTTCTCGGTCATCGACTCGTGCGCCGCCAGGATGTTCTGGATGACAGCCACCGGATTGTCCTTCTCCTGCCCGGGGTACATCTTCGCCGGGATCACGCCGGTGGTGTAGAGGTTGTTGTACTTCTCGTTCATCTTGGTCACGAGATCGGCGGTATCGAGCAGCTTGATCTTGATACCGGGGCTTGCACCGAGGTCGGTCACGGCGGCGGTCGGCAGGCCACCGACCCAGAAGTAAGCATCGATCTTGCCGTCCTTGATGGCATTGGTGGACTCCGCGACGCCGAGGCGCTCGCGGCGCATGTCCTTGTCCTTGTCGAGGCCCGCTGCTTCGATGCAACGAAATGCGAAAACTTCGGTGGCACTGCCGGGCGAACCGGTGGACACGCGCTTGCCCTTGAGGTCGGTCATCTTCTCGATGCCCTTGCCCTCGATCGTCACGACGTGCATCCGGTTCGGATAGAGCACCATCAATTGGCGGATCGGGAGCGGCTGGCCCTTGAACTTGTCTTCGCCCTTCAGCGCGTCGTAGGCCGCATCGACCTGCGTGAGCGCCATCTCGGCCTGCTTGGAGCCGACGAGCTTCATGTTGTCGACCGAGCCGCCGGTCACGCGCGCAGTCGCGGCGTAGCCGAGTTGCTTGGTCAGCACGTTACCCATGCCGCCGCCGAGCGGATAATAGACGCCGCCGGTGCCGCCGGTCGCGATCACGATGTTGGTCTGCTGCGCGAATGCTGCGCCTCCGACCAGCGTCGTGCCGGCCATGAATGACGCGCTCGCGCCGAGAAACTGTCTGCGATCCATCGAAACTCCCTCCCTCCGATATTTTCAGGCCGGCGCCTCGGGTTGGGCCGGCTGCATGCGCTGTTTTATCAGGACGATCGCCGCGATGGCCAAGCCAATTGTCGCGGTGTAGTCGATATCGCGCCCGATGATCCGTTCGATCAAAGCCTCGAGCAGGCTCGGAAACACGAGGAACAGGCCCGCGAGCACGAGAAGAGCGCGCTCCGCCATGGTGGTGCGGCGCAACGCCCAGCCTTGCGCCGCGGCGGCAAGCGCCGCGAGGCCGAACGCGGCCTTCAAGGTGATCAGTACGATATCGACCCAGGAACCGCCCTTCGGCAAGGTCAGCAGCAGTCCGACGCCCTGCGGGTCGAGCACGAACACGAACGGCACGAGGAACGCAGGCAGCGTGTACTTCCACGCCTGCAACGTCGTCTTGTAGGGGTCGCCGCCGGTGATCGCGGCAGCGGCGAACGGTGAGAGCGCGGTCGGCGGCGAGACCTCGGACAGCACAGAGTAATAAAAGATAAACATGTGCGCCGCGATGTCCGGCACCCCGAGCTTGATCATCGCGGGCGCGGCGATGACGGCGCAGATGATGTAGGAGGCCGTCACCGGGACGGCGAGGCCGACGATCCAGACGATCAGCGCTGTGTAGAGCGTGGTGAGCAGCAGGTTGCCGCCCGCATAGTCGATCACTATCGAGGAAAACTTCAGCCCGAGTCCCGTGAGCGTCACCACGCCGACGATGATGCCGGCGGTGGCGCAGGTGGTCGCGGCGGTGAGCGCGCTGGTCGAGCCGTCGGAGAGCGCGCGCACCAGCTTCTTCGGCGTGAGCGCGGTCTCGCGGGTGAGGAAGCTCAGCGCAAACGTCAAAACCGTAGACCAGAACACCGACAGGACCGGCGAATAGCCCCAGAGCATGAAGAACACGATGGAGACGAGCGACGCGAAGTGGAACCAGTAGCGCCGTGTCATTTCCCAGAGCGTGAGTTCCGGCTTGACCTGCACCATCTGCGCGCCGAAGCGCTTGGCGTCGAGCTCCACCATGAACAGCAGCGAGAGGTAGTAGAGACAGGTCGGGATCAGCGCCATCCAGATGACGTCGAGATAGCTGATCTTGAGAAACTCGGCGATCAGGAACGCCGCAGCGCCGAGCACCGGCGGCGAGATGATCGCGCCGAGCCCGCCGGCCGCGAGCAGGCCGCCCGCGGCGTTCTTCTCGAAACCCGCCTTGGCCATCATCGGGTAGGCGACCGCGCCGATCGTCACCGTGGTGGCGACACCCGATCCCGAAGGCCCGCCGAGCAGGAATGAGGACAGCACCACCGTGCGTCCGGCGCTGTTTGCCTTGTTGCCCATCAGCGCAAGCGAGAAATCGATGAAGAATTTTCCCGCGCCCGAGTGCTGCAGGAACGCGCCGTAGATACAGAACAGGATGATGAGGCTCGACGAGACATCGACCGGCACGCCGAAGATGCCTTCGAGCGTGATGAACAGTTGCCCGACGATCTGTCCGATATCGAAGCCGCGGTGCGTCCATGGCTGCGGCAAATACGGGCCGAAATACGCGTAGGCGAGAAAAGCCATCGCGACCACGGGCACGATCCAGCCGGTGGTGCGACGCGTCGCCTCGAGCAACAGCACCATGAAGGTGGCGCCGAGGATGACGTCCATCTTGTTCGGCATCGTGGCGCGATCGGTGAAGTCATCGCCGCCGTCGATCGCGTAAATGAGGATCGCGGCGCACACGACGCCGAAGAGCACATCGAACCAGTAGATGCGGTTGCGAAAGCGGGCGGCGGCGGGAAACAGCAGGAAGCTCAGCACCAGCACGAATGCGACGTGCGCGTAGCGCAGTGGCTGCGTCGCGATGATCGGGAAATCGGAGAACGGCCACGCGCCGGCGACCGCGGCGTAGAGGTGAAACAGCGACGTAATGACGGCGATCGTCGTCACCGCCTGGCCGGTCAGTCCCGAAAGCCGGTTCACCGCGCCTTCGTCGGCCTCGATGAACTCTTCGGCCTTGCGCAGCGCCTCCTGCGAAACTGCTGTTCCGTCCGGCTGCGCGGCCGGTTTCAACTCCTCAGCCATGTCCCCTCGTGCATCCCGCCCTAATGGCGCGGGACGCTAGCACGGGCGATGTGAGGCGAATACCCGCGGCTTTATTCGGGATCGTGCTCTACGCCGTACTGGCGCCGCCCTTTCCGAGTGCCGCCTGCGCGGCGGCGAGCCGCGCGATCGGCACGCGGAACGGCGAGCACGAGACGTAATCGAGCCCGACCTCGTGGCAGAACGCGACCGATGCAGGGTCACCACCGTGCTCGCCGCAGATGCCGAGCTTGAGCCCGTTGCGCACCTTGCGGCCGCGGTCGGTCGCGATACGAATGAGTTCGCCGACGCCGTCGGTGTCGAGTGAGATGAATGGATCGACCGGCAAGATTCCCTTCGCCGTGTAGGTGCCGAGAAAGCTTGCGGCATCGTCGCGCGAGATGCCGAACGTGGTCTGCGTCAGGTCGTTGGTGCCGAACGAGAAGAACTCCGCCGTCTCGGCGATCTCGCCAGCCTTCAGGCACGCGCGCGGCAGCTCGATCATCGTGCCGACCTGGTAGTCGATCTTCGTGCCGGTCTCCTTCGCAACCGCTTCGGCCATCGCGTCGATCCGCGCCTTGACCAGATCGAACTCCGCGCGCGTCGCGATCAGCGGAACCATCACCTCCGGCACGACCGGCGCGCCGGTGCGTTTGGCGGCAGCCGCGGCGGCTTCGAAGATCGCGCGCGCCTGCATTTCGGCGATCTCCGGATAGGCGACCGCCAGCCGGCAGCCGCGGAAGCCGAGCATCGGGTTGAACTCGGCCAACTCCGCGGCTCGCTCCTTGAGCTTGCGCGGCTCGGTCTTCATCACTTCCGCCACCTCGGCGATCTCGTCCTCGGAGTGCGGCAGGAACTCGTGCAGCGGCGGGTCGAGCAGCCGGATCGTGACCGGCAAGCCCTTCATGATCTCGAACAGCTCGGTGAAGTCGCCGCGCTGCATCGGCAGCAGCTTGGCGAGCGCGGCGCGACGGCCCTTCTCGTCGTTCGCGAGGATCATCTCGCGCACCGCGAGAATGCGATCAGCGTCGAAGAACATGTGCTCGGTGCGGCACAGCCCGATGCCCTCGGTGCCGAACTTGAGCGCGACGCGCGCGTCGTTCGGCGTGTCGGCGTTGGCGCGAACTTTCAGGGTGCGCACCTTGTCGGCCCATTGCATCAGCGTGCCGAACTCGCCGGAGAGCGCCGGCTCCTGCATCGCCACGCTGCCGGCCAGCACTTGGCCGGTCGAGCCGTCGATGGTGATGATCTCGCCTTTCTTGAACGACTTGCCGGCCGCGCTCATGGTCTGCGCCGCGTAGTCGACGCGCAGCGAACCCGCGCCTGACACGCACGGCTTACCCATCCCGCGCGCGACCACTGCCGCGTGCGAGGTCATGCCGCCGCGCGTTGTCAGAATGCCTTCGGCCGCGTGCATGCCGTGAATGTCTTCCGGTGACGTCTCGACGCGCACCAGAATGACCTTCTTACCTTGCGCTTTCATGGTCTCGGCCTCGTCGGCCGAGAATACGATCTCGCCGGACGCAGCACCGGGCGAGGCCGGCAGGCCGGTCGCGATGATCTTGCGCTCGGCCTTCGGATCGATGGTGGGATGCAGCAACTGATCGAGCGCGGCCGGATCGACGCGCGTCACGGCTTCCTCTTTGGTCACCAGGCCTTCATTGGCGAGCTCGACCGCGATGCGCAGCGCCGCCTTCGCGGTACGCTTGCCGGAGCGCGTCTGCAGCATCCACAGCTTGCCCTTCTCGACCGTGAACTCGAGGTCCTGCATGTCGCGGTAGTGCTTCTCCAGCGACTGGTAGATGCGCGTCAGCTGCGCGTAGGCATCCGGCATCGCCCTTTCCATCGACGGCTTGTCCGAGCCCGACGCCTGGCGCGCCACTTCAGTGATCTCCTGCGGCGTGCGGATGCCGGCGACGACGTCCTCGCCCTGCGCGTTGATGAGGAACTCGCCGTACAGCGCCTTCTCGCCGGTCGAGGGATTGCGCGTGAACGCAACGCCGGTGGCCGAGGTATCGCCCATGTTGCCGAACACCATCGCCTGCACGTTGACGGCAGTGCCCCAGCTCTCCGGAATGTTGTGCAGGCGGCGATAGGTGTTCGCGCGCGCGTTCATCCACGAGCCGAACACCGCGCCGATCGCGCCCCATAGCTGCTTGGCGGGGTCCTGCGGAAAATCGTCACCGGTCTCTTCCTTGACACGCGCCTTGTAGCGCTTGATCAGCTCGGCCCAGTCTTCGGCCGCCAAATCGGTGTCGAGCACGTGGCCCTTTTGCTCTTTGTGCATTTCGAGGATCTCCTCGAAATGATCGTGGCCGACGCCGAGCACCACATCGGAATACATCGTGATGAAACGACGATAGCTGTCGTAGGCGAAGCGCGCGTCGCCGGAGGATTTCGCCAGCGCCTCCACGGTCACATCGTTGAGGCCGAGATTGAGCACCGTGTCCATCATGCCGGGCATCGACGCGCGCGCGCCCGAGCGCACCGACACCAGCAGCGGATCCTTGGCGTCGCCGAACTTGCGGCCGGTGATGCGCGCGACGTGATCGAGCGCGTCCTTCACCTGCGCCTCCAGCTCCTTCGGATAGGTCTGCTTGTTGGCGTAGTAGAACGTGCAGACCTCGGTCGAGATGGTGAAGCCGGGGGGGACCGGCAGGCCGAGATTGGCCATCTCGGCGAGGTTCGCGCCCTTGCCGCCGAGCAGATTTTTCATCTCGGCCGCGCCTTCGGCTGCGCCGTCGCCAAAGGTGTAGACCCACTTGGCCATGTCGGAAGCTTTCGTTTTTTTCGCTGGCTGGAGCGTCGAGGCGCTCCGTTCGGGCATTGTTTGGCGGGTTTTCTCGGGCAATTCAACTTGCATCGGTGGCCTCAAACGACGAGCCCCGCGCCGGGCATCCCGGCGCAGGGCGAAACCCCTACGTCATTGATAACTCACCGGATCGATGGATTGTTCCGCAGTGCAGCAAAAGCCTTTGCGGCTCAACTACTTGAAGATGCCGAGCCCGATGATGCCGACGACGATCAGGTAGATCGCCACGATGTAGTTGAGCAGGCGCGGCATGATCAGAATCAAGATGCCGCAGATCAGCGCGACGACGGGCGCGAGGTGGCTGATGGTGATGCTCATGTCGAATCTCCCCCGGTGAAAGCGCTGGCCGCTGTCTTCGAAGACCGCGGCTCGCTGTATACCGGCCTATCTTTCGGGACCGGATTGAGCAAGGCAGCGGCGATGAATGCCCCCAGCGGAGAGAACGCATTCTACCACCTCGTGTTCCTCGAGCACGCCTTGTTGCTCGTCAAGCGGCCCGGCGCCGACTGGCGCGCGCTGCAGGATGAATTCGCCGACTACAAGGCGTCGCTCGGTCCGTGGAGGCTGGCCGACGCAGTCGTCTGGCTTGGCGAGGAATATGGCGAGGATGCTGGTCGCGATAGCAGGATCGCTGCATTTGGCGTCGCGAAGGAAGATGTTCTGAGCATCTAGAGTTTGGAACACACTCCGCCCATGCCCGCGCAAGCGGGAATCCAGGGCCAAGAACTGGGTCCCCGCTTTCGCGGGGACGAGCGGACGCTAGCCCTCGATCTTGGAGAAATCCGCAACCGCGCGCGTCGCCTCGCGGATTTCGTTCAGCAGCTTCAGCCTGTTCTCGCGCCGGTCGGCGGCCGGCACGTTGACCGTCACCTTATCGAAGAACGCATCGACGTGAGGGCGCAGCTTGGCGATCACCGCCATCGCGCCTTCGAAGTCCTCGCGTATCACCGCCTTGGCGGCCTCTTCCTTGGCGGCGTGGATCGCGGCGGCGAGCTCGCGCTCCTCGGGCTGGAGATAGAGATGCGGATCGGGCCTGCCGTGATAGGTCGTGCCGTCCTTCTTCTCCTCGATGCGCAGGATGTTCGAGGCGCGCTTCACGCCGGCGAGCAGGCTCTTGCCGTCGTCGCTCGCGAGGAATTTGCCGAGCGCCTCGACGCGGCGGACGATCAGCAGCAGGTCGTCGCTGCCCTCGCCGTGTTGCGCCAGCACGGCGTCGACCAGATCGTGGCGCGCGCCTTGTTCGCGCAGCTGGACCTTGAGGCGGTCGGCAAAGAACGAGAGCAAGTCGTTGGCGATCGCCGGATTTCTCGAATCCGCATCGACGATCTTGAGCAGCTTCAGGCGCAGCGCATTGTCGAGAACGATGCGGATGACGCCGAGCGCTGCACGCCGTAGCGCGTATGGGTCCTTGCTCCCGGTCGGTTTCTCGTCGATCGCCCAGAAGCCGACCAGCGTGTCGATCTTGTCGGCAAGCGCGACCGCGATCGACACCGGGTCGCTCGGCACGCGATCGTTCGGACCGGCCGGCTTGTAGTGCTCCTCGACGGCAGCGGCGACCGATGCGTCCTCGTTTTGCGCCAGCGCATAGTACTTCCCCATCGTGCCCTGCACTTCGGGAAATTCGCCGACGACTTCGGAGAGCAGATCGGCCTTGGCGAGCCGCGCGGCGCGCTTGGCCTGATCAGGCTTGGCGCCGACCAGCACGGCAAGCTCGCCGGCGAGCCGCTCGATTCGCTCGATCCGTTCCGCCTGCGTGCCGAGCTTCTCGTGGAAGATTATGTCCTTGAAGCGTGGCAGCCGCTCTTCGAGTTTGATCTTCAGGTCGGTCTCGTAGAAGAACTTCGCATCGGACAACCGCGCGCGAATGACGCGCTCGTTGCCGGCGATGATCGCCTTGCCGCCGTCAGCCGCTTCGGTGTTCGCCGTCAGGATGAAGCGGTTCGCAAGGCGCCCGGTTTTCGGATCGCGCACCACGAAGCATTTCTGGTTGTTGCGGATGGTGGCGCGGATTACCTCGTCGGGAATCTTCAGGAATGACGCGTCGAACGAGCCCATCAGCACGACCGGCCATTCGACCAGTCCGGCGGCTTCGTTCAGCAGGTTGTCGTCCTCGACCAGTTCGAAGCCTTGCGCGAAGGCGAGGTTCTTCGCGTCGTTCAGGATGATCTCGCGGCGGCGCGCCGGATCGAGCACGACCTTGGCCTTCTCGAGCTTCGATACGTAGTCGTCGAAGTGGCGCACCGATATGGCGCCGGGGCTCAGAAAGCGATGGCCGTGGGTCGTGGTACCGGATGTAATGCCGGCGACCGCGACGCGCACGACCTCCGGCTCTTCGGTCTCAGGCCCGAAGGTCGCGATGATCGAATGCAGCGGACGCACCCATTCGAGGCTTCCGGCATTGGCCGACTGCGCGCCCCAGCGCATCGACTTCGGCCACGGGAAAGTGCGCAGCACGACCTGCAGGAATTCGCCGATCACGTCGATCGCGGGACGGCCGGGCTTCTCGGTGAGCGCAATGTAGAAGTCGCCCTTCTTCGGGTCCTTCTGGATCGAGGCTTCGCTGATCGACGTGAGGCCGGCCGCTTTCAGAAATCCCTGGATCGCGCCGTCCGGCGCGCCGACGCGCGGACCTTTGCGCTCTTCCTTCAGGTCCGGCTGCCGCGCGGGCACGCCCTGCACGGTGAGCGCGAGACGGCGCGGCGTCGCGAACGCGCGCGCGCCTTCGTAGACGAGCCCGGCATCGACGAGCTTGTCGGTGACCATCTTCTTCAGGTCCTCCGCCGCTCGCGCCTGCATGCGGGCCGGGATTTCCTCGGAGAACAGTTCGAGCAAAAGATCGGGCATCGGGCCGCAGGCTCCGTTTTACCCTCCCCTGGAGGGGGAGGGTCGGCGCGCGGAGCGCGCCGGGGTGGGGTGATCTTGCCGCGCGCGACGCTCGTGCTTCAGCGGTCGCGTTTCGCTGTCGCGCGAGCCATAGAGTGCACCGTAGATGACGTCCAGCACGCCTTCGGCATTTTGAACGATGTCGTTGTTCCAGAAGCGAATGACGCGATAACCCTCGGATTCGAGCCAGCACGTTCGCGCGTCATCGCGCGCCTTGTTCGGTTCGTCACTATGTTGCGAGCCGTCGATTTCGACCACCAACCGCGCAGCCATGCAGGCGAAGTCTGCGACAAAGGGACCGAGTGGCACTTGGCGGCGGAAGTGCGTCCCGTGCGGTTCAAGTTTCTTCAGATGACGCCACAAGACCGTCTCGGCATTCGTCGCGTTGGCGCGAAGGCGGCGCGCGGTATTCCGACGGAATCGATCGGTGGCCTTTCCAACCATGATGTCACCCCACCCCGCCGCCTTTGGCGGCGCCCCTCCCCCTCCAGGGGAGGGTATCAGAGCGCGCGGCACAGCCTGCGACCCACTGCCCCACATCACAGCTTCAAATGGGCGTTGTCGCAGATCGGCGGGCGGGCGGTGCGCTTGCAGGTGCAGAAGTTGACCATGCCGGAGCGGGTCGCCTTCCACTCCATAGGCTCGAACTCGGTGCCCTCGTGCGAGCCGTCGCAAAACGGCTGCGACTTGGAGCGGCCGCAGCGGCACCACCAGTAGCTCTCGCCGGCCTCGACGCGGATCATCAGCGGCATGCGACCGCCGATTTCGGGCTCGCTCATGCGGCGCCTCCCGCCTCGGTCGCCAGCCACGCCTCGCCGCAAGCCTTGGCAAGCTCGCGCACACGCAGAATGTAGCTCTGCCGCTCGGTGACCGAGATCACGCCGCGCGCGTCGAGCAGATTGAACACATGGCTCGCCTTGATGCACTGATCGTAGGCGGGCAGCGCCATCATGTGACGCTTCGAATTGTGGCCCGTGTCTTTTCCGTTTTCTTGCCAGCCGTCATCGAGATATTTGCGGCACGCGCCTTCGGCCATCTTGAACTGCGCGAACAGCATCTCGGTGTCGGCATATTCGAAATTATGCCGCGAGTATTCCTGCTCGGCCTGCTGGAAGATGTCGCCGTAAGTGACCTTCTCGGCGCCGTCGCGGCCGTTGAAGTTCAGGTCGTAGACGTTCTCCACACCCTGCACGTACATCGCGAGGCGCTCGAGCCCATAGGTGAGCTCGCCCGCCACTGGACGGCACTCGAAGCCCGCGACTTGCTGGAAGTAGGTGAACTGCGAGACCTCCATGCCGTCGCACCAGCACTCCCAGCCGAGCCCCCAGGCGCCGAGTGTCGGGCTCTCCCAGTCGTCCTCGACGAAGCGCAGATCGTGAATCGCGGGATCGATGCCGATCGCGTAGAGAGACTTGAGATAGAGGTCCTGTAGGTCCGGCGGCGACGGCTTCAGGATCACCTGATACTGATAATAGTGCTGCAGCCGGTTCGGGTTCTCGCCGTAGCGGCCGTCCTTCGGCCGGCGCGAGGGCTGCACATAGGCGGCGTTCCACCCCTTCGGCCCAAGCGCGCGCAATGTCGTCGCCGGGTGAAACGTCCCCGCTCCCATCTCCATGTCGTAAGGCTGCAGGATCACGCAGCCATGGTCCGCCCAGTAGCGCTGTAGGGTCAGGATCAGGCCCTGAAACGAGCGCTCGGGGCGCATGTGTGCGGGCACGTTGGTGTCGGGCATGGATGCGAACGCCGATTCGGAAAGCGCCAAGCGAGATGGAAGGCCGGGACCCTATGCGCCATGCCGCCGCGACGCAAGAACGGTCTAACTCGTTGAAAGCGACAGGCTTTCTGTGTCCTTGCTGCTATGCGGAAAAATACTTAACCGCCCATGAACCTTACGGAAGAAGAGCGCGACCAACGATTGTCGGCCTGGGGTGTTCAAGGAGGCTGCCATGACCGAGCTATTCTCCGTCACGTTCACCGGCATCTTCGTGATCTTCGGCATCGCCGCCCTTGTCGGCCACGCGCTTCTGGCCGAGGCGCTCGTCCGCCCTTTTTTCGGCAAGCCCGCCCTGAGCAAGCAGCCGGTGACCGACGGCGCGCTGCTGGCGAGCCGCTGATCCTCAGCAATCCCGAGAAGGCCGTCGCCGGCTCGCTCGGAACCCGCATGCCGCATCCGGCGACGCTCATTACGTCGACGCGTCTGGCCGAGCGCCCGCCTGCAGGCTAGTTTCCCGCGCGCCGATGTCCGGCGCTTGAGGGAGACCATCATGCGGGTGTCACGCCGCCTCGCCGCGCTCAGCGCGGCGGTCGCATTTTTCGGATTGGCCGATGCGGCGCACGCGCAGGACTATCCGACGCGCACAGTGAAGATCGTCGTGGCATTCCCGGCCGGCGGCCCGACCGATTTCGTTGCGCGCGTGCTCGCCGATAAGCTGAAAGGCGTTCTCGGCCAGAGCGTCATCATCGAAAACAAGCCGGGTGCGAACGCGGCGATCGGCGCAGAGTCGGTCGCGAAATCCGATCCGGACGGCTACACGCTGTTCTTCACCACCGCCGGCGCGGTCGTGATCAATCCGCACATGCGCGCCAACTTGCCCTACGATCCGGTGAAGGATTTCGCGCCGATCTCGCGCATCGTGGATACGATGGAAGTGCTGGTGGTGCGATCCGACACGACGATGAAGTCGGCGAATGATCTCGTCGCACTGGCGAAGTCGCGGCCGGACGGCATCGCGATGGCGTCGACCGGGATCGGCAGCCCGCCGCATCTCGCGCTCGAACTGTTCAAGGGCTCGAGCGGCGCGAACGTACTGCATGTTCCCTATCGCGGTGCGGCGCCGGCGGTGACCGACGTGGTCGGCGGACAGGTGCACGCGATGTTTGCCGACCTGCCCGTGCTGATGCCGCAGATCAAGGGCGGCACGCTGCGCCCGATCGGCGTCGGCTCGAAGCGGCGCGCGTCGGTGCTGCCGGACGTGCCGACGCTCGACGAGCAAGGCATTAAGGATGTCTACGCCGACAACTGGTACGCGCTGTTCGCGCCGGCCAAGACCCCCGCGCCAGTGATCACCAAGCTCAACGCGGCGGTGAATACGGTTCTGAAGGATCCCGAGACCGCCAAGAAGCTGATCGAGGCCGGCGCCGATCCTGCCGCCGGCACACCGGAGCAACTCGCCGAATTCCTCAAGAGCGAGTTGGAGCGCTGGGGCAAGGTGGTGAAGGAGAAGAACATCAAGGAGGGATCGTAACCCTCCCACTCAATGCTTCACTTGGGTTTGTAGACGCCGGTTTTCGGATCGCGCTCGAGATTGCCCATTTCGATCTCTTGCGTCGGTCCGCGCTCGTCCGGATGCAGTTCGGCGTTGACGCGGCGCGCTTCCTTGAACAGCCAACGCCCCGCGACTGTCGCCCCGATCGCGCCAATCGCCCAGAGGATCACCGGCGGCATCGCGCGCTCCTCGTCACAAACCGTAGCGCGCCCAATGGGCGCGCGCCTCCAACGCAGAGACGAGATCGTCCGCGAGGCCTGGTTGATCCAGCATGCGCTCGATACCGACACCGGGCGTCGTCCGTCCGAACAGGCTTCGCGCCGGGCTGATCAGCGGCGTCTCGACCTTGTCGCCGAAGCGCTCGCGCAGGAACGAGCGCATGTCGCCGATGCGGTCGACGAGGCCGTATTCGATGCCTTTCTTCGCCGCCCAATATTCGCCCGAGAACAGCTCGGGTTCGGGCGCGGTGAGCTTGGCGCCGCGGCGCGACTTCACCAGATCGATGAAGGTTGCGTGGATGTCTTCCTGAATCGCCTTGAGGCGCGCAACGTGGTCCGGGTTTTCGGGAAGAAACGGATCGAGCATCGCTTTGTTGGTGCCCGATGTGTAGATGCGCCGCTCGACGCCAATCTTGTCGATGAGCTTGGAGAACCCGAACGTCGCACCGATGACGCCGATCGATCCGACGATCGACGACGGATCGGCGACGATCTCATCGGCCGCGCAGGCGATCATATAGCCGCCCGAGGCCGCCACATCCTCGACGAACGCAATAACCGGACGGTCCTTCTCCTTGGCGAGCTGGCGGATGCGCTGGAACACCAGATGCGACTGCACCGCCGATCCGCCGGGCGAATTGATCAGCAGCGCAACCGCGCGCGCACGCGGATAGGCAAACGCGCGGTCCAGCGGCTTGGCGACATTTGCGAGCGTCAGTCCCGGACGCAGCGGGGACGAAATCCCGATCACGCCCGACAGGCGCACTACCGGAACGACCGGCACGTCGCCGCGGAACCGGCGCGGCAGCACGGGTTTGAGAAAATTCGCGGTCTTTTCGAGGAAATTCGGCTCGGCCATCCCTCAGCACATATGTCGCAAACGCGTGCACCTCAAGGCTCGGTCGAGATCGTGGCACCGCCGCGCAGAATGGCCTCGGCCTGCGTGCTCGGCTTCCCCGCGGCATCATTGAGGATCAGCGGCGGCAGAAGCACCAGCGGCGCCGCGCCGCCCTTTACAGCCCTCACGAACACCCGGATCGCGGCAGCTTCGGGCTTGGGGTGAACCGGCACGACCGAAACCCCGCCGAAACCCTGCAGCGCCGCCAGAACATCAGCGAGCCCGGCGGCGCGCCAAATCAAGGTCAGCGTGCCTTGCGGCCGCAGCAGCCGTGCCGCGCAGTTCAACCACACGGGCAGCGTATCATCGCGCGCCACGTGGGCCAGCCGTCGCGCCGGATCGGGCGAGACATTCTGTCGCGCGGCATCGTTGTACGGCGGGTTCATCAGAACATGATCGGCCTCGCCCGGCCGCAATAACGCGAACGGCGTCGCCGAAGCGATGTCCATCTCGGCGACCGACACGCGGTCGGCCAATCCGTTCTGCGCCGCGTTTTCACGTGCGAGCGTTGCGAGCGTTGCGTCGATTTCGATCAGCGTGACACGCAGCCCCGCGACTCGATGCGCCAGTGCAAGCCCCGCCGTCCCAACCCCCGCGCCGAGATCAACCGCGGTCTGGCCGGCCTGCGCATTCACCGCGGCGGCAAGCAGAATCGCGTCATGTCCGAAACGATGTCCGCGCCTGGGCTGGCGTAGCACCAGCCGCCCGCCCAGCGCTGCGTCTTCGGTGGTGTCGGCGTCAGCCAGCATCGGGGCGCAGTTCGTGCCCGAGCCCGGCATCGGTCAGCAGCCGGCGCGCCTTCGCGGCGTAGTCCTCGTCGACCACGATCCGGCGCGGCAGCATGCCGATCGAGCCGTCGAGCACGCTCATATTCTGGTCCAGGACCATATGGCGGATTCCGGCACCCTTGAGCAGCGCCTCGATGGCCGTAATCAGCACCGCATCATTGGTGCGAACGATCTCGCGCATACCTATATCTTCTTCCGTGGGACTGATCTTGGGACCTTGGGCGCGGCGAGCCGCGCACTTGCCTGCCCAGACTAGCGTTTCTATGCTCGCGCGTCCTCACGTCCGGAGCGTATTCGTGGCCGTCGTTATCCCGTTCGAAAGCCAGCCGTCCTCGATCGACCGCCTGGTCGACCTCGTCACCGCCGACATGGCGCGCGTCAACACCGTGATCCTGTCGCGCACCGGATCCGAGGTGACGATGATCCCGGAGGTCGCGAACCACCTGATCAATTCCGGCGGCAAGCGGCTGCGCCCGATGCTCACGCTGGCGATGGCGCAACTCGTCGGCTACCCGGGCGACGGGCACGTCAAGCTCGCCGCTGCGGTCGAGTTCATGCACACGGCGACGCTGCTGCATGACGACGTGGTGGACGAGAGCGAGATGCGCCGCGGCCGGCTCGCCGCTCGCATGCTGTGGGGCAACGAGGCGAGCGTGCTGGTCGGCGACTTCCTGCTCGGGCAGGCATTCAAGATGATGGTCGAGGTCGGCTCGATGCGCGCGCTCGACATTCTGTCGACCGCCGCCGCGGTCATCGCCGAGGGCGAGGTGATGCAGCTCGGCGCTGCCAAGAACACCGCCACCACCGAAGACGAATATCTCGCGGTGATCCGCGCCAAGACCGCTGAACTGTTCGCCGCCGCCTGCGAGGTCGGCCCGGCGATCGCCGCGCGCTCGAAGGACGAGCAGGCGGCGTGCCGCTCGTTCGGCATGAATCTCGGCGTCGCATTTCAGCTGGTCGACGACGCGCTCGATTACGGCGGCAAGTCCGCCAAGCTCGGCAAGAACGTCGGCGACGACTTCCGCGACGGCAAGATCACGCTTCCCGTGGTGCTCTCGTTCCGGCGCGGCTCGGACTCGGAGCGCGTGTTCTGGCGCCGCACGCTGGAGGACGGCGATGCGACCGACGCCGACCTGGAAACCGCCGTGTCGCTGATGAACAAGCACCGCGCGCTGGAAGACACGATCAAGCGCGCGCGCCATTACGGATCGATCGCGAAAGACGCGCTGGCGTTGTTTCCGGACTCGACGATGAAGAATGCGCTGGTCGAGGCGGTCGATTTCTCGATCGGGCGTTCCAGCTAGCTTAGCTGAAGCGTGTCGCGCGGACCCACCATCCTGGATGATCCGCTTCTATCCGCTGCGCGACATCCTGCGCGGCCCCGGCCGATCCGAACAGCGCGAAACAGGTCGCGCCCGAACCGGACATGCGTGTGAGCAGGCAATCGGGCGAAGCCGCCAGCGCTTTGAGAACGTCCGCGATCACGGTCTGAATCTTGATCGCAGGAATCTCCAGATCGTTGCGCCGCGCCGCGAGGATCGACACCAGCGCGGCCGCATCGGTATTGATCTCGAAGAAATCGTCGTGAACCGGCGCCGTGAGCGGTGGCGCCGCGAGGGCGGCGAATACATCCTTGGTCGGCACGGCGACGCCGGGATTGACCAGCACCGCATTCAATTCGGGCAAGGAGAACGGATCGGACAGCACCTCGCCGATGCCGCGCATCATGCGCGCTTTCGGATCGAGGCACACCGGGACGTCCGCTCCTGTCACGCGCGCCGCGTCATGGATGCGTTCGTCATTGATCGATAGCCCGTTGGCGCGCGCAAGCAGCCGCAGAGCAGCCGCAGCGTCTGAGGAGCCGCCGCCGAGGCCGGCCGCGACCGGCAAGAGCTTTTCGAGCGTGAAGTGGCCGAGCCGCAGTCCTGGAACGCGTTCGGCGAGCGCGCGCGCGGCCTTGAGCACGAGATTGTCGCCGCCCTCGCCCGCCGCCTGCGCAGTCGGGCCGCTCACCTCGAGCGCGAGCGTGTCGCCGGGCGTAAATGTCAGCCGGTCGCCGACATCCGCGAAGGCCACGAGACTTTCGATCTCGTGATAGCCGTCAGGACGGCGGCCGAGCACATGCAGCGTGAGATTGACCTTGGCGGGCGCGACGTCCGCCAGTTCGCCTGAGCCTGCAACCACGGCAATCCGTCAGCCGCCGTCGCCCGGCTTCTTGCCAGCCTTCGCGGTTTCGGCCGGCTGCGCCTCATCGATCAGCCCGGTGCGAAGCTTCTCGTTGATCTTCTTCAGATCGTCCGCTTCCGGATTGAGGTCGCGCGCATGCGCCCACTGGAACGTCGCCTCGAGCACGCGTCCCACCTTCCAGTAGGCGTCGCCGAGGTGATCGTTGATGGTCGGATCCTGCGGCTTCAGCTCGACCGCGCGCTCGAGATGCTTCACCGCCTCGTCGTAATCGCGGACGCGATAGTGCGCCCAGCCGAGCGAATCGACGATGTACCCGTCGTCTGGCCGCTGCTCGACGGCGCGGCGGATCATCCGCATGCCCTCGTCGAGATTGACGCCCTGATCGATCCACGAATAGCCGAGATAGTTCAGCACGTGGGCCTGATCGGGGAAGAGTTCCAGCGCGCGCTTGAAGTCGGTTTCGGCGCTGGACCACTGCTTTGCGCGCTCATTGCAGATGCCGCGGAAGTAGAAGATCAGCCAGTTGGCGCGCTGCGGATTCTTCAGTACGTCGATGCCCTTGCCGTAGACGTCGGCGCACTGGGCGAATTCCTTGCGCGCGCGCTGCACGTTGCCGAGCGCCATGATGGCCTCGAGATCGTTCGGCCGCTCTGTGATGAGGCGCTCGAGGATTTTCTTCGCCTCGTCGGTGCGATCGAGCGCGTCGAGATTACCGGCCAGCTGAATCTCCGCATTGCGCTTCAGCGGCGAGTCGGACGGCACGCGCTGGTAGACCTTCAGCGCCAGCGCCGGCTTCTTGATCGATTCATAGAGATCGCCGAGCGACATCAGCGCGAGCGGATGGGTCGGGGCCAGATAAATCGCGAGCTGCAGGTAGGCGAGCGCGAGGTCTTCGCCGCCCTGGCGGCCGAGCGAGGTACCGAGGCCGAACAGAACCTCGGCGGCGCCGGCCTGCGGCGATTCGACCAGCGGCGGCAGCTTCTCGCCGTCCTTGATCTCGCTCATTGCTTCGACGATCAGCGGATGGTGCGGCAGCACCTTGTCGAAGGCCTCGTAGATCTTCAGCGCCTCGTCCTTGCCGACCTGACGCGAGGTCCAGCGTCCGTACGCTTCGACCGCGCGCAGCGCGTTGGCGTCGAGCTTGTAGACCTTCTCGAAGCGCTTGCCGGCTTCCTTGCGGTTGCCCGCGACATCCGAGATCAGCCCAGCATGCAGGTCCTTGAACACCGCGTACCATTCCGGACCGGCGAGGCGATCGATGCTCTCGATCGCGCCCTTGGCGTCCTGCGATCCGTACTGCGCCCAGGCGGTGATCAGCGTCGCGGTCAGGTCAGCGATCGGCCCGCGCACCGACTGCGTGATGTGCTGACGCGCCTGTTGATACTGCTTCTGCTTCAGCGCGCGCACGCCGAGCACCAGCCGCGCCACGCGATGCGTCTTGTCGAACTGGATCACGCGCTCGGCGAGCTTCACCGCCTCGTCGATCTCTCCATCGATCATAACGGAGAGGAACGTGCGCTCGAGCAGCACCGGGTTCTTCGGGTCGGCACGCAACGCCGCGCGGTAATAGGCCGAGGCGGACCGCGCATCGCGCTCGGTTCCTGCGTGGCGCGCCGCGAGGTAGTTCCCGGCCGGCGAATAGCGCGCCAGTTCCTGCTGGCTCGGAGCCTGACCGGCAGCGGGGGTCGGGGTGTTCGCCTGCGCGCGCAAGGTTGCGGGTAGAGCGATAAGAGCGGCGAGCGCGATGACCGCGGCACGCCGAGGCGGAAGGAGGAGAATCACGCGATGGTCTCCATGAAATGAGGGCCGCGACGCGTCGCCCTGATTTGCGCGCACAATGGCCTGTTTGAGTCCCGGCCGCAAGGATGCCGCCACCCACGGGACATGTTGCGGTTACGCCGGAACAGCGGCGAAAAAGCGGCGTCTGCCCACCATCACAAGTGCGACACCCTTGCCCGCACGGCATTGTGACCGAATCGCAAGTGTCTACACTTTGCCGGACGCTCGCGGCACGGCTTCTCGCATGGCCGGAGGAACGCGGTGTCATAAACGGGGGAGACGTCCATGGATCGCCGATCATTTCTGACGACCGCAGCCGTTGCGGCGGCCGCCAATGCCCTGCCCGGCGTCGCACGCGCCGCAGGAGGCAAGACCTTCGTGCTCGTGCATGGCGCGTGGCACGGCGGATGGTGCTGGGGCAAGGTCGCCGCAACCTTGCGCAGCCGCGGCCATACGGTGCTGACACCGACCCAGACGGGACTTGGCGAGCGCGCGCATCTCTTGTCGAAGTCGATCACGCTCGACACCTTCGTCGAGGACATCGTCAACACGATCAAGTTCGAAGAGGTGAAGGATGTGATCCTGGTCGGGCACTCGTTCGGCGGCAACGCGATCTCCGGCACCGCCGACCGCATCCCCGACAAGATCAAGCAACTCGTCTATCTCGACGCCGCCATGCTGGAAAACGGACAGACCGTTTTCTCGTTGCTGCCGCCGGAGGTCGTCGCGGCGCGCACCAAGGCGGCTGAGGAGTCGAGCGGAGGCCTGAGCATTCCGGCGCCGCCCGCCGCGGCCTTCGGCATCAGCGACCCGGCGCAACAGGCCTGGCTGACCGCACGGCTCACGCCGCATCCGTTCGGCACCTTCAACTCGCCGCTCAATCTGAAGAACAAGATCGCCAACGGGCTACCGGCGACCTACATCATCTGCTCCGACCCGATGTACGGGCCGCTTCAGGCGAGCCGCGAGGTAGTGAAGAAGATCGGCATGAAGACGGTCGAGATCAAAACCGGCCACGACGCGATGGTGACGCTCCCGGAGAAGCTCACCGACATGCTGGATGCGGATAGCGTGTAGCTTTCTTTTTCTTCCCTCTCCCCGCTTGCGGGGAGAGGGTGGCGAGCAGCGAAGCGCGAGCCGGGTGAGGGGCAAGTGCATTGCAACGGCCCCTCACCCGACGCGCTTCGCGCGTCGACCTCTCCCCGCAAGCGGGGAGAGGTGAAGAAGAAGAGTCACATATTCGGATAGTTCGGCCCGCCGCCGCCTTCGGGCGGCACCCAGGTGATGTTCTGGTTCGGGTCCTTGATGTCGCATGTCTTGCAGTGGACGCAGTTCTGCGCGTTGATCTGGAAACGAGGACCGGATGGCTCCTCGACCCATTCGTAGACGCCTGCGGGGCAATAGCGCGCCGATGGGCCCGCATAGACGTCGTGCTCGGACTGCTTCTGCAGCGCCATATCCTTCACGATCAGATGGACCGGCTGGTCCTCCTCGTGATTGGTGTTCGACAGGAACACGGACGAGAGCTTGTCGAACGACACGACGCCGTCGGGCTTGGGATAGACGATCGGCTTGAAGTTCTTCGCCGGCTCGAGGGTCGCCGCGTCGGGCTTGCCGTGCTTGAGCGTGCCGAACAGCGAGAAGCCGAACGTGTTGGTCCACATGTCGAAGCCGGCCAGCGCGAAGCCCAACGTGGTGCCGAGCTTCGACCAGAACGGCTTGACGTTGCGCACCTTCTTCAGGTCGCGGCCGATCTCGGACGCGCGCCAAGCCTCGTCGTAGCCGGAAAGCTCCTCACCGATACGCCCCTCGCCGAGCGCCGCCGCGACATGCTCGGCCGCCATCATGCCGGAGAGGATCGCATTGTGCGAACCCTTGATGCGCGGGAGATTGATGAAGCCTGCCGCGCAGCCGATCAGCGCACCGCCCGGGAACGTCAGCTTCGGCACCGACTGCCATCCGCCTTCAGTGATCGCTCGCGCGCCGTAGGAAATCCGCTTGCCGCCTTCGAAGGTAGAACGCACGGCTGGATGCTGCTTGAAGCGCTGGAATTCCTCGAACGGCGCGATGTAGGGATTCTTGTAGTTCAGGTGCACCACGAAGCCGACGACCACCTGCTGGTCCTCGAGGTGGTAGAGGAACGAGCCGCCGCCGGTCCTGTCGTTCAACGGCCAGCCGGCCGTGTGCTGAACCAGGCCGGGCTTGTGCTTCTCGGGCGCGACCTTCCACAGCTCCTTCAGCCCGATGCCGAACTTCTGCGGATCGCGATCCTTCGCCAGTTCGAAGCGCACGATCAGCTGCTTTGACAGCGAGCCGCGCGCGCCCTCGGCGAACAGCGTGTATTTGGCGCGCAGCTCCATGCCGCGCGTGAAGCCGTCCTTGTGCTCGCCCTTCTTGCCGATGCCCATGTCGCCGGTCGCGACGCCGACAACCTCGCCGCGCTCACCGAACAGCACTTCCGCCGCCGAGAATCCCGGGTAGATCTCCACGCCGAGCCCCTCGGCCTTGGTCGCGAGCCAGCGGCACACATTGCCAAGCGACACAATGTAGTTGCCGTGGTTCGACATCAGCGGCGGCAGCAGGAAATTCGAAATGCGCAGCGCGCCCGACGGGCCGAGCCAGTAGAAGCGATCGTCGGTGACAGGCGTCTTGATCGGAGCATCTTCGCTGCGCCAGTCGGGCAGCAGCTTGTCGAGACCGATCGGGTCGATGACGGCCCCGGACAGGATATGCGCTCCGACCTCGGAGCCCTTCTCGACCACGACCACGCCGAGGTCTGGGTTGAGTTGCTTCAGGCGGATCGCCGCAGCGAGCCCGGCGGGCCCGGCGCCGACGACGACGACATCGAACTCCATCGCCTCGCGGGCGGGCACATCAGCGTCGCTCATGGTTCCCTCTAGGAATGCGCGAACCGCGCTTCCTTAGAGGTTTTCCACGATTTGAATGCCGTGACAATCGCGCCCGGCGTGGCGGTTCAGAAGTCCGCATCGTTCTCGCCGCGAGCCCGTCATGCGGACTTCTGAACCTAAGCCACACCAGGTCAATAGGTTTCCAGTGTCCTTACGATTCCGAAGTTCGCAAACGAGGGTGCCGCAGGATGAGGCGAACTTCGGAATCGGGACACTAGTGGCGCGGTGGATTTAGTTGGTCGGGCCGGGCGATGGCACGAACAGCTGCTCGCCGTTGATCTGATGGCTGTTGATCGCCGCCTTGCCCTCAGCCGACAGAAGCCAGTCCAGGAAGGTCGTCGCCGCGGCGACATTGACGTGCGGATGGTTCACCGGATTGACCATCACGATCTCGTACGGATTGAACAGCTGCGGATCGTTGTCGACCAGGATCACGCCCGACGTTCCGGAGCGCAGCCAGGTGGCGCGGTCGGTCAGCGTATAGCCATTGAGCCGCGCCGCCATCTGCACGGTCAGGCCCATGCCGAGGCCTGTCTCGCGATACCAGTTGCCGGCGCGCGCCTTTGGATTGATCTTGGCGACCGACCAAAGATGTTGCTCGGCGACATGCGTACCCGAATTGTCGCCGCGCGACACGAAGGTCGCGCGTTGGCGCGCGATCTCGCGCAACGCCGCTGACGCGTCGGTCAAACCTTTCACGCCAGCCGGATCGGCCTGCGGCCCAACGATGACGAAACGGTTGTACATGAAACGATGACGCCGCGTACCCTGCCCGGCGGCGGAGAACCGATCGAGCGCCTCGGCATCATTGACGATCACGAGATCGATGGTGCCACGCTCGGCGGTGATAAGCGCGGTTGCCGAGGCGCGTGATACGACGCGCACCGCAATACCGGTTTTGGCGGTGAAGACCGGAAGGATGTGATCGAACAGGCCGGAGTCCTCCACCGAGGTGGTCGCCGCGATGACGAGCGAGCGGTCCTGCGCCTGCGCGCCGACGATCATCGCGGTAGACAAGGCCGCGCACGCCAGCATCAGGGTGGGTTTCATGGGACGCTCCGCGCCATCCGATTCGCCATGACTGTATACAATAAGCTATTTCCGAACCCCTAAGCGGATGATGCGTGAGATATTGCCTGCCGATGCGGCAAAATGGGCGTTACGCTAATAATGTATGAACGGCGACGATGAATTGGCCTGTCATGACCCCTGAACGCAGCCGCACGGCGCGAGAACTGCTCGCCTTTTACGCAGAGGCGGGCGTCGACGCGTCGCTTGGCGAAGAAGCTATCGACCGACTGTCGGCGGCGCAGATCGAGAGCGCGCCGGAGCCGCAGCCGCGCGCGGATGCGCCGCGCATTGCACCTGCCCCGGCTCCGCGCGCCGTGCCGGAGAGCATTCCGGCGACGCCGGAAGTCGCCGTGATGGCGGCGCGCGAAGCGGCGCGCAGCGCTGCGAACCTGCATGAGCTGCGCGAGATCCTGGCAAAGTTCGAGGGCTGCGCACTGCGCACGACCGCGAAGCAGCTCGTGTTCGCGGACGGAAATCCGCAGTCGCGGCTGATGTTCGTCGGCGAGGCGCCGGGACGCGAGGAGGACCTCGAGGGCCTTCCGTTCGTCGGTCGCTCCGGCAAACTGCTCGACCTGATGCTCGCGGCGATCGGGATCGACCGGGGCGGTGCGTACATCGCCAACATCATTCCGTGGCGTCCGCCCGGCAACCGCACGCCGACGCCGCAGGAGAGCCAGATCTGCTTGCCGTTCATCCAGCGCCAGATCGAGCTCGCCAATCCAGACGTGCTCGTGTGCCTTGGCGGCCCGTCCTCGCAGACGCTGCTCGGCGTGAAGGAGGGAATCAAGCGCACGCGCGGAAAGTGGTTCGCGTTCCACACTGGCACCCGCGAAATCCGCGCCATCGCCACCTTCCATCCGGCCTATCTATTGCGCTCGCCGCTGGAGAAGCGCTTCGCCTGGCGCGACTTCCTGGCGATCAAGAAGGCGCTGGGTGAGACCTGAGGCCTGTCAAACAGGCCACCTCGCGCATATCTTGGTGTGAGAACCTATATTCTGAGGCTGCATCCGATGGACCTTGATCCTGTCCTTCTCGCCCGCCTCCAGTTCGCGTTCACGATCGCATTCCACATCATCTTTCCGAGCTTCACGATCGGGCTTGCGGCCTACATCGCCACGCTGCTCGTGATGTGGATGCGCAGCGGCGTCGAGCGCTACATGCTGCTCGCGCGCTTCTGGACGAAAATCTTCGCGGTGTCATTCGGCATGGGCGTCGTGTCGGGCATCGTGCTGTCCTATCAGTTCGGCACAAACTGGAGCCGCTTCTCGGTGGTCACCGGCAACGTGATCGGTCCGCTGATCGGCTACGAGGTGCTGACCGCCTTCTTCCTTGAGGCGACGTTCCTTGGGATTCTGCTGTTCGGCTGGAACAGGGTGCCGCCCTGGCTCTCGACCTTTGCCGCCGTCGTGGTCGCGTTCGGCACCAGCATGTCGGCCTTCTGGATCCTGTCGGCCAACAGCTGGATGCAGACGCCGGCCGGTCATGAGGTGCGCGACGGGATCGCGTATCCGGTCGATTGGCTCGCGATCGTGTTCAATCCGAGCTTCCCCTATCGCCTCGCCCACATGGTGACAGCGGCCTACCTGACGACCGCCTTCGTGGTGCTCGCTGTCGGTGCGCGCTATCTCGTCGCCGAACGTCACGAGGCGGACGGCCGCACCATGGTGCGGATGGCGATCGCGATGATCGCGCTGCTCGCACCGCTGCAGCTTTTCATCGGCGACCAGCACGGGCTGAACACGCTGAAGCATCAGCCGGTCAAGATCGCCGCAATGGAAGGACATTGGGACGGTTCAAAGCCCGGCGACTTCCACATCTTCGCCTGGCCGGATCAGAAGAACGAGACTAACCATTTCGAGATTTCGATCCCGCGCGGCTCGTCGCTGATCCTCACGCATGATCCGAACGGCCTGTTTCCGGGGCTCAAGAGCGTGCCGCCGGATCAGCGTCCGCCGGTGCTCCCGGTGTTCTTCGCGTTCCGCATCATGCTCGGAATCGGCATGCTGATGATCGCGGTCGGGTTGTTCGGCGCATTCCTGTGGTGGCGGGGCAAACTCACGACCACGCGCCGGTATCTGCAGATCGTGCAGCACGGCTGGTGGCTCGGCTTTGTGGCAATCCTTGCCGGCTGGACCGTCACCGAAACCGGACGCCAACCCTGGCTTGCCTACGGAATCCTGCGCACCGCGGACGCGATTTCGCCAGTGACGGCCGCGAGCGTGCTGACCACCCTGATCCTGTTCGTGATCGTTTACGGCATCGTGTTCAGCATGGGTCTCTACTACATCAATCGCCTGATCGCGCGTGGGCCGCAGGGGCGCGCTCTTGAAACACCCGGGCATATCGGCAGCCCGCTGTCCTCCGCCGAGGACGCGGCACGCGAAGCGATCCAGGGAGGTTGACCATGGAATGGTATCTCCCCGTCATCTGGGCCGGACTGATCGGCGCCGCGGTCGCGCTCTACGTGATCCTCGACGGCTTCGACCTCGGGATCGGCATCCTGTTTCCCTACGCCAAGGAGGACAAGCAACAGGACCAGATGATCAACTCGATCGCGCCGTTCTGGGACGGCAACGAGACCTGGCTCGTGCTCGGCGGTGGCGGGTTGTGGGTCGCGTTCCCGCAGGCTTACGCGGTCGTGATGCCGGCGCTCTATCTGCCGGTGATCGTGATGCTGCTTGCGTTGGTGTTTCGCGGGGTCGCGTTCGAATTTCGCACGGTCGCCAACACCAGCAAGAAGTACTGGACCTTCGCTTTCGCGGCCGGCTCGACGCTCGCGGCGTTCTGCCAGGGCCTGATCCTCGGGGGGCTCATTCAAGGCATCAAGGTCGCGAACGGCCAGTTCGCCGGCGGCACGTTCGATTTCGCGACGCCCTTCGCGCTGCTGTGCGGTCTCGGCGTCGTCACCGGCTATGCGCTGCTCGGTGCCACCTGGCTGGTGATGAAGACCGAAGGCCCGGTCGCGGAGCGCGCCCGCGCGCACGCCAAGCTCCTGCTGTTCGGCGTGCTCGCCTTCATGGGCATCGTGAGCCTGTGGACGCCGCTGCAATTCCCGCGCATCGCCGAACGCTGGTTCTCGATACCGAACATTCTGTATCTCTGGCCGGTGCCGGCAATCACGGCGCTCACCGCGTTCTTCGCGTGGCGCTGGCTCGAGCAGGGACGCGAGATTCCGCCGTTCCTGGCCGCGATCGTGTTGTTCATGCTCGGCTATGTCGGGCTGGCGATTTCGGTCGCGCCGTATCTCGTGCCGCACTCGATCACGATCTGGGATGCGGCCGCGGCGCCCGCGAGCCAGATCTTCATGCTGGTCGGCACGCTGCCGCTGTTACCGATCATCCTGATCTATACGGGCTTCATCTACTACCTCTTCCGCGGCAAGCTGAAAGAGGGCGAGGGCTACCACTAGATACTTTTGCGCATGATCTTGTTTGAGAACCGGTCCCGACTTTTCGGGATCATGCGCGCGGCCGGATCATCGCCCAGCCGATGCGCAGCAATTGCAGCCGGCCCTGCACCGAACGGTCGAACGAGCGCGGCACTTCGACGACGAGGTCGGGAAAGCGCTCCTTCAGCGCAGGCGGCGGCGTACCGGCCGTGTCGGTCGCCATCCAGGTGACGATTGCACCCTTCTCGCGGACCGCATCGTCGCTGAGCCACGGCGCACGCGCCGGATCGCCGTCGACGTAGAGGCTCGGCCGGTCGGCCGAGGCGAATGCCACGAGCCCGGCGGTGCGCACGTCGCCGATCACGATCGCGAGCGGCTTGCCGGTGCGGCGGCGGAACGTCTCGGTGAAGAACTGCCCCATTGCATTGGCGGGTTTGCTCACTTCGAGATCGACCGCCGCGGTCCACGGCAAGGTCACGGTGGCGGCAACGATCACGGCGGGCGGCACGACCAGCAGACCGAGCCAGACCAATGCGCTGATGCGTTGACGATAGAGGCGGATCAGATCACCTGCGACGACGACAACCGCGAGGCCCGAGAGGATCACGATCGGCGCCGCACCGCCGACCGGCGCCGGACGGCCGAGCAGCACAGCCAAGAGTGTCGCGACGAAGGCCGGCGCGAGCGCGAAGAAATACACAAAGTGCTTCGCGAACGGATCGATCGGCACTCGCTCGACCGCCGGCGCATTCGCGCGTTTGCCGGCGAGCACGCCGCCCGCGACCCCTGCCAGCACCACCAGCCCGGCATGGCTGAACAGCAGGAGCAGCAACAGGTTGGCCCATGACATCAAACGCTTTTCGCCGATCATCAAGGCCGGGATCGCCTTGATGGCCGGCAGCGGATCGAAGCCGGAGCGCTCGAGCCAGATGATGTGCGGCACGTTCATCAGCACCACGATGAGGAGCGCCGCGAGCGGGCCGATCCCGAGCAACCGGCTGCGCCCGCGCGCGGTCGCGAGCATGAACAGCACGATCAGCCCAAGCAGGATGAGGCCGGTGTAGGTCGTGAGGATCAGCAGCCCGAGCGCGGCGCCGAAGGCGGCCCAGTCGAGACGCTTGTTGTCGGCCAGCGCGCGGTAGCAGAACAGCAGCGACGCGCCGGTCAGCGGCATGGCCAGCACGGTCGGGCCGAATTCGAGCGTCGGCACGGTGAACACGCTGATGCCGGCCATCAGCAGAACCGCCATGGCGGCATGCGCCAATCCGGCGATGCGGCGGCCGAGCGCGAATACGGCCCAGTAGGTCGCGACCACGCAGATCTGCGACAGGATATAGACGCCGACGATGCTGCGGCCGGCGATTTCGAATGCCAGGTTGGCCGTCCACGCGGCGAGCGGTGGCCCGTAGGGCGAACCGAGCAGCCACTCCTTGCCGACCGCCAGCACGAGCGGCACCTCGCCGGGCGGCGCGGCATAGAACAGCGACGGGACCAGGGTCCAAAGCGCGCCTTGCGACAGCGCCGCGACCCAGAACATCAGGCGCGGACGCGCGCGCAGCATCTCGAGGATGAGCGAGACGCGAAACATCGGCGCGCGCTCGTTCGCGGCGGGGAAGGCGATCGACATGGAGCGATCTTAGAGATTTAGCTCGGCGGTTTCATCCAGTTCGACGACCTCGTCGATGCCCAGCAAAGCCGCGACCGGCGCGAACTTGCGCCGATGATGCACGCAGGGGCCCAGCCGATTGAGCGCCGCGAAATGCTCCGGCACCGAGTAACCCATGTGACGCTCGAAACCGTAGCCCGGATGGGCGGCGCCGAGGCAGCCCATCAGGCGGTCGCGCGTCACTTTCGCGACGATCGAGGCGGCCGCGATCGACACGACCAGCGCATCGCCGCTGATCACCGGGCGGCATTCGCAATCGACATCGATGCGGTCGATGCCGTCGACGAACACGAGCTTCGGCCGCACGGTCAGCGCTTTTACGGCGCGTGCCAGCGCCCAGAGCGAGGCACCGCGAATATTGTCGACGTCGATGCGGGCGGGTGGCGCGATCGCAATCGCGACCTCTGCGCTGGCGCAAATTTTCTCGTAAAGCGCCGCGCGCGTCTCGGCGTTCAGCTTCTTGGAATCGTTGAGCCCTTTGGGGATGCGCTTCGGATCGAGGATGACCGCCGCGGCGACCACCGGGCCGGCGAGCGGCCCCCTACCCGCCTCGTCGCAGCCCGCTACCGGGAACACACCGCGCTTCATCGCGGCGCGTTCGCGCGCGAAAGTGGGGCGGATCTTGACCGGATCGCCGAGCGGCAGACGTGGAGCGCGACTCATGCGCGCGATCTTGCGCAATCGTTCAGGGAACTCAAACGATTAGCGCCGCCGTCTGTGGGTTTAGTGGAAAACCCGGCCGGAATCGATCGCGATGGTCTGTCCGGTCATCGTTTCGGTGCGGCACATGGTGACGACCTGTTCGGCGACGTCGTCCTTGTCAGCGGCCTTCTTCAACAGCGCGCCGGCAGCCGATGCATCGATCTGCGACTTGAGCAGGTTCGCGGTGGCGCGGGTTCCCTCGAGCAGGCCGGGCGCGACGCAGTTGACCAGCACCTCGGGCGCGAGCGCGACCGCCATGCAGCGCGTCAGATGAATGAGGCCGGCCTTCGAGACCGCGTAGGCGATCGACGAGCCGCCCGGATGCAGCCCCGCAATCGAGGAGATGTTCACGATGCGGCCGCGGCCCTGCTTCTTCATGACCGGCGCCACCGCTTTGATGGCGTGCATCGGCCCGGTGAGGTTGACGTCAATGATCTTCGACCACTCCTCGGTGGTCAGCCCGTCGAGGTCCTTGAACGGGATCGCCTTGTTGTAGGCGGCGTCGTTGATGAGGATGTCGAGGCGGCCGAAGCGCTTGACCACGTCATCGACCATGCGGTTGATCTGCGCCGGCTGCGTCAGGTCACATTGAAAGGCCTGCGCCTCGACGCCGGCTTTGCGGATCTCGTCCGCGACCGCGCCCGCTTCGTTGGCGCTCTGCGCATAGACCACCGCGATATTGGCCCCGGCCGATGCAAGCGCATGACAGATGCGCTGGCCGAGCCCGCCATTGCCACCGGTGACGACCGCGACCGAATTCTTGAGATCCACGCGCCCCTCCTGAAGTCTTCCAAACGGCGGTCGGCCGCCGGTTCGAAAACTGTTGTAGAGGCCGCGGCGTCCGCGCTCAATCCGGCAGGGTCACGCGCCCATCGGCGGTGAATTCGAAGCCCGGCGCGCGCACCGCCTCCCACGCGTGCCCATCCGGATCGGCGAAGTAACCCGAATAGCCGCCGAAGAAGGTCTCGTGCGCGGCCTTGAGGAGGGTGGCACCCGCGGCGAGCGCTTTCGCCATGGCGGCGTCGACTTCGGCATCGGTGCGGCACATCTGCGCCAGCGTGATGCCGCGAAACGCCTGCGGCCGCGGCTCGACCGGGATCTGCGCGTCTGCGGCCAGCATGTCCCAGCGGAACAGTCCGATGATCACCCCGCCCGCGTCGAAAAACGCAATGTCGTCGCCGGTCGCTTTCATGCGGCGCTGGAAGCCGAGATCGGAATAGAAGCGCACGCTGCGCGCGAAATCCGTTACGCCGATGGTCACGACATTCAGACGCGCCATGATGCCTCCAATACTTCGGCCTCGCGATGAGCGTAACCCGCATGGAGCAAAGCGTAATGCGGGATTATCCAATTCGGCAGCCCCGGATTTCGCTTCGCTCCATCCGGGCTACGACGCTACCCCTCAAAACAGATCCAGCTGCTGCGCCCGCTTGCGCGACGGTGTGAACTCCGCGGTCGAGAGTTTCAGCTTGCGCTGATTGAGCCCCAAGCGCTCGCAGGCGGCCTCGAAGCGTCGGCCGATCATCCAGGCGATCGGCCCGGTGCCGGTCATCCGCTCGCCCCACTTGGAGTCATAGTCCTTGCCGCCGCGCATGTCCTGGATCAACTTGAACACGTGCCGCGCGCGGTCAGGGAAATTCTCGGTCACCCATTCGCGGAACAGGTCGCGCACTTCCAGCGGCAGGCGCAGCAGCACGTAGCCGGCTTCTTTCGCGCCCGCCGCAGCCGCGGCGTCCAGAATGCGCTCGATCTCGGCATCGTTGATCGCCGGGATCACCGGCGCGACCATCACCGAGGCGGGCACGCCGGCTTCCGACAGCAGCCGGATTGCTTCGAGGCGTTTCGACGGCGTGGCGGCGCGCGGCTCCATCACGCGCGCGAGCTTCGGATCGAGACTTGTCACCGACAGCGCGACTTTGACCAGATTGCGCCGCGCCATGCGCGCCAGGATGTCGATATCGCGCGTGACCAGCGCCGACTTGGTCACGATGCCTACCGGATGATTGGCACGGTCGAGCACTTCGAGAATTCCGCGCATCACCTCGTATTTGCGCTCGATCGGCTGGTACGGATCGGTGTTGGTTCCGATCGCGATGATCTTGGGCGAATAGTTCGGTGCGGACAGTTCCTTCTCGAGCAGCTGCGGCGCGTCCGGCTTCACGAACAGCTTGGATTCGAAATCGAGCCCGGCCGAGAGCCCCATATTGGCGTGGGTCGGGCGCGCGAAACAGTAGACGCAGCCGTGCTCGCAGCCGCGATACGGATTGATCGAGCGGTCGAAGCCGATGTCGGGAGAGTCGTTGCGCGTGATGATCTTGCGCGCCGCCTCCTCGGTGACCGTGGTTTCGAAGGCGGGCAATTCCTCGATCGAGCGCCAGCCGTCGTCGAACGCAATGCGCGCGGTCGGCTCGTAGCGCCCCGACGCGTTAGACAGCGTTCCCCGGCCGCGCCGCCGATCGCGGTCGACGGCAGTGCCGAGGAATTCGCCCGCCGGCTGCTTGGAGGGCGAGGGGACCGGCGGGCGTCGTAAGGCTGCGTTGGACATGCCCGCTATATAGTGGAAACGCGTGAACAAAACAAGAACATGAAAAATAGTCTGCGCACCACAAGATGCTGATCTTTCGTGCAATTCACCTACCGGCCGTTGCGGTGGCTCCCGCGCGTGCTAGCGTTGTTGCGGGGCAGCAAACTCATGTTCAGCATCGTCATCGCCACCCATGATTCGAAGCGCGCGCTGGTTCCGACGCTCGCCGCGCTGGTGCCGGGCGCGACCGCCGGGATTGTGCGCGAGGTGATCGTCGCGGATGGCGGCTCGCGCGACAAAACCGAGGAAGTCGCCGACATCGCGGGATGCCGGTTTGTCGTCTCCCCGGTGTCTGTCGGCGCGCGGTTGAAAGCGGCGGCGGCGCAGGCACGCGGCGACTGGTTGATGTTCCTGCAACCGGGCGCGGTGCCGGGCCCCACCTGGATCGACGAGACGATCGCGTTTGCCGAACGAAGCGGTGGCGACGAGCGCGCCGCGGTGTTCTCGGGCGAAGCCGGCATCGTGGCGACGCTGCGCCGCGCGTTCCTGCTGCCCGCCGTGCAGCAGGGACTGATCCTGCGCAAGTCTTTCTATGACGCCATGGGCGGACACCGCGCCGACGGCACCACGCCGGAGAGCGCGCTGCTGCGGCGGATCGGACGGCGCCGCCTCGTCACGCTGCGCACCGCCGTCATCTTTCCCGATATTTGACTTAGTCAACCAATCGGTTGACATTGTCATCCAGCCGTTTTGACCGGCCGGTGAACCATGACCTCTGCATCAGACGAGTTCGAAGCCCGTATCGCGGCGGTGCGGCGCTTCAGCCGCTTCTACACGCGCCAACTGGGACTGCTGCAGGAAAGCCTGGTCAACACTCCCTTCTCGCTCACCGAGGCGCGCGTGCTCTACGAACTGGCGCATCGCGACCCGACCACCGCGAGCGCGCTCGCCGCTGATCTCGATCTCGATCACGGCTATCTCAGCCGCATCCTGCGCCGCTTCGGCGACGACAGCCTCATCAAGAAGAAAGCCGCGCCCGGCGATGCGCGACAGAACCTCATCGCGATCACGGCGAAAGGCCGCAAGGCGTTCGCGCCGCTGAACAAGAACTCGCACGATCAGGTCGCCGAACTCCTCGGCGCGCTCTCGCCGGCCGAACAGGCGCGCGTCGTCGGCGCGATGGCCACGGTCGAGACCCTGCTGCAGCCGTCCGACCACAAGCCTCCGCTCCTGCTGCTGCGCAATCATCGTCCCGGAGACATGGGCTGGGTCACCTCGGCGCACGGCGCGCTCTATGCGCAAGAATACGGCTGGGACATTTCGTTCGAGGCGCTGGTGGCGAAGATCGCCGCCGAGTTTCTCGAAAAATTCGATCCCGCGCGCGAACGCTGCTGGATCGCCGAGCTTGATGGCGCGCCGGTTGGCTCGGTGTTCGTGGTGCGCAAGACCGATGCGATCGCCAAGCTGCGCCTGCTGATCATCGATCCGAAGGCGCGCGGGCTCGGGCTCGGCAAGCGGCTGGTCGACGAATGCCTGCGCTTCGCGAAAGAAGCCGGCTATTCGTCGATGACCTTGTGGACGCAGAGCATCCTCACCGCGGCGCGCGGCATCTACCAGCACGCGGGATTCAAGCTCACCGCCGAGGAGCCGCATCATTCGTTTGGCGTCGATCTCGTCGGCGAGACCTGGGAGCGCGGTCTTTGAGCCGCACCGCGTGGGCGGTGCTCGCGGCGGCCGTCACCGGCGTGCAGGTCGGCGCCGCGATCACGGCGACGCGCTACGTCGCGGCCGACATCTCGCCTGCGTCCCTCGCCTTCCTGCGCTACGCCATCGGCGTCGTCTGCCTCGTCCCGCCGCTGATGTTCGCGCGTGTGCGTTTTGCGCGCGGCGATGTGCTGCCGATCGCGGCGCTCGGCATCGGGCAGTTCGGCGTGCTGATCGCGCTGCTGAATTACGGCCTGCGCAGCGTGCCGGCCGGACGCGGCGCTTTGATTTTTGCGACATTCCCTCTGCTGACGTTGGTCGTCGCCGCATTGGCGGGCCACGAGCGTGTCACGCGGGCGAAGCTTGTGGGGATATTGCTGACGCTCGCGGGTGTTGCTCTGGCGCTTGGAGACAAGCTTTCGGGTGAAGGTTCGCTCGCGGGCGAACTCGCGATCCTGGCGAGCGCCGCGGTCGGCGCGGTGTGCAGCGTGCTCTATCGCCCTTACCTGCGGCGCTATCCGACCTTGCCGGTCAGCGCCTTCGCGATGGCGGCAGCGGCGGGCGCGCTGCTGGTGCCGGCTGCGTTCGACGATCTCACGGTCGCGCCGTTTTCCCTGACCGCCGGCGCCTGGGCCGCGATCGTGTTCATCGGACTCTCGTCCGGCGGCGGCTACGTGCTGTGGCTGTGGGCGCTGAAAAACATCGCAGCGACGCGCGTCACAGTTTTTCTCGCGCTAAGCCCGATCACCGCGGCGGTGCTGGGCGCAGTGTTTCTCGGCGAAGCGGTGAGCGGGATGATGGTGGCGGGAGTGGTGTGCGTGGCGATGGGGTTGTGGGTGGCGAATAGAGAGGGATCCGCCTGAGCCCGTCTCGGCTCGCCGTCAGGCCGTCCCGAGGTCCTTGCGAGGCTCAGCCTGGCCGCCCCATTTTTCGAACGCGGTCTGGATGAGAAACGGGACCAGGTAGATCAGCCAGCCGAGCGACAACCCGAGCGACACCAGCTTGATGCGTGTCAGCATATTGGCAGCCGCAGCCTCGGCCCGGTCGACGCGCTGCGGGTAAACGCCGCCCGCGCGCGCCTTCACGTGCCACAACTTTCCGTGCCACAGGATCGCAGACAGCTTCAAATCTTCCGAGATGTCGGCCGCCAGGTAGATCACCGCCATCGCGCAGCATGGCCATGCCAGCCAGACCACGAAGGGACAGCGAGCGCCGGCGTAGATCGCCCCGTGCCACCACAAATCGATGGTCGCGAGTGTCAGCCCAATCGCAAAGCAGATATCCGACTCGGTCAGCAGGTGCTTCGCATAGTATTCGAGCGCCGGCGTCCGCCCGACCTTGAGCGGCTTTGCGGCATTGATGAATGCGGTCAGCGCCGCGGCGTCGTAGGTCGGCATCGTCTCGGGCGGCGCGATTCCCTTGACCGACGCGTTCCACACGCGGTTGAACGCAACCCGCCGTCTTCCGTTGAACAGGAAGGCGGCCAAAGCCACGATCAAGACAAACCAGTCGAACAGGGTCATGGCACGCTCAAGCCGATCTGTTGACGAAGCTCATGATGTAGCTGCACCAGTCGAGCTTCTTCGGAAGATCGAACGTGGGTGGCTCGGGCGGCCGCTGCCGGGCGGCGATGTCCTTCTCGAAGTCAATTCGCTCCGCGACGAGCGGTGACCTCGGCCCCGCGCTGTCGTTCATCGCGGTCAGCCAGGCGGCACGGCGCGCGCGCTTGTAGAGATCGCTTGCCGAGACGCACTCCTCCGCAGCCTCGTTGCGCGCCCAAACACTTTCGTGCACGCGCTCCGTCTCGGAGATGACGCAGACCGGGCGCGGCACCGGTGCGCCCAGCAGGCGCCAGAAGATCGTGCGCGAGTTCGCCAGCACGCCGCCGGGATAATGCTCCTCGTCTTCCCGTGCGAGGGCGCGGACCACGCAACCCTCATCGAAGGCGAGCAATCGGTGTTTCTTGAGCTGCCCGACCATCCAGAGGAACGAAGAGTCGGACAATCCGTGCTCCTCGTAGCCGCCACCGATGTTCGAGTGCACGCCCGGAAACCAGACCTGCCGCAGCACCTGGACGTCGCCGTCGAACGGAGCGGGTTCCGGCATTCCCGGGCATCTCTCGGCCGGCGTCTCCTGCCGGGGATTGTAGGGGACCCACACGGCGCCCTGGAAATTTCCGCGCGCCTCGTCGATCGCGAGCGCCTGGAAGGCATGACGCACGTGGCGCCCGAGCGAGGTTTCGTGGAACGCGAACGCCTTCGCGCAGAACCGCGATCCCGGAATCCCGAGTGCGCCGACCGTGTCCCAAACACCGACGCATTCGACATCGACGTCGCGGTAGCGCTTCGGCGCCAGGCGCTCGATGACGCACGGGTCGCGCTTTTCCTTGTCCTGCCAGTACCAGTTCCAGGCATCGGTAAAGCGATCCATCTCGTGCTTGCGCATGATCCCCAGCGTGCCAATCATGCCGCTCAGCGAGCGCGCCACGAAAGCCCCGCGCGAGAACCCGAAGATGAAGATCTCGTCGTATTTCTCGTAGTTGTCGACGAGGAAGCCGTAACAAGCCTTCACGCTGGCCGTCAGTCCCACGCCTGCACCGCCGCCGACCACGCGATCGACGAAATTTCCGGTGCCGACACCCTGGTGGTAGTGAACGATCTGCGCGATGTCTCCGTCGTTCGGATGCAGCGAGCGCACCATCCTGACGACGTTGGTCTCGCGCCGCGACTCCGGCCAGTTCCAGGTGCCATCGCAGCAGACGATGAGACTTTCCAGCACATTGGGATCCTAAGCTTAGAATTCCACGTGGACAAGTTGTCGCG